>Ga0075269_10000065_pt1 | contig 18152 bp, 14 predicted proteins | sample SF_Rice_5C_0N_10_FD_69773 | JGI IMG/M metagenome (GOLD analysis project Ga0075269, IMG submission 69773) | Rice paddy soil microbial communities from Twitchell Island, California, USA - SF_Rice_5C_0N_105 | ecosystem: Environmental > Terrestrial > Soil > Paddy field/soil | place: USA: Twitchell... | reverse complement strand
AATTTTCCCAGGATGGGCATTCTCCACATTTTTATCTATGATGAGCAATAAATTCTTATTTATTCTGTACTCTTCCAGGAACCCTTCTATATGATTTAATATTCCGTTTCCTATAAAAACTGGATATGGGTTTTCTTTTAATGCAACTTGTAATTTCATCACTTTATAATTTACCTAATTGATTTATGTCTTTGATTCTGAAAAATATAAATACTGAAATAATAATATTTTTAACTCGCTAAAACTAGTTTAACTATCATATCTACTGTTTTTCCGAGTGAGTATTTATCTGCATCTATTATTAAGTCTGCTTGCTCATAATATTCTTTTCTTTTTTCAATAAGCTGGCTTATTTGCTTAATAAATTCAGCTTTACTAAGATTAATAATTCCGTCTCTCATAAGTACGGGCCTATCCCGTTTATACCGTAATCTATAATAAGCAGACTCAGGCGAAAGTTTAAGATATATTGTCTTGCCGGTTTTCTTTAACACATCGATATTGGATTTAAGGGTTATTGTTCCCCCGCCTAATGCAATCACTGCGTTTTCTTTATTAGAAAGTTCTATTAAAGTATCGCTCTCAGTTTTTCGGAAATAATCTTCACCTTTTCCCTCGAAAATCTTTGATACTTTCATGAATTCCTTCTTTTCTATTATAGTATCGAGATCAAAAAAATCCCATCCGAGAGTATTGGCAAGTATCGGGCCGATTGTGCTTTTGCCAGATCCCATAAAGCCGGTCAAGTAAATTCTGTTTACCATAAAATATAATTAAAATATCAGAATGCAATATAAAAACAATCTGTTAGAATTTTCATTTCAAATAATACATAATGCATATCTGTCCAATTTATCTTCTGTCAGGTAGGAATATACTTCCTAAGCAATAAGAAAAACGGATATGGTTTATTCATTGAATAATGTAATAAGATTTATTTATTTGATGGGGATTTGTGTTACTAAGGTTTCAACAAGCTATAAGGTTTTAACCCACTATTATTCCCTCGATAAATCAAATAATAAAGATTAAAGTGAAACCTTATTAAGTGGTTTCTCACCTTAGTAACAACAATAAAAATATACAGAAAAACCTTATTCCAATATCAGTAAAGATAAAAAATGTTTAGGGAAACATAATACTAAATAAATAACAGGGGGTTGATTTGGAATCAGATTAAAATATGTACAAAACACATTATGTACCAAACTTATTTACTTTTTCACATTTAATTTGGGCAGCACTGAATGAGAAGAATATCTAAATGGATATCTCCCAATTTAATATTTAATTCTTATTCCTAATTATTTAATACAAGGCTTTCGCTTTAAATAATTTTAAGCTGCTATTGGAATATTAATGGTTAAAATTCTATCGCAGCACCAAGATCAAATGCTACACCGTCAACATTTATTTTTGAGGTAAATGAATCTTGGGAGATATAATAGATATTTCCGTTATAATTTACAGTATTTTTATTATAAGTATTATTTACAGTAAACTGCGGATCCCTAAACTTCATTCCGCCGTGAATCATTATATTATTTGTCAAATAATAATCCATAGAAACAGAGACTTGAATTCCATAAGCAAACTGAGTTTCCCTACTCGTTATTTCATCATCGCCGAATAAACGTATATGCTGCCCATAGTAATAAGCTACTCCGCCGCCCATCATGAATTTGTACTTTTCAAGTGAAAATGGAAGTAAATAGTACAAAGATAATTCAACGGGTATTAACCGGAATCCGTCTTGCACTGTAATAGTTACGGTTCTTTCTCCTGAAAAAACTGTTAGGTTATCTCCCGAAGATGTTTTTGACATGTATTCGGTATTTAATCCTATAAAGATGTCATCACTTAATTTATATTTAAAATAAACTCCGGGATTGAATATATCTGATATTGGGAATGACATATTTCTAAGTACGGGGTCGGAAGAAAAAGGGTATAAATATATTTTAGCGGTAGTTGTATAAACTCCTTCAACTCCCAAAATAAATCTTTTATCGTTCTGAGCAAAAACAGTAACAATACAGAGTAATAAAATTAGTGGGAGCTGCTTATACATAATAAACTTCAATCAAAAACTAATTTATAAGTTTATCTAATCTATCCAGAGATTATTTCCCGGATAAAAAATAATACTTAAATCTATTTAATTTTTTAATCAGATTGAAATAATTAATAAAGTACACAAGACAAAAAGGAACTAAACATATTTAAAATAAGAAAACCCCGGAGGATAAAAGGCCGGGGTTTTAATAACTAATTACCTATATTATTGTCCGAAGAATTGACTACGGTTATCAACAATATTAGCACTCTTTTGAAGATTAGCAAGCCATTCCTGGAAAAATGTATTTCTTTTTTCCTGAAGTATGCTTCCCATTAAAGTATTTTTCTGAGCATCAAATGCGCTATTTTCAAATGGGGTACGGGAAAGAACGTCTATTAAATAATATCCATTGTTTCCTCTTATAGGAGAGGATAATTTATTTAAGGGAAGTTTCAATACATTTGCAGTAAAATCATAATCAACACCTAAATTAGGAACAGAGCCGCTGCCTGGTGTAAACTCACCAGTTTCAGTTACAGTTACTTTCGGATCAATAGAAGGAGCTTTTGTCAAATCGCCGCCTGTTTTAGCTTTTATATTTTCAGCTTGTTTGAATGTTAATTCAAAACGCTTTTCTCTTAGTACTGCAGCCTTAACCTGAGCCTTTACATCACTTAACGGCTTTACACCTTCTTTTATTATTCCGGATACTTCAGCTATGACATAGCCATTTTGGGTTTTTATAGGATCACTTATTTTATTGAGGCTATTGTTAAAAGCAAATTTGGTCAGGTTTTCACTTAATCCAATTCCCGGGACATAATTGTATTCTTTAGTGAAAGGAGGGGTTTCTCTTGCAACATAGTTCATTAGTTTTGCTTCTTTATCGAATCCATCTTTATTAGCAATGAAATTAAAATCTTTAGCATTGCTTAATACCTGATCTTTTGTAACAGAAGATACCTTTATCGGATTAACTATTTTTTCTACAATATACTTCTTGTCACTCCTGCCGGTAACTTTAATAATATGGTAGCCATAATTTGTTTTAATTGGCTTTTGTGCAACTCCAATCTTTCCGCTGAAAGCAGCCTTTTCAAATTCAGGCACCATTTGGCCTTTACCAAACCATCCCAGGTCTCCGCCGTGGATTGCGCTGCCGGGGTCTTTTGAATACTGTTTGGCTAATTCGGCAAAGCTTGTTCCTTTTTGAATCTCATCATAAACCTTGTTAGCTTCCTCTAAGTTTTTTGCATCATCGCCAAATTGATTTATTAATATATGCGATGCCCTTACCATTAGCTGATTCGACGGAACTGATCCCAGTACATGATAAACAATGTACCCCTGGGGCGAAGCAAAAGGGCCAATAATTGCGCCTGGTTTTGCAATTATAACTGAATCAGCAGCAGAGGCAGGGAATGCATTAATTGTTAAGGTATCTTTTGAATAAGGTACTGTTGAAAATTCGCTAACAAGTGTCTTAAAGCTCGTTGTATCCGAGCTTGTCTGGTTAACAATATTCTCAAGTCCCAGCCTTACATTTGTTGAATCATCTGATGAAGGAACAGTAGGAAATACGACATACTTTAATTTTCTTTGAGGAATAATCTGGAATTGATCCTGATGCTTATTATAATAATTATTCAAATCATCATCGGAAACTTTTATTTCAGAATCCGGAAATTCGGAAATACTTACTAAAGCATACTGAGCATTCGCTTTTGTATTCTGGTCAATAAATCTCCTTTTAACTTCATCACCACTGACAGTTATCGAAGCAAGAAGCATGCTCTGCAGTTTTTGATTTAATTCACTCTGCCTGACATAGTCTTCAGCCTGGAGCAGTGCTTGTGAATTCCGAGGGTCATATAATGCATTGATATATAGCTGACGATTAAACTTGCCGGTTGAATCAACAAAGTTCCTCTTTAAAAATTCCGGGGGATTATTTCCTAATATAATATCTCTTATTTCTTGATCAGATACTGATATTCCGAATTTCTTTATCTGTTGTGCAATTAATGTCTGAGTTACTAAGGCATTCCAAACTTCATCACGGAATTGATCATTATCTTCATCCGGGACATCTTTTCCCTGCTGTTTAAGGCTTTCTCTTTCATTATCCATCGCCTTTACGAAATCCTGATAAGAAATTTCTACGCCGTTAATCGAGCCTACATTGTTTGTCCTTAAGCCGAAGATCTCCATTATATTGGAATCGGATACTATCATGAATAGTACAAATATAACGCCGACCCCAACAATAAAAGCCGGTGCTAAACTTCTCATCTTTGCCATCATCGGCATGCTGCTTTATCTCCAATTATATTTTTTTAATAAATCAAAGCTCAAAAATAGACACATAACCATAGAAAAGCAATGATATTTCAATGTATTTTATAAGTATTGCATAGCTGTCCAATTTATCTAACTTCAAGTATAAAACTTATTTATTTCGTTCTGCATGGGGCTTCAGGAGTTTATTGTCCATTTAATTCTTTAACTATTTTTTCTCCATCGGGATAAGAACAATGATTTTGAAGAAAACTTTAAGATAGTAACTTTGAGGAACGAAATAGGTCTCTAATTTACCTCAACACCTTTGTAGCATAAGTCTACAGCCGCTGTAAATCCCCTGTAAACCGCATTTAAATGCCCTTTACATAGGTTTTACACTGGGTTTATGATAGAATTTGACAGGTATGTGAAGATATTCATAGAGGCGTCTATGGAAACAAGAGCCCTCTTGATAGGCAGGCAATAAAAATAGTGGAAGACACCTGATGTCTCTCAAATGTTGAGTGTCTTCGAGTAAACTTTTTCTCCCCTTTCTAAATTATATTTGAGCTGCTTATAATACAAGTGAGCCAAGTACTTAAATACCTAATGACAAATTGTCTGTAAATATCCGCACTGGATGAATGCTAGTATTTAAGGATCAATACAAGTAATCGAGCGAAGTATGATTCTAGATTAATATCTCACTACTAATTTATATCACAAATATTTTATTCAATTTGAATATTGAGACTGTGATTTAAAATCAAAGTTGACTTTTTACCCGCCCAAGTATATATTTCAAATAAACTTATAATTTTAAGAGGGACTTAAATGCAAGAAAACAACGATTTCCTAAAATATGTTCCAATCTTTTCAGAATTGGATGACAGTACGTTAGAACAGATTTCTAAATTGGGAATCAGAAAAAGCTTCGTTAAGGATTCTGTTGTTCTGTTTGAACACGAAACAGGATCTGCACTATTTGTTATAATTAACGGTAAAGTAAAAGTTTCTAGAGTTAGTGATGACGGTAAAGAAGTTATCTTAACTATCCTAGGCGAATCCGATTTCTTCGGTGAAATGGCAATATTAGACGGTCAATCTCGCTCTGCTAATGTCACTGCTATGGAAGATTCAGAACTGTTTATTATTCAGAGAAGTGAATTTCTCGATATGCTTCACAGCCATCCAGAGATTGCAGTTGCATTATTGCAGGAGTTGACTTCACGCCTACGTGCTGCCGATATGAAGATTAAATCATTGTCGCTAAAAGATGCTGAAGGTAAAGTTGCGACAGTAATTTTACAATTAGCCGACGACCTTGGGAAAATTCGACAAGGTACTGTCGAAATTGAAAAATTGCCCTACCAGCATGATCTAGCAAATATGGCAGGTACTTCAAGAGAAACAATTTCACGTACCCTTCATTCCTTTGCTAAAAAAGGCTTGGTTGAGCTTGACGGCTCGCGGCTTAGAATAATTGACTACGAGAAATTTAAGGAAATGTTTAGCTGATAGACTACTAATGAACGGGAAAGTCGATTTACATATACATACATTTTATTCGGACGGCTTTTACTCACCCGAGGATATTGTCTCAAAAGCTAAAGAACGCGGCCTTGATACAATAAGCATTACTGACCATGACAATCTTGCCGGTATAATTGAAGCTACAGAAGCAGGCAGAAAGATTGGGGTTGAAGTAATTCCGGGACTAGAAATCAGTACCGATGTAAATGATAGAGAGATCCACGTCCTGGCTTATTTTTTTGAGCCGGATAATAAGGAACTCGAGCGTTACCTTGTATTTTTCAGAGAAGAAAGATTAAAGCGCGCTATCAGAATTGTCGATAAACTAAATACACTTGGCCTAAGTATTTCAATTGATGATGTACTTGAGAAAGCCAGGAACCGTGCTATCGGCAGGCCTCACATTGCCGAAGCTCTATTAGAGAAAGGCTTAGTTTCAAACTTCTTTGAAGCATTTAACAAATACATAGGCAATGGCTGCCCTGCAAATGAAAAGAAAGTCCACCTCTCCCCTCAAAGCGCATTTAAGATTATTAATGATGCAGGCGGATTAAGCTTTATCGCTCATCCGGGTTCAATGAATGAATCACTATTGAAAGATCTTATAAGTGCCGGCGTCGATGGGATTGAAGTTATTCACCCATCTCATTCGCCGCAGCTGCATAGATTTTACAAAGGCATAGTAAATGAATATTATCTGCTTGAGTCGGGCGGCTCTGATTTTCATGGAGGGAAAAGGGAAGATGAAAATAACTTAGGTAAATATACCGTCGATTATTCTATCATCGATGAGATGAGGCAAAGGCTTCTTAGAAATATTGCTTAAAATATAGAAATAAAATGAAAATTATCGAAGGCGGTTATTCCTGCTCTAAATTGAAATTCGCTATCGTATTAAGTAAGTATAACGAGTTTATAGGTCAAAAATTATTGATTGGCGCACTTGATTGCTTAAAACAGTACGAGTGCCATGAAGATAATATAGTTGTCGTCAAAGTGCCTGGAGCATTTGAAATCCCCCTTGCAGCCGCAAAACTTGCTGAAAATTGGAAATATAATGCAATAATTTGTTTAGGCGCAGTTATCAGAGGGGCAACTCCTCATTTTGATTATGTTGCTGAAGTTACTAGTAGAGGTATCTCCGAAATTTCTCTGAAGTATAAAATACCAGTTACTTTCGGCGTACTTACAACTAATAATGTTGAGCAAGCAATTGAAAGGTCCGGCTCCAAGGCAGGCAATAAAGGCTGGGAAGCTGCACTTACTGCAATTGAAATGGCCGACTTGATGTCTAAACTCTAACTATTTTTCATGGAATTATCTTTAGCCTGGGCAAAAAATCTTCTTTATCCTTTTTTAATCTTCTTAATTTCCCTTGCAATATATTCGCCGTCAATAAATTCTCCGCTGATTAGCGATGAGAGTTATTTTATTCAGCGGAATCAAGTTTCTTCACTAGCAGAGACTCCATCACTATTTAATAAAAAAGATTATGACGGTTACTATTACCGTCCGCTTCCCAATTTTATTTCCGGTGTATCTGCTTTAATATTCCATTATAATGTCCGGGATTATAGGATTCTTAATATCATCCTTCATGCAATTGCATCAATTTTAATATATTATTTTTTCTATCTGCTCTTGGTAGAATACCCGAATAAAAACCTTATTGCATTATTTGCAGCGGCTTTCTTTGCAGCCTTCCCCATTCATGATTATGCAGTTATATGGATAACGGATTTGTTTGAAAGAGTAATGATAATTTTCTATATGGCAGGCTTGATTGCTTTTGTAAGAAACCGTTATAAGCCTGGATTACTATCAATATTGTTTTTCATTTTATCTCTTTTTTCTAAAGAGATGGCATTCAGTTTCCCTTTAACCATCGGGCTGATTTACTTTTATTTTGGAGAAAAAAGATTCAGCTTCAAGAAAAGCATAACAGCAATACTTCCCTATCTGGCTATTATGGCTGCATTCATTCTTATAAGGATAATCATATTCAATAATGATGTCTTTACCGCAAAGGATGCTCATTCTACCGCAACTTTAATTGATGTTATAAAAAATTATTTTATTTTTTCCGGCCTGTTAATTTTTCCCTTCTTCTTAAGAGATGCGCAGTCGTTTCTTTTAATGCATAAGCTGCTAGCTTCATCAATTGGGATATTATTTCTAATTGCAATTTTGTTACTATTTTTCAAAACCAGGAAAAAAGATTACACGGTAATATTCTTTGTTCTTTTTATAATATTAACAATAGCCCCCGCAAGCCGGCTTATGATGCGATGGTATCTTTATCTGCCTTCAGTTGGATTTACAGGACTACTATCCTATTTAATATTTACGGCAAATTATAAGAGTCTAAAGACACCGTTATTTATAGCAATTTCTTTTTTATTTATTTATTCATTTGCTTTAATTCATGCTGAGAATGATTGGATAAAAAATTCAAATGAATCAATTATGGCATTAAAAGATTTTATCCGGATTAATAAAAATGATATAGATAAAAGTAAACGGGTAGAATTCTTAACTATACCGGCCAAAATTGATGATACTCCTGTATTTCAGCTCGCTTTTGACAAGCTATTTAATTTTTATTACAACAGCAGCTCAACTATCAAAGTTGAAGTAGATTCGAAAAGCTATTTATCAAACTTTTATGATTCAATTTATTTGAATAAGGAGGGGAACGGCTTAGAACTCGAACAAATCAATAACAATTATTTTATACTTTATAATAATGGGAAAAATATTAACTTTGCAGGAGTCAAATATCGAAATAATCAAATTCGCTCTCTGCTAATTAACAAAATGGAGTTTAAGAATAAGATACTTTATACATTTTCAAATGGGAAGTTTTACAAACTTAAAGGTATAGAATGAAAATTTATCTTGGTATCTTATTCATACTTGGCATCTCACTTTCTGCTTCTGCGCAGCAAGCTACTCAGTGGAAAAATTATACCAATATGAGTAACATATTTGCTATATCTGCCAGCGGCAATGAAATCTGGGCTGCTACAAGCGGAGGCGGCTTTTCTTACAATTTGGCTAATAAGAGTTTTTTTACATTGCATAAGGCTGACGGATTGAATGGGATAAACCTGACTGCCGTTACTGTTGATAAATACGGGAAGATTTGGTTCGGGAGCGCAGAAGGGATAATTGATGTCTATAATCCTAAGGACCAATCTATAAAAAGTATTTTTGATATCTCTAACTATTCGGAAAAAAGCATAAGGCAAATCAATGAACTGCAGGCAATCGGCGATACTATATATGCCGTCACTAGTTTAGGTATATCACTTATCGATGCACAAAGTTTTGCATTTATAAGTAATACTACAAAATTTGCAAACCAGCCCTCTAATACCTCGGCAAGCGATCTTTTACTTTCAAAACTAATTTATATCTCATTCGATGCAGGATTTGCAATCCAAAAACAAGGAGCAACTAATCTTTCTGCGCCTGATTCATGGAACGTCTTTACTACGTTACAAGGCCTCCCTGCAAATACAGTTAACAAAGCTGTTAATTTTAAGGACACTATAATTATAGCGACTGCCGGCGGGCTATCATATTTTAATGGGGATTCATGCCTGTCTTTTCTCCCTCAGTTTCATGACAATATAAAAGATCTTCTAGTTGCCGGAGACTCATTACTAATTTTAACTGATAATACTGTAAATTATTATTATAGCGGCGAAATTGTTAAAAATATTTATTTCAGTTCAACCGTATCTAAATTATATTATTCAAAATCCACAGGCTTATTAGCCGCAAGTAATAACGGGATAATTCAAGCTTATGGTAATACAAATACCTCAATTGATCCAAATGGACCGGAGGCAAATCAGTTCCCTTCTATGGCAGTAGATAATGACGGAAACCTTTGGTGCGCCAGCGGCTCAGATCGTACAGGTAAAGGATTCTATAAATTTGACGGGACTACATGGACCAATTATAACCGCCAAACTATGCCTTCTCTTCCTTCTAATTTTTACTATGTTGCGTATGCAGCTCCGGATAATTCAGTTTATCTTGGAAACTGGGGCTCCGGTTTTTTAAGAATAAAAAACGGTACTTTTGCACAGTTTGATACTAATAAAACAGGTATGTTAGGTATAAATACAGGCCCGATATTTTTAGTAATTACAGGATTCGGTACCGACTCTCAAAACGATTTATGGGTGTTAAATTATGGGTCGGTTAATCTTAAAACATTAAATGCATATACACCGGATAGTACATGGTATAATTTTTATGTCCCTTCAACGGGCAGTCAGTATAATGATCAATATTATAACCTGGCAATCGATCAATTTGATACTAAATGGTTCTCCTCACTCTCCGAAGGCAGGTCAGGTTTATTCTACTTTAATGAAAATAAAACATTTACTAATTCCAACGACGATGCATACGGTTACCTTACTACCAATAATGGATTAAACAGCTCAACTATTAATTCAATAGTTGTTGATCAGAACGGCGATGTCTGGGTTGGTACTAGCCTCGGAGTCAATATTATCTCGAACACCCAAAGTATCGTTGCCGGCTCAGTACCTCAATTGAGTATTACAAGTGTTTTTACACTTCGCGAACAGACCGTTAACTGCCTTGCTGTTGATCCTATAAACCAGAAATGGGTCGGTACTAACCAGGGCCTCCTTCTGGTAAATTCCGATGGTACGGAATTGCTTGCTGCATACAATACTCAAAATAGCCCCCTTCTCAGCAATGATATAACCAGCATTACGATAGATAAAAATACCGGGACAGTTTATGCAGGAACAGACCAGGGGCTTACGGCATTTAAAACATCGGCTGTTCAGCCGAAAGATACTTTTACTAAATTATTTTTCTATCCAAGCCCTTTCATACTTAAAAACGGTACAAATAAATTAACCATTGACGGACTAATCAGAGATTCCGAAATTAAAATAATTACTATCAATGGAAGATTAATAAAGGACTTTTCTTCTCCCGGAGGAAGAGTAGCTTACTGGGATGGTACGGACTCTAATGGTAATCTTGTAAGCTCCGGCATTTACCTTGTTGTAGCATTTGGCAAAGATGGTACAAATGTCTTTACCGGCAAAGTAGCTGTCATTCACCAATAATAATTTTAATGATAGATCTTTCTAACATCTCTTTACAATTCAACGGTAAATATCTTTTCAGGGATTTACATGTTAAGATTAATTCCGGCGATAAGATATCCCTTGTCGGCGCTAACGGTACCGGTAAATCTTCTATATTGAAAATTATAACCGGGGAGCTTCAGCCGGAATCAGGTAAGGTTTTAAGGCAGAAAGATATCAGTATCGGCTACCTTCCTCAAGATAATGTTACTCATGCAGGAAAGAACTTAATTGAAGAAGCTAAGTCTGCTTTAACTGACATTATTAAACTTCAGGATAAAGAAAAAGAATTAACAGATGCTCTTTCAAATGAAAGTTTATCTGGCGAGGACCATGAAGATCTAATTAATCGGCTAGGCGAAGTACATCACAGGCTTGAAGAACTTGATTCATATAGCGCAGACTCAAGAGTCGAGAAAATTCTTCTCGGGCTAGGTTTTGAGGAAAATGATTTTGTAAGATTGACTAATGAATTCTCCGGCGGATGGCAGATGAGAATTGCTCTCGCAAAAATCCTTATCTCGCAGAATGATATATTACTAATGGACGAGCCCACCAATCACCTTGATTTCGACTCGCTGGAATGGCTTACAAATTTCCTCAAGGGTTATAAAGGTGCATTGCTAATTGTTTCACATGACAAGCATTTTGTGAATGCAGTTACTAAGAAAACATTAGAAATATATCTTGGGAAATTTAATACCTTTAACGGTGATTACGATGCCTATTTGAATTTTAAAGAAGAAAGAGATAAGCAGGCTGCGGCTCAATATATTCTTCAGCAGAAAAAGATTAAAGATACAGAGCGCTTTATTGAAAGGTTCCGTTATAAAGCTACAAAAGCTAAGCAAGTCCAGAGCCGTATAAAACAGCTCGAAAAGATATCCCTGGTTGAACTGCCTGAATTCAAAGAAGATATCTCGGTTAAATTTCCTCCTCCCCCGCCAAGCGGTATTATAAATATGGAGCTGAATTCAATATTCAAATCGTATGGTGATAAAATAATATTTGAAGGTCTTACATTCCGCATAGAACGCGGCGATAAAATTGCATTTATCGGGCCCAATGGTGCCGGCAAATCGACATTAGCGAAAATCATTGCCGGAGTTATAAATTTTGATAAAGGCGAAAGGATCATAGGGCACAATACAATTATTTCATATTATGCCCAGGATGTTGCTGACAGCCTTAATCCCGGGCTTGATATACTTGAGACTTTAGAAGCGGCTTCCGAAAATCAAACTCTTGGGCAATTGAGGACTTTACTTGGCTCATTTCTTTTCTCCGGCGACGATGTATTTAAAAAAGCCGGAGTACTTTCAGGCGGAGAAAAAAGCAGAGTTGCCCTTGCCAAAATTCTTCTTACTAAATCGAATCTTATTATACTTGATGAGCCAACTAACCACCTGGATATGTCGTCAAAAGAAGTGCTTCAAAAAGCATTGGTTGACTTTGAAGGCTCACTCATTTTAGTATCTCATGATATAGATTTTCTCTCGCCTATCGTAAATAAAGTTGTAGAGATTAGGAAGAATCATTTTAAGATATACGGAGGCGGAATTGATTATTACCTTTCCAAAAGACAAGAACATATTCAGCATGATGAAAATTATGTTAAACAAAGTTCGTCCGACACTTTATCAAGGAAAGAACAAAAAAGGCTTGAAGCAGAATTAAGAAAAAAGAAATACGAAGCGACGAAAGACATATCCAAAAAGATTAAACAATTGGAATCAGAAATCGGGCTTCTTGAGTCCAGGGAAGATGTACTTGAAAAACTTCTGCTGGAACCGGACACTTATAATTCACCTTTGAAGGCTAGAGATGTAACTATTGAGCTAAATAAAATTAAATCCGAATTAGAGCAAAAAGTCTCCGGTTGGGAAAAATTATCAGAAGAGCTTCTAAGTATCGAAAAGGATTTTAATTAAAAAATATAAAAGACAGATTAAAAACTTTCTCTATTACACATTATATTTCTACACCTTTATACCAAGGAACTCTTCAGCCAAAGCAATTCCGCCATATAAAGCCGCATCATCTCCTAAATTATTTACTACAATATGAACAGCCTTAGAGACATCCTTCAAAATTATTCTATCAAAAGATGATTGTATTTTTGGAACCATAAAATAATCCAGTGCTTCAACTAATCCGCCGCCTAAAACAATCATATCGAAATTCATGACATTGGTTATGTTTGCAAGTACTTCCCCGATTATCTCGCAAGCCGAAGATATATGACTCATTGTTAATTTATCTTTCAGCTTAACGGCAGAAGCAAGAATACGGCTCTTAATTGGTTTGCCCGGCTCGCCCAGCTTCATTATAATACTTCTTTTATTAGCTGAGATATCTGCTTCAATTGCTCTAACTATTGAAGCACGGCTGGCGAATGTCTCAAAACAGCCTATCTTGCCGCAGCCGCAGCGGGGCCCCTTATCGGCAACCTTAATATGTCCTATTTCACCTGCAGCGTAATTTGAACCCCGGTATATCTTGCTATTAATTATAATAGCGCCGCCTATTCCGGTTCCTATAAACACAGCAAGAATATTTTTTGCCTTCTTCGCTGAACCGAATTTCTGTATGCCTAGCGCTCCAAGATTTACATCATTCTCTATTAGAATAGGGAAAAGAATTCTCTTTTTCAGTCTCTGCTTTGCATTGAAATTCTTGAGCCCGAGGTTTGGCGCTAAACCTACAACACCGGTATAAGGATTAAGAGAGCCGGGAATTCCAAGACAAACTGCTTTTATATTCTTAGGTTTTAACTTTGACTTCTTAACAAGACTTTCAACTATATCTGAGAGGGTGTTAATATATTCTTTCGAGCCTCCTTCCGGAATAGTAGGTTTCTTTATCCTTGATATTATCCCATCCTTTGAATTTATCACCCCTGCCAAAATCTTAGTGCCCCCCATATCTATGCTAATAATATAATCCTTGTTCAGAATGACCTCCTGATACTAGTTTACAAAGTTAATAATTCGATTATCTTTTATTTCGATATGCCAGAAGCAAAAATTTTATACTATAATATATGATATGATTTCAATTTAACAAAACAAATTTTAATTAGCCTGCCTAAAGATTGTTTGTAAACAGTTCAATCCATAATTTTATATATGCAAAAAATCAAACCTTTGAGACGATTCGGGCAAAATTACTTGACCGATAATAATATTCTAAATAAAATAGTAGAAGAAATTTCACCAAAACCTGAAGATAACTTAATTGAGATCGGGCCCGGACTCGGTGCTTTAACCAAGAGGCTTATTGAGAAAAATAAGAAACTTACTGCAATAGAAATTGATAAACGGGTAATTGAAGATCTCTTAATACAATTTCCGGGAATAAATTTAATTCATTCCGACTTCCTGGACTTCGATCTAAAAGAATTTTATAATAATAATATTAAGAAAATAAGAATTGCCGGAAATATTCCTTACAACCTTACCTCTCCTATTATTTTTAAGCTTATTGGTTCTAATCAATTTGTGGAAGATGCCGTATTTATGGTTCAACTTGAAGTAGCTAAAAGGATGACTGCAAAAAAAGGCACAAAAGATTATGGAATTTTGGCTGTACTTCTTTCTCATTTCACCGATACAAAAATTTGTTTCAAGGTTTCTCCCAATGTTTTTTACCCAAAACCAAAGGTATTTTCTGCTGTAGTCCATTTGTACTTTAAAGATAATTGTCTACAAGACACAGAAAAAGATATATTTATACGTCTAATTAAGGCAGCATTCGGAAAGCGAAGAAAAACTTTAAAAAATTCACTTGGAAATAGTATATTTGCAGACATAAATTTTGTCGGATCGAATATAAATTTAGCCAAACGTGCCGAAGAACTGGATACCGAAGATTTTATCACACTAACTCAATTTCTCATAGAAACTTCAAGCTTTAAAGAAATCAATAATATTTAATAAAAATAACGACTATAAATTTACCGGATGGAATTATTCAAAACGTTTCTTATAAAATTAAAAGCTTACGATCTTGTAGTTGTTGTTTTTTACCTATTCCTCATTTTTATCAATTTAACATTTCATTATGAAATTGAACATTGGTGCCTATGGACTTTAATAAACCTGGGTATAATTCTTCTTTGTCTTCTTATAACGTTCTTTGAGAATAAATATAATAATAAATTCTGGCGGTCGATTCATTATTGGTATATTGCTCCACTCATTCTAATTACATACAAGGAATTGTATTTCCTTATCGAACCTATTAGGCAGCAGGATTTTGACTGGTTGTTTATCAAAATTGATCGCTGGATGTTTGACACAGATCCCACAAAGCTTCTTTATAAAATTTCTTTCCCGCTCCTTACTGAAGTACTTCAAATAGTTTATAGTATATTTTATCTTTTACCGATTATACTTGGTTTAGCATTGCTGCATGATAAAAGATATGTCGCTTTAGACTTTGCGGTGTTTTGTATTATATACGGATTTTATTTGTCATACCTCGGATACTTTGCTCTGCCAGGGATAGGCCCCCGTTTCACTCTGCACAAATTTAATTCTCTTAATACACAGCTTCCCGGAGTATATTTTACAAGTTATCTAAGAGATTTTCTAAATTGGGCAGAGTCAATCCCCGCTAATTGTAAAGATGCATCTAAGTATGTCCAGCGGGATGTCTTTCCCAGCGGCCATACTATGATTACTCTTATTGTAATGTATCTTGCTGTAAGACTTAAAAGCAGGTCCAGGTATTTCTTTGTCCCGGTAGGCTCTTTGTTAATCTTTGCTACTGTTTATCTTTGGTACCACTACTTTATTGATCTTATAGCCGGTGCTTTTTTCATGGCATTTACAATGTGGACAGGCAAATATATTTTTAATTGGTGGCGCAGAATTCAGGGCGAAGAGGAATTCGATTACCATAAATACTAAATTAATCTAAAGCTTTGATGATCAGGCACAGGAATAAAATAATTAATGAGTGAAAGTACAGATAAGAAAAATCAAGTAAGAAATATTTTTGAAACTATCGCTTTTAGATATGATTTCTTAAATCATTTACTTAGTTTCGGGGCAGATATTTACTGGCGCAAAAAAGCTCTCAAATTAACCGGCGTAAATAAAGATACAATACTTCTCGATGTCGCATGCGGTACCGGTGATTTTGCTATCACTGCTAAGAAAATGGGGGTCAATAAAATATTCGGCGCGGACTTCTCTCTTAATATGCTTAAACTTTTCAAAGATAAAAGTGAATGGATTGCAGGAAACAACTTCCAATCCGTAGCAGAGAAAATGCCAATAAGATATAATTCTGTTACCAATATTACGGTTGCTTTCGGAGCTAGGAATTTCTATAATATCCAGGTAGGATTCAATTCTTTCTATCAAGTTTTATCTGAAAATGGAAAGGCAACTGTTCTCGAATTCAGACTTCCTTCAAATAAAATCTTTAAGGGCTTATACAAGTTTTACTTCAAAAAAATACTTCCGGTTGTTGGAGGGATAATATCGGGAAATAGAGATGCATATAAATATCTCCCCCGTTCAGTAGAAGAGTTTGATGAAAAAATAAATATGCCCGAGCTTTTTAGAATCTCGGGCTTCAGAAAAATTGAACAGCATTCACTGACTTTTGGAATTGTTCAGGTTATTATTGCAACAAAATAAAATTTTCCTATTTACTTACTGCAATCCCAACTCAAAACCTTCAGCTAGAACTCAAGCTTTAACTTGAACTAATTACATAAGCTTTTGATCTAGTTAGACTTCGTAATTTATTATTTAATATTATACGAAATCAAACTCTGGGTAATATTGCTTGTAGTGTCAGCAAAATTAATTCCGGCTCCGGTAAATGCATCTAGGATAGCACCATTGCCTTCCATTTGGATCATACCGACATTATTTGCCATCCAAGCAAATGCAGTGTAAGTCTTAGTATTAAAAACAAGAGGATTTGCTGTCGGTATTTTTAATGTTAAAGTGTATTGAATTTTTGCAGCACTCATATTAGTTGCGCCAGAAGTTAAATTTAAGGGTACCTGTTCCGTACCGATATATGTTCCGGAAACACTTACTAAATTCACAGCAAATCCGCTTATATTTAATCCTAAGTTGAAAACCTGCCATGAAGTATTTTGTACAAATGGAAATTGGAATGCTTTTATTCCGCTGCTAATGGTGATATATTGCCTTAATGAATCGGGTATCACTTGGGACAATCCTGAAGTATCGATAGCGAAGTAAACTGTATCTCCTGTTTTTACAAATAATGAGTTAGTAACAAAAGATAAGCCGCTGAATGACAGTGTATCTATTTCATTCTGATAAACAACTCCATTCAAAGTCGTAGTTCCGCTGTAGGTTGTAGAACGAGTTCCGGATGTTGTATTTTTTGCGGAATCTGTTTTAGTTACGGAATATTTATAACTTGTCCCATTACTATTTGGGAAGTAACTGTTTCCGGGTCCGTTAGATGGTGAATTTGATGTAGAATTACTTTTGCATGCATTAAATAATAATGCAAGAGATGCCAAACTGATGAAAAGAACCTTTAATTTTCTCATATAATCTCCTTACTTTTATGCCATTAATTCAAAAAAGTACATACTTTTTATTATGATTTAGGCATATTATTGATAATTAATACTTTTAGTCTATTAAACGCTCTCGCCCTATGACTGATCTTATTTTTTACATCGAGTTCCAATTCGCCGCTAGTTTTATTAAATCCATCCGGCAAAAATAATGGATCATAACCAAACCCATTTTTCCCTCTCGGTGTTTTAATTATTTGCCCTTTTACCTCCCCGTATGCAGTCAAGAATTTTTCACCATCAAAATATACTGCCGAACAGGCAAATTTTGCTGTGTGCGGTTCTGAGAAGTTCTTTAGCTCACATAACAGCTTTTCATTATTTTCCTCGTCTGTTGCATTCTCACCGGCAAAACGTGCTGAATAAACTCCTGGCCTGCCTTCAAGTTGATCAACACAAATTCCCGAGTCATCTGCAATTGTTGGAATACCATACTTTTTAAAAATGATATCTGCTTTTATTTTTGCATTTTCCTCGAAAGTTATGCCGCTTTCTATTATCTCTGGTACATTGTCAAGTTCGAGTAGAGTAACCAGCTTAACCTTCATATCCT
>Ga0075269_10000064_pt1 | contig 18305 bp, 15 predicted proteins | sample SF_Rice_5C_0N_10_FD_69773 | JGI IMG/M metagenome (GOLD analysis project Ga0075269, IMG submission 69773) | Rice paddy soil microbial communities from Twitchell Island, California, USA - SF_Rice_5C_0N_105 | ecosystem: Environmental > Terrestrial > Soil > Paddy field/soil | place: USA: Twitchell... | reverse complement strand
TCAGGTTTGATATCGGGATTAAAGAAATTATCGCAAAGGAATTTCTCGGTTGAGGTAAAAGACATTTATCCGGTAAAAGAAAAGTATCTTTTGAATATCCTAAGGCTTGAAGGAATTAAGATCAATTCTTTAAGCAGAGATGTCTTTGACAAAATATTCTATATTACTCACGGTAAAAATGGTACGAGAGGCTCTATTCAAGTTAATAAAGGCAGTAAGATTGACAACTTTGAAAAAGCAGTGAATATAATATTACTCGAACTCCGCTCTTCAGCACAGGTCAGAAAGACAAAAGAAACAGAAGTGAGAATAGAACTTTCACTTGACGGAATAGGTACATCAAGTATAAATACAGGAATTGGTTTCTTTGATCATATGCTGGAACAGATAGCAAAACATGCTAGCATTAATTTGAAAATTAAGGTTAAAGGCGATTTGCATGTAGATGAGCACCATTCGGTCGAGGATGTTGGTATAACGCTCGGCAGTGCATTAAACGAAGCACTGGGAAGTAAGCATGGCATAAAACGCTACGGCTACTATCTTCCTATGGATGATGCTATTGCTGAATGCGCAGTGGATCTTGGAGGAAGAACATATTTGAATTTTAACTGCAAGTTTGAAAGAGAAAGAGTCGGAGAATTTCCTACTGAGCTTACTGAAGAGTTTTTCAGGGGATTATCTTCCGGGCTTAAAGCAAATATTTTTATTAGAGCAAAAGGCAAGAACGATCACCATAAGATCGAGGCAATATTCAAGGCTTTTGCTAAATCATTAAACGAAGCATGTAGACTGGATGAGCGAAGCGAAGGCAGACTTCCGTCTACAAAAGGAACTTTATGATTGCATTGATAGATTACGGTTCGGGCAATGTAGCCTCTGTTGCAAATGCCTTAACCGAGTTGAAGGAAGACTTTAAGATAAGTAATAATGAAGTGGAAATCTGCAGAGCGGATAAAATAATATTCCCTGGGGTCGGAGAAGCTTCGTTCGCTATTCGTCAGCTTCATATGCTGAATATGTTTTCTGTTCTCCGCATGGTTAAAAAGCCGATGCTGGGTATATGTCTTGGTTTACAACTTATGGCTGACCATTCAACCGAAGGGAATGTTGCGTGCCTTGGGATTTTCCCTGTCAGCGTTGAGAAGTTTGATCCCTTAAAATCTAAAGTACCTCACATGGGGTGGAATGATATTCAAATAAAAATACAAAGCAAACTTTTCATTGGAATAGAAAACGGTGAGAGATTTTATTTCGCCAACTCCTATTATGTCCCGCTAAATGACTGCACGACTGCCGTAACAGATAATAATGGATTTCTTTTCTCCTCGGCAATGGAGAAGGAAAATTATTACGGTGTTCAATTCCATCCCGAAAAATCCGGCGATGCCGGACTAAAGCTGCTAAAAAACTTTATTGAACTATGTTAATAATACCTGCGATAGATATTTACGATAATTCAATTGTAAGGCTGAAGAGAGGCGACTTTGACAATATAACTTATTACAAAAATACACCGCTCCAGCAGGCTAAGATATTTGAATCTCATGGATTCAATAGGATTCATATTGTAGATCTTCTGGGATCAAAGAACGGAAAACTTACTTCACTTGAATCAATTAAAAAGATCAAACAAGAAACTAAGCTGCAGGTAGAATTCGGAGGAGGGATTAGGGATGTCAAAACTGTGTCCGAACTTTTTGACACCGGGATTGATTATGTTATTATAGGATCCCTTCCTGTGATAAATAAAAAAGAATTCGAATTAATTATTGGTAAGTTTTCACCTGATATAATCATCGCTGTCTTAGATTCAATGAACGAGATGCTCAAGATCAGCGGCTGGATTGAAGAGACTAAGATCTCAATTTATGATCACATTAAATATTGTTCGGGACTAGGAATAAAAAAGTTTCTTTGTACTGATATTACAAAAGACGGAATGCTTACTGGTACCAATATAAGTTTATATAAAAAAATAATGGATAAATATCCGGTGATAGATATTATTGCTTCAGGCGGAGTTAAAGATATTGATGACATTAAAAGACTGAGCCATATTCAGCCTTACGGAGTCGTTGTCGGGAAAGCCATCTATGAAGGAAAAATTGATTTGAAGGAGCTTGCAAAAATTGCTGTGTAAAAGAATAATCCCTTGTCTTGATGTTAAGAATGGCAGAGTTGTTAAAGGCACTAACTTTGTAAATTTAATTGATGCTGGTTCACCCGTAGAGTTAGCAGAAAGATATTCAAAAGAAGGTGCTGATGAATTAGTGTTCCTTGATATTACTGCATCGGCAGAAAAAAGGAAGACACTGGTCTCCCTGGTTAGTGATGTAGCCAAAACTATAAGGATCCCATTCACTGTTGGCGGAGGAATTTCAGAACTAAGCGATATTGAATTATTATTGAAAGCGGGAGCGGATAAAGTCTCTCTGAACTCTTCAATTGTAAAAAATCCTGAACTCATCACCAGGGCTGCCAGACAGTTCGGAAGCCAGGCTGTAGTTGCGGCAATAGACATAAAATTTACCGGTAAGGAATATAAAGTATACATCAAAGGCGGAAGAGAAGAAACTGATTTAATTGGAATGGGCTGGTGCAAGCTTGCTGCCGAACTTGGAGCTGGAGAAATCTTGCTTACATCTATGGACCGCGACGGAACAAAAGAAGGCTACGATTTGAAATTCTTAAAAGAGCTAACCTCCTCGGTGACTATTCCGGTTATTGCTTCCGGCGGTGCAGGTAAGAAAGAAGATTTCCTAAGTACATTTAAAGATGCAAACGTAGATGCATGTCTTGCCGCAAGCTTATTCCATTTTAACATTCTTTCTATAAAGGAATTAAAAAATTATTTAAAAGAGAATGGTGTTTCGATAAGGATTTAGTAATTATAATAAAAGCTAAAACTTTTATAATTAATGAGTTTAAAGATTTCAAGTTTGATAACATTCATATAATTTTGTAACCTTGATATAATAAAAAGAAATTGAGTCTATAATTATTTGATTAGGAGAAATTCATTTTGGAAAAGAGTGATATTAGTAAATTAAATTTCGAAAAGCTTAATGGGCTTATACCGGCGGTTGTAGTGGATAATTCAAACGGCCAGGTCTTGATGTTGGGTTTTATGAACAAAGCTTCACTTGAAAAGACTATAGATTCAAAGCTTGTTACATTTTTCAGCCGGACAAGGAATACTCTTTGGACAAAAGGTGTTACTTCGGGAAATTATTTAAACCTTATCGATATTAAAACAGACTGCGATAACGATTCTTTATTAATTTATTCAAAGCCGGACGGCATTACCTGCCACACCGGGCAATATTCATGCTTTGGAGTACCTGATATTCCTGATACAAATTTCTTAAATAAATTATTCGAATTAATAAAAGACCGGCGGATGGCCATGCCTGAAAATTCTTATACATCTGAATTATTTAGATCAGGTGCCGATAGAATAATACAGAAAGTTGGAGAAGAATCGGTTGAAACTGTGATTGCTGCAAAGAACAGAGATAGGAATGAAATTATCAATGAAACTTCCGACTTAATTTATCATCTATTTGTTATGCTTGTTGATCAAGGAATTGAATTCAGTGATATTGTTAAGAACCTTCGGAAAAGATCAAAATAAATATCCATTCCTGTGATTTTCCGATTAGAAAGCCTACCATCCTTTAAGGACTGCCGCTGAACTACATACGCATAATGGAGAACCTATATGCCAACAGAATACTTTATTGGAACAGGTAAATATCAATACGGGGTGATCTGGTGTATAATTATTCCTTTCCCTTAGAATTTGTCGCGTCAATATTGTCAGTGCAGATGTCAGCCTTGTCGTTAATCTTCCCTCTATAATTCAACTTAATTAGTTAATTGAATATTAACAAATGAAATTTTGAGGAATAGATTTTGTATTACTTAAAATACTTATGATTTAGGTCAATAATAAGATGTATGAACACTGGGCAAAGCCTGCTTAGCATTGGTGCAATGATGCTTCTATCCATTTTAATATTACGAGTAAATAATAGCTTTACCGACACCAGTACTATGCTTCAGAATTCAAAGCTAGGAATACTTGCAACTTCAATTGCTACTTCACAAATTGAAGAAATAAGCAGGCTTGCATTTGATGAATACACAGTAAGTAATTCGACAAATAACTTAGCTAACCTAACACCTGCCGGAATTTTAGGACCGGAGACTGGTGAAACTTACCCCAACTATGATGATATCGATGATTACAACGGATATTCAAAAGTGGATACTTCAATGACGGCTGTATTTAATGTTTCTTGCAAAGTTGAATATGTTTCATCAGCTAATCCGGATGTTCCTTCTGCAGTTCCAACATGGAATAAAAAAATTACAATAACAGTTACAAGTCCTTCAATGGTTGACTCAATAAAAATGTCTACGATTTACAGCTACTGGTATTTCAGGTAATATTTATGGGTTATACAACAATATTAGATATTATCGGTTCTGTTATAATCGGCGGCTTTATTCTTTTAATATTATATAGAACCAATGCTTCCGCAACTGAAAATACTTATAACAACGGTAGCGATTTGATAGTTCAGGAAGATATTACAACCATTGTCCAAATCTTAGAAAATGATTTTCGAAAGATTGGATATTGTGAAGATTGGACTAAGATTCCCGATCCTACTAAAGCAATAATTTATGCTGATTCTTCCAGCATAAAATTTTTAACAGATACTCGGAATAACGGAACTGTAGATACACTTTATTATTATTTAGGCTCGGTAAACGATTTACCTAATACTCCCAATCCGAATGATCGATGCCTTTATAGGCAAATCAATGGAGGAATTCCGCAAGGAATCAGTCTTGGAGTAACTGAATTTAACATGCTTTATTTCGGCGCACTAGGTGATACTCTAAGTTTTCCGATATTAACTACAGGCGCTATTTCAAGCATGCAAATAACAATCCGCGTCGAAAACTCTGAAGCATATGACAGCACATATGTTGATGCATTCTGGAGACAGATTCGATTGGCAGCCCGAAATTTAAGGAATAGATAAAACTCTATGGGCGGAAGAGCAATTTTATTTTTAGTTGTTGGATTCAGCGCAATTTATTTGATACTGGGTCAGCATTTCGGAAGAATTTCAAATGATTCAGCAAATAATTATGTCCAATATTATTCAAGTACTAATGCACATAATATTGCAGTTAGCGGGGCTAATTTAGCAGCCAACCAAATATTTTTTGATCCAACTTGGACCGCTGGTTATAGCAATGAAAGCTATAATGGCGGTACTATAAATGTAAGTGTTCAAGTTCTCGATTCTTTTAGAAATATAAGACAAATAGTTGCTACAGGAACATATCAAAATTATTCTTCCACAGTAAAAGTAACCTTACAGCCAAGCTCGTTTTCTAAATTTGCGTATTATTCGGTATATGAAAACGGAATATGGTGGGTTACCGGCGATACTGTGTTTGGCCCCTTTCATACACAAGATTACTTAAGGGTTTCGGGGCACCCTGTTTATAACGGTAAGGTTACTATCAAGAAAAGCATAGTGAAATATGACCGGTATTCGAGCCCGGTATTTAATGGAGGCTACCAGCAGGGAGTCGATCTTCCTTTGCCAACTAGCGGAGTCGCGAGTCTTGAAAATGTTGCAAATTCCGGCGGACATACTTTTACTGGACATGATACGGTATATATAACTTTTGTGAAGGACAGCATTAGATACAGTTTTGCTTACAACGCTCCGCAGACAACGGTTCTCACTTCATCCTTTGCACCTAACGGAGCTATTGTTGCAGACAATGCCGTGCTTAGAATTCAAGGGACAGTACAAGGTCAGCTAACGGTTGGTGCTTCAGGTACAGGCGGATATGGAAATATTTATATTGATAATAATATTACATACAATTCCGACCCTAGCACTAATCCTGGCTCAACTGATCTTCTCGGAATTGTTGCTAAGAACAATGTTTATGTTACAGATAATATTCCAAACAGAAATAATGTAATAATTCATGCGGCAATATATGCAGAGTCTGGCGGATTCGGTGCAGAAAATTACTCTACGCGGCCTCCGAGCGGAACTATATATTTACTCGGCGGTATAACTCAAAATAGCCGTGCTGCTGTGGGTACATTTAATTCTTCGGGAATTGTTTCTGGATTTTATAAAAATTACAAATATGATGAGAGACTAATGCTTAGCTCACCGCCATTTTTCCCAAACACCGGTGCTTTCGAAATCGTATCCTGGTACGAATAAATTTAAAGCTTTAGATGAGGATGGAAATCAATTTTGTGAAAAATATTAAATTATCTATTGTACAATGATGAATTAGAGATTTTATTATTTTATATAATAGAATATTTCCATAGCAGCTCCACAATTCCGTTCACTGATTCCTTTTTTATGAATTCTTTCCAATTAAAATAATTCGTTTCTCTTCTTGCATTTAATGTCATAATTTAAAACTTTGCTAAATGATATTCTTGTTTAAGAATAATATTCAAAGTTTGTGAAGATAAGCCCATCCAAAATAAGAGAAAACAATTATATTTCTCTAAGAATGATCTGAATTTAAAAATCCAGGAGGAAATTAAATAATGCAAAGCTTCTTAAACCAATCTTTCTTAAATAACAGTGTATGGCAATACATTTCAGCAGTAATTGTTTTAATAATCGGAATAATTACTGTAAAAATTTTTAAGAAGGTAGTTATTAGCAGGTTAAAAAAATGGTCGGAGAAAACAGAAACTGAAATCGATAATTTGCTTTTAAAACAAATAGAAAAGGTGGTTATTCCGCTATTGTATTACGGCGCTGCTTACTTAGCCGTTACTTCATTATCCTTAAATCATAAGATAGAAAAATTTATTGATTATACATCAATCATTCTGGTTACGTTTATTGTTATAAAATTAGTTACTTCATTCTTAAACTTCGGGCTAGACATTTATCTTAACCGCAGAGGGACAAAAGATTCAAGAAAAAAAGAATTGAAAGGGGTTACAACAATCGTAAACATTCTTATCTGGATTTTCGGAATAATGTTTCTTCTGGAAAATCTTGGTTTCAATATCGGGACTATAATTGCAGGCTTGGGAATAGGCGGTATTGCCATTGCACTTGCTGCTCAGACTATCCTTGGAGATCTTTTCAGTTACTTTGTAATATTTTTCGATCGACCTTTCGAGATTGGAGATTTTATAGTTGTCGGCGATAAATCAGGCTCGGTTGAATATATCGGTATTAAAACTACTAGACTAAAAGCCATTGGTGGTGAACAATTGGTAATTTCAAATAAAGATATAACTGACTCCAGAATTCATAATTATAAAAAGATGGAAAAGCGCCGCGTTGTCTTCAGTATCGGAGTTACTTATCAAACTACTGCCGATCAACTTATTGCTATCCCCAATATTATCAAAGAAACAATTCAAAAACAGAACGAGGTTACTTTCGATAGAGCTCACTTTGCTACATATGGTGATTCAAGCCTGAACTTCGAATACGTTTATTATGTAATTGGCGCTGACTATAATAAGTACATGGATATTCAACAAGCTATCAATTTAAAATTATTTAAAGAATTTGAAAAGCTGGGGATTGAATTTGCTTACCCAACTAGAACTGTATTTATTTCAAAAGATTAATAAATATATTTTACGTACTCTTGAAAAATTCACTTAAATCAAGCTTTATCAAAATTGAATGCAAAGGAATGGTGAGACATTTAATCTTTATGGTCGGAATTGAAGATAATTAGGCTGCCTAAATCCTTTATCTTTTATTATGTTCTTCAAGAATAGTATTTGCTTTCGGCTTATAAAGAAGGTGGTAAAGTACATCGAGATAGGCATTCATCTCTTCCATTTCGATATGTGTTGTATATTTCCAAAATCCATAAATTTTAGCAAGTGATAAGAGGTTTTTCGCATAGAGTTCCCAATTGTAGGCTGTATCTACCCTCTTTATTGCTTTCGATGATATTTTTTCCCAATAAGATATATCCTTTTTACATTTCTTAATAAACTCAAGAATTTTATTTGAAGACTCACTGCCATTAACCGGATCAATGTGGAAGCCCGAGACATGATCTTGAATAATCTCTAGAGGGCCGCCGTACATAGTGGCGAACACCGGTAATCCGGAATACATTGCTTCTAATACAGTTAAGCCGAATCCTTCAAATAATGCCGGTTGAACAAAAATCCCCTTATGATCTGCGATAACTCGGTACACTTCACCGGTTTGATCTTTTCTAAAAAGTTTCCCTATCCATCTAATTTTATTTTGAATACCGAATTGCTCAATCAAATGATGCATACGGTTTATTTGTTCTTTCTCTTCGCTGTCATTTGATTTATTTTCGTCGATCTTTCCAGCAACTATAATTAAATTTGACAGCTCCTGAAGTTTTGAATTTTCTCCATACCAATTAACTAGCCCTGTTATATTTTTTATTCTATCTAATCTTGACAAAGAAAATATTGGAATGAGATCAGGATTTTCCAATTTACCATATACTTCTTCGTCGTTAATATTTTCAAATAGAAGCGAGTTTAGCTCTGAACGAATTTCCTTTAATCTATCGGTTCTGTTGCTATAAGGGAAGAAAATTTTAGTGTTTACCCCGGGAGGAACAATATTAAACTTAGGGCTGAATAAATTAATACCGCCTTCAACTCTATAAAGCTCGGGCATAGTAAAACTGGCATATGATTCATACTGGCCAATACTTTCATCGGTTCCTGCAATTTCCTGAAATGTAGATGTGATAATAATATTGGCTGCATTCATAGCAATTAAATCTGCTGTGAACTGAATTGAAAAGTTATAGAATTGCTCCATCCCTTTCCAATAAAGGGCTGCATAAAGATACTTACTTTTCTCAAGAGCATGCGCAATACTGCATTGTGTAACACCGAATTTTTTCGCAAGCATAAATGCAACCATATTTCCATCGGAATAATTGCCGATTATAAAATCAGGCTTATTTCCAAACTCTGCTAAAAGATCTTTATGAGCATCTTCGGCGAAAGTGTCTAAATAAGGCCAGACTTCAAATCTTGAAATCCAATTTTCTGTAACACTTTTATTGTGTTCTCTGAAAGGTACACGGAGTATCCAGCAATTTTCAGTTTCATAAACTTTCTCTAATCTCTGATTGGATTTAGTTTGGCCCGCATTCAAAATTAATCTTGTTAAGATGATGATTTTGGGTTTTATTTCAAGACCCGATTCATTTAATGATTTAATTAATTCTTTTTCGAGTGCTTTAACCTGGTCAAGTATATAAACAACCTGCCCGCCAGTATCCGGCAATCCGAGAACATTTTCCTGTCCGAAAAAACCGTGTGGAGAAATAATAGCGATATTAAATACCATGGGAATTCTAGAAAGAAATTCTTTCAAGGATTCATGGTCGGGAGAGTGCAGAAGTCTATCAAGAATTTCCAGGCTTTCAATAATTTTACCTGCAGTATTCCCAAGGCCCGGCTCAAAACCCAGCTGCTGCAACTCATGAATAAAATCTTGATAATGTTCATCCTCGGATTTCTTCTGCAGGAAGTTTAGGGCTTTTTCAATATTCTGATTAAGCTGCTCTGGGTTCCTAATTCTTCCGTTTAATATTAGCTGCTGAGTTTTATATTTATGAACAAATAGAAATTCAAATAGGGCTTTAGATAATTTTTCTGGCTGAGTAAACATTGTGCTGGAAAGGTAGCGGTTAAGGAATTCAACCCCGCGGCCGATATTTTTATATTCCCGTATACTCGGAAACTTATCATAGAAAGTCTCAAAGTTAATTGTCAGCAGATCATCATGACAATCAGGGCTGACTAAATTTTCTTTTATAAGCAGAAACTCGTGGGCGCTTATATGCTCATAAAATAATTCTTCTATGTTAAAATGGAAAAAGCACGGCAATGCTACCTTTTCTCTTATCTCTATATAAATATTATGGTCATTAATTACAGCCTCGGTAATTCGTCGTATTATCTCTTCAATTTCTTTATTATCATTATTACCGTCATTCTTATATGCTTCCCAGATTTCAAGAAGATTCCCTTTAACGAGAAGTTTATTTTCGCTGGAAGCGACACGGTTAAAATAACTAAAAAGCTCCCTCCTGTTTTCTTCTAATTGAGTATTCAAATCTTTTGTCATTATCAATCTCCAATCCTTATTCCAGGAATTTATAATAACTGATGCCTTCAATAATACCTCCGGCGTATGATTTCCCGGCAAAATAAATTTTCTTTTTATCTCTTAAGTCTTCGAGCTCACTACTGTAATTTGAAACCACCACTCCTAACAGTTCCCCTTTAAGCATCTCCTCATCATTCCCGGAATCGCCTGCAACCAGGATATTTTCGAATGGTATATCCCATCTGTACGCAAGGTAACGGACTGCCTTCCCTTTAGACGCTCTAAATGGAAGTATGTCAAGATATTGACCTTTACTGTATATTATGTTTACCTTCAATTTATTTTTTGCTAATTCTTCTTTTATAGCAATTATTTGATCAGGATTTTCATTAAGGAAATAACTTATTTTAAATTCTCTTTGAGCCTCTTCTTCTTGAGGTTTAAGAAAATCGAACTTAGAAAGTATCTTGATAATTATTTCTCTTTTCCAAAGGTAAGAAATGTGTGCATCCCATCCCTTGGAATATATTAATTTACCAGCAAAATTGTAATAAATTTCTGAGCCGACAGAAGATATGATAACATCAGGAATATGAACCTTGTTTTCCTCAAGAATAGCAACAGCAGAGTTAACAGTCCTTCCTGTTGCGACAACAAATCCGATTTGGTTTCTATATTCATCTAATAAGCAGACCAATTCCCGCAATGCATTTTCATCGCCGAGCAACGTTTGATCTATATCTGTAACGAATAACTTTTCAACTTTTAAAAACCTTCTCCCTATGTCTGTAAGAGAATCCGGTTTTACTTTATTCCTTTCGGGGAGCAATAAAATTTCATCAATGTAATTATCGACATGAGCATTCCACGAATAATATTTTTTTACATTTTTAATACCATTATCAGAAAATTCCTTCCAAAGATTTTTATCATTTAATATTTTGTTCAGGGCAACAGCTATGTTTTTGGGATTAGATACATCTGCCAACATGCCATTTTTACAATTTGATATAATATCTCTTGGCCCGCCGTCATCAGTTGCAACTACTGGAACGCCTGCAGCTGCGGCTTCAATAATAGTTAAGCCAAACGGCTCAGTCAAAGCTGCATTCACAAATACACCCCCTGTCTCGGCGGCGATTCTGTATAATTCGGGAACTTCATGCTCCTGTTCGTGCCTTTTGGGAATTGCCATCTTACCATAGAGATTAAATTTATCCATCAACAGTAATATTTCGGTTAATACTTCACGTTCATTATCCGGCATTGTTTGGATATCTTTACGGATGCCTGCAAAGATCGCAAGGTTGGCTTTATTCTGCAATTCTTCGTCTTCCCCATAAGCAGTAATTAGTCCGGCTATATTCTTTTTCTTTGCAGGACGGCATAGGGTAAGAATAAGAGGCTTATTAAAGTCGACAAAAAATCTTAGAAGCTTTTCTGTAATTAGTCCCTTTATCATTAAAGCATCTTTTTGAACTGCATCCTTATCGTTGAAGGAATAAAATTTATCAAGGTCAACACCGGGAGGTATTACCTTGAACTTTTCAGGAGCAGTATTTTTATATTCTCCGTATTGTTTTTGAATCTCCTGGCTGGTACTTGTAATAATTAAGTCGGCATGATATAAAACATCTTCCTCTACATTTATGCGATGGCTAATCTTATAACGCTTTTCAATATCATCCATTTCCATTCCTTCGTCAATAAGCTTTCTCAGCTTAGCTCTGCCCAGGGAATGCCCGGTATGAATAAAAGGAACACTGAAGAAGTTGGAAAGCTCGATACAGACATATCCTGCATCAGCATAATGGCCGTGAAGTATATCCGGCAGCCGGCCGGCAGATTTAATGTATTTAATGCTGTTGTCTATAAATTCTTCGAGACATATCCAGAGTAGTTCTTTTCTAATATATTTTCCTCCGCCGCATCTAATACGCACAATGCTGAATTTATCATTAACCTTCTCGATTACTTTGGAATAGTCAGACGAAACCTTTTTATCATTTATCCACCTTGTAACCAACTCGACTTTTTCAACATGTTCATTTTGACTAAGTGTATTTGCGAGCTCGAGGACATATTTTGTTTGTCCGCCTGTATCGGCATCTCTTCCTAGCTCAAGGTCATGACTTCTGATTAACCCGTGGATGCTGTATAACTGGATAAATAATTTTTTGCTTTCATGCATTTAAAACTCCTTTTTATATTTATCATAAAAGCTGCTTTCCCTAGGCAATGCACCTAGAATTCCTACAATATCAGAAGCAAATTCACATGCAATTTTATTTATTTTTGAAATCTGCCAGCCTTCAAGATAACCAGCGCATAAGATAGCTGCATATGCATCGCCTGCGCCGACTGTATCCACTTTATTTACTGCATCAGCCTTATAATAATCCGATTTCCCTCCGAGATATAATATTGCGCCATTTTCACCTCTAGTAATGCAAACGAGCTCAATCTCAAACATTTCGGAAATAAATTTAGCTAGACTTATTTCATCAGCTTGCCTGTTTATAAATAGATCATTAACCAGCTTAAGCTCATCATCATTCAATTTAAGGACGTCGGAAGCATTAAGAGATTCTTTTATTATTTCCTTAGTATAAAAATGTTGACGAATATTTAAATCACAGAAGTTCTTTATCTTCTTATTAATCAATGACTTCAACGTATTTCTTGATTTTTCGTCTCTTTGTATTAATGTTCCAAAGTATAAGCAGTCAGTGTTGCTCTCAATTAAAGTAATAAGCTTTTCATCAAGTTCAATAAAATCATATGCGCAGTTAGACGAAATTTTCCAGTGAGGAATTTTTTCCTCGTCGAGGTTAGCATAAGCGGTACCGGTTGGGTGATCATTATCTATTTGAATAAATCTAGTCAGCATATAATTAGATCTCATAAACCAGAAAATCTCATCACCAAATAAATCGTTACTGATTCTGCTAATAAAATTACCTTTATCAGTAAGCTTTTTTACATGGTAAATAAAATTAAAGGGAGCTCCACCGAGCTTTCTACCGTCTGCGTAGACGTCAAAGAGAACTTCACCAAACGAAGTAATTCTATTCATACATTACCATTTTAAGTCAATTTAAAATATTATGTAGAAAAATCAAGTAATCTAGAACACTTTGAAATAGAAAAAGCACACAAGGGCTTACCCGGTACGCTTTATTTAGGAATTCAAGTTAAATATAACTTCCTGTTTATAACCAGAATTGATAACAATCGATTTTATATTAAAAATGAAGATATCAAAATTTAATTTAGTCAAGTTGACCGCTTATAAAAAATATTTACTTTCAAATTTATACAGTTAAAATTGCAGCCGCCTACTATATTTTATACCCCGGGAACTTTAATAAATGTAGCAATTACTTGGATACCATAATGTAATATACCTCTTATACCGGCCTACTAGCTACACAAATCCTACCATGACGGCTTCATGATGGCTTAAAACCATGCTTTTAAGCCATCATGAAGCCGTCATGGTAGGTGGAAGCTCGGAGTTATGTCGGTAATATGCCTTAATTATCTTGTTATCCATTATAACCGGATTAGAATGTTAATATTTCACAAATAGCATGAATTTGATAATAACTATAAAGCATGACGGTTAACTTGAATTAATTCAATTAGGCCATATGAAAGGATTTGGATTATTTTAACGTAATTTGAACTTACACTATTAATCCTTTTCACTCTTTTTTTCCATTGAAGACCAGGGATTTATATCTGTATTCCAGATATCCGCTTTTATTTTTAGTGAACCGTCATCCTGCTTTTCAAATACAGTAAGAAATTTCCCTTCATCTTTATACGTCTTGTTCATACCCTTGATTTCCAAAGTATATGTATATTTACCAACTTCATAAACCAGGTTCCGATATTGATATACATCGGAAGCCGTAAGAGTAAACTCAGTAAATTTATTTCCGGATTGTGCATCCATATTCATAGCATTTTTAATTGCTTCAATGCCTTTCTGCATTGGTGAATAGTTCGGCATTAAAATTGCGTCTTCGGTATACCCTGAGACCAAAGATTCTGAAGTCCCATCCACTATCGCTTTAGCATATTTATCATTGCCTTCCTGTATTGTAGCTTTTAGCTTTTCCATATCATCCTGGGCAAAAATTTGTGATGCACAAATGAAAAGAAAAAATAAAGAGAATTTGGAAATGAGAGATGTCATTTGATCCTCCTATAAAATGAATTATTTGAAAATAGCTGCAGTTGAAGTGCTGCAGAGTCCTTTTAATTTAAGCTGGGGAAAAGTATGGATTAAAAATCAATATTTATTAAATGATTGTCAAGCAAAATGTTACAGTTTTGTTTTCACTTTATCTTTAATGTTTCTTTCCAAAATAAGCTAGGATTTGCGTGGATCATTGTTCCAAATTTATCTATGATCAACACAATTTATTATTTCATAATATTATGAAGCAGACTTCTTTTTATATAGTACTAATCCAGTAATTAGCAGCGCATTCAATTGATTGCAAGCTGATCTATTCCTATCTTTCTGCGGTTTAAAATTTAATGAAAGTGTACTCTTATGGGAAAGAAAATAATAAATATGGCAAGCAAAAAGAAAATAGCATTAATAGCACACGATAACAGGAAAATTGATCTCCTTGAATGGGTAAGATATAACTGCGAGCTCTTAAAAAAGCATGAATTATTTGCAACAGGAACAACCGGGCAATTAATAGAGAATGAACTAAAGATAAATATTACTAAATTCAGAAGCGGCCCGCTTGGCGGTGATTTACAGACCGGGGCAAAAATTGCAGAAGGTGATATAGATTTTTTAATATTCTTCTGGGATCCGCTTGAGCCCATGCCGCATGACCCCGATGTTAAAGCTCTGCTTAGAATTGCTGTAGTTTACAATATTCCCGTGGCATGTAATAGAGCATCGGCCGATTTTATAATTTCATCTCCACTTATGTCCTCAGAATATTCAAGAGAACTGATCGATTATAAAGACAGAATAACTAAGGTAGAAGGAGACAAGATATCTATTAGGTAATATTCTTCCAAGTTTCAGAATCCGATTAAGAAAATTATAATGCAAAGACTTATCAGGCCAATGGTGAAATTGGCCGCTAAAGATTTATGCTCCTTTTTTATGCCGCCCCAGAGTTTTGCAACTACGATCATCATGAGTGCAAGGATTATAGTCGCAGCTATGCTGCTAAACAAATTAAACTGGCCTCCAAAAATGGACGCAAAACTTGTGCTATGCCAGAAATGCCTGTAAATGATCTGCAGGTGCAGCCAATAAACCAGAAGAGATTCACGTCCCACATCCAAAACAAATGATGTTTTGGTTTGCCTGTATTCAGCATAATACCAGCACAACCCAAGGAGGAAGACAACATATCCTAGCCTTTGAAAGAAGAATATTGGATGCGGCGTAACGAAACGGAAAGACATATCCAAAAATTTAGAGAGAAGAAGATGGCCTATAATTGCGGCTGCGAAACCAACGATCATAATTCGCTTAATGAAATTTTTCTCATTGTTATTTTCTCTAGCGTCTAAATAATATTTGCATGTAATGGCACCTGCAAGTAAAAATCCGAGCCATGGGAAAAGAGGGAAGAAGGAGCCGTACATTTTATTAAAATAATTAGCAAAAGGCACTGCCATGTATTTTGTAAAATCAATCTGCCAGACAATAGGCGCTAGAAGGGCAGTTAATAAAGTTAATACAATCAGAATGTAATTATAATTTTTTTCTGATTTTATTATTAGGCGTAAAATGACTAAAAGTAAAAGCCCGACGCCTATACATTGAAGAATGTCAACATTATAAAAGCCAATAATTACGTCCTGGCTGTAGAAATTCATAAATCTTCTTAAAGACAGAATGGGAAGATGGAGTGAATAACCCGCGAGAATGACTAAGGTAATTCTGCCGAGTTTCTTCCAGAACGCATAATTAAATTTTCTAAGTTCTTCCGATTTACCTCTTGTAGATATGGCAAATGCAAAACCTGATATAAAAAGAAATGAAGGCGCAACGAGTCCGTTTATGAAATTTAAAGCTGAAAACCATGTCGTTTCTTTCAATGGAGGGAGGAGCATTACATTGAAGATATGGACTTCAATCATTACGAGCAGCGCCCAGCCGCGCAGGAGATCAATAAAAATGAAACGGGCTTTTTCTTTCAATTATTACTTAAATTATTTTATAGCTTCTTGGAAATTAATCGATTTTTTCCGCTTCTCAAAGTACTTAATAAAGCCCGCATCTGATAAATAACTGAACAATAATATGGGCTAAGCGCCATTTCATTATTTTGAGGATATTTATCTTCCTATATCGAAAAGATAATTGGTAAATGATCAACTTAGGAACTATTAAATAAATTTGGAAGAAAATTTCTTTTATAAGATATTTAATTACGACATTTGTTTTATTTTTCCAAATAATCTTTTCAATTTTTGATTATTAGAAAACCTTTTTACAGATCTATTTTCATTTTTCTTATTCTTACCATAACCCTAAAAGCGCAATCCGGGTGGTTGGAAAAAGACAGTGAGCATTTTAAAGTAATATATAAGCCCCAGCAGGCCTACTTGGTACCGCATATTATAAAAAACGCGGAGACAGCACTCAACACCTTGATGAAGGTATTCAATTATACACCTTCCGAGAAGATAGTAATCAGCCTTTACGACGCGAGTGATTACGGATTTGCATCTACAACAACTGTTCCCGAAAATTTTATTCGTCTTGAAATAGAGCCTTTTGAATATGCCTACGAGAATATACCATATACTGAAAGATTCCAGTGGGTGATTAGTCATGAACTTGTCCATATAGTAGTAGATGATCATGCTTCAAATGTTGAAAAGGTATCAAGGTCAATATTTTCAAAAGTATCCCCTGAGCAGGTTCAGCCGCTTTCGGTTTTTTACAGCCTACTAACAAACTACAGCCGGTTTACTCCGAGATGGCACCAGGAAGGAATAGCAGTGTTTATGGAAACCTGGCTAAACGGTGGGTTCGGAAGGGTACTGGGAAACTTCGATGAAATGTTCTATAGAAGCATGGTTGCTGATTCAATTCGTTTCCCGTCATATAACGAGCTTGATGCAACAACGAGTCTTACAAATTTTCTGCTAGGTACACTTTATTATTTATACGGTGCAAGGTTCTGCTCTTATCTTTCTATAAAGTACGGATCCGAAAAACTTATTGATTGGTTTCGGGAAGAGCCGGATGATTTTTACGAAGGCTTCATAAACAAGTTTGAAAGAATATACGGAATAAGTCTAGATGAAGCCTGGAATGAATTTATTTCATTCGAAAAGAAATTCCAGGCGGAAAACATCAAGAAGATAGAAACCGGTGGATTATCACCTATTAGAAGGCTGAAAGATAAACCAATTGGCTGGATAACCGAGCCATATTATATGCAGCAAGATTCTGCTATGATCTTCGGATATCACACGCCGAATTATTTGGCAGGCATTCAAAAGCTTGACCTAAAGAGAGGAATATCTGAAAGGATAGGCACGCTTCCTACGCCAAGCCTTATTAGAGTTGCTTCAACAGCTTACGATAAAGATCTTGGTTTATTTTTCTACACAACAAAAAATAATGAATTATATAGAGATGTTTGTGTACTTGAAACAGCAACTAATGACACTAAAATTCTTTTTTCAAACTGCAGAATCGGCGACCTTACGATTACCTCAAAGACGCATGACCTTTGGGGTGCTATGCATTCCGATGGTGAAGTTTCATTAGTTGTGTCACCGTATCCTTATAAAGACATTATTCCTCTTATTAAGTTTGACGCAGATGATGATCTTTTTGATCTGTCTATAAGCCCCGACGGAAGATATCTAGCTGCAATCCTTCACCGGGCTAGCGGAGAGCAATCCTTAATTTTAGTTAATTGCGACAGCTTAAAAAAAGGAAGTCCTTTCAAGTATGAGACCATAACTGATAAGGGCTCGCCAGAAGCCCCCTCTTGGAGTCCTAACAGTAAATTTCTATTTTGGAATGCTTATGTCAATGGCGTATCAAATATCTATAGAAATAAATTGGATAAAAATGATATCGAGCCATTAAGCAATGTTTTAACCGGGCTTTTTATGCCTGTG
>Ga0075269_10000063_pt1 | contig 18428 bp, 16 predicted proteins | sample SF_Rice_5C_0N_10_FD_69773 | JGI IMG/M metagenome (GOLD analysis project Ga0075269, IMG submission 69773) | Rice paddy soil microbial communities from Twitchell Island, California, USA - SF_Rice_5C_0N_105 | ecosystem: Environmental > Terrestrial > Soil > Paddy field/soil | place: USA: Twitchell... | reverse complement strand
TAGATATGCCCCCGGAAAATGGACTATAAAGGAAATCTTACTTCATCTTATAGATGACGAAAGGATTTACTCATATCGAGTATTGCGTTTTGCTAGAGGAGATATGACGCCTCTTCCGGGATTTGATCAGGAGCCTTACGCAATGGCATCCAGAGCAAATGATCGGACCATAGAAAGCCTCGTAGAAGAGTTTCTCTCCATGCGTAAATCAACTCTTTATCTTTTTGAAAACTTGCCTGAAGAAGCTCTAATTCGCGGAGGGATTGCAAACAATCATTATGTTACCGTGCGGGCACTTATTTATCACCTCGCCGGGCATGAATTACATCATGTAAATATTATTAAGGAAAAGTATATTCAAAATAATTAATTGAAGAAATATGAAAAATAATACCCACTTCTTATTATTAGGGCAGTTCGTAATGGCTGCCGGAGTACTATTATTTATTTTTAATAAGGAAAGCGATACAATTTTCTTCATCAGTGGATTGCTAATTGGTTTATCTCTAGTATTTAATATTGCCTTTTATTTAAGAACGATGAAAGCGAAATAATAAATAAATTAAGAAAATCATCGTGCATCTAATAAAAATATTATTTAAATTTTATATTATGTTCTTTTATCTTATGACTTCATAAAGTAAAAATTATTTAAAATTAAGGTAATTATGTCTGACATTTATAATACCGCTTTAGTCTGGTATACTAAAGAAGAATGGGAAAAGATGAAAAAGATTTGTGAAGACCCGGAGGTTTTTGAAGACTCATATGAAGAATGGTAAGAATTTTCAGTGCAGTATTTAACAGAATTGAAAAAAAAAGATTCAATGCATTAAAAGTTTTCATCAAAACAGATGTTTATATTGCATGGTGTTCCAAACATTCCTTACCTTTAAACGGAGACTCACGTTCAGATTATGTTTCTGAAATTTTATCAAAGCACGAGAGCAATTAATCTGTATAAGTTTTAAAACCACCTCAAATAAAAATAATATACTGCAACATTCAGTACTGTAAGCGGAATTCCGACTCGTGCAAATTCAAGAAAAGTAAGTGTCGCCCCTGTCTTTTTTTCCGCATTTTGTATGATTATTATGTTGCTTGCGGCTCCAAGGATAAATAGATTCCCGGCAATTGTGCTGCCTGCCGCCAGTGTTATCATTCCCATTTCCTTAACTCCGAACTGAATAAGCAGGGGTAAATAAAAAGCAACCAGAGGGACATTAGATATTAATTGGCTTAATAGTACACTAATTAATAATATCAAAATTATAGAGGTGATATCAACTTTAGAATTTTTTATTAACAACTGGAAGAAACCAGTATCCCAAACACTCTGCATTAACACAAACATGGCTGCAAAAAATATTAATGTGTGCCAATCAATCTTTTTTATTATATCAATTCTTCTTTTACTTAAAAATATTATCGGGGCTGCTGCTGCTAATGCAATATATGTAAGATTAAACTGATCCTCTCTTCCTAAAAAAACTAAAGCTATCTTAACTGCTATTAAGATAATCAATATCAAAAGTGAAACTTGAGTAATTTTTGTAAGCTTTATATCCTTTATGGGTTCATAAGAATGGTTCAGCTTGCCGTTGTGAAAATGGCCTCTAAAAAATAATTTTATTATGAAGAATGCAATTATTAAGTTAATTATTGTTGGGATTGCTAAATATTCAAAGAAGGTAATAAAAGAATTTCCAACATTCCCATGAATAGCGACAAGCAGATTCTGGGGATTCCCTATAGGACTAATAACACTGCCGGTTGTTATCGCAAATGCTAATGTAAGCAGTAGCATTTTAGCAGAAATATTATGCTTTTCCGCCAGCAATAAAATTACAGGCGTACCTATTATTGCCAAAGTATCGTTCATTAAAAAAGCAGATAATATTCCTGCGCCAAATAAGATAAACAAAATAAGAGAATCGAGAGTTTTAGCTTTCCTGAAAAACAAATATGCAATGTGTGAAAGATATCCGCTTTCTTCCAGGGCCTGGCCAACTACAAACATTCCGAATAAAAATAATATTACATCTATATTAATTGATTTAACTGCATCATGAATGGAGATTTGCCTTGTCATAAGTACGGCGGCTGCCCCGATTAACATAATATGCCAGATATCCAGTTTGAATCTGCCAACCTGTCTGATAGCAATTAAAATAAATACTATGGCAAGGACTACAATTGAAATCATCTCTTAATAAAAGTTCACCTTGTGATCGATATATTTCCCTTTTTTATAATTAAACTTAGCAGAAAAGAATTTCTCTTGATACAGCCAATCAATAAAAATCCGATCTCCGTCCCAAAGATTAAGCGAGGTAACTTTATCATTAGGAATCCATTCGAGAATACCTTCATTCGAATCAATAATTTTGCCGGTAAAATTTTCAGAAGTAAAGACAAAGACATACCAATCATCCACGCCGTCAAATTCAGGGAATGTAATAAAGCCGTGCATACGGGGTTTTATCATTGTAAGCCCAGATTCTTCTTTTACTTCTCTAATTGCACATTCTTCGGGACTTTCGCCTTTCTCAAACTTTCCCCCTAGGCCGTTCCATTTGCCTTCATGGTAATCGTTTTCCTTTTTTACCCTATGGATCATAAGAGTTTTCTTTTCCCTCTTATCTATTAAATAACAAAGAGTTGCAAGCTTCATTTTAAATTTTTCACTTTGATTTACTAATGTATTGACACTATAATAAACCTAAGTTAAGTTATATAGTGTGATAAGTTTATATTTTTGTTAATATTAAATATAATTATAAATTAATTTTGCTCTTTAAAAAATTTTACAAATATTTTCATATATTATTTTATATTTTTTTGGAATATCTATTGATTATAGGAGAGAACATTAATGAATAATTCAATATATCCGTTTGCCGATGTTAATAACCTGCATGCAGGTAAACCGGAGGAGTCGATGGGAAAATTCGATAATAAAATGGAAAAGTACATAAATCCCAATCTGCCGGTAGATGAGAAAGAAAATGAACATCCCCCTCTAAGTCTTGGAAGAAAAAAGAAGCAGGATGAAGAAGATGATTTTGATGATGAAGACTTCAACGAAGAAGATGAAAAGGATGAGTTTGAAGATGAAGAAGAGTCCGCTGAAGAAGAAGACTTCCTAGACGAAGAACCTAGTGAGGATGAAGAGTTTTACGAAGAAGATTTCGACTTTGACGAAGAAGATGAAGAAGACCTTTTCGACGAAGAAGGCGATATCCCTTTTAATTAAAAACTCAGATATTTATCTTTAAGTAGGTAATTCTTTACATAGTCGGTTACTCCATTCTCTAATGTATTAAGCGGATGCGTGAAACCGGCTTTTTTTATTTTATCCGTTTTAGCTTCAGTAAAATACTGATACTTTTCTACGAGGTGTTCAGGCAGCTCTATATACTCAATATTCACTGGTTTATCCAAAGAGTTAAACAAAGCTGTAACCAGATCATTCCAGGTCCTAGCTTTCCCTGATCCAATATTAAAAATACCGTTCTTATCTTGCTTATCAAGAAAGAATAGAGTCATGTCTACTGCGTCTTTCACATAAACAAAATCGCGCATTTGTTCGCCGTCTTTATATTTCGCATTCCTCGACTTGAAGAGTTTTACTTTGCCTGTAGCGTTTATCTGCTCAAATGCTTTGTGAACTACGCTCCGCATTTCACCTTTATGATATTCATTGGGGCCAAAAACATTAAAATATTTCATACCGGCTATTTTCGAAATAATTCCCTGCTTAATTGCCCAAATATCGAATAGATTTTTCGAATAACCGTACATATTCAAAGGTTTTAAGGATTGGCAGATATTTTCGTCATCATTAAAGCCGAGTTTCCCGTCGCCATAAGTTGCCGCAGATGAAGCGTAAATAAATCTTGCATTCTTATATAAACAATATTTAGCTAGAGACTTTGTATATTCATAATTATTCTGCAGTAGATGATCTGCATCCTTCTCGGTTGTAGAAGAATTAGCACCCATATGGATAATCGCCCCTGCCTCAAGGGTACTAGCTTGATCTATCATCTTAATAAAATCATCTTTATGGATAAAATCCCGAAATTTAAGCCCAACAAGGTTCTTCCATTTCTCCTCAATCCCAAGCTCGTCTACAATAATTATATTATCTTCGCCAAGAGAATTCAAACGCCATACGATAGCACTTCCAATAAAACCGGCTCCTCCGGTTACAATCACCATACTATACCTTTGTTAATTATCAATATATCTTTTTAATGGAACACAATTTAATTATATTTGTATTCCTATACAAAAGAAACGGATTGAGATTTATTAAATTATTATTAAAACTTTAATAAGGTATTAACCTTCTTTGTTAACCGCCTATATGTATGCCATTTGGCACTATCTCCGGCGGGGTCACAAAAATGAATCTACTTACTATTATTGCTTATTTTATTGACAAACCAGTCCCGAAGGTTACTCCCAATCATCCTAATAAGGGTTTTCTTTTACTACTTAATAGTACAAAATAAATTGAACAATAGACGAGATCATAATATATAATGGAAAGTAAATCCGATACTCTTAAAAAAATATTAAAAGAAAGAATTTTAATTCTTGACGGCGCAATGGGTACAATGATACAGCGCCATAATTTGACCGAGAAAGACTTTCGGGGAAATAAATTTCAGGATCACCCCCATGACTTGAAGGGAGATAATGATATCCTATGCCTTACTCAGCCGGAGATTATAAAAAATATCCACCGTGCTTATCTAGATGCAGGCTCGGATTTAATAGAAACAAATACTTTCAACGGTACTTCGATTTCACAGTCTGATTATAAGCTTGAAAATATTATATATGAATTGAATCTTGAAGCAGCCAAGCTTGCTAGAGAGGCAGCAGACGAGTTCACTAAAAAGGATCCAAATAAGCCGCGGTTTGTTGCCGGTGCTTTGGGACCGACCAATAAAACTGCTTCCCTTTCTCCGAATGTTAATGATCCGGGATTCAGAGGGGTGACATTTGATAGGCTGGTTGAAGCATACACTGAACAAGCAGGAGGACTTATTGACGGCGGTGCTGATGTCCTTTTAATAGAAACTGTTTTCGATACCCTGAATGCAAAAGCAGCCCTCTTTGCAGTAATGGATTATTGTGAAAAGAAAAATATTCAAATTCCCATTATGATTTCAGGTACAATTACGGATTTAAGCGGACGGACTCTATCCGGCCAGACTACTGAAGCATTCTGGATTTCTATCTCACATACTAAAAATTTATTAAGTGTTGGTCTAAATTGTGCTCTCGGCGCTAAGCAGATGCGTCCATTCATCGAGGAACTCTCTAAGATTGCTACCTGCTTTACCAGTCTATACCCTAATGCCGGTCTACCCAATGAAATGGGCGAATACGATGAGACTGCTGAGTACATGACATTAATCTTAAGCGAATTCGCTGGCAACGGATTTTTTAACATTGTCGGCGGCTGCTGCGGCACTACGCCAGAGCATATTAAAATGATATCCGAAATATCATCGAAGTTTAAGCCTCGGGAAATTCCTACAGTTGAGCCCTACTTAAGGCTAAGCGGGCTCGAGCCCCTTGTTATTCGCCCGGAAACCAATTTTGTTAACATCGGAGAGAGAACAAACATTACAGGCTCAAAGAAGTTTGAGAAATTAATACTTGCAGGCAATTATGAAGAAGCCCTTTCGGTTGCAAGAGAACAGGTAGATGGCGGAGCACAAATACTTGATGTCAATATGGACGAAGGCCTTCTTGATTCCGAAGCTGCAATGACTAAATTCTTAAACCTTATTTCTTCAGAGCCTGACATTGCAAAACTTCCCATTATGGTTGATTCTTCCAAGTGGTCTGTTATTGAGGCAGGATTAAAATGCCTGCAAGGAAAAAGCATTGTCAATTCAATTAGTCTGAAAGAAGGGGATGAAGCCTTTAAAGATAAAGCCAAAAAGATATTGAAATACGGCGCTGCTATAATCGTTATGGCATTTGATGAGAACGGCCAGGGCGATTCTTTTCAAAGAAGAATTGATATTGTAAAACGTGCATATAATATTCTAACCAAAGAAGTAGGCTTCCCTCCACAAGACATTATTTTTGATCCGAATATACTTACAGTTGCAACAGGCATCGAAGAGCATAATAATTTTGCCGTCGATTATATTGAAACTGTAAAATGGATTAAACAGAACCTTCCTCTAGCTAAAATTAGCGGAGGAGTAAGCAATCTCTCATTTTCTTTCAGAGGGAACAATGTTGTCCGCGAGGCTATGCATTCAGCATTTCTGTATCATGCGATAACAGCAGGAATGGATATGGGCATCGTTAATGCCGGCCAGTTGGAAGTCTATGAAGAAATACCTAAAGACCTTTTAACTCTTGTTGAAGATGTAATTTTCAACAGGCGGAAAGATTCTACCGAAAGACTGGTTGAATTTGCGGAAACTGTTAAGAAGAAAGATAAGCCTTCAATAATTGAAGTCAAAGATGAATGGAGAAAAAATTCGGTTCAGGAAAGATTAAAGCATGCCTTAATTAAAGGCATCGTTGATTACATTGATGAAGATACGGAAGAAGCCCGGAAGCAGTATGTAAAACCGTTGGAAGTTATCGAGGGTCCTTTGATGGACGGAATGAAAGTAGTAGGAGATTTGTTCGGCGCCGGGAAAATGTTTCTGCCTCAAGTAGTAAAAAGTGCTAGAGTAATGAAGAAATCCGTAGCTTATTTAATCCCGTTCATTGAACAAGAAAAAGACTTGTCCGATAAAATCAAGGAAGTCGGTAAGGTCCTTTTGGCAACGGTTAAAGGTGATGTCCATGATATCGGCAAAAACATTGTCGGTGTTGTTCTAGGCTGCAATAATTATAACGTCATTGATCTTGGCGTTATGGTTAGTTCCGAAAAGATCCTTCAGACTGCAATTGATGAGAAGGCCGATATAATCGGTGTTAGCGGATTGATAACTCCTTCTCTTGATGAAATGGTACATGTAGCAAAGGAAATGGAACGTCAAGGTTTCAAAATTCCTCTGCTGATCGGTGGAGCTACCACATCAAAGGTTCACACAGCAGTAAGGATTGCTCCGTCTTACAGCGGGACTACTGTTCATGTACTAGATGCATCTCGAAGTGTCCCCGTTGTCAGCAGCCTTTTAAATGATAATAAAAAGATAAAGGAAAACTTTGAGGCCTCTTTAAGAGATGAATATAAAAGAATCAGAGAAGATCATCAAAAAAAGAAAGAAGCGAAAAACTTCCTCACAATTGAAGATGCACGTAAAAATAAATATATATGTGATTGGGAGAAGCAAAATATAAAGAAACCGGAAAAGCTTGGTGTCACCGTTCTTAAAGATTATCCTCTTGAAAATTTACGTGAATATCTGGATTGGACTCCGTTCTTTCTTGGCTGGGAATTGAAAGGGAAATATCCGGCTATATTTGAAAACGAAAAGTATGGCGACGCAGCTAAAAAGCTTTTTGAGGATGCTAATAACCTGCTCGATAAAATTATAAAAGAAAAACTCCTTACAGCAAACGGAGTATTTGGTTTATTTCCGGCTAATTCTATCGGTGATGATATTGAAATATATTCAGATGAAACACGTACCGGTGTTCTAAAAACCCTCCATTCTCTCCGTTCACAGACGCAAAAGACAGACGGTCTCCCGAATCTCGCACTTGCAGATTTTATTGCTCCTAAAGAAAGCAGAATTGCTGATTACATTGGCGCATTTGCTGTCACCGCCGGAATAGGTATCGAACCAATTGTAAAAAAATACGAATCAGAGCACGATGATTACAGCAGTATAATTGTTAAAGCTCTTGCAGACCGCCTTGCAGAAGCAATAGCTGAAAACATACATGCCTTAGTGAGAAAAAAATATTGGGGTTATGCTAATGAAGAGAAACTTTCGAGCGAAGAATTGATCAAAGAAAGCTATAGGGGGATACGCCCCGCTCCGGGATATCCAGCCCAACCCGACCATACAGAGAAAACTATAATCTTCAGCCTTCTTGATGCTGAAAAGAATGCAGATATAATTTTAACTGAAGGGCTTGCAATGTATCCTGCAGCTTCGGTCAGCGGCTTGTATTTTGCACACGGTGAGGCTAAATATTTCAATGTAGGAAAAATCGGGAAGGATCAGGTACTTGATTACCATAAACGAAAAGGCTTGAGCTACGAAGAAATGGTCAGATGGCTTCGCCCGATTTTGAATTATGATGAGGGTGAATAAAAAAGATGTAAATTTTGTAATTACCCGGCAGAATATATATCAATTTCAAGATCTGTTGTTAATACTTTTATTCAAAAACAATGTAATTTACTGCTTATATCTTATTAATTCACGATATTCAATCCGTCTTTAGCAGAACTTTCTTCCAGCCCTCATAGATCATTCTACTCTAACAAACCGCTTAAAATCAGCCCGTATGATCGGTTATAATGGTTTTATTATCTTATTATGTAACGAGTAAGTATTATACTGATAAATTCTAATACCACATTAGAATGAATATAAATGTAGTGTATATTCAAATAGATACAGTTTCAAAAAGATACAGTAGCTTGATTAATTAATTCAACTTAACCTTCATACTGTTTAATTATTATCAAATTTATGCCATTTGTATTCTATCCCAAATATAATGGATAACATGGTAATTCAGCCCCACTACCGATATAACACCGAGCTTCCACCTATCATGACGGCTTCATAACGGCTTAAAAGCATGGTTTTGAGCCGTTATGAAGCCGTCATGGTAGGATCTGGGTAGGTAGCTGACCGGTATTAGAGGGATGTTACATTTTAGTCCCCTAGTAATTACTACATTTATTAAAGTTTCCGGGTTATAAAATATAGTATGGAGTTGCAATATTCACTGTATAAATTTGAAAGTGAACGTTTTCTATAAAAGCAGTTCACTTTACTTAATTAAATTCATTATTATTGAATCGTGAAATAGTAATAATTTAATAACACAAGTTAATTCATCATATTTTATTTTTGTGCAAACGTTTTTTTATAATTAAAACCCTTGGCTTAAAATGAAAAACAAAATTTTCTTATCGCAAGTAATCATTTCATTAGCTACAATTCTGTTTTTATTCGGTTGTTCGGGGTCTAAGAAGATTTCTGATATGAAAACCGGCACTGATCTTCCCGGCAAATATAACAGCTATACTTTACTTCCGAATGGATGGAGGCTTTCACCTGCAGGTAATCAGGTTGGAATAGATGAGCTGCCGTTAAATATGGTTATTACTTCAGACGGCAGATATGCAATAACTTCCAACAGCGGGCTTGGGGATAACTCTCTTTCTGTGGTTGATGTGAAGGAGGAGAAAGAAGTTCAAAGATATATTATGAATAAAACCTGGTACGGCTTAGCGTTCAACAGTGATGATTCAAAGCTATATGTATCAGGCGGAAATAATAATTGTGTCTACATATTTAATTTCAATTCCGGAAAGCTGACCCTTCAAGATTCTATAACACTAGGGGAACGCGCACCTAAAGAACGGATCTCTGTAACGGGGATAGCTTTTGTGAAAAATAAAAACCTAGTCCTCGCAGTATCTAAAGAAAGCAATTCACTTTATGTATGCGATGCTTCAACTAAAAAGGTGGTTAAAACAATTAAGATTGATGCTGCATGTTACGATGTTAAGGTAAATAAAGCGGGTACATTTGCTTATGTATCAGTATGGGGAAAATCTGCTGTAGATGAAATTGATTTAAACAGCCTTACTATTACAAATACATTCAGCGTAGGAGACCATCCATGCCAAATGATTATTACAAAAGATGATTCCCGTTTATTTGTTGTAAATGCTAATAATAATTCTGTATCGGAAATCAGCCTTATTGAGAAAAAAGAAATTGAAAGAATAAACTCAGCCTTATTGCCTGATGTTCCATATGGGAGCACTCCGAATGCAGTATGCTTCAACGGAGACGAAAGTGTTTTAATAGTAGCAAACGCAGACAATAATTATTTAGCTTTATTTAATATTAGTAATCCCGGCAAATCCAAAAGTATCGGATTTATTCCGGTAGGATGGTATCCAACAGCAGTCCAATACTTAATAGGAACTAATCAGATCTTAGCAGCGAACGGAAAAGGCTTAACTTCATTGCCTGATCCTGATGGCTCGCATCCCTTGATAAGGCATTATCATGCAACTGAATATATCGGCTTTTTATTCAAAGGGACAGTTTCTATTATCAATTACCCCAATCGAAATGAATTATCAAAATATTCTAAACAGGTTTATGATAACACACCATATATATACAAACAAAAAGATTGGACAGGAATTCAGAATGTAATTCCCGAAAAGCATGACGGGATTAGGAGCGAAAAGATCAAACATGTTTTCTATATTATTAAAGAAAATAGAACTTATGATGAAGTGTTCGGAGATTTGCCGCAAGGAAATGGTGATTCATCGCTCTGTTTCTTTCCTAAGAAAATAACTCCGAATGAACATAAACTAGCTACAGACTTTACGCTTTATGATAATTTCTATGATGATGCCGAAGTTAGTGCAGATGGGCATAATTGGTCGACTGCCGCTTATGCTTCCGATTATGTTGAAAAAGATTGGCCCTCAAATTATGGCGGACGAGGGGAGGAATATAATTATGAAGGCGGTTATCCCCTAGCTGCTCCATCCTCAGGGTATATTTGGAATGATGCTATTAATCATGGCAGATCTATAAGGGATTACGGTGAGTTCTGCGAAGAAGTAAACGGAGATAATAACCTGAACGAAGCTAGAGATGAAGATTTAAAGCCGTATGTGTGCCCGAACTTCCCGGGCTGGGATTTGAATTTTAGTGATGTAGACCGATATAAAAAATGGAAAGCTGATTTTGATAAGTATGCTGAGGGTGATTCGCTTCCTGATCTCTGCATAATGAGACTGCCTAACGATCATACTTATGGAACCAGCAGGGGGCATCTGACCCCTCAAGCATATGTCGCTCAAAATGATTATGCCGTCGGGCTTGTAGTTCAAGCTATTTCACAAAGTAAGTATTGGAAGAGCTCGATAATTTTTGTATTAGAGGATGATGCACAAGACGGCTGCGATCATGTTGATGCTCATCGTTCGACTTTGCTTGTAATCGGGCCTTATGTTAAAAGACATTTTGTAGATCATGAAATGTATTCGACTTCTAGTGTACTTAAAACTATAGAATTAATTCTCGGCCTGCCACCGATGACTCAATACGATCTTTCAGCTACGCCCATTTTGTTTTCAATTGCAGATAAGCCTAATGACAGCACCTATAAAGTTGTAGAGCCTCAGATTGATATAAACCAAAAAAATCTTGCAAGCGCTTACGGCTCAAAGGAATGTGAACATCTGAATTTTACAAAGGAAGATGCTGTGCCCGAAAATCTTTTTAATGAGCTCCTTTGGAAATCTATAAAAGGCAAGAATTCAATAATGCCCGCACCGGTTAGAAGTGCATTTGTAAAAGTAGTTGAAAAGGAAGATAAAGATAAGGATTAGATAAGAGATTTATCCACGCAGCTTATCAAGTAAATCGTTAAGCTGCGTGATTTCTACCTGATTCAATGACGATAAATTCCCATCAATCTCATCATCTAATTTATCAATCTTTGTCAGCAGTTCAAGCCCCTTTTGAGTAATGCACACATCTACATTCCTTCTGTCGTGTGAACAAATATTTCTTTCGACAAATTCCTTTATTCTAAGCTTTTCAACTATACGGGATGCGTCTGACATTTTATCCAGCATCCTTTCTTTTATCAATTTTATTGTAGCAGGTTTAGGATATTGTCCCCGCAAAATTCTAAGTATATTAAATTGCTGGGGAGTTATTCCCAACGGCTTTAAAATGCTTGTATTCTGATTATTAAGCCAGTTGAATGTATATACCATATTAACTGCAGCTTTATGGTACTCATTTCTAAAATGTTTTTGCGTTATTTCTTCTTCTAACTTCATTTTATTTTAATTTAAGTTCATCGGAACTTCTATAATTATAAAGCTTGCATCGGAGGTAGCATTAAACCTTAATTCATCGTAATCGTAAACACCAACAGCGTCTCTTCTACCCAATTCATCGTTGTCAAAATTAATGCTTCCGTCCAATACAAACAAATATGAACCATTGTCTTTATAGAAATTCTTATAAATGGTCTCTTTGTCTTTTCCAAGTTTCCCGAAAGATATTACAGCATCTTGATGAATATATAAAGTAGAATCTGACTTTAAACCGGAGGCAACGGTTTTAATTTCATTATTCAAATTCTCAAAACCGAAGTATTTTTGATCGTATCGTGGAGTAATATCTCTTTCTCTAGGAAATATCCATATTTGGAGAAACTTAGCTTGCTCAACTTTTGAATAATTATATTCTGAGTGTTTTATTCCTTTTCCGGCTGACATTACTTGAACTTCTCCGGGATGCAGTATCATAGTTGTGCCCATAGAATCTTTATGTTCTAATTCACCTTCTAGGGCAACCGAAATTATTTCCATGTTGTTATGAGGATGCAATCCGAAACCTTCACCCTCCTCAATAATATCATCGTTCAAAACACGCAGCAATCCGAATCCCATTTTATTGGGATCGTAATATTGATCAAAGCTAAAACTGAATCTGCTATGCAGCCAGCCATGCTCAGCAACGCCGCGATCGTTTGCTCTGTATAATATTTTTTTCATAGACCTGACCATCACTTTCAAATAATATAAGAATTCTATTTCAATAGCTTTTTAATACCAAGTACAAATACAATTAAAGAACCTTCTGCCAAAGCTGATGAACTTATGGCTCAAGTTTTTGGCTGAAGATTCGATCTTTAAATTCTAAGATAAATTTCAAGTTATAGGCTTTAGAATTAATTAATTTTACTGTTTCGTAAATTCTGCATCAATAGTAATATTAATATTTTTGCCTACTACAGCCCCACCGGTTTCCATTAAAATGTTCCACTTCAAATCATAATCAAATCTATTCAAAGTTCCAGTAGCCTTAAATCCGGATCTTTGCATCCCCCAGGGATCCTTTATCTGCCCGCCGAAGGAAACATCAAACACAAAGGGTTTGGTAATATTTTTTATAGTAAGATCGCCGGTGAACTTATATTGCTCATCGTTTAACTTTTCGATTTTACTACTCTTGAATTTTATTTGCGGAAACTTTTCGGCATCGAAGAAATCCGCACTTTTTAAATGGTTATCTCTATCAGTAATACCGGTATCGATGCCTTTAACGTCGATTGTAGCTTCTACTTCACCATCTGTCAGAGATTCACCTTTAGCAAAGTTAATGTCAAAACTATTAAAATGACCTGCTACTTCAGAAATAATAAGATGCCTAGCAAAAAACTGAATTTTAGAATGAGCTTTATCCAGAGTCCAAACTTCCTTCTCTGCAACGCTAGTCGAAACTTTTGATTTAGTGTCCATGATTTATCTCCATTAATAATTTATATTGTTTACATGCCCAATATATGGTATAACATTTAATGTAGCAACGTCTAATCTTGAATTAATGAAAATTAGTGATGGATAACAAATTAGTAGCTTGAAATATCTGATTTTTAATGATTTTGAAGGGTGTTTGGTTGGAATATATAATTGACTAAAGGGTCAATTAATTGACGATGTGGAATAAATTTCGCAAATCAATTGAATTATAGAAGACAAATTATAAGTAATTCTTATTTATTAAGTTGATCTTTTTCTTTTTTGGTTAAGCAATTTGCAGCTAGATTGTAGGAATCATCAATCCAGTTCAAAATTAATTTATCGGGAATTGAATTTTCAAGCAAGATAGTATTCCAGTGGAGTTTATTCATATGGTAACCCGGAGCAACAGCAGGATATTGTTCTCTTAGTTCAACCGCTTTTTCAGGATCACATTTTAAATTGATACTAAAAGGCGGAGTCAAATTTGCGATGAGAAATATCTTACTCACCACTTTATAAACTGGAGAATCTTCATTGAACGGAAGGCTTTCTGTTACACCCTTCTTCTTTAGGCAATATTCGCGGATCATTTCCAAATCCATTATTATTTGACTTCTTTATATAGGCTTTATCTAATTAAAAAATATGGACGTAAGGACATAGGATAATTTATTTTTAATTTTCAATTAAAATTGATAAGTCTATATCTTTGCGTCCAAAAGTTTTAATCTACACTATGAGCTTAATTCTCAATGAGAGATTATTTATTCTTATCAATCCACCTTGCGGCATCTTTTGCAAAGTAGGTGAGGAACATATCTGCGCCTGCCCGCTTAATGGCAATAAGCGATTCAATCATTACACGCTCTTCATCAATCCAGCCGTTTTGTCCTGCCGCTTTAATCATTGCGTATTCGCCGCTGACTTGATAAGCACATGTCGGCATTCCAAATTTATCTTTTACTCTGCGGATAATATCAAGATACGGTCCGGCAGGCTTTACCATAACTATATCGGCACCTTCTTCTATATCTGACTCAACTTCGCGAAGAGCCTCATCACCATTAGCTATATCCATTTGATGTGAGCGTCTGTCTCCGAATGCCGGGGTTGAGTCTGCTGCATCTCTAAAAGGTCCATAGTAGCCTGAAGCAAACTTTGCAGCATAACTAAGAAGCGGGATCTTTGTGAATCCATTCTCATCAAGAGCTTTTCTAATTGCTCCAATTCTTCCGTCCATCATGTCAGACGGTGCAATAATATCTGCGCCGGCTTTTGTGTGTGAGATAGATTCTTTTACAAGTAATTCAACGGTCTCATCATTTAGTATTTCTTCGCCTCTTAAAACCCCGCAATGACCGTGCGAAGTATATTCACACATACATACATCTGTAATAACAAGCAGATTTTTCACTTCTTCTTTTATCGCTCGAATAGCTTTCTGAACTATACCGTTCGAATCATAAGCTCCAGAGCCAACTTCATCTTTATGTTCCGGGATGCCGAATAAAATTACTGCGGGAATACCCAATGCTTCAACTTCCTTGCACTCTTTAACTGTTTCATCTACTGATAACTGAAATACTCCGGGCATTGATTTAACCGGCTTCCTAATTTTATTTCCTGGAACGACAAATAGGGGATAAATGAAATCATTTTTTGAAAGCTCTGTTTCTCTTACCATATCTCTTATGAGAGGATTATAACGAAGCCTTCTTAATCTTTTAGTTGGGTATGTTGCCATTTTTTACTCCATAAAATTTTAATTGTTAATTTGCTGAATAATTCTCTTTGAAATCAATTCGGCATTCTTAATACAATCGCCTACAGAAATACCGCCCCGGTAATTTCCGCCGATAATAATTCCGGGATTTCTATTCTCAAATTCTTCAAAATATTTATCATGTTCAATGTAACCGATATTGTACTGAGGTATAGATTTCGGCCAATATCGATAAGTTGTAAATACAGGCTCTCTGGTTATGCCCATAATCCCTTCAAATTCTTTCGTGATATTTTGAAAGAGCACGTCTTTATCTAAATTACCTATTTCCGGATTGCGTGCACCGCCTGCAAAAATAGTGAATGCGGCTTTACCTTCTTCGGACCGATTAGGAAATAAAACCGAACTCCAAATTGCCCCAAGAAATGATTTTCCTTCCTTTGCAGGTATTAAAAATCCGAATCCGTCAAGTAGTTGTTTTATTACAGCTTTTTCATATACAAGCAACAGGACTAAAACAGGCGGATAATATATTTGTTCCATATGTTTTGATAAATTTTCATCCATAGATCCGAATAATTCCGCTGCGCAATATGCCGGAATTGCAGAAAGTAAAATATCGCACGAGATCTCTTGCTGTATTCCTTCAATTAAATAACTAATTTTATAAGTTGTGTCTCTCTTTTTAATAGTTTTTACATCGGCAAAATTAATCACTTTATTACCAAGACTTGATGCAATCGCTTTCGGAAGAATCTGCATTCCATTTACGAAAGAAAACATCCTTGCGCTTTGCTTTGATTTTTCCGTCCTTTTTTTCCTCTCCCTCATACTTTTTATAGTACCGACAATTAATCCTCCGTACTTTTCTTCAAGAGCATAAAGTTTGGGGAATGCAGATTTAACACTTAATTCTTCAGGATTACCAGCATATACTCCAGCCACAAAAGGATTGATGGCATAATCTAAAAATTCTTTTCCAAGTCTTCTATTTACAAAATCAGCGATACTTTGATAATAGCCTTCTTTCGATCTTTCCATAAATGGTTCTGCAAATAATCTAAGCTTAGCCTTACCGGAAAATAATTTAGTCTTTAAAAATGCGGGAGGATTCATTGGAAGCGGGTGAAGCTGATTATTCCTAAGAATATATCTTTTATTGCCTATTTTGTTTGCATAGACGATTTCATCTTTGAGTCCAAGTTCTTCAACAAGCTGACCAATTAACGGAGTTGTATCTAGTCCGCTGTTAGGGCCGCGGTCAAATAAATAACCGTTCTCAAGTACACTCTCCATCGAGCCACCGACTTCATTACTTTTTTCAAGCACAGTAACATCATAACCTTCTTTGTTTAGAAGGTATGCAGTCGTTAATCCTGAAATCCCTGCACCAAGAATGACTATTTTTTTACTCATTCTTCTTTGTATCCTTGTGCATCGGTGGTAAAAACATTATACAGTCCTTGAATATTTTGCCGTGTCTTCTTTCCGTTCAATATAACCGTCAAAATTCATTGCAACATTTCTAATAAGAAGCTTACCCATTGGGGTAACTTCGATTTTATTATCACTTACTAAAACTAGCTCATCTTTCTCCATCTCGGTTAGATTATTCAAACCCCAGGCAAAATATTCATTGAAATTAATATTAAACTTCTTTTCAATAGATTTAAAATCAAGTTCATAGTTGCACATTAGTTTCATTACAACTTCCCGGCGAAGGATATCGTCTTCGCTTAAACGGTAACCCTTGGCACTTGGAAGTACTTCATTATCTATCGCTTGATAATACTCTTTTTCCGTTTTGAAATTCTGAGAATAAATGTTCTGAATTTGACCTATTGCGGTAATACCCATCGCGTACAAATCTGTTCCCGAATGTGTGCTGTAACCCTGAAAATTTCTGTAAAGCTTTTTCTCCTTCAGCGCGATAGCAAGTTCATCATCCGGTTTTGCAAAATGGTCCATTCCAATAAAGGCATATCCAGCATCTGTGAGTCTTTCAATTGTCATTTTCAAGATCTGAAGCTTAACCTCAGGTACAGGTAAATCTTCAGGATGAATGAGCGACTGGTGCTTTTTCATCCAAGGTACATGTGCATAATTGAAGACTGCAATTCTATCTGGTGAGATATCAATAGTCTTATCAAGAGTTTCTGAAAAAGAATCTAACGTCTGAAATGGAAGGCCGTACATCAAGTCGAGATTTATACTGCTGAAACCAAGTTCCCGCACCCACTGAACGGTTTGACGGGTAATACTTTCAGGCTGTATCCTATTCGTTGCCTTCTGAACTTTTTCATTAAAATCCTGCACACCCATGCTTATTCTATTAAAGCCGTTTTCTCTCAGCATTTCTAAATGAGGTCTTGTCAGTTCACGGGGATCTATTTCGCATCCGTTCTCTGAATCATTGCTAAATTGAAAAGACTCTTTAATATATGAAGCAAGCTCATTTATTTCATCAGGAATAAGGTGCGTTGGAGTTCCGCCGCCCCAATGCAGCTGGGATACTTTGCGATCCTGCAGGATATATGTCCGCACCATATCGATTTCTTTTTTCAAATACTTTATATATTCTTTCACTCGATCGCGGTTTCGGGTTATAATCATATTGCACCCGCAGAAATAACATAGTGTATCGCAGAAGGGTAAATGGAAATAAAGAGATAGATCAGGAAGGCCTTCACCGTAATTTGTTTTTATTATTTCATCAAGATAATTCTCATGAGTAAAACTCTCACTGAAATGCGGAGCGGTCGGATAGCTAGTATACCTTGGGCCCGGTTTATCATATTTTTTAATCTTAGTTAAATCAACTTCAAACATATTCGTCTCCTATATTACATTAGCGCCTTTACTATGAAAGGCTTTACTTTCTTCTTTTACAAACCGTACCAATGCTTTAGCATTTTCAGGATCTACATCTGGTAAAATACCATGGCCTAAATTAAAGATATGGCCGCTTCCTTCACCATAAGAACTTAATACTTCTTTTACATTCTCTCTAATTATTTCTTTATTAGCGTAAAGAACCGTTGGATCTAAATTACCCTGGAGTGCTGCCTTAAATCCTATTTTTTTCCTAACTTCTCCTAGATCCATCGTCCAATCCAGCCCGATTACATCGGCACCGGATTTAACAAGCTTATCAAGTTTAAAATGAACACCTTTTGAAAATACAATTACCGGCTCATCATTCCTTTTTATCTTTGAAATTACATT
>Ga0075269_10000062_pt1 | contig 18457 bp, 16 predicted proteins | sample SF_Rice_5C_0N_10_FD_69773 | JGI IMG/M metagenome (GOLD analysis project Ga0075269, IMG submission 69773) | Rice paddy soil microbial communities from Twitchell Island, California, USA - SF_Rice_5C_0N_105 | ecosystem: Environmental > Terrestrial > Soil > Paddy field/soil | place: USA: Twitchell... | reverse complement strand
TTTTTAATAAGAAAAATGAATTTCATTTTTCAGGATGTTCAAGAACCATTCAGGGCGCAATAAAGCATTTTGACTTAACCGCGGCCGCACATAGCTACAATGAACTGCTCTTCATTGACGACAACTCTTTTATAAAAGTCCAGACCATTAACTTCCTCTACCGCATAAATAATAAATCAATTATTGGTAGAATTAAATCGATAGTTTATACAGACAGCTTAGACGGCGGATATTTAGCCGAAATCATTTCTGCTAATGTAAAAGGAGTAATACACAAGATGGAAACGCAGCTATTAGATACTAGTAGATATACAGAACCTTAGTCCAAACTGAATGTAAAAGACAGCAAAAGTATTAATGAAAGTCTATTATTTAAAATGAAACTCAATTTTATACTCCACAGAAATAATAAACAGGCTCACAACAAGAGAAAAAGAGGTTATGTTGTGCCTCGCCGATAGAAAAAGTAACAAACAAATTGCTGATGAACTCTTCTTATCTTACCGTACAATAGAAACTCATAAAACCAATATAATACATAAGTGCGGCTTTAGTAATATTTATGACCTTTATGTTTTTGCATTTTTAAATAAATTTAAGATTAAATCATTTATGAAATGAAAAATACGGGAATCCCGTATTGACTTAAGAAATTTCTGTATTTAGATTGATCATAAATCTAAATTATCTAATAAATAGGTGGCAAAATGAAAAAATTTTTTTCTTTTTTTTCTTTCCAGTTTTAATTTTTATACCCAGGATATAGATTATTCTTTGGCAAACATTACTGCTATTACACAGCCAAATGGATATAGTGCACCTAAATGGTCTCCAGATGGCAAAAAGATTTTATTTACAAAGTTAAATTATACGGGACTGTTTGTGCTTGATTTAATAACTAAGCAAATAGATACTCTAAATATGCTGAGGGGGGCAGGATTTAACGCTGCATGGAGTAGTGATGGTAAAAGCATTTTCTATAAACATAAGACTCCAGATAAATATAAAAAATATAAATCATATACAGAAGTAAAGAGTATTACTATCATAACTAGGGGAAACTATAGCCCACTCTAATTTCGAAATAAATGGTATTGCCAGCAGAGTGAGTGCAAAATCAAATAAAGATGTTATTGTTTATTTAGATCAAAATACTCGTATGGTAAAAGCACATACTTTGGGTGGAAGTAAACAATGGAATGTAACAAATGATGGACAATATTATGGACTTATTCTTTCCCCGGATAGAGCTAAAATAATAGTTCACAAAAATGGGAAGGTGTTTGTATATGCATCTGATGGCAGTGGTTTAATTAGTTCATTGGGAGAAGGAATAGCAAATAGCTGGTCACCTGATGAGAAAAATATCCTATTTTTTATTGACGAGATCACTGACGGTCATTCAATATCTGGATCAGAGTTGTATTTGATAAATTCAGATGGATCGCAAAAATGGCAACTAACACATACACTAAACATTTTTGAAATGTAGCCGGATTGGTCGTCAGATGGTAAACAAATAGTTTTTTCTGATATAAAAACCGGCACAATATACATTGCTGATTTAATTAAAAAATAAAGGTGAGTAATATGAAATATTTATTAATAAATAGTTTAATTATTTTTAACTTATTCTTTTCATTAGCGATCTATTCTAATAATATGTTTGGTCAAATTGTTGTTATTGATGCCGGTCATGGATATAATCGTGATTGTTCTAATGGAGATGGAAGGACAGAAACTGAAATAAATACTAATTATGCTGTTAGCGTTAAGTTAAAATATATATTAGAAGCTAGCAATTATACAGTATATTTAACAAGAACAAGCAATGGTTGCGATAGTTGGATATCTGTTGATCAAAGAGCATATTTATCCAATAGTTGGGGTGCTAACATATTATTGAGTATTCATTGTAATGCAGGAGGAGGCTCGGTGACAGAGACTTTTTATTGCGAAAAAAACGACCCTGATGTTAATCCGGATAAAGCCTTTGCAGAAGACGTCCAATCAGAAATGGTTTATTATGGAGGATGGGCGAGTAGAAGAGTTGTCGAAGATAATTCATATTTAGGATATCACTTGGGAGTTTTATCTCAAACTAACGCTACAGGTTGTTTAAATGAAATTGGCTTTGTAGATAATTTAGATGATGCAGCGAAACTTTTAGATGATAATTGGAGAGACGAATTTGCATATGCATATGCGTGGGCTATTTCTGATGTACCAACAGGTTTAGAAGATCATATTTCATTACGATTAGATATCGATCATTTTAATACAAATTATCCTTATTTAGACGTTGCACATTATAACTTTGTTGATGAATGGCCTAACGGGGATTATATAGTGCAATGGGGCAATTTAAAGGTAACGGCATCTAATGGCTGTGAAAATATTACATTGATGGACACACCTTATAATGATATTTATATTCCAAATCTTCCCGAAGGATACTTGTGGGAAAGAGACCAAGATGGAAATGTAATTGCATTGTTAACGAAAAGCGGGATAGATAATGACGGTTATTATCATGAAGCTTCAGTTCCTATCTACATTCAAAATGTTCCAAATACCTTCATAACCTCAGGCACCTTAACTTCAAATACATTCTGGTGTGGAAACATTAATTTAACAGGAACTATTATCATACCAGCGGGAATAACCTTGACGGTCAATCCTGGGGCTAATATTAAATTTTCCGCGAATGCTTCCTTGATAGTTATTGGGAAATTGGATGCTCATCACTGTACCTTTACTTCTACAGGAAGCAACACCCCCGGCAGCTGGGGAACAATTACGCTTAACGGTTCGGGTACAAACTATTCAACCATCCAATATGCTACTATTCAATATGGAACCGAGATAGATGTAATAAATGCAGATGGAATTACAATTCAAAATTGCGCAATCCTAAATTCTTCTATGCATGGAATAAACTTTTCCGGTATATCCGGTTATGCCGAAGGCAGCCGCGCAATAAATAATACAATATCAAATACAAACACAGCACATGGGATTTTAGTGCAAGGAGGAGCCGTAGTTGCATGCACCGGTAATACAATTAAAAAGCCTAATTTAAATCATACGGGTGTCGGAATTTATTTTGGCGGAACCGGTACTACCGAGCTAAATGATATTAGCGGATCTGATTGGGGAATAGGCGCTATCTGGGGCTCATATGTTGATGCAGGTTCTTCAGGTTATGATGGTAGAAATAATCGTATAACAAGCTGTAACTACGGCTTGATGGTTTATAGAAACAGTTATGCTTATTTTGGAGATATGTCAGATCCAGGTTCAAGGATGAATAGTATCTACGACAATATTTATTATAACGCAGCAGTTGGGTCGTCTTATCCAGAATATCCAAGCTGGTTATGGGCAGAGTATAACTGGTGGGGTAACGCTCAACCAGATGATTCCAAGTATTATGAGAGCCCGGCATGTACTGCTTACCTTTGGTCTCCCCTTCCGAATGATCCGTGGAACGGAATGCCGGCGCCGTCCATAAAGCAAAGCCTGATGAATATGCCGGTAACAATAATAATTCTCCACTCATTATTTCAACCGGCAATAACTCGGGAAGCATTTCTTCTAACATTAAAAATGAACAGGATGGCTCATTCAATATTGCCATTAATACTCCTTCGTCAAGCTTAATAGATTCACTTCTATCAGGAATAAATCTTAGAAGAAATAATAAATGTAGGGAAGCAAAAGATTTCTTTATATCTTTTTTGAAAAGTCATCCCGATAATCAAGCTGCTTATGTTTTACTCTATCACAGTGCAGACAGCAGCACAATACCGGGAATAATAGATTACTTTAATTCACTTCCAAAGCAGGCATTAAAAGATCAGCAGTTGCTTTTAGCTTGTCTTTATTTAAGGCAAAATAAAATAGATAAAGCAAAGGAAGTAAATGATATGATTATTAAAGAGAATCCGAATACTTCTCTTTCAGTAAGGGCAATGCTTAATAACTTTAATATTGCTTTATATAATGAAAACGATATTAACAACGCTGCAGCAATATTAAGCTATGTCAAAAATCAATCTGCTTTATCCACACCGGTAGAGATTAAAATTGCACAAGATGCGCTTTATACATATAATCTAACGATGACATCAAATTCGAACTTTTATATGCAGAAACCATCTATTTATGAGGAAGAATATAAACCAAAAGATTATACTCTTTTACAGAACTTTCCAAATCCCTTTAATCCAACTACAATAATTCATTATGAAATCCCATATGATGGATTAGTTACATTGAAAATATATGATGAACTTGGACGTGAAGTTAAAACACTTGTCAATCAATACCAGAGCAAAGGTAAGTACGATATTAATTTCAATGGGGGTAATCTCGCAAGCGGGGTATATTTCTATCAGCTTCATGCGGGAAGCTTCGTTGCAACTAAAAAACTATTACTGCTGAAATAGCATTAATGCAAGTGCAGCTCACCATATAGGTGAGCTACACTTTTATAATTATATGCTATAATTTTTTCTTACAGAAGTTAATTTACAAAAAAGCATACAATTTAAAGTAAATTTAAACCCAATTTCTTAAATATACTTTTACTCATACCTCAGTGCATCAATCGGATTCAGCATCGCTGCCTTGCGTGCTGGATAAAATCCAAAGAACAGTCCGACTAGTATTGAAAACCCGAATGAAAGCAGTATTGAAAATGCAGTAATGAAAGTCGGCCACCCGGCAAAATTGGATATAAGCTTTGAGCCTACTATGCCTAAAATTATTCCGGTTATACCTCCAAGTAAGCTGAGCACTAATGCTTCAATTAAAAATTGAGTAAGGATATCTTTACCTCTTGCACCTACGGACATTCTGATGCCGATCTCTCTAGTCCTTTCAGTAACGGATACCAGCATAATATTCATAATCCCGATACCGCCTACAAGCAATGAAACTGAAGCAATGCTTGCTAAGAGTATTGTCAGTATCTGTGAAGTTGCTGTAGCTGCGCTTGCTAGGTCTGATTGATTACGGATAGTAAAGTCATCGCCTTCAAATCCTGCAATCTTATGCCTCATCCTAAGAAGATCTGTAACCTGCTTTTGAGCAGTTTCAATTTCTTTTGGCCCAACTGCAGAGACTAGTATTTGCCTGAGATAAGGATAATGTGAAAGCCTTTTTTGAACAGTAGAATAAGGGGCTAGGATAACATCATCTTGATCCTGTCCCATAGCATTCTGCCCTTTCTTTGACAGCACACCAATTACTTTAAAGGGTACATTCCTAATTCTTATATTCTGCCCTACAGGATCTGAATCAGGGAATAAGTTATCGGCAACAGTTTTTCCAAGTATACATACTTTAGTAGCCCCTTTAATATCCTGATCCGTGAAAAAGTTCCCGTACTGGACGTTCCAGTCTCTTATTTGTATATAATCAACACCTACACCTTGAATTGAAGTGCCCCAGTTAAGATTTCCAGCAATAACCTGCCCGCCTGAAAACGTACCGGGAGAAACAAAGGCAACAGCAGGGCAATCTGTGCTTATTGCCGTCGCATCATCTTCGGTTAAAGTAGTCATACTGCCGGCACCGACTCTAATACCGCCTTGCTGCTGCGAGCCCGGAAAAATTATCAATACATTTGTACCCAGTGAAGCGATCTGCTGCTTAACTGAATACTCTGCCCCTTGGCCGATTGCAAGCATTGTAATGACCGCAGAAACACCAATAATAATACCAAGCATTGTAAGGAAGGAGCGCATTTTATTCCTGCGCAGAGCGCGGAAAGCAGCAATAATTATATTTAATGATTTCATGTTTCCACCTCTTCATCAATAAGCGGTATTGACTTGATTACTTCGGAAGCTATTTTTGGATCCGCATTTAATTTATCAGATTTAATTTTCCCGTCACGGAAAACTATTAACCTTTTTGCAAAAGCGGCAATATCAGGTTCATGTGTAACCAGAATTATAGTAATACCCTGCTCATTCAAGCTCTGAAATATTTCCATTACTTCAACGCTTGTACGGCTGTCTAGATTTCCTGTCGGTTCATCTGCAAGGACAATTGAAGGATTATTTACCAATGCCCTTGCAATTGCAACCCGCTGCTGCTGCCCGCCTGAAAGCTGATTAGGATAATGATATGCTCTTTCCTCAAGTCCTACCTTTTTAAGGGCCTCCATTGACTTTTCTACCCTTAGCTTATTGGAAACGGAGTTATAAAACAGCGGCAGTTCAACATTCTCTAATGCCGAAGTGCGGCTAAGCAGATTAAAACCCTGGAATACAAAGCCTATTTTTTTATTCCTAATTAATGCCAGTTCATCTCGCGCAAGTTTTCCGATATCAATACCTTCAAGACTATATGATCCCTTAGTGGGTTTATCCAGGCACCCCAGTATATTCATGAAAGTTGATTTGCCTGAGCCTGATGCTCCCATAATTGCGGCAAATTCACCGTGAGTAACTTTAAGTGAAACTCCTCGAAGTGCATGTACTTCAAATTCGCCTAATATATAAGTTCTTACAAGACTTTCTATTTCTATTAGCCTGTTATTTGACTTAACATTCAAATCATCAGGTGACGAATAAACTTCATTACTCATTTGATTACCTCATGATCATTCTGCCGCCGCCAGGTCCTTGCCTTTGCTGCTGCCCGGTTAGGGGGTTACTGGTTTGGCTGCTTTGGTCATTAGAATTTGCATCCGCGCCGATTACAATATCTTCGCCTTCATTTAACTTATCTGAAATAATCTCAGTTGACCTTCCGTCGTTTAATCCTGTTCTAACAAAAAGAGGCTGCAGTTTCCCGTTTTTATTTAGTACCCAAATCCTTCCCAGTCCAAATTTGTCATAAGGCTCATATGAGCTCTTTTCATACTGCGGGTAACTACTGACTATCTCATACTTATTCGTACTGCTGTTCTTCTGCGGTTTTTGGTATCCTGTTTTCGTCTGCTGCTGATTTTTCTGTTTATATTTAGAATATGCTTTTGTGAATTCAGCCAACATTTCATTCTTACTCATTTTGCCGCCATGAGACTTTATAATCGAATCCCGTATAGCCTTAAACCTATTCCCGTCTGGCTTGGAATAGCTTCCCGGCTTACTTCCGCTTTGATTATTCTCAGTATAATTATTCTTACCTGATAATTTAGAATTGGAATTTGTTCCCGGATTCGACCCGGCGAGGCTTTGCTGATTGCTGTTCCCTTTGCCTTTAAACCTTGATTTGAAGGAATCTCTCATTCCTTTAAGAGCCGTTGAATCGACCAATTCCACCGGAGGCTGGAATCTTAAAGCAAGATTGGAAATCTTTAATACATTTGATTTCTTACCGACAAGTATTTTAACGTTTGCAGTCATTCCCGGCATAAGCTTCAGATCTTTATTTTCGACACTGATTATTACTGTATAATTAACAACGTTTTGAACAACCTGGGGAGCTAATCTTATTTGAGATACAGTTCCGGAGAAATTGTCATCGGTGTAAGCATCAACTGTAAAGGTGGCTTCCTGCCCTACACTTACTCTTCCTATATCAGATTCATCTACCGTAGTTTCAACCTGCATTTTGCTTAGGTCGTTAGCAATAGTAAACAGTGTCGGAGAAGAAAAGCTGGCGGCAACAGTCTGGCCGACAGATACCTGCCTATTAATAACAACACCGTTGATCGGGGCATAAATAGTTGCATAATCAAGATTGAGTTTTGCTTTATCAAGCTGAGCCTGGGCAGATTTCAACGATGCCTTATCGGCTTCTGCATTTGCTAATGCAGCATCATAATTTGCCTGAGATTCAAGCTTCTTATCATACAAGGCTTTAGTACGTTCGTAAATTCTTTCAGATTGATTTGATTGAGCATGTGCTCTGTCTAAATTTGCCTGAGCATCATTTACTGCCTGATCTAAAAATGTAGGATCAATCTGCGCTATAACGTCTCCTGCTTTAACGACAGAATTAAAATCAGCATAAAGCTTTGAGATAATACCTGAGACCTGGGTGCCGACATCGACTGATGTAACAGCATTCAAAGTGCCGGTTGCGGTAACATAAACCGTTAAATCCCCCCGGCTTACTTTATCATACCTAAATGTGTATTCATTTGAATTCCCCCTAAAGAAGAAGAAATAAACGGCGGCACCGATAGCGACAACGGCAGCAGAAATGATAATTATTTTTTTCATATAACCCTTTACCTAACTCATTGTTAATTTTTTACCTAAATAGTATCAGGATAATCCGATTTACTTGTATATGGCAAATTCCGGGAGAAATTTATAATATTTATAATCCCGAAAATTTTCGGAATAATCCGCTTTACTTACAATTAGCAAGCTCAAGCGGAAAATCTCATTTTAACACGCCCATTGCCCTCTTTAGCCTTGCATATGCTACCTGGTAATCATACAGCGATTGTATATAAGAAGTCTGTGCATTGTAAAATCCTACTCTTGCATCCGTAATTTCAACAGCGCTTCCGACTCCCTGCTTATATCTTGCTTCAGCCAGCTTCAATGTTTCTTCGGATTGGATAACTAATGCTCGAGTTGCCGTAATCCTTTCATGTGCTTCATCCAGGCTTGAGTATTGCTGTTGTACGTCCAGCGACACTGCCTGCACCAGGGCATCATTTGATGCTTCAATTGACTTCAAGTTAGCCTGTGCTTGCTCTATGCCTGCATCGAGCGCAAAACCTTGAAAGATTGGAAGTGATAGATTAAGCCCAAAATTCCATGAGTTCTGAAATGGAACATCTACCGCATAAGTTCTCCAGTTATAACCTGCAGTTGCACTAATTGAAGGAAGATTTGCAGTCCACGCAGATGTAACTAGTGCTTTATTTGCATCAACCGAATATTTGCTTGAAATTACTTCAGGCCGGGTGCTTAATGCTGTATTTATTGCGGAATTTAATCTTACGCTGTCCTGTTTAACCTCAAGATTATCCTGAAGTCTCACATTATTTGGCAGTTTCTTGTTAAGTATATTTTCAAGCTGCAACTTGCTGATGCGGACATTATTTTCGGATGATATAATATTAACATTAGCATTAGCTAGATCTGTCTGAGCCTTAAGTACATCGAATTGAGCAACAGTGCCGGCTTTAAAAAAAGCCTTTGATTGATCGAGATGTTCTTGAGTCTGTTTCAACACTTCTTCGGTTACCTCTCTTACTCTAATAGCCTGCAAATAATTGAAATAGGCTATTTCGGTATTAAGAATTAAATTCTGCCTGGCGCCGGCGAGATCTTGCTCTGAGGCATCTCTCAAATCTGCAAATGCTGAGATTCTTGAATATGATTTTCCGAAATCAAATATTAGCTGCTGTGCCTGGAATCCATAGAAATAATTAGTGTAATAACCTTCCCTAACGATCGGTCCGATAAAAGAAGTACCGCCGTTCCTGGTTAGTCCTGTTTGAAAGGCTATCTGAGGCAAAATAGATGATCTAGTTCCCTTTAAAGAAGCAGAAGAGTATTCGTAATTACCTTCGGCAATCTTTATCTGCGGATTATATCTCAGTGCTATACTTATGCAATCGTTGAGTGTCAGCGAATCCCTATAAATAACATCAGTCTGCTGCTGGCAGAATGCACATGCGGCAGCAGCAGTAATCATCGAAAGACATATAATTATTTTATTAAGCATTCTCTGCAGCCTCTTCATCAATTTTGGTTTTCCTGTGTAATCTTTCTTCGAAGACGGTATATAATGCCGGTACAAAGAACAGAGTTAATAAAGTCGATACGGTTAATCCTCCTATAACTGCGATCGCAAGAGGAGCCTGAGATTTTTCCCCACCCACTCCCATAGCAAGCGGGATCAATCCAAGCACAGTTGCAAGAGTTGTCATCAATATAGGTTTTAACCTTGTTCTTCCGGCCTTAACGACTGCTTCATGAAGCTCAATACCTGTACGCCTTAGCTTATTTGTATAATCGACAAGTAGAATTCCGTTTGAGACGACAATACCAATCATAACTATTACTCCTTCAAACGAAGTAACCGAAAGAGTCGTGTTTGTTAAGAATAATGCCCATATAACTCCTACCATTCCAAGTGGAACCGTAAACATTATCAGGAAAGGATCAATCAGCGATTGGAACTGCGATGCCATAACCATATAAACTAGTATTATTGCAAGCAGTAAAGCGAGTGCAAGGTTGCTGAACACCTGCTGCTGTTGTTCTACATTACCGCTCTGCTGAACTGTGAAACCCGGCGGTATCCGGATCCCTTCCATTCTTGTTCGTATATCACTTGCAACACTTCCAAGGTCCCTTCCCTGTACATTAGCAGTAACCTCAACTATTCTCTGCTGGTATCTTCTATCAATTTGGATAGGGGCCTTATCCATAATAACCGTAACAATATTGCCCAACTGGATCAACTGTCCTTGCGAGTTTTGGACAGTAAGATTTTTAATATCGTCAATCTTATTTCTGTAATCCTCATTTAGTCTTACCAGCATATTATACTGGTTGCCGCTTCCGGGATCTGTATAAATAGAAGCAACTGAGCCGCTTATTGCTGTAGCAATTGTATTTGAAATCTGCTGAACATTAACCCCAAGTGCACCGGCTTTTTCTCTATCGATAACTACTCTAAGTTCAGGAAGATTCAACTCGCGGGATATCTGTACGTCAGTAGCTCCGGGTGTTGATTTAACAGCATCCGATATTTGCTGTGCTAGCATATTTGACGTATCGAAATCTTCACCGCTTATAATTATATCGATTGGAGCCGAGGAACCAAAGTTCAATAAGAAATGAAGAAATCCTCCTGTATTCATGAAGATCTGTGCACCGGGAAGGCTCATCAATTTCGGACGAAGAGCTTTTATTATATCAAAAACTGACCGCTCTCTTTTATCAGCCGGGACTAATGTAACGCTAACATTAGCTGCGTGACTGCCAGAGTTAGAACCGAATAAGTTTCCTCCCCTGGCAGAGGGTACTCCAATATCGGATATTACCGTCTGTGCCTCAGGAACATTCTTCTTTATCATATTCTCTACATTCTCTACAAACTTAAGAGTTTCCTCTATCCTGGTCCCGATAGGCAGCCTTATTGAAACGCTGAACTGGCCTTCGTCCGCATCCGGGAAAAATTCAGTTCCTATAAATTTGAAAATAAAAAATGATAGTACGGCAAATCCGAGTATCCCAAAGATAATTAATTTTCTATGCTTTAACGCATAAGCCAGTTTGTTCTGATAAGAGTTATCAATACGGTCGAAAAAGTTCTTGGTTTTTATTTGAATACGGTGAGACCATTTATTAGAATTCGGATCGGTTTCTCTCTCTGCGTGTAAATATTTATAGCACATTAAAGGAGTAACAGTTCTTGATACGAAAAATGAGGAGAACAAAGCTACGGTTATAGTTAAAACTAAAGGAATAAATAGTAGTTTAGCAATTCCAGTCATGAAAATAACCGGAAGAAATACAATTACAGTTGTAACAGTAGAGATAAAAATAGGCGATGCAACCTCGAGTGCAGCATCCAGAGTAGCCTGCATCTTCCCTACCTTCTGTTCCTTCATTGTTCCATAGTGCCGGGTAATTGCCTCGAGCTCGACTATGGAATCATCTACCAGTCTCCCTATACCGAGCGCCAAGCCGCCAAACGTCATTATATTCAATGTTGTTCCGCTGAATCTGAAGAAGATAAAAGTAGCAAGTATAGACAAAGGTATGGCAAGAAAAATAATGACAGCGCTTTTAGAATTTCTTAAGAACAAAAGTATTACTAACGTAGCAAGAAGAGCACCCAAAATCGCTTCCTGCTTTAAACCTGATATTGACTGTCGAATGTATAAGCTTTGATCGAGAGCAAGTGAAGCTTTAACTGACTTCGGAACTTCTCTCAAATTTTTTAAGGCTTTTACCACAGCATCAACAACTTCAACAGTATTTGCGCCGGAAGCTTTCTGCACTCTTAAAATAACTCCCGGTTTACCGTTGTTCCTTACCAATTCGGTTTGTTCCTGGTAAGAATCTTCAACCGAAGCAAGGTCTCTTATCCTAATCGGGACTCCGTTTACAGTCTTTACAACTACATTGCCGATCGGCTCTACGACATTAAATTCACTTTCGGTCTTTAGCGAATAATCATAAACTCCGGATTTCAAGTCTCCGGAAGGAACAATCAAATTAGAAGACGCGACTGAATTATATACTTCCTGAAGTGATATATTGAGAGCTTCAATTCTATTCCTATCCACATTGATATGAATCTCTCTAATCTTACCCCCAACTACCTGCGCATTAGCAACACCGGATACATGTTCAAGCTGCGGTTCAATAACGTTATAAGCTAAATCGTATAGCGCTCTTTGGTCAAGATTACCGTTTAACGCTACAGTACAAACAGGGACGTTCGTTATATCGAACCTTAATACAAGAGGCTGTGATACTGCCGCAGGAAGAATGTTTAATATTCTATTAACCTTCTGCAATGCGTCGATCATACCAATATCGGTATTTGCTTCCCAGTTGAAGTTAACGCGAACCTGACTGATGCCTTCACGAGTAGAAGATTGAACGTAGTTGACATCGTTGGTAGAGCTGACTGCTCTCTCTATCGGAACAGTTACGCTCTTCTCCATGTCAACCGGGCTTGCGCCGTTATAATAAGATATAACACTTACAACCGGTATTTGAATATCAGGAAGCATGTCTATCGGAAGCTGCATAAATGAAACCAAACCCAATACAAAAATTGCAATCGCAGCCATCATTGTCGAAATGGGGTATTTAAGTGCGAGTCGAGTAAGCCACATAAAATTACTTTGCTATTTTAACTTTAGAACCGTTTTTAATTAATGTCTGTCCAACGATTACAATTTTGTTCGTTGTGTCTATGCCGGATAGTATCTCATCTACGTTATTCTGCTGCACTCCGACCTGAACGTAAGTTTGAGTTACTGTACTGTCATAATTTACAACGAAAACATAATTTCCCCCTTCATCGTTGAGGACGACATAATTGGGAAGTAAAAGTACGCCGGATTTTTTTCCTAAAAGAAGATTAATGGTAGCGAACATTCCCGGTTTAAGCATCTTGCCTGTATTTTCAATATCTACTTCTATTGCCATTGTTCTAGTTGCAAGATCAACTGCTTCACTGATCTTCTTTAATTTTGCTTTGAATACTTTACCGGGAAGTGCATCGGCAATTACCCGGACATCTGTAACTTGCGGAATTAAGGGTACATCTTTTTCCGGTATATTTATCATTGCTTTAAGGTTATCTATATCCATTAAAGTAAAAAGAGTTGAGCTTGAAGTTGTGGTAGATGATGTAACATAAGCACCTGGGTCAAGAAATCTTTTAGTAATATTCCCCGTGAACGGAGCTATTACCTTGCAATAGCTTAACTGCGTCAATGCATTTGAATAGTTAGCATTTGCAGACTCTTCTTGTGCAAGAGCAACGTCGTATGCTGTTTTTGAATTATCAAGGTCCTGCTGGGCAATAAGGTTCTGCTTGAATAATGATTTATTCCGTGTAAAATTCAACTTGGCATTTTCGAGGCTTGCCGATGCTTGAAGATAACTTGCGTGAGCCTGCTTTGCATTCTGAGAATATATTGTAGTATCTATAAGTGCCAGAAGCTGCCCCTTGCTTACACGGTCGCCTATATCAACATAAATTTTTTCAATATTGCCGTTGACTCTTGAATATATATTCGCCTGCTGCATCGGCATAATATCACCGGTAAGTGTCTCAGCATTTGAAATATTACCCAGGTAGGCTTTCCCAATTTTTACTACCGGAATAATTACCGGCCTTTTTGCAGATGTAGAAGCATCGCTTTTAATCCTTAAAATAGCAGCCAAAATAAATAGTAGTACTATTGCGGCAGTAATTATATAAGTTACTTTTTTCCTTAGCATTTAGTTCCCTAAAGTTCATATTTTTAGATAAGTCTCAGGATTTAATTCCCATTTTATCATGCAATAAAATTCGACAAGAATTTCACTATAAAAGTTTAAATAAATCACCGGAAAGATAAATATTTTTTAGTAATAATATTTCTTAAAAGTGAAGAGCTAAAAAATTTACACTTATTCTTTATCAATTTTCCCTACAATCCTTTGCATGGAAGCACCAAACCTCATAGTTTTGAGTATCCTAAATTGAGTTATTTAAATTGATTACCGGAAACATGCTCCAATATTCAGAAATGCCTTTTGCCTTTATACAGTTTACCGTTATTTCTTTAATTATGCTTTTCACGGGTAATAAGATTAACGCTCAAGTTAACAATAATTTAATCTATGGGAAATATTTTACAGGATTTGATCATAAATATTCATCTTTATATAATAACCCAAATCATTTTTCAGTTGATAATTTACCCTCCGAGTTAACTTCAATTGACCAGAGTTCAACACAGGTAGATTTTAACCTTTTCGGAAACTTCGGGAATAATATACTGAACAGCTTTAAGGGAAATAACTTATATCTTCATCTGGCAGGGATAGCACTGACCTCAGTTTTAGTTACTCAAGATTTAGATTATAAGGTCGAACACTTTTTTAATCAAAATCCGGACTACGGTCAATGGGCAAGGCCAATATTAGTAACCGGTCAGCTGCTTCCCTTTATTGTAGGAGGCGGGCTTTATGCTTACGGCAAGTTCGATAACAATAGCAAATATGTCGGCGCATCATTTGCAGTATTGCAGGCAAGTTTAATTGAGTTCCTTTACAATTCAACATTGAAAGCAATAACTGGAAGGCCAGGCCCTGATTGGCGGCATAATACTGATATGGAGTCATTAAGCAAGACTTTTCGATTTGGTTTTCTACGCGGGGGCATTTTCTGGGGATGGCCTTCAGGACATACATCAGCTACAATGGCAGTTGTATCTGCGTTAACCAATTATTTTCCGGATGCAACATGGCTTAAAATTGTGGGCTTTTCCTGGGTAGCTTATACTATTTATGGCGTCTCATCCGTTAACAGGGGTGGAATGCACTGGTTCTCCGATGCAATAGCAGCCGCTTTAATGTCATACGCAGTCGGTTCTACTGTCGGTAAATATTATAGAAGCGTTTACAACAACGCCGTCTCCTCCAATCTAACTTCACAAAAAGTAAACATAATGCCAGAAGTAAACCCTATCGGTATAAATCTTTCATTCGAGTTTTAGATTTAAAGAAGAGACTCACAATTTCCCATCCCCAACAGAATTTAGCAATGAGAGTATCATACATATTTCAATAGCTATATTACAGGTATAATTTCAATCAACTACAGGACATAATGGTCATATTTATATATTTAAGACCATTAAATGACCGTTATCCTATATGCTGGATTTATAACAGGATGGGGAAGATGAATTACTATTTTTATTATCAGTATCAAACTTAAGATGTTTTATGTATCCAATTAATGATAAAGTGATTTCATAAATATAGTATTTGGCTGCAGCATAAAAAAGATATGATGAAAACCGTAAAATATCTATCTGGGTAGTCCAAAGCCCCTCTGCCCTACCGAAAGCTTCAATTACTATCCAATTCATACCTTAAATTCTTGCCTTCCTTTTAATTTCATTTACTCGGTCTTAGAAATACTTTTAATTCCGGTTGAAAATTGTCCCACTTTGCACACCTATAAGAAGATAGTATTTTTATTGCATTCTACCTCAAAGGTGGGTCGATTTTCAGAAGGAAATAACAAAAATGAATTTAGTACAGTATTTTAATAGTTCAACTCAAAAAAAACATACGTAATAGGGTAGGTTTTAGCCCATTTTTTGCCCTATAAGCCTCGATCTCCATCCCACCCCTATACTTACCCCTACTTAAGAAAAATCCCTGCCTTAAAAACGATTTTTGCCTTTTTCCTGTTATCTATTGATCACTTTATTCTGCATTAAATTTACATTGCTGTTTAAGTTCACTGCCTAAGATATTAATGGCTGCTGCATCCCAAGCCTCGTAGCACAGACTTCAGTCTGTGCGTATTAATTAATATTTCTTTTTCCTTATTGGAATAATTAACCTTAAGTAAAAATGTATTAGTAATCCCGCCTTTTGTATACGTTCTGCCGTATCTTGGAAACTAATTTAGCATCGTAAGTTTTGGAATACTTTATAACGAATTTATGAGGAATATAATTATGAAAAAGCGCAAACTTGGAAATAGTAATCTTGAGGTATCGGCACTCGGGCTTGGATGCATGGGAATGAGCTTTGCTTTTCCCCCGTATCCGGAAAGGAAGGAAATGATCTCATTAATACATAAAGCAGTAGAACTCGGCGTAACATTCTTCGATACTGCAGAAGCATACGGTCCATTAGTAAATGAAGAACTTGTCGGTGAAGCCCTCGCTCCGTTTCGTAATCAGGTAAAGATAGCAACAAAATTCGGTTTTAAACTTGGTTCCGACGGGAAGATGCAGGGACAGGACAGCCGCCCTGAGCATATTAGAGAATTTGCTGAAGCCTCACTGAAAAGACTTAAGACTGATAGAATAGATCTTTTCTATCAGCACCGTGTTGATACGAACGTTCCTATTGAAGATGTTGCCGGAACGGTAAAGGATTTAATAAAGGAAGGAAAAGTAAAACACTTCGGTCTTTCGGAAGCAGGTGTTAAAACAATCCGCAAGGCACATGCAGTTCAGCCGGTAACCGCTCTGCAAAGTGAATATTCATTATGGTGGAGAAAACCAGAAGAAGAAGTATTGCCAGTACTCGAAGAACTCGGAATCGGATTCGTTCCATTCAGTCCGCTCGGAAAAGGTTTTCTCACAGGTAAAATAGATGCGAATACAAAGTTTGATAAAACAGACTTCCGCAACATTGTACCGCGCTTTACTCCTGAGAACAGAAAAGCCAATCAGGCAATGGTTGACCTGCTCGGCAAAATAGCAGATCAGAAAAAGCAACACCGGCACAGATTGCTCTCGCGTGGCTGCTTAATCAGAAACAGTGGATTGTTCCGATTCCGGGAACTACAAAACTTAATCGCCTGGAAGAAAACATCGGTGCGGCTAACATAGAGCTAACACCGGGTGATCTTCGTGAAATTGAGGCCATTGCTTCAAAGATCAAAGTGCAAGGGGAAAGATATCCTGAAGAATTGGAAAAGAGAACCGGCTTATAAAAAGGAAGTTGAGAAAATGAATGTGGGCAATAACAAAGAAACTCTGCTTAGTGTAATTACACAATTACTCCCCTATACTGGATATCTTCGAGCTTTGAATGCAATTAAATGTTTGTCAGTCTTAGCTGATGAGCCTCTGGATCAAATTAAGTAATAACAAAATAAAAGGAATATAAATTATGGAAACAAAAAATATTAAAGCATACGGAACAGAGGCAATAAATAAACCTCTTCATTCAATGGAAATCAAGCGGAAGGAATTGCGGCCGCATGATGTTGAAATGGAAATATTGTATTGTGGAATCTGTCATTCAGATTTACAACAAATCAAAAATGATTTTGAACATACTACGTTTCCGGTAATTCCCGGCCATTAAATTGTCGGAAGGATAACTAATACTGGTAGGCATGTTACTAAATTCAAAGTGGGTGAACTGGCAGCAATTGGCTGTATTGTAGATAGTGTGCGGTATATTGCCCAAAACATATTATATTTGCGCAGTATAAAGCACATTATGAAGGAATTAGAAAAATGGTACGCTCTAAAACAGATAAAGTCTTAAAAGAGCTTGGGGAGAACATCAGATTCGCTCGTTTGAGAAGAAAATTTAGCACTCAGCAGGTTGCTGAAAGAGCAGGAATTGGAAGAAGAACTTTATACGAAATAGAAAGAGGCAAACCTAATGTAAGCATTGGCAGCTACACTCATGTTCTATCTGTTCTTGGATTAGCAGAAGATTTATTAAATGTAGCTAAGGATGATCTCCTGGGAAGAAAGTTGCAAGATGCAAAATTAGTAGTAAAAAAAAGAGCACCTAAAAGGAAATCCGAGAATTAATTATGGCAAAGTCAAATACAAGAAAAGAGATACTGGTATATGCTTCATGGATGGGATTAAAGGAGCCAACATTATTAGGGACTCTTTATTCGGAGATAGTGCGAGGCAAAGAAATATTTTCTTTCGAATACTCGAAGGCATGGCTGAAATCAAGCTTTGCACAAGTTATTGATCCGGAGCTTCGATTTTTCTCGGGTACACAATATCTGACAGGCAGTAAAAATAACTTTAGTATTTTCCTGGATTCATCACCTGATAGATGGGGAAGGGTTTTAATGCAAAGGCGTGAAGCAATTTTAGCTCGAAAAGAAAATAAATCTCCAAAAACATTAATTGAATCAGACTATTTATTAGGGGTATACGATGAGAATAGAGTTGGCGGATTAAGATTTAAAGAGGAAGCAGATGGAACATTCTTAAATCAAGATGAAAATCTTGCTGCACCGCCATGGACCTCTATTAATGAATTACAGATTGCGAGCTTAA
>Ga0075269_10000061_pt1 | contig 18580 bp, 18 predicted proteins | sample SF_Rice_5C_0N_10_FD_69773 | JGI IMG/M metagenome (GOLD analysis project Ga0075269, IMG submission 69773) | Rice paddy soil microbial communities from Twitchell Island, California, USA - SF_Rice_5C_0N_105 | ecosystem: Environmental > Terrestrial > Soil > Paddy field/soil | place: USA: Twitchell... | reverse complement strand
TAAAATGTAATAATATATTTCAATTTAAATGGTTGCATCTTATAGAAGGGCTAAAAACATCATCGACCTTGGAGAACGCGGATACTACAATAGCGGCAACAAACTTAATAATCTAACTGGTAAAGAATGGATTAAGTTTTCAAAGACCTGGTTTATTCATCATTTGCCGGGAAGGAAAAAAAATGAACTGTTACACCCTGCGAAGTTTCCGGAAACATTGGCTGCAGAATTGATTTCCTTTTTCACAAAAGAAAGAGAATGGATATTAGATTCGTTTATGGGTACTGGAAGTTCTTTGATAGCAGCGGGGTATAAAAAGAGAAATGCAGTCGGCATTGAACTTTCTAATATGCATTTTAAGATTGCGAAAAAGAGGATTGAAGAAGAAAATTTTGAAAACTTAATTATTCCATTACTTGGTTCTTCAGAACAATTAACAAAAACATTGAATAAACTAAAGATCAAAAATTATTTATATGAAAATCAAAAATTAAAGATTGATTATACGATAACATCGCCGCCATATTGGAATCAGTTAGAAAGGAATACACTAAGACAAAAAGTACGCTCTGCTCAGGGACTTGATACAAAATATTCTCAAGATAAAAAAGATTTGGGGAATATTAAGAATTATGATGAATTTATAGAAAATCAAGCTAAAATATTTGATCAAGTTTATGATTGGACTAAATCCGGAGGTTACCCAACGATTATTACAAATAATGTTTATTACAAAGGCAGACTTTTTCCTTTGGCGTATGATACAGCAATTTCTCTTACTAAAAGAAATGACAAAAGCCGGGTACTTAAAGATGAGAAAACCTGGTTTCAAGATGACAAGCCTCTAATTGCATTAGGTGTAAATTATGCATGGGTAGCAAGCCGGCATCATCAATATTGTTTAATTTTTCGAAAAGAAATATAAAAATAGGATTATATACAAAGATTTAATGCTAGCGACAGAAGAAACACAATCAGTCTCTCAGCTTACAAATAAAATAAAGCAAAATCTAGAAGAGAATTTTTCACAAATAAGTGTAATTGGAGAGATCTCAAATTTTAAGGCACACATTTCTGGCCATTGGTACTTTAATTTGAAAGATGCCGGGGCAGTTATATCTTGCACTATGTGGAAAGGCTTGAATAATTATGTTTTTTTTACTCCACAAGATGGAATGAAAATAATTGTCAACTGCAGAGTTACAGTATATCCTCCGAGAGGAAATTATCAGTTAGATGTTCGATCAATGAAACCTGCAGGTGCCGGAGAACTTCAGGCTGCTTTTGAAAAGCTGAAACAAAAATTATCAGTTGAAGGGTTATTTAGTGAGCAATTTAAAAAGCCTATTCCATTATTCCCCAAGAAAATCGGAATTGTAACGGCAATCGACGGTGCGGCATTTAAGGATATGATTAGTGTTGCAAGAAGGAGATTCCCTTTAGTTGAATTGATAATTGCACCATCAAGAGTCCAAGGAAGCGGAGCATCAGAAACTATAGTCGAAAGCATAAAGCTTCTTAATCAAAGAAATGACATTGATGTAATAATTGTTGGAAGAGGCGGCGGATCGATAGAAGACCTTTGGTCTTTTAATGAAGAAATTGTTGCCCGGGAAATATTTAATTCCCGGATTCCTATTATTACAGGGATTGGACATGAAGTTGATTTTACAATTGCCGATTTTGTATCAGATTTTCGAGCTCCAACACCTTCGGCAGCAATGGAAATTGCGACACCTGATAAAAATGAAATAATTTCTCGCATAAATAAATTCACAAATACATCCAAGCAGAATCTAGATGACTTAATAGAATCCAAACTAAGTGTAGTTAAAAGTTTTATAAATTCCTATGGTTTTCGTTTGCCAATGGACATAGTGCGTAGAAAAGAACAGGAAATTGATAATCAGGTATATAGATTCATGCAAAATATGGAAAAGAAATTGGTGTTTAATAACAATAAGCTTTCTCTTATTACGAAGGATATTGAATCTCATGATATCAATAAAATGCTTAAAAAAGGATTTGTTTTAGTAAGACAGGATTCTAAATTTGTTACTCGCTCTAAAAACTTTAATATAGACTTAGGCACAAGATTAAAGTTTTTTGATGGCGAAATTGAAATTACTCCGGCCAAAACATTCAAATGAGATTTGGCATTAAAGCGGAAAGTTTTAAATTACGTTAGTTAATTTTATCAAACTATATGATTTGTTATGGCAAAAAAAACAGAAAAAGTCAGTTTTGAAAATAAGTTAAATCGTCTTGAAGAAATATCATCACTTCTAGAGAGTGAATCAATAGGAATGGAAGAAGCTATTTCACTTTATGAAGAAGGGATAGAGCTTTCGCGCGATTGCATTTCTACTTTAAAAAGTGCTGAATTAAAAATTACTGAACTTAAAAAGAAGCTTGATGAGTTGTCGATAGACGAACCAGACGAGACTGCTGAATAACCGTGGGAGAAGAGATGAGCGATATTCATAAATATGAAATTTTATCAAAAGTAAATTATCCTTCTGATATAAAGAAATTTGATACAGCGCAATTAAAACAATTATGCTCTGATATTAGGAATTATTTAATTGATACTGTTTCTGAAATAGGGGGGCATTTCGGAGGCGGGCTAGGCGCTGTTGAACTTACAGTTGCGATACATAAGGTTTTTAATACCCCTAATGATTTAGTTGTTTGGGATACCGGGCATCAAGCATATCCTCATAAAATATTAACGGGTAGAAAAGAGGAACTTCAAAGTATAAGGCTGCTTCATGGAATAAGCGGCTTTTTAAAAAGATCCGAAAGCGAGTATGATTCATTTGGTGCAGGGCATGCATCAACTTCCATATCAGCTGCTCTAGGAATGGCTGTGGCGCGGGATATTAACAAAGAGAAAAGAAAAGTAGTCGCGGTCATTGGTGATGGTGCTATGACAGGCGGGATGGCATACGAGGCAATGAACAATTCTGGTTTAATTAAATCCGATTTAATTGTTGTACTCAATGATAACAATATGTCAATTGCACCTAATGTATGGCAGATATCAAACTATTTCACCGAGATGATTGCTCATCCGGATTATAACAAGGTAAAAGGGCAAATCTGGCAGTTAACAGGAAAGCTAGATCATTTTGGTGATAGAATAAGGAGAATTACCGCCAGGCTTGAAAATGGAATTAAAGCTGTACTTACTCCAGGAATGTTGTTTGAAGCTCTTGGTTTCAGATATTTTGGGCCTATAAACGGACATAATATTCATCAGCTTATAAAGATATTTGAACAGGTCAAGGAAATGAATGGACCAATCCTAGTCCATATACTTACCAAAAAGGGTAAAGGCTATGAACCAGCAGAAAATGATGTTCAAAAGCTGCATGCATCTACACCTTTCGATAAATTAACAGGAAAGGCAATTAAAAAATCCGGAGGGAATCCTTCATATACATCAATATTTGGGAATGCTATGGTCGAAATTGTTAGGGAATATCCAAATGTTGTCGGTATAACTGGAGCTATGCCAGAGGGGACTGGGCTGGATATTCTTCAGAAAGCGTTTCCGAAAAATTGTTTCGATGTAGGAATTGCTGAAGAGCATGCCGTTACCTTTGCTGCAGGATTAGCTACTCAAAATATAATCCCTGTTGTTTCTATTTATTCAACTTTCTTACAAAGAGCATTTGACCAAATAGTACATGATGTTGCTATTCAAAAACTACATGTTGTATTTGCACTTGACCGTGCTGGTCTAGTAGGGGCTGATGGACCTACACATCATGGTTCTTTCGATTTAACTTATCTCAGGATGATACCAGGAATGGTTTTAATGGCTCCCAAAGATGAGTCGGAACTTAGAGATATGCTTTATACTGGTATTAAACATAAAGGCGGCCCTGTTGCACTTAGATACCCAAGAGGAAATGGATTGGGGGTACAATTGAAAGAAGGTTTTGATTTTATTAAAATAGGGAAAAGTGAACTTATAAAAGAAGGGAAAGATATTGCGTTATTAGCGGTAGGTATAATGGTTAATAATTCGATTAAAGCGGCAGTTATTCTTGAAAATAACGGAATTAGCTGTGAAGTGATCAATATGCGATTTATTAAACCATTGGACTATGAAAGACTTGATGAAATAGCTAAGAAATTTTCGAAAGTAGTTACGCTAGAAGAGAATGCTCTTATCGGCGGTTTTGGCAGTGGTGTACTAGAATATTTTGCAGAAAAGAATTATAAACCTGATATATTAAGAATCGGCCTGCCGGACCATTTCATTGAGCATGGCACTCAGCCGGAACTTCATCAATTATTAGGAATTGATCCTTCGGGAATTGCAAACAGTACAAAATTATTTTATGAGAATAAAATAACCGGACATGAGGTAACTGTATAATGGAGAAAACAAAAGTAGCGGTTATCGGGCTAGGGGGTATTGCGCAATTAGTTCACCTTCCGAATTTAATTAAGATTGAAAATGTTGAAGTTACTGCAGTTGGGGAAATAAATAAAAACAGGCTTAACACAATAGCGGATAAATTTAATATTAAGGAGAGATATAAAGATCATAATGAACTTCTTAATAAGTGCGATGCCGGGACAATTTTAATAACCACTCCTACGAGTACACATAAAGAAGTAGCAATTGCTTGTTTAAAAGCAGGTAAGGATATCCTTATTGAAAAACCTTTAGCGAGAACATACCAGGAAGCTAAACAGATTTATGATGCAGCTAAAAAGTATAAGAAGAAAGTGATGGTAGGAATGAACTTAAGGTTCAGACCTGACGCTATGATACTTAAAAGCCTTTTAAATGCAGGTGAAATTGGGCAGCCATTTTATATCAAATGCGGATGGCTTCGCAGGCAGAGCAGCAGTCAAAAGTGGTTTACTAAGAAGGAAGAATCAGGAGGCGGAGTAATAATTGATTTAGCTATTTTACTTCTGGATCTTTCATTATGGCTTCTTGGCTTTCCGGTTGTTGACTCAGTAGCTACGCAGAATTATTTTCAGAATACAAAAACAATCGAAGATACTTCTATAAGTTTTTTACGTTGTGAGAACTCTTCTTGTATATGTATAGAATCCAGTTGGTCTTTGTCACTTGATAAAGATTCATTTTATTTTGATGTATATGGAACGAAGGGTTCAGCATCTCTTAATCCTTTTCATGTATATAAAAAATATGAAGATCAGATGATTGACTTATCTCCGTCTAAACCCGAAAATGCAGTTAGTTTGTTTAAGAAATCTTATACGAATGAACTAAAAAGCTTTTTCGGAGCAATAAATGGACTAACCCCTGTCTTTTCATCTGCAGAAGAATCATTAGCAAGAATGAAAGTTATAGATGCTATGTATAAGTCTTCTTCACTTAAAAAAGAAATAAAAATATGATTTTATGAGAACTAAAATTTTACTTGTTGATGATGAGCATGATATTGTTGAGTTTTTACAATATAATCTAGAACAAGAGGGCTTTGAAGTAATATCTGCATACGACGGCAATGAGGCACTCTCCAAGCTCAATTTGAATCCAGATTTAATTGTTCTTGATATAATGATGCCTAAGCTTGATGGATTTGAAGTATGCAGGCAAATCAGAACTACAAACGGATATGAGAAGACACCAATCATATTCCTTACAGCGAAATCGGGTGAAGTAAATGAGATTGCCGGTTTGGAATTAGGTGCAAGTGATTATATTCAGAAGCCTATCTCTCCGAAGAAATTGATTGCCCGGGTTAAATCGAATCTTAGAAAAAGTGAGTTAGTTAGCGGTGACAGCAAGACTCCGTCTATAATAAAGACCGGGCCTTTGTTTATAGATAAAGAACAATATATTGTTAGTATAAATGGTAAGGAGAAGATATTTCCAAGGAAAGAGTTTGAACTTATTTATTACTTAGCTAATAATCCCGGGAAAGTCTTCAGCAGGGAAATTTTATTAAGAGATGTATGGGGGACTGATGTTTACGTGGTAGATAGAACTGTAGACGTCCATATAAGGAAAATCAGAGAAAAGCTGGATAAGTTTGCAGACCTAATTGAAACAGTAAAAGGAGTAGGGTACAGATTTAAAAGTGTGGAATGAAATAAGATCCAACCTATCTTCAGCTCGGGTATATTTACTTGAGTTCCTAATCATTAATCTTTTTATAATATTATTAATAATTATAATTGTAGGCTCTTCGGCAATAGAAGTATGGTTAATAGTTCTATTAGTTTTTTTTAGTATTGTACTATTAAATTTTCTGGGTAAGAAAAGAATAAAGGAACTGGAAGAAATTAAAGCTGCAATAAATAATATAAGGCAAAATGTGTATACAGACCCTGGGGAGATAAAACTTGGAAAGAACCTTTCATTATTAGAAAGCAGTATAAAGCTGATGTTTGAAAAGGCTAAAAGTGACATAGATAATATGGAGCGATTGCAGAGAGTAAGGTCAGAATTTCTTGCAAATGTTTCACATGAGCTAAGGACTCCTATCTTTTCAATACAGGGATACCTTGAGACATTGCTTAATGGGGCAATAAATGACCAGAAAGTAAATAAATATTTTCTGGAGAAAGCAAACCAGCATACTGTAAACTTAAATAATCTGCTTAATGATTTGATTGATATTTCCATGATTGAGTCCGGTGAAATGAGGATGAGTTTCAGATATTTCAAGATTGATGATTATATGGTAAATATAGCGAATGAGATGAGGCCTTTGGCAACGGGTAAGAATCTTGAGCTTTTATATAGTCCGGTAAATGAAAGGCTGCAATTGTTTGGCGATAAAGATAGGCTGCGCCAGGTAATGTCCAACCTTATACTTAATTCTATTAAATATACCGAAAATGGTAAGATTGAAATAATTGTGGAAGAGGAAGAAAAATCAGGGAAAATTAGTGTAAAGGATACCGGGATAGGGATACCGGAAGAAGATTTACATAGAGTATTTGAAAGATTTTATAGGGTAGATAAAGCCAGGTCCAGGGCAGCAGGAGGTACAGGATTGGGGCTTGCCATAGTGAAGCACATAGTTGAAGCACACGGCTCTAAAGTAGAAGTTAAAAGCAAAGTAGGGGAAGGGACTGAATTTTCATTCCGTTTAAGGAAATAAAATCAGCTATAATATAAGGAACTAAAATATCTGACCAACTTATTTACAGTCAGTTAGAAATGTTTTTCAATGTATCTTTCACGTGTTTGCCGGAGTTTATAGTCCATTTAAAGTTGATCATTTAGCGGTGTATTCCGAAAGTATTCCGTTGTTATCGGGAAAAACAATTGATTTTGAAGAAATCTTATAGTGGAAAACACTCTGAGTAGGCAAGAAACAGAGTGTCTTAGTTTAACAAATAAGTATTTTATTTAAGCTTTGCCTTACCTTTTTATGTTGGAATGAGGTGTTAATTGCGATTATTGGAGAAAATATTAGTGATAAGGATTGACATATAATTATCCTTTTCTTAACTTTACTTTCTAAATTTTAGATAATGAGGTAAAAATGTTCGCGGTTGTTGATATATTAGGGCAGCAATTCAAAGTATCTGAGAATACTCAGTATTTTGTTCCAAAGCTAGAAGAAGAGCCTGATAAGAGTGTTACTTTTAAAAACGTTCTTATGTTTGTTGATGATAGCGGTACGAAGATTGGCAATCCATATGTTGAAGGAATAAAAGTAGATGCTAAAGTACTACAGCATTTAAAAGACGATAAGGTGATTGTATTCAAAAAGAAGAGAAGAACCGGATACGACAAGAAGAACGGTCATAGACAGCAGCTAACTAAAATAGAAATTACAAAGATCGGCTAAAATAAGGAGTTTAAACAATGGCACATAAAAAAGGTCAAGGGTCATCAAGAAACGGAAGAGACAGTAATGCCCAGCGTTTAGGTGTAAAAAGATTCGGTGGAGAGAAGGTAGTTGCTGGCAATATATTAATTAGACAACGAGGTACAAAATTCCATCCTGGTGTTAATGTTATGAGAGGAGGAGATGATACCTTGTTTGCTCTTTCAGATGGTGTTGTTAAATTTGAAACTAAAAGAGGTGATAGAAAAATAGTTTCCGTACTGACTGTTTAAGAATTTTAACTTATAAGTTTTTAAGAGAAACCCTCCCATTGCGGAGGGTTTTTTATTATTTCAATATTAAGGGGGGTACCAATCTAAGAAACTGATCCACATAACTTGTATAGGATGACCATATTTAAAAAGGGGCATTAAGCTATCATTTTATCCAAATGAGAATGTGGAATATACCACTGTAATAGGCCCTATCAGTTGAACGACTAGTTTAATTAACATTATTTGGCGGATACCGCAAGAAACATTTGTTGTTTATAAGGCAATTATAACCATTAGCAATAGTTGATAATTGAGGCATTTTATGCTTAGATCATAGAATCAAGTGGGTGTTGAAAAAATAGATAGTGACATTTTGTCATACATATTTCATCATTTTATCCGAGGCCATTTAGAAGCCATTTAGATGCTATTTACATACCATTTAGAAGCAAGTTAGGATGTATTTATTAAGATGGAAATTTGACAAAATGGCAGAGGAGATAGGTCAAAATGAATAATTAGAAACTATCAGTTAAATATTTCAGATTAAAGGAAGAAAAGAATAACGATAATTAAATTAAACCTTCGAAGGCCAGAGCCTGGCCTTCGAAGGCTAATAGAATTATAATCCTAATCTGCCCATATCTTCAATGAGTTTTTTAACGGCATTGACTGAATTATCCATTAAAGCCTGTTCATCGGCATTTAATTTAAATTCTACTACTTTTTCAACACCGTTTGCGCCGAGAATGGCAGGTACACCAACATAATATCCTTTAATTCCGAATTCACCGTCGAGGTAAACGCAGGCAGAGATCAATCTCTTTTCATCATGAATAATTGCCTCAGCCATTTGAACTGCAGAAGCAGCAGGTGAATAGAAAGCCGAACCGGTTTTAAGAAGTTTAACGACTTCGCCGCCAGCCATCTTAGTTCTTTCAACCATTGCATTCATTACTTCTTTTGCTTTGGCAGCATCTTTGTATTTTCTTTCTAAGAGTTCCATAACCGGGATCCCATTTACATTAGCATAGCGAACGATGGGAACCATAGTATCGCCGTGACCGCCAAGAACAAGAGCGTTAACGTCTTTAACGGAGACACCTAATTCCCAGGCAATAAAAGTGGAAAAGCGGGAAGAATCTAAAACTCCAGCCTGGCCTAGTACGCGGTTAGGTGGAAAGCCGGAAACCTTCTTAAATAGAGTAACCATAGCGTCGAGAGGGTTTGAGATTATGAGTGCAATAGCATTTGGGGCATTTTCTTTAACACCTTCAGCAACGGCTTTCATAATTTTTGCATTTGTAGTTAAAAGATCATCACGGCTCATGCCGGGTTTTCTAGCTAAACCAGCAGTAACAATTACCAAGTCTGAACCGGCGAGATCTTTATAGTTGTTGGTTCCCATTACTTTAGAATCAAAACCGTTTACTTTAGCAGCTTCGGCAATATCCAAAGCTTTACCCTGAGGAAGGTCCTCAACTATATCATAAAGTACTACATCAGCGAGTTGTTTAGCAGCAATTAATTGTGCTAGAACACCACCTATTTGGCCACCGCCAATTAGAGCAATTTTTTTTCTTGACATTTTTAATCTCCTAATATTTGAAATTCTTTGCGTGGTAATAACGAGCATACCCCGTAATTTATCACATACACTTGCTCAAAAATAAAAATGAATTTACGTAATTGCAATAAAATTCAACAGCAATTATTGGGAATGATAATTTTAATTTATAAAAAGAAATAAACTTTAGAGTTTTAAATATTACGAAGCCATTAAAAACACGATGGAACAATAAGGGGATTTTGAAATAAAATTAAATAATATTTTTTGAATAAATTATAAAGTTAAGTTTTACAAATCATGTAGGTGGTATATCTGTCCAATGTATGTTATCTAAGCAATAAGAAAATAGCTGTGGTTGATACATAGAATAAGGCAATAGGTTTATTTATTTGATGTGGATTTGAGTTACAAAGGTTTCAACAAGCTATAAGATTTTAACCCACTATGATGATTTAGATAAATCAATAATAAAGATTAAAGGGTAAACTTATTAAGTGTTTTTTGACCTTAGTAACAGCAAGAAAAAATCTACAGAAAAACCTTGTTACCTTATTCTTATATCAGAAAAGATAAAAATATTTATGACCACATAATAGTAATTAAATAAAAGGGAATTGTTTTGGAATCAGATTAAAATATGTACAAAACACATTGTGAACCAACTTATTTACTATTTCACATTCAATTTGGACAGCACTGGAATGTGGAGAATTGGAATGAAGGTAGGGTGGGATATTGGAATGATGGAATAAATTATCAGGCTTTTTATTTCAGAGCTACATTATTTGAATGCAGCTGCGAAAGATCCGGTATATTAAAGTTATAGGTTCATAATAAGGATAGTTTCGGTACCGCTGGAAGTGACATTATATTTTACTTCATCCATATAGATTTTCATAAGATATAAACCGCGGCCGGAATCTTTCAATAAATTTTCAGGTTCGGTGGGATCGGGAACTTTGTCGGGATCAAAACCAGGGCCTTGGTCTTTAATTCTAATAATAAGTTTGCCGTCTTCGATATTAACATCAATAATGACAAGTTTATCTTTATTGTTTTTGTTAGCGTGGATGATAGCATTCGTGGTTGCTTCAGTAACGGACAAGAGAAGTCCGGGCAACTTTTCTTCATTTATATTGAGGTCGACTGTAAAATAATTAACGAATTCCTCGACCGTAATTAAATTATTTGGATCGCTTTCGATCTCCAGGTGGTATTTATTTTCTGTCAAGATAATTTATAAATTTTGCTGATCAAGATAATAAAAAATAATTACCTATCAATGATTTAAAGTCAAAAAAATCATAAATATTGAGTTAAAAATTCCATTTCATATTTATAGTTAAATTTGCCTGTTGTTTTTGCTGGGGGCTATTGACATTGACAAATTCATACCAGCCAAGGAGGTCGACGCTTAAAGTATTATTCATGAGTATCATAATCTCGGTTAATGGGGCGGTACTAACATATTTTGTATCAAGAACCTTTGATAGACCCTGATAATTAAATGTGGAAAGAGAATAAAATCTTAGACCGAGGGCTATTGAGCCAAACAAATTATAAAAGACAAGTTTTGGTTCAGAATAAATCTCTTCCAAGTACCTGGTAGGGTGAGTTGAAAAAGTAGCCCATTTAAGGTCTCCTTGTTCAGATAATTTAAGATAGCCATAATGAATAAAGCTGATTCTTGAGGTAAGTTTAAGTTCGGACGAATCAGCGGCAGTAAACTGTCTAAAAGAATAACTTCGATAATTAGGATTTATGTCCTCAAAATTATAAACGGTATAGTTAGCCGATACCCCAAAGCTATTGGTTGAAGATAAGTATTTGCCTCTATAAGTTCCGCCGGTAGAAAGGTTTAGAATCCGGTTAATATTGTTGTTTGAACTTTCCTCCGAATAAATATAAACTATTTGATTATAAGTTCCTTCTAAGTTGATAAAGGCATCAAAGAAAGGGTTAAGGCTTTTAACATATTTAAAGCGAGCAATAGATAAAAGTTCATCCCGGTCATCATAGTTATTGAGGTTTGGGGTATCGTAGCTAAGTTTATTTTGAAAAAGGCTAAAATACAATTTATCAGTCGGAGAGAAAATTATACTACCTAACAGCGAAAGAGTCATTTGTTTAGAAATATTATTCTTCATACCTTCCTGATCCTGGCGTTCTTGAAAGAAAATAGAATTAGAACCGGGAAAATCAACAGCTTGATGTCTTTCATCTCTCTCGGAATAATTAAACCTAACCATACCATCGAAGAATCCGGTATGAAAGCCAGTTAGAGATTCGAATTCAATTTTTAATTCATTGATTTCATCATCGAAGATAGATGGAGACATCAATTTTAGCGACTTGTATTTAGTATTCCTGTCAATAGTTCTCCAAGAAACCATACCGGTTAAATTCTGGGTAAATAGGTTCAGAAAATTACCCAGGATCAATTTATCCTGAATGATATTATTAGATTCGGTTCTGCTCTGGATATTATTAACAATACCAAATTGGTATGCAGTAACGGAATCGGCAGTAAAATAAAAATCTTTTCTATTCTGAACAAATTGGAAGTTAACGATATTAGAATCGTTTTTTTGAATAGAATTAAAAGCATAAAAGTTAAAGTAACGCAAGGTATTTTTCCGCGGTGATATATCTTCATTCTCAAATTTAAGTTGAGAAAGTAAGATAAAATTAGATATGCTGTAATTATTTAAGAGGCCTTCAGCGCCGTATAAATATCCGTTGTCACTTTCACCAATCTGGGCATTATTCTCATATCCCACAAAAGGTGCAAAGGAAACATTATCTAACGGATTTATTCGAGTGAATGCAGAAAGAGCTGACATAGAAGCTTGATTAAGATCTATCTGGCGGCTGTCGGAATAAATATTATTATCTAAATCAATACCGAATCCAAAAAATTGGTTAGTGTTATAAGAACCGGAAGCGCTAAACGTATGCTGATCACGGCTGCTTGCGTCTAAAGTTCTGATGAAAGTAGAATTAAAATTCTCATTTAAATTAAAATTGAAGTTACCGGTCTTGTAATAATAGTCAAGAATAGAATTTAGATTAAAGGTATTTAACTGTTTACTATAAGCACTTGAAAGAATATTAAAAGGGAAAGTAGAATGAATAAATTCCAAACTATCCATCTGTTCCTGAGCAAAAACACATGCAGAGACAATTAAAAGCAGAATTATGGTTGATGTAGACTTATACAATAAATGGCTTCCGAAAAAATGAAATCTTCAACTAAAGACATTATAAAACTACTGTTTTATAACGAATTTATAAAGCGGTGAAACGCTATTCGGCTGGGAGCTATTAGGCGAATACGTAAGGACTCTCCAATAATACGGTACATTAGTATTAACATAGTCGGGATTGAAAATAACTGAGATTGTATCATTAACTACAGAAGAATAAAAGCCGGTATTCCAAAAAGTCCCATAGAACTCATTGTCCTGTACGACAATTTTATAGTTTGCCGGAACATTTACGGCTTTAATTACAAAGCTGCTGAAGTAAGTAGTTTCGGCACCATCTTCAGGGAAGACAATTTCGGGGATACCGTAGATTTCATCATAAACAACAGAAGAATGGGTGCTTATTAAGTTACCCTTATCGACTGCTCTGATGCAGTAATAATATTGAGTATAGAGTTTCAAATTAACAGTATCCGAAAAATCAATTCCGGTTGAGAATCCAATTAAGTTAGAGCTATCAGCATTGAAATTCGGAGATAAACTGCGATAAATATTAAAACCGGCAATATCACCTTCATAATTAGAGTTCCAACTTAAGTAGACGGAAATTTTTCCTTGCCAGTTCCTTGCATTTATATTAAGTCCCTGGGGCATAGAAGGGGGATATAAGTTAATGGGCTTACCTGAGACGATATTCGAAGGGAGGCTCTCTTTATCTCCTATATTTACAGCAGTGATTCTATAATAATAATTTGTATTGTAGTTTAATGAATCATCTACATAATAATTATAAGTAGTGAAATTAATAGCTGCAAATTTTATGCTGTCAGTGCTGCGATAAACAATATAGCCGTTAAGGTCAGCTTCGGCATTGCTTTGCCAAAATAAGCCGATGGAGCCGTCATCAGCAAAAACGACTTTTAAGCCGACCGGAACAGCAGGGGGAGTATCATTACTTGGCTGCACCATATCGATTTCTCTTTGGCAGCCATACAATATGAACAAGAATAAAATAAGGAGGGGGCTATATTTTAAAAACATCGCCTCTATTCGGAATAATTATTTGACCGAACCCAATAGAATTAAGTCTGGAACTAAATTTCTGCTGTTGGTCATAATCACCGTGCACTAAAAAAATATTTTTCATTTTCTTCTTATCGAAATTATTGCAGTAGTTTGTCAGTTCGTTTGAGTCGGCATGAGCGCTTAAAGAGTTCATAACAATCACTTCGGCGCGGACATTATATTCTTCACCGAATATTTTAATAACAGATTCTTTTTCAATTATCTTTTTTCCGAGAGTATTTTCGGCGCAATAACCGACCATAAGAATTATATTTCTATCGTTCTCAATATTGTTAGCCAGATGATGAAGAATTCTTCCGGTTTCTGCCATACCGGAGGCAGAGATAATAACCATAGGTCCATCGAGATCGTTTAATTTTTTAGAGTCTTCAGCATCGGTAATATAAGTTAATTTATTAAAGCCGAAGGGGTCTTGGTATTTTTTCATAAACTGGAAAGTTTCCTCATCAAAGCATTCTGGATGTTCTCTGAAAACCTTAGTTGCATTTGTTGATAGAGGGCTATCAACATAGATCGGAATACGAGGAGTTTTAGTTGATTCAAATATTTTATGTAAAGCGAAAACAAGTTCCTGAGTTCTTTCGAGGCTAAATGCAGGAATAATAATCTTGCCATTTCTATTAACAGCTTTAGTTAAAACGTCTAAGAGTTTTGCATTAGTACCCTCGATATTATCGTGGAATCTTCCGCCGTAAGTGCTTTCGCAAATGAATAAATCAACATCGGGTATTTTTTCAGGATCTTTTAATATAGGTAAATTGGGCCTTCCAAGATCGCCGGAAAAAGCAAAATCTATTGAGTTATTATTTTCCTTAATAGAAAGGAAAGTAATAGCAGAGCCAAGAATATGGCCTGCATCAAAGAATTTAACCTTTACATTGCTATCTATTTCAAACTCTTCATGATATTTTTTTTCTTGAAGAAGAGGGATAACATTTTCAGCGTCTGAAGCAGTATAAAGAGGCTCAAAAGGATTCTTGCCTTGTTTCTTTCTTTTTTTATTTACGAACTCGACATCTTTTTCCTGGATATGGGCGCTGTCTCTAAGCATAACGGCAGCGAGATCTTTAGTTGCGGAAGTGCAATAGACTGGCCCTTGAAATCCAAGTTTAACAAGAGTGGGGATATTGCCAAGATGATCGATATGTGCATGAGATAGAATAAGGGCATCGATATCTTTCGGGTTGAACAAGTCGAAGTTTCTATTTATCTCGAAAGCTTCTTTTCTTTTGCCTTGAAACATGCCGCAATCAAGAAGATAATTTTTACCATTGATTATTAAATGATGCATAGAACCAGTGACAGTTCTATCGGCCCCAACAAATTGTATCTGCATAAACTACCTACTGTTATGAATTTTAGAGTTAAACATAAACAAAAATTATATATTTATATTGTATATACAATTATAGTATAAGGTATGAAGATATAAGGGATAGAACAATTCAAATAAACGAAAGTGGACTAATAACAAATATATCAGATACCTTATACCAATAATTAGTTTCTGCTTATAGGATGAATTAAAACAGATACTACGGTGCCAGTGCCTTTTTTGCTATCTATTTTAACATCAAAATTATTTATCCCGGCATATTCTTTTACTAAAGATAAACCGAGGCCGCTGCCTTCAAATCTTCTTGAATTACCAGTAGATTCCTGGGTAAAAGGTTCAAATATATTTAACAGGTAGTCTTCTGAAATACCGATACCGGTGTCTTTAATTTGAATATTTATATCTTCGTTGAAAGCCTTAAGGATATTTATAGTTACCGAACCTTCTTTTGTATATTTAACTGCATTGTCGATAATATTTTCAAATAGTTTTACAGTTGTATAATAATCGGCTTTGACTAGAATAGTGCCAAGGTCATGATAGAGTTGGAAAGACAAATTTTTATTCTTTGCGAGGTTGAAGAAGTTATGATAAAGGCTATCCAGTATCTCATTTATATTTACAATTTCATAATCTGCTTCGTACTTTCTAGTTTTAAGTGCGGACATATCCAGAATAGAAGTAACAGTCCTCATAAGCCTATAAGATGCATCTTTAATTCCATCAAACAAATCATTTATATCATCTCTTACGAATTCTTTAATATCCATTTCTATCAGATTTATATAGCCTAAAATTACATTAAGGGGTGTTCTAATTTCGTGGGACATTTGAGCAAGGAACTCAGATTTCAATCTATTGGATTCTTCGGCTTTTTCTTTTTGGATTTTTAATTCATGTTCAGTCTTAATATGTTCTTCAACTTCATGTCTTAATTCTTTTGTTCTAATGTTTACGAGTCTTTTAAGAGAATGAATCCACAATAGAATAATTCCGGTAATAAAAATAATTATAGCTAAAATTATTATACTCCATGATACGATAGTCTGAACTGTTACAGTTTTAGGAGCAGTTTGAATAATCCATTTATTGAATAAGGAGGCATAAGTGCCATTTTTTTTAAGGACAGCAAGACCCAGGTTAATATTTGAAAGGAGGGCAGAATCATTTTTAGCAATTACGAAACCATATTCACCCGGGATAATAGGGTAAACAGCTTTTTTTAAGTTTTTGATGCCGAACCTGGTAATACTTCTATCACCTGCCAATCTTTCTACGATAGCAGCATCGCATTTCCCCTGAGATAATAATTCAAGAGCATCGGGGATAGAGACAGCATGAAGCAGATCGACTTCCGGTAGAGTTCTCAGCAAATATTCTTCAGTATATGAACCTTCTTCAACAGCTACCTTTTTATCCATTAAATCCGCTATAGAATTTATGTTTTTATTACCATTAGGGACAAAGATTTCATTTTCCGAAAACAAAATAGGAGCTGAATAATCTACCATTTGTTCTCTTCCTTCAGAATAGAACATTGCAGAAATATTAAAATTGCTGCCATAGAATATTTCATCAATTGTTTGTTTCCAGGGTTCAAGATGAACTTCAACATCAAAGTTCATAGTTTTTCCGATAGCTTTTATTAAGTCAATAGTAAAACCATCCGGTTTGCCTTGGCTATTTAAAAATTCAAATGGGTAATTGTTATTGTTTCCTAAAAACTGGAGTTTAGTTTTAGATTGAGAGTACGTAGATGAGATTATGTTTGAGAACATGAATAAAACAATGATAACTATTTTATTCGTATGCCTACAAATCATTCTTTTTCCTTTTTGCGATAAATAATTTATTCAAGATTATAAAAATTTATACTTTTAAAACGTGATACAAGGTAATAATATATAGATCATTAAATAAATATAATCGCCACAATAAATTGACAATCTTTCAATTTTATGATAATTTTGCAAGATTAAAATCAAAAAATTATCTGATGATACAACAATACGTTCCAGTTTTCTTAGTAATAATAATTGCAGCAGTTTTTGCATTATCTACGGTTCTCTCCTCAAAAATATTTGGACCTCAAAGACCCACAAAGGAAAAGAAGACAACCTATGAAAGCGGCATGAGGCCTGTGGGAAGCACAAATGAGCGAGTATCAATTAAATATTATTTAGTTGCCATGCTGTTCATTATATTCGACCTGGAGGTAATTTTTGTATATCCATGGGCTGTACAGTTCAAGAAATTGTTTAATGAGTTTGGGATATCAGTTTTTCTATCAATGTTGGTCTTTTTAGTAGTACTTGAGCTAGGCTATTTATATGTATATAAGAAAGGTGGTTTTCGATGGGATTAGAGGCAAGACTAAGCGGAGAAAGTTTTTTTACAACAACTGTTGATGCATTAGCATCATGGGCGCGTAAGAATGCAGTATGGCCGATGCCAATGGGCATTTCCTGTTGTGCGATAGAGATGATGGCTTCAGGGGATCCGAAGTATGATATAGCCCGTTTCGGATCAGAAGTAATGAGATTTACACCACGCCAGTGTGATTTGATGATAGTAGCGGGTACAGTAACATATAAAATGTCGCATGTAGTTAAGAAGATTTATGATCAAATGCCAGACCCCAAGTGGGTAATTGCGATGGGTGCTTGCACATCTACGGGGGGTATATACAGATCATATCCTGTAGTACAAGGTATCGATCAATTTTTGCCAGTAGATTTATATGTTGCCGGTTGCCCTCCGCGGCCCGATAATCTTTTGAATGCGCTTATTCAAATTCAGGAAAAGATCGGAAGAACCAGAGCAAGAGATTTTCAGGACAAACCATTACCTGAATTGACGGTTATACAAAAATAATTTATCATTTCCCAAGAACAGGATTAAATGTCTTTAATAAAAGAATTAGTTGAACAAAAGTTAAAGGAAAAATTTAGCGGAGAAAATATTATCTTTACAGAATATCGAAATGAAATAACAGTTTCATTCGATAAAAAGATAGTACTTGCGGTATGTAAATTTCTTAAAGAAGATGAGGAATTAGCATTCAGACTTTGTGAAGATATTACAGCCATTGATTGGGCTAAAAGAAAAAGCAGGTTTACAGCAGTTTATCATATATACTCAATAAAGAATAATTTCAGACTTGCAATAAAGTGTGATATAGACGAATCAGACTGTAATATAGATTCAGTAAGCTCAATTTGGAAAACTGCAAACTGGCACGAAAGGGAGGCATACGATATGTACGGTATCCTTTTTAATAATCATCCTGACCTAAGAAGGATGTATATGCCGGAAGAATTTGAATA
>Ga0075269_10000059_pt1 | contig 19291 bp, 14 predicted proteins | sample SF_Rice_5C_0N_10_FD_69773 | JGI IMG/M metagenome (GOLD analysis project Ga0075269, IMG submission 69773) | Rice paddy soil microbial communities from Twitchell Island, California, USA - SF_Rice_5C_0N_105 | ecosystem: Environmental > Terrestrial > Soil > Paddy field/soil | place: USA: Twitchell... | reverse complement strand
TCATAATCATTTAACGGTAATGTAATATTTTCACCAAGCAGCTTAGTACCCGGATTCCCTGGCACAATGTAGAGCCTATTTAATAATTTACTTTCGGCTATTTTATAAACTAATGCGCTCTCTCTTCCCCCCGATCCGACCAATAAGACATTCATATAATCTCTTCTTTTACCAAAAATTGAAACTGCTTTGTCAGTAGCTCAGACAAAAAGTCCCTTCTATGTTTTTCTACAAACTCTTCATCCGGAACAGGCAGATTCCCTGAAATATAAAGCTCATAAATTTTCAATATTGTGCTCTTAATTTCTTCTTCGTCATCCGGCTTTGTTATAAAGGCTGCCTTGTATTCCTGTGCCGACGCTTTTAAAGCACCTTCAGGTACTGATACAAGTATCGGCTTTCTAGTACCGAAATACTCATAAAGCTTGCCGCTCGAAATAGTATCCGCATTTCTTGCATTTCCTACCATCATCCATAGAACATCACTCGACATCATTTTTGACAATGCATCATTATGATTAAGATACCCTAACTCTTGTACATAATCCTGAATCTTTAATTTTTTAATCAATTTTCTATTTTCATTTCTAAGATAACCGATAAACTCCAACTCAATATTAGCAGCTACATCAGGTCTCTCTTCTGATAATTTCTTAAAAGCATTCAAAAAATACTTAGGAGTCACAAACTCATAAAAGATCCCTGAATATGTCAAACGCATTTTCTCTTTAGGCTTACTCTCTATCCTAAGATTCTTAAAATCCTCCGGATCATAGCCATGCGGTATAATATAAATATCATCGAATGTCAGGAACTGATAATTATCTAAGATTTTTTCCTTCATTCTCCTATTTGTCGCAATTATCCGTTCCGCAGTCTTAAGAGCTTTATATTCCATATTTTTATGGATTAATATATGAAGAGGCGTAGGATAGAAAGCAAATTGGTTTCCGTACCACAAATCTCTATAATCAATGACTAGCGGAATATTAAATTCCTTTTTTAATTTAACTGCCATGTTAATAGAAGAGAAAGGAGGTGCGCTAACGAATATCAAATCAAACTTTTCACTGGTTAATAATTCTCTCGCGCTTTTTATTGCTTTCCTTGCCCAGCCTATTTTATTATCCGGGATAAAGAAAGTATAGCTTAGCCTGTGAAATATCTTTCGAATAATTTCAGGAGGCATTTTTATTGTACCCCTCTTAGCAAGAATAGAGTTAATATCTTTTCCTCCGGCTCTTAATATCCTAATGCCGGCAGTTTCTGCCTCTTTCATTAGATAATTATCATGTGCGAAATACCCTGTATTTGCAGCAGTAAGAACAGTCGGCTCCCAGTTATATCCCTTCATATATTTGGTAAACTTTAATGTTCTTTGAACGCCGCTTAAGCCCATAGGCGGAAAATAGTAAGCAATAACAAGAACTTTATACATTCCTTTTATTTCTAAATATTATAAAAAACTTAATTAACCCCGAAATAATCTTCCTCCATATAAATTATGTGTGGTAGTTCGGTGCTTCTTTTGTAATAATTACGTCATGCGGATGACTCTCCTTCAACCCGGATAATGTAATTCTTACAAATTTTGTTTTAGACTGCAATCCTTTAATATTTTTTACTCCGCAATAACCCATAGCCGCTCTTAATCCGCCTATTAACTGATAAACAGTATCGGCTAGCGAGCCCTTATATGGTACTCTTCCTTCAACTCCCTCAGGGACTAATTTTGCAATGTCATCTTCTGTATCCTGGAAATATCTGTCTTTACTGCCTCGATTCATAGCAGACAGAGAACCCATCCCCCTATAAATCTTAAAGCTTCGCCCTTCAAATAGGATCTTTTCTCCCGGGCTTTCTTCTACTCCTGCAAACAAACCGCCAACCATTACTGAATCTGCTCCTGCCGCAATTGCTTTTGGTAAATCACCTGTCTGTTTTATACCCCCATCAGCAATTAGTTTTATACCCTTGCTCCCAATTGCTCTATGAACTTCGGCTACCGCAGTAATTTGAGGCACCCCGACCCCAGCTATCACTCTTGTTGTACAAATTGATCCAGGGCCAATCCCAACTTTAACGGCATCAATCTTACAATCCATTAAATCAAGCGCAGCTTCATAAGTCCCTATGTTACCTGCTATTATCTGCTCATATCTAAATTTTTTTCGAGCTTCTTTAATGGTTTTCATTACTCCGTGAGAATGCCCGTGTGCAGTATCTATTACTATTACATCAGCTCCTGCTTTGAATAATGCCGACATTCTTTCAAGCGTATCAACTGTAACTCCTACTGCTGCTCCTACTCTCAATCTCCCGTGCTGATCCTTACATGCATTAGGATGCTTTTTCTTCTTCTGTATATCCTTGAATGTAATTAGTCCTTTCAGCACCCCATTCCTATCTACTACCGGAAGCTTTTCAATTTTATATTTCTGAAGGATCTTCTCTGCTTTTTCAAAATCAGTATTTATTGGTGCTGTAATTAAATTATCACTCGTCATTAAGTCTCTGACTTTTAATTTTTTGTTCGGCTCAAATCTCAAGTCCCGGTTAGTTAAAATACCAACTAGTCTCCCGTTATTGTCAACAATAGGTATACCCGAAACGCTGTAATTCCTCATTATCTCTAATGCTTCACCGATTGTCCTGTCAGCAGTAAGGGTTACAGGATCCCTAATCATCCCGCTCTCTGATCTTTTAACTTTATCTACCTCATTACATTGAGCTTCAATACTCATATTCTTGTGTAGTATTCCCAACCCGCCTTCTCTCGCTAATGCAATTGCCATTGCAGATTCAGTTACAGTGTCCATTGCAGCCGAAATCAAGGGAACATTTAGCTTAATCTCAGGTGTTAAATATGTCGTAATGTCTACTTCCCTGGGTAAAATAGAAGACATTCCCGGAACAAGCAGAACATCGTCAAAAGTTAAACCTTCTTTAATAAGCCAAATATCTTTCATAAAATTTCCTAATTATTAAATATATCCCAATTCTACTATCTTACTGAAGTTATGCAAATGATAGTTTCTGTCATATTGAACGAAGTGAAATATCTCAAAATTATTCAAAACCGTAACCTTGATATTCTTCGCTACGCTTAGTATGACAGTTTTGCGTAACTTCAGCTACTTGAACAGGATTTTCTCCCATCACTCAAAAGCCGGGTAACCGGTTATATCTTCACCAATAATAAGGGTATGCATCTCATGCGTACCTTCGTATGTTTTAACTGATTCAAGATTAGCAGCATGACGCATTACAGGATACTCATCAAGTATCCCGTTAGCTCCCAAAATCTCTCTTGATATGTGCGCTATCTCTAAAGCCTTTTCGCAATTATTTCTCTTGGCTAATGAAACTTGAGTGTGTTTTAATGTACCCTTATCCTTCATCCTTCCTAATTGAATATTTAATAGCTGTGCTTTAGTAATTTCGGTAAGCATAAAAACCAATTTCTCTTGAGTCATCTGGTAAGCAGCAATCGGTTTATTAAACTGTACTCTGGACTTAGCATAATTTAATGCAGTGTCATAACATGCCATCATTGCTCCTACTACTCCCCAGGCAATCCCATATCTAGCTTGATTAAGGCACATCAATGCATTCTTAAGACCGGTCGTTTTAGCAAGTATATTTTTCTCAGGGATATATACATTATCAAAGATTAATTCCGAAGTAACACTTGCTCTCAATGAATGTTTACCTTTCATTTCAGGAGCATTAAAGCCTTTTATTCCCTTCTCAACCAAAAAACCTCTGACGACACCATCAAGCTTTGCCCAAACTACGGCTATGTCGGCAATCGTACCGTTGGTTATCCACATCTTCGCGCCGTTTATTAAGTACCCGTCTGCTACTTTTTCAGCTTTAGTAACCATGCTTGAAGGATTTGAGCCGTAATCCGGTTCTGTTAAACCGAAGCATCCTACCTTTTCTCCCTTAGCTAACTTGGGAAGCCAATAATCTTTTTGTGCTTCGCTGCCGAAAGTAAAAATAGGATACATAACTAGCGCACTTTGCACCGAAACAAAACTTCTTATCCCGCTGTCGCCCCTCTCCAATTCCTGCATCAATAAGCCATAGGAGACATTATTCAATTCTGCGCAATTATACTTTTGCGGTAGTGTCGTTCCAAATAAATTCAATTCTGCCATTTTAGGAACTAATTCAAGCGGAAACTTCCCTTCCCGGTTATATTTTTCTATAATAGGAATTATTTCGCCGGAAACAAATTCTCTAACTGAATCTCTGACCATTTTCTCATCGTCAGAAAGAAGCGAATCTATTTCAAAATAGTCCACTCCCTTGTATATTTGCATTAGTTCCTCTTAGTTGATAATTTGAAAAACAAATTTAATCTTTAACACTTTTACAAGCAATTATTTGAGAGTTAAGAAACGCTAAATTTCCCTTGATCTTATATCAATATGCAGGATTAACAAAAATTAATTATCACAAAGGCAATGTTAGCTTGTTCTAAACATGACATCACTATTTCACTTGTTAAAGTAACCTGCATTTGCTCGAAATCATTTCTAAGCACGTTTTTTTATATAATCCATGGTATTATATGGCTGTGATATTAACCCTCGCTTATAAGCGAAAAAATAGCCTCAAACCTACCCTATTTCGTATGCTTGTTCGTTATCCGAACTCTCCAATTTCTTCATTTTGTAGAGGCCGGGAAGAATGTACTCTTCAATTGATATATTCAGAAAGATTACTTTTCAATGTTAAAAAACTTCAATCATAAAATAAACGAATATTGAAATCCAATATTTAATATTCCATTCACTATTTTATCATAATGCTGCTCAACAGGATAATTTACCTGATTAAATCCATATACTTTATTCAAGGGAAAATAATAAATCAAATCGAGCTCGAAATACTTAGATGCATTTAACCCTCCGCCAAAGCATAAAAAGTTTATATCTCCCCCGCTTTCAGAATAAACCACAACACCATGAGACTCGCCGCCATTAGAGAAATCATCATATCCCCCTACCAGATAAAAAAATGACTTGAATATATTTGCCTGAAAGAAAACTCCTTTTTCTATTCCATAGAAATCTTCATAAACCCGCATTTCTCCTGCTCTAAAATCAATTTTATAATAATTCAAGAAACTGATTCCTGCAGCTAAATGTAAATTTCTAGGCAGAACATTAAATTCAGTCGTATTTACAGCGCCGCTGCTGTAATTATAAAATTTTGCATCCATTAAAATTACTGCATCCCTTAAGCCTAATTGAAAATTTAGATCAATATCGGAGGCTTCTTTTGCTAAATATGTAAATGCAGGCACTTTAAACTTATACCGGCTGCCCTTAATAAACCTAAATGTTATAGAATCTGTTTGAGTGTCCCAGAAAATTTCTGAATTATATAATGCTCCGCCGGGCGAAGCTACGTTTCCCCATAATCGCACATTTTTATCATCATATTTTTTATTATTTAAGTAATTATAACTGCTCAAATAATTATTTGAAGTATAAGCGAGTATATACTTTAAAGAATCGGCGGCAGCATTATCAATAATAAAATAAATAGTATCTTTATCATTGATGTAATATGATGAGTATGAAAATTTATTCTGCTGTGAAAAATATCTCATCCCTGTTAAACATACTGGACTACCCTTTTCCAATCTTGCCTTTGTAAAGAAATCACTATCCTGTGAGTAAATTAGAAAAGGAATAAAAATAATTATCAAAAGAGGTTGGAATTTAACTCTCATTTGTACCTACCATATGCTAAATTTTTCAACCCGTCGATTGAGATTGGCAGCTTAGGCAATAACGCCAATATACCCTCTGATGCTTGCTAAATTTAAACCCATAACATTTATTTTTATAAATACGATTCCTATTAATTTAATCGATAGATTTTCTTAGAAATACTATTTATAATTTTCAGTAAATAACCATGTATTAATATCTTAAAAGAATTTCATTTATGAAATACTTACATAATAAAATAATTTCTTATTTTACCATATGTCAATTAACTGTCGAAAGTGCAAACATTTTATTATTACCTGGGATCTTAAAGCCCCATACGGCTGCAAGATCTTTGGAATGAAGACCAAACAAATGCCTTCAATAGAAGTATACAAAACTTCCGGCACTGAATGCGTGAAATTTCAAGTAAAGGATGAACCAGCTAAAAAATAACTTCGATCAATTAGCTGAAGAATTTTAGTCCGGATTATCTCAGGATTCTTCTTTCTTAGGTAAAATTGAATTAAGTATAAGTACTTTATTTTGAACTTGAAAATGAACAAAATGATAAACACTATAAAATACTTTTATTACGATCATCCTTGTTTTATTGATATGATAAAGATACCTTTACAATGGTAGTAATCAAGCAAAAAATAATTAACCATTTGCTGCCTCCTTTTATAATCTAAACCGGAAAAACAAATGTACAAAATACTTCTATTGGAAGATGACGTAGCCACTTCATCAAGCATAAATAAATTATTCTCTGAATTTTGCCAGATACATATTACTAGCTCGGCAAATATAGCGCTGCATCTTGTCGATTTAAATAGGTATAATCTTGTTATGATAGATATTAACCTGCATCCGGAAGGCTCGGCTCTCAATACTGCGCATACTATCAAAAATATGAGCAACTACAACTCTTTTCCCATTGTCGGGTTTACATTACTTAGCTCGACGGGGAACAAAGAATATTTGCTTTCCCGCGGCTACACACATTTTATTAATGAACCTTTTAACATAAGGAATTTTGCACAGCATATTAAGTTCATAATATCTTCACATCTGGATACCAACCGTAATTCATTCTTACCTTCAGGAATTACCCCTGTACCAAAGATGCTTTTTTATAACGGTAAATGAACTGAATTTATAGCGGATTATCATCATTATTAATTTCTAAATAAAGAAAGTGTAAGGGTGCTTATATGAGCATTAAGCTTCGAGTAGGAATAATCGACCTCGTATCTAAGAAGCCGAATAAGAAATTATTTGCCCGCATAATGAATGCAAACTTTGCTAGTATAATGCCACAGGTCATTGGAGTATGGTGTGAGGAAGAAGGCCATGATGTTACTTATATTTGTTATACAGGCAAGGAAAACCTTCTAGAAGAATTACCTCAAAACTCAGATATAATATTTATAAGCGCGTTTACTGAATCGGCACAGACAGCTTATGCTTTAAGTAACCTTTTACGCTCCCGTGGAGCTGTTACTGCATTAGGCGGCCCCCATGCACGCTGCTACCCTGAAGATGCAGCCAAATATTTTGATTATGTAGCCGGCTTTACCGATAAAAACATTATAAATGAAATTTTATATGACTGTTCTCAGCACCGCCCCGAAGGCTTAAAGCTTACCGCAAAAAGACAGCCGTTATTCCTTCCGGGTGTAATTGAGAGATGGAAATTTATTGAGCCGACACTTAAGAAAGCTCCTCTTATTAAGATGATTCCTATGCTCGGTAGCCTTGGCTGCCCATATACATGCAGCTTTTGTATTGATTCGACTGTTGCATACCAGCCACTGGATTTTGAAGTTATGAAGAATGACTTAAAGTTCCTTCTTACTAAATTCAAGCGCCCTCTGGTTGGCTGGCATGACCCTAATTTTGGGATAAGGTTTAACGAATATATGGATGCAATCGAGGAGGTTGTTCCTGAAAATAGTATTGACTTTATAGCCGAAAGCAGCTTATCAATCTTAACGGAAGCTCATGTAAAAAGACTTAAGAGAAACGGTTTCGGTGCTTTATTACCGGGCATAGAATCTTGGTTCGACCTTGGTAATAAATCAAATACTAGAAGCCTAACCGGAATGGATAAGGTAAAGCATGTCGCCGAACATATAAATATGATCCTACGCTATATTCCTTACGTTCAGACTAACTTTGTTCTCGGATTGGATTCCGATATGAGCGACGAGCCATTCGAGCTTACAAAGAAATTTGTTGATTTAACACCAGGTGCATTTCCGGGCTATTCGCTTTTATCCGCTTTCGGCAGGGCAGCACCGCTTAATCTCGAATACCAGCAGCTAAACCGCGTAATTCCATTCCCGTTTCATTTCCTAGATAATAATCACGCAATGAATATCAAACCGAAAAATTATTCCTGGCAGGAATTTTATTCTCATGTAATTGATCTAGGAGAACATACATTTTCATGGAAAGCTATAGTAAAGAGGTTGATTGCTACTAATGCTTTTATCCCGCGATGGATGAATGTTGTCCGGGCTATTTCAGAAGAAGGTTTCGGCCGGGTTGCTTTCAATAAAGAAATATTATTAAATTTAAATTCAGATATCAAATTTCGCAGTTACTTTGAGCGAGAGACAACCGAGCTTCCTCATTTTTATAAAGATATCATTAAAAATGAAATGGGGCCATTATGGCATTGGCTGCCGGAAGGTGCAATATTTCATGACCAGAATGCATACTTAAATTCACAACCGGAACGAATTGCCGTATAGAATAATTATGAAAACATTAAAGGGTTAAAAAATGAATATTCTTTTGGTATACCCTGAGTACCCAGATACATTCTGGAGCTTTAAGCACGCTCTTAGATTTGTTTCTAAAAAAGCTAGCTTCCCGCCTCTTGGGTTATTAACAATTGCCTCAATGCTTCCAAAAGATTGGAATAAAAGATTAATTGATATGAATGCAAATAAGCTGAAGGACAGCGACATACTTTGGGCGGATTTAGTCTTCATAAGCGCTATGTCTATTCAAAGCCAATCTGCCGATGAAGCAATAAGAAGATGCAATAGCCTTAAAAAGAAAGTTGTTGCAGGAGGCCCGCATTTTACTAGCAATTCCGAATATTACTTAAATGTTGATTATCTGGTTCTTAATGAAGCCGAGATAACTCTTCCAATGTTTTTACAAGACTTGGAAAATGGAAATCCCGGTCATTTATATACTTCTGGTGAATGGGCGGAAATAACTTCTACTCCGCTGCCTCTCTGGGAGGTTGTCCCGATGACCAATTATACTTCAATGAGCATTCAGTATTCGCGCGGCTGCCCGTATGACTGCGACTTCTGCGATATAACTGTATTGTATGGAAGAAGGCCGCGAACAAAGTCTAAAGAACAGGTATTAGCCGAATTAGATGCATTATTATATTACGGCTGGAAAGGGCCTGTATTCTTTGTCGATGATAATTTCATTGGCAACAAAGTAAAATTGAAAAAAGAAATTTTGCCTGCAATTATTGAATGGAATGAAGAGAAAGGAAATCCTTTTTATTTTAACACAGAAGTATCAATTAATCTTTCCGATGACAAAGACTTGATGCAGCTTATGATTAAAGCAGGATTCGAAGCGGTTTTCATAGGAATCGAATCACCTAATGAAGAGAGCTTAATTGAGTGTAATAAATCTCAAAATAGAAACAGGGATTTACTTTTAAGCATTAAATCTATTCAAGAGTCAGGTTTGGAAGTCCAAGGAGGATTTATTGTCGGATTTGATAATGACCCCCCTACAATCTTTGATAAGCTTACAAATTTTATCCAGGAAACCGGCATCGTAACAGCCATGGTAGGACTGCTTAATGCGCCTAAAGGAACCAAACTTCAGAAAAGACTGCTGAAAGAAGGGAGATTGTTAAGCGATTTTAACGGGAACAATACTGACTTATCAATTAATTTCATCCCGCAAATGAACAAAGAAGTATTGATGGAGGGATATAAGAAAATATTGAATACTATTTATTCGCCTAAATATTATTACGAACGTGTAACAACCTTCCTGAAAATATATGAACCGAAGAAGAAGAAAGTCTTTCACGTTAACCCGAATTATATACTCGCGCTATTTAAATCAATAATCAGATTAGGAATCATTGGCAAGGAAAGAATCTATTACTGGAAATTATTTTTCTGGTCGCTGTTCCGAAAACCGCAGCTCTTCTCGCTGGCGATTTTATTTACCATATACGGGTTTCATTTTAGGAAAACATCCAGTCTTTACAATTAATTACTATAAAACTGAAATCTTTTTTACAAATAAACGGGATTAAAGATTACTATCGAATGTTTTGTATTATTAACTGAAGTTACGCAAAACTGTCATTCTGAGCGAAGCGAAGAATCTCAAGGTTACGATTTTGAATAATTTTGAGATATTTTACTTCGTTCAATGTGACTAAAACTATCATTTGCATAACTTCATTTACTAAAATCTGTATTCGTCACTCCTTATGTTGAATGAAAAATATATTCATATTGATAATCATTTCATCAACACTTATGCAGCATATAATCCCGGTCCTATCATACCATTATGTGACTATCCTGTTTTCTGACCAAGTACATTATAAAATCTTTTTTACCCATAGATTCTATTAAACTCAAGCCAACTTATTACTTATACCTTTCCAAATTAAATGTTTACTATCACTTGAATCAAACTCATACTTTGAAAATTTCGTAACTATAATGATATTTACATACATGTTATGTTTACATTATTAGATAAATATCGACAAAGATATGCAGTAACACTTCTGCTGCCTTATCTCTTTTTAGTTGGCCTTTCAATTTTCCATTACCATAATATAGATATTCAGAATGGAAATTATAAATTAATAAACCATACTAATGAAGGCCGCACTAATCCCCTGGACAGCCGTGAAGATTTAACGCATGATTGTACTATCATGCAGTTCGCGAATACAGTTTTAAATTATAATTTCACATCGGTATTAGGCTTTATTAAAAATACCGGCGTTGAAAATATATCAGTTAATGTTAAAGTTTATTTTAATTACGAACTTCACTTCAACTCTAACCCGCACAGAGCTCCTCCTTCTATAATATAATCTAAATTATAAAATACAGGCGGTTTACTATGATCAAATTCATGTATGCAAACCGGCTTAATTGTTTGGATTATTCAAACATATCATTCTTAATCTAGTTGTAATCGCTTTTGATATAATGAATAACTCTAAAAGTTATATAAGAATTAAAACTGAGTAAACTAAAAAGTATGAAATCAGTTAATCCTTAAACCTAATTATAATAGAATCGGAGCTTTATTGTGGATATTAAATTATTAAATCATAAAATTAAATGCGAACTTGCTGTAATAATTATATTTTTATTCTCATTCACACAGCTTAGTATTGCAGCAATAAAAAATAATGCCCCTAAAAAGAGCATTAAGATAAACTTTAAGGTAACTGTTCTAGATTCTACTCAAAGCACACCGCTTGAATTAGTTACTTTAATACTAAAGAAGAATGACAAAATTGTTAACATTAAAGAAACAGACCATTTCGGTAATGCTGTCTTCACTGATACCGATCCGGGAACCTATTTTTTGACTTCTCAATATATCGGATATAAGACTTATTCGACCCCAATTACTGTTAATCTAAGCAATACCAGTATGAAAATTCTTTTACAGGAAAGCGCTATTGGGCTTCAAGCTATCGTTATAACAGGTAAGAAAGAAACACAGGTTTCCAACTTTACAGATATTAAAACCGGTGCCAAGACTTTTGAACTGGAAAGCTTCCACCCATCTCCTGAAGCAAGAATGTCAACAGTTATTCAAGAGAATCTAACTGGTGCAGTCAGGGCTTCAACAGGCGAAGTACACATCCGCGGCCAGCATGGCGAATACTCATATCTAATCGACGGGATTCCAATCCCTCTAGGAGTATTTGGCGGATTGAATGAAGTCGTCGATCCTTCAGTTATAAAAACTATCACTTTCTATGACGGCGGTTTTCCGGCGGAATACGGCGGACAGTCAGCCGCTATTATTGATATAAAAAATCAAGTCCCTCCCAGTGGTTTTAAAATGAATGTATCATCTTATGCCGGAAGTTATTTAACTTCAAATAACGGAAATCTTGGATCAAAAGTAGGAACACTTAAAGCATTAAATGATAATGGGCAAAGCATTTCTTTCAGCGACCATGCAGGTAATCTTGGATATTTCTTTTCCGGCTCACGCCAGGAAACTGACCATAGGATTGACCAGCCTGTCCCAAAATTGTTTAATGACCACGGCTTTGATTATTTCGTTTATGGCAAAATGGACTACTTTTTAGATGATAATGATTATCTAACTACAAACTTAAATTACAGCTTAACCCAAACACAAATTCCATTTGATCCCGCGGAGAGTATAAACTATGATTCACAGGGAAGCTATAATGCTTTCCAAACTCTTTCTTACTATCACACAATTTCAAATGAACATGATAAACAAAGCGATTTATTTGCAGGCTTTTATTTTAGAGAAGGTGGATTAAAATTTAATACCAGCCCTTTCGATCAGTCTGTATTGTACCTTAATAATGATACAGCTACTGGTTATACGGTTAATCAAAATAGAAACTTTGTTACTTATGGGACGAGAATAAAATTCAGCAAACAAATTTCACATCACTTCGGATATGGAATAGGTATGGAACTTAGCGCAACGAATGGGAATGATAACTTTAAGTTCAATGACTTCAGCGGAAATGGGCCTGAAACCAGCTCGAAGTTTGCCGGATCTGATTTCAGCCTCTTTGCAGAATCAAATATTCACCCTTTTGAATGGACAATGATTCAAGCTGGAATTAGATATGATCATCATATCGCGCCTATAATTAATCTTCAGACTCAATTTGATCCTAGGTTGAAGATAAGCTTTTTCCCTGATGACTTTACTACTTTATATTTAAGCTACGACAGGCTTTTTATCCCGACTAATATTGAAGGGCTATCTGCAATTGCCACTACTGTCGGCTATAATTCTTTACCTACTTATCCAGAAAAAGATAATCTTTATGAAGCCGGGATTCTTCATAATTTTCTTAATGGATTTAATATTAAGCTCGATTATTTTCATAAAGACTCGTCTCCCGGATTGGATGACGAAACTTTAGGCTCAAGCACTATTAGGGTAAATGTCAATATAAATCAAGTAAAAGTCAGCGGCATAGAACTTGGATTAAATTACGGTGATCCCTCAAGCCCTTTTTCGGGATATATTAATGCTTCTATAATTCATGCCTACGGAATTGGGCCTGTATCTGGTGGATTTTTGCCGGCAGATTATTCCACTGTTCCGTTTGATTTAGACCATGATCAAAGATTATCCACTGTGATAGGGCTAAACTATCAGCCTCAGAATTGGTTCTTAAATTTAGTCGGAATATTCGGCTCAGGTTTAGCCAACGGAGTAAATAACTATACATACAAAACCGGCCTCTTTGATTTCAATACCAGCGCTCATACTTCTCCTTCCTGGATTTTTAATCTATCCGGCGGATATACTTTTAACTTCGGTTACGGCTCTTCATTTGAACCTTCAATTGCTATTACAAATTTGTTGGATCATGAGCATTTGATCAAAGGAGCTTTCTTTAGCGGTGCAAGCTTCGAGGAAAGAAGAAAAGTTGTATTTAAGATTGATTATAATTTCTAAATTATATGAATAAGCAAAAGCCTTCAGTTGCAGAAGGCTTTTTATTTATTACGAGAACAATAATTTAGTTGCTCAATACATTAACCAGCAAATTAAGATAGTGTGTGAAAATTCCAATTCACTAAATAAATATCCATTTTTTGATTGAACCTCCCTATAAAATCAGGACAGAATAGGGCAAACCGCGGAGCGGTTCAATTTGAATAGCCACAGGTGCAATCTGTGGTTGACAAAACATAGTGGTTATTCTGCTCTCTTATTGAACTCCTATATTTATGCCATATTGCTTTATCTCCTGCTGGGCTATTGAAAATATTAAAATGATTTCATAAAATCTAAATATTGGCATAACAGTTTATAATTGTAAGCGGTCAGCTTGATGATCAGTGACAGCCAAGGAATCACATTTCTATAGAGCTATGAAGTAAGTGATTCCACAGCGATGTAAGCCTTGTCATCAACCTTGTATATCTTATTTATTTTACGAATGAGTTCCTCTAAGTCAATTCCGCTTCGGTTAGAAAAAATAACCACCGAATATTTTTCCGATGGTTTTATAAAAACAATTGCCCTAAACCCGCCATTTGAACCAGGATGATAGATAAGCTTATCATTGCCGGATCCAGCAACAAACCATCCAAACCCATACGAAATATTCTTGCTGGAATCAATTAAAAACTGCGGTGACTGAGCTTCCTTTATTATATGCGGATCTAACACTTTACCTGACTGAATTGCCGTTATCCATTTCAGGTAATCGTTAATGGATGTATATATCCCTCCGTCTCCCATCGTCGAAAAGAACAAGCTTTGTTTAGCATCGGAAATCTTAAAACTATCATTCTCAATTTCATAGCCCAATGCGCGATTTGAAATTCTAAAATCAGGATGTATAACATCGCTCTTATACATTTTTAACGGCTTGAATATGTTGTCATGAATATATTCAGGATAAGGTTTCTCTGAAACTTTCTCAATAATCAATGAGAGCAGACAGAATGCCGTATTGCTGTAACGATACCTTGATCCTGCCGGAAAATAAACAGAGTCAATTGATTTTATCGCTGGCAATACATCTTTATCCGAAAACTCTGTGTATAGTTTCCTATCGACAAAATCATAGTGATCGATAATTCCAGAGCTATGTGTCAGCAAGTTACGAATTGTAATAACATTTGCCACTGCGGGATTAAAATCAGGGAAAAACTTAATTAGCTTGTCCTTCAACGAAAGCTTTTTCTGGCTTTGTAATTTTAAAATGCTATATGCAGTAAACTGCTTGGTAATGGAACCGATATTAAAATTGGTTGAAGTAGTAATAACTTTTTGGGAATCGAGGTCTGCTATTCCGTATCCCTTCTTGAATATTACCTTTCCATTTTTAATTATCGCTATTGCCGCTCCAGGCTTATCCTTTGGATAAATAGATGACATAAGCGAATCTAGGCGTTCGTTTTGCCCTTGTGCTAACGCTTGCGGAATCATAAGCATTACAAAAGAAATTAAAATAAGTTGTATCATGCTTTTATACTTACTACTCCTATGGTATCGTCAATAATTTATTTCTTGTTAATTTGAAATGTTTTTGCAAACTCACCTAATCTGCCCCAAACGTGGTTATATAAATGTTTATTACAAAAACGGATGTAACTTAAATATTATTATATTAAAAATAAACTTACTCAAACTTGCCCCCGGAAGAAAAAGAATTGTTATTGAACCCGCCATAATTGTACCTGAACCAAATTTCACATATAGATCGTATAAGTTTCTAACTAATAATCAGGTTTAACTAATTTTCTTAGTGGAAATTATTTCAATTTATTAAAGCTAAAGAACAGACTCTCAATATATTATAACTTATTTCAGGAGTAAAAGTTTCTTTGTTGCAGCAAAATCATCGGCACGCAGCTGGTAAAAATACACTCCGCTTGCAAGATTACTTGCATTAAATCCCACCTTATAATAACCCGCATTTTGAGATTCATTAACGATTGTGGTTACTAATTTTCCTAATGTATTAAATATTTTTAATGTGACATAACTTAATTTGGGTATTGAGTAGTTAATTGTGGTTGTTGGGTTAAAAGGATTAGGATAATTCTGATAAAGGGAAAATTTTATATGATTTATCTTATTATCTTTTGTCACTGCAACATTATTTATGGAATAATATAATAATTCCCATTTTTCTAATTTTCTGCTATTTGGTTCTACGGATGTAAAAATTGAATTTATTTCTTCTACTATTCCCACTTCTGGCTGAATCCAGTATTGAATGAGACTGTAATCATTGCAGCATATTCCTGCCTGCATCGCCTGGAATACATTATTAAATATACCTCCGGGGGCTGTTATGGTATCAATACTATCAATAGAACCCGCTTCATCACCAATGCCTCCCCATCTATTTCCGACTTTCAACGGTAAAACTAATTTACTTATCCCGTTATAAAATCCATCTGATGATATAGGTACAAAGATAAGTGTATCAATTTTTCGTTCTAAGTATAAAGAATCAATTTTATTAGTAAATCGATATAGCCAAAGATACCTTATTATCCCATTAGGCAAATAATTAACGTTCTTAATTTTAACAGTTACTGTATCATTAAAATTTTTTATAGAATCTGTAACATTGTAAGTCCAGCTATCTCCTACCTGCAGCGGAAAATCATTGGTAGTATCATATTGTATCTTTTTAATTGAATTGTTTTTATAAATATTGCTTAAATGAAAAGAACCAGAAGTATTTTGCAGATTTTGAGGAATTATTTTATCAACACAAAATAAAAGTATTCCACCTATGATAATAGAGATATAATACTTATTCATGAGATAGCCTATTTATATCAAGTGTTACTAAAAATTAATTAATTAGCGACGTACTTGAAGTGAAGTATATCAATAAGAATAGGCCATTACTATATTATTTTATTTAAGCAGTAATAATTTTTTCGTATCTACAAAATTACCAGCTTGCATTCTATAAAAATATATTCCGCTTGAAAGATTGATTGCATTAAACTCCACGTTATAATCCCCGGATTTCATTTCTTGATTCACTAGAGTTATTATTTCTTTACCTAAGACATCATATACTTTAATGGTGACAAAACCAGACTTAGGGACAGAATATTTTATCATTGTTGTCGGATTAAATGGATTAGGGAAGTTCTGCGATAGAATGTACTTTATAGGTAGACTGGATTTGTCCTCAACAAGAGTTACTCCCCATGCAGAAGAATATTCATCCCATACGTAGGAATGAGTAATTTGATTATATTCCCAGATACTTACGCCCGGATAATTATAAGTTGACTGTGACAATCCACAGAAGGTTGCTACATCTCCTTGTTTAACATCGCTGCTGTAACCAAAATATTCGCCTTGCCCAATAGGCATAATTGGCTTTGCTGCTGCACTGTCCCCCAGACTTATCCAGGTTTTAGTATATGATGCAAATTGGCTGTTCATAAGGCTTAGTTCATTTTGCGGAGTAGTAGGCCTTGCTGCCCAATATGTCTGAGGCATATTAACATCTACCCTTTCAAGAAATGTAGTCCAGGGAAATGTATTATGACCTGTTATTCGCGCCCACGCAGTAAGGCCGATAAAAGCATTAGGATGATGGGCATGAATGCTGTCGCAATATGCCTGTGCTGCGGCAGTGCGTGTAGCTAAAGTATCATATTCTACTTCAGCATCTATGAGCAAGCCGTCAATCCCCTTAACATCAAGAATTGAGTTAGCAACGTCAGTTTCTGTAGCTGGGTTACCCCAATGATTCGAAACTCCGTAAACATATTGAAACGCAAGCAGTTTAATGCCATTAGAATGAAAAACAGATACGACGCTGTCCATACTGCCGTAATTGGGGGTCACCCAATTATACAAAGAATGATTCGGACTATTATAATAACTATCTCCATCCGCCATTTTAATGACCAGCCAGGTAACACCTGAACTTTTTAATTTATTAATAATTGCATTCAGATTCTTACCGCCGCCGTTAGATGCCCATGTCTTCCAAAGATACATCCCTTTGCCATTGATTGCCAATGAATCTTGTGCCAAAGTATTCACGAAAGGCATAAGAATAATCAATATAACGATAAATAATGATGATTGTAAAAATTTTCTCATTTGATATTTCCCTGCTTTATTAATTTTGGATTTGAAAAGAAGCAAGCAATTTATAAAACTCATTAATAGAGCTATTAGTCCCATCTTGAAGAAAGGATAAAGCTTGTGATTTTAAATCTTCAGCATTCAACTGTTTTCCGTCAATGATTTCACCCGGCTTTCCCAAAAGTTTATCTTGGTTATAAGAAACAATATAATATTGTCCCTCATGCTGTTCATAGCAGTTGATAACGCAATCCCACATTCCCATACCGGCATATACAACCCAATATTCACGCTGATAATTCTGCAGTCCGGAGACAATGCTGTCAACTTTTACTATGTTTTTAGTTAATTGGATTGAATTTGGCGTACCCAGATATAATCTCCCCCCATAACTTCCCGGCAAATCCACGAACATTCTATTTGACACAGATATATGAGCAATTGCATTATAACCCGAATTAGTCCCTGATGACTGCAATGTAATATTATAATTAGTACTGTCAATCTGGTTTATTTCTCCCACTTTCATAAAAGAAATCCCAAGAACATTATTTTGAACTCGATTATTAAAATCCTGAGTTGAGGATGTCATAGTTTGTGCATTAACAGCAAAAAGTAAAGCTGACACCGTCATTAAAATATAAATTATTCTTTTTGTCATAATCTTATCTCCTTTGTTTTTTACAGTACTTATAAATACTGGCAGGCAAAGTATCCCATAATTTATCTCAAAATTTAAGCAAATTATTTTTCTCTTAAAAGCCAATTTTATAAAAAAGCATTTCAAGCAGGAATAATATTCTTCTAAATCTCAATCCCAATTATCTGAGTTTAACTTCCAGAAACCATAGAACACCTTCCAATACTTTGACGCTTTTTTTAAGCATTTTGTTTAATATTCTTTTTGTTTCGAGCATTATTTTTCAGTTGATTTTACTTCCTAAATAAATTATAAATTCGAGCCTCCACAAGCTTTTTTTTAGGATGTTCAAATTAATAAAGATATTTGGATTAAAAGTCAGTTTAAGCTCAATACTTGAGCATCTATAAATAATATTTTGAGGCCAAGGTAAGATCGCAGTGAAATTATTGGATGCTTTATAACCAATATCAATAGTCAAAACATTTATTGAGCTATCACCTTTAAATATATTTTACAACGATGAGGAATTAACTTCCACTGAATCAAAATCAAAAGTATTTTTAGCAAATAGCTGCTATCCCCAATAATCTTACACTTGCACCTACAGGATTCTCAAGCGAAGATTTTATTTGAGATAATATTGCCCCAACAACACCATCATAATTTGATTTAATTTTTTGCCAATCTAGATTGGTAGACCTCTTGGCTTGATTACCAAATTCTTTCTTTTCTAATCGTTCCAGCAACAATTCATCCGCAAGTATTTTTATATCTCCAACTTCATTTATGCGTAGAGTTTTTAATTCCTTATGCTGGCCACCATCTTCCAAATCAATAGTAAATAAAGTGTTTATTATCGCATATTTTTCATTTTCATTCTCGCCTTTAGAAAATATAGTTAAATCACCGGGAATTGTTGCTCTTTTATAATACTCTAATATGGAATCTATCAATGGATGCCCGATTCCCATAAGCTCCGCTTGCCTCTTCCTCATCGCTATCTCCCTATCAAAGGATACCAAATCATATTTTGCCGCGACATTTGGGAAAGAGGTTAAGA
>Ga0075269_10000058_pt1 | contig 19715 bp, 18 predicted proteins | sample SF_Rice_5C_0N_10_FD_69773 | JGI IMG/M metagenome (GOLD analysis project Ga0075269, IMG submission 69773) | Rice paddy soil microbial communities from Twitchell Island, California, USA - SF_Rice_5C_0N_105 | ecosystem: Environmental > Terrestrial > Soil > Paddy field/soil | place: USA: Twitchell... | reverse complement strand
TGTATTTTCAAATTTGGTACCTGTAATCGGAGAAACAGGCTCCTCTAAAAAATCAGCCGGCCCGTTCATCGTATCCATATATTGATTAAGTACCCTCCACATATGTCCGCACTCGCCGCCAATTATCCACTTAACCCCTAGCCTCTTAGCTTCAGTATATATTTTTGCATTTAGGCTTTTCATTAAATCGTGCGATATGAAAGATCCGAAGTTTCCGCCTTCGGATGCATATGTGCTCCATGTATAATCCAGGCCGATCTCATGAAACAATGCAAGGTACCCAAGCAAAGTATAATAATGAGGCGTACCGAAATAATCTGCGGATGGAGCTACAAAAAGAATCTCCGCACCCTTTTTATTGATCGGTGCTTCGACCTTAATCCCTGTAATAGTTTCCAATTCTTCAACTGCAAATTCAAGACTGTCTTTGACTCCATGAGGCTGTATGCCGAGGTGATTTCCTGTCCTAAAACTGTTCGCAACCGGCGTTATAATCCAATCTATATTTATTCCGATTAAGTTTAAAAGCTCGCGGACAAGAATAGTTATTTCGGCTGTATCTATGCCATAAGGGCAGAATAACGAACACCTTCTGCATTGAGTGCATTGAAAGAAGTAGTAAAACCATTCTTTTATTACATCGACAGTCAACTCGCGAGCGCCGGCTAACTTCCCGAATATTTTGCCCGCAAGGGTAAAGTCATTTCTATAAATCGATCTTAATAGCTCTGCTCTTAGTACAGGCATATTTTTAGGGTCACCGCTTCCTATAAAGAAATGACATTTATCGGCGCATGCGCCGCATCTGACGCAGATATCCATAAATATTTTTAATGAGCGAAATCTTTCCAGCCTGTCTTTTAATCCTTCAAGTATAATTTGCTTCCAATTATCAGGGAGCTGCCAATCAGGATCGGCCGGCTGCCATTTCCTTGGATTAGGCTGTTCAAGATACTCTATACTTTTGAGTGCACCGCTGTAATTAAAAACTCCACGCTTAAATTCTACCGATGGATCCAGCCAATCCTTCCGTTCCGGTTTATATTTTATATTACTCGATAACTCTTCAGGTTTTTGTTTTAAATGAGACATGTAGCCATTACAAATTATAAATTAAGATCTGATATCCCGGCAGGTAAACTTCAAACAATTATTACCCCGCCGGTAAATTTTTAGCCCCTATCCACCGGTATCCCTGCTGCTTTCATCTTATCCCGGAATTCATCTTCATATTCTTCATAAGTATGTACTTTAACAGGGTGATCCCATGGATTTATATGCCTTTTAATGCGGCTGTTGTTTGCCAGGTTTCTTGTTGGAGTAAGAAATATACCCGGCATATGAACCAGCTTGCTGAACGGGATGTATGAGATTAAAGTACAGATCAGAAATAAATGGATAAAAAATAATATGCCTATCCCCTGGGGCACTTCAGCATGAAATGTAAATAACCCGATAGCTAATTCTTTTATTTTTATAATATCAACCCTATAAAAATAACGCATCAATATTCCTGTTAATATAATGCTGAGAATCAGGAATAAAGGGAAATAGTCTGATGCCAAAGAAATATAACGGAGTTTAGGATCTATAATTCTTCTGAATATAAGATAGAGCAATGCCGCAATAATCAGGACGTTAGTAATATATAATGCCGGTAATCCGATTTGGAAAAAGCCGTCTAAGCTTTGAAGCCATAACACGAGAATTGGTATGGGTTCCATAAATAATCTAAAGTGCCTTAAGAATATTATCAGCAGCGACCAATGAAAAATTATTGCACCGAACCATAAATATTTATTACTTCCGTAGGTAAGCTTTGTGCCTTTATACAATTCTGTTTTTGTGTTTCTAAATAACGATCGGAAGAATAATATTTCTAGGAACATTCTTCCTGCTGCTCCAAGTGCCGTACTTGGATTTTCAAGCTTACTATTTTTTATCCATGATAAAGATTTTTGCTGCCCGGCAGTGGTAGGTATACGAAAGGGAACCGGAGATTTTGCCCAGCTAATAACTTTTAATATAATTCCGGCAATAAATATTATTATCGAGGCGTAAGGGATTATAACTCCGAAAAGCATATCCAGTTTCATTTCTCCGGCCCCTATTACCGCACAGGCAATTAAAATTAAGACGGCAGCTAAAGAGAATAATATGTTCATTTGGATTCCTTTATATCACCATTCCTATTTTTGTAAAGAATCACTGCTTTCAGTTCATCCAAACGTATTTGGCAAAGTTTTTCTTTAGCTTCCATGTATAAATCAAATGCGATTAAAGCAGTTCTATCAATTATAAATTCAATATCTAATAATTCTTGAAAAGCATTTTTATCGCTTGCTTCATTTTCAACTTCCTCCCAAATGAACCTCTTCAAAGAGAAAATAAACCCTGCTGCTCCGGAAGGTGTAAAATCCTGGACTGTTCTTATTTTAATTATATCTACCAGTGAAGATTTAATTTTATTAAAATCATTCCCTCCGGTAATTTCATCAAAGATCTGATTTGCACTTTCGGTTATTATATGCCCTACCGGATTAGCGAACCTATCTATTGATGATGTCAAAAACTTTGAAGTTTCGTGAGGATAGGATTCTGCAATAGCCTGAACCCATCGGCTGACTATTGACTGCCTTCTTTTAAGTAATAAATCTTTAATCATAATAATTATTCTCCGGGTGTTCTAATTGTTTTACTTTTTAGAATACCCGGGTAAAATATTTAATTATACACAGCCTGTAGGCTTTGCCAGCCCGGCAACTTTGCAGGCTCCCTTTGCAGGGCCCGATGGATAAAGATCGTAAATCTCTTTCAGAGTAAAACCTGTTTCTTTACAAACCTTTCTTATCATCGGCGCAATACCGAATTGTTTATAATAATTGCGGAGGTAGTAAACTATTTTCCAGTGTGACTCGGTCATATCAGCTATATTTTCAGTTGTTGCTATTGCTTTTGCTACTTCTTCATTCCATTCTTCCGGTTTCTGAATAAAACCGTCTTCATCAACTTCGATCTTGACATTTTGATATTCAAATAATGGCATTGTTCTATCCTCTTATATGTTGGTTAATATTTATTTATCATTTAATTTATATATGTTTCAGCATGGCCTCTTTATAGAAATCCTTCATGCATTATTGATTAATTTTTATTTCATTTCGATGTAACCGCACGGACAATTTTCTGCACATTTATTACATCCTTTACAAAACTCTAATTTATATTTGTATGCCTGGTGCTTTGTCATCGGCTTAATGATAACCTGATCCTGACAATAGCTCCAGCATGTACCGCAATCGAAACAGGAACCGCAGCTCATACACCTCCTTGCTTCATCAATAACCTGCGCCTCTGTTAATGTAGAAGATATCTCACTGCTTAAATTTAGTAATCTTTCTTCCGGCTTTAGCTTTAGCGGCTCATTTCTGAGTTTACTCTCATAGTAGCTTAATATTATTTTATCGTGAGTAATTACCGGGGGCTTTATTTCATTCTTCGGCTGTATATTTTGAAGCCTATTATGAATTGCCTCGGCTGCTTTCCTGCCGTTAAAAACAGCAATTGTAACTAATCCTAATTCAATTGCGTCTCCTCCGGCAAATGTATTAGGGATTTTTGTCCCGAAGTATTCGTCTGTCTTGATCCATTCTTTCCCTTCATGAAGCATATCGAGTCCCGCAAAGTCCGGCACCTGGCTTATCGCTGCTATTACAGTCGCACAATCTAGTTCAAAGAACGAATTCTCTATCGGAACCGGCCTTCTTCTACCTGATCCATCCGGCTCTCCTAATTCCATTCGCTGGCATTTCATCTTTATAACTTTATCGCCCTCTTTTATAAATTCAACTGGTGCTGAAAGAATTTCAATCTTGATACCTTCTTCCTCTGCACCAGTAATCTCTTCTTTAACTGCAGGCATTTCATTTTTAGTACGCCTATAGACAATTGTAACTTCTGCACCTAACCGCTTTGAAACTCGTGCTGCATCAATTGCCGTATCACCGCCGCCTACAACTAAAACTTTATTTCCGACTTCCACTGATGTTCCTGAGTTAATCTTATTTAAAAACTCAGTCCCGGTTAATACATTTGAGGCATCTTCATTAGGCAGCCCAAGCAGCTTTCCTTTGTGCGCTCCTATTCCGACAAAAATTGCATCAAAGCAATTCTGAATCTCTTCATACTGTATATCTTTCCCGATAATTTTATTGCATTCAATTTTAATCCCTAAGCCCTCTATCCTCGTTATCTCTTTATCAAGGATATCATGAGGCAGCCTGTAATCCGGAATGCCGTATCTCAGCATACCGCCGGGTTTGCTGAATGCTTCATATACTTTTACTTGATAACCTCTTCTTGCTAATTGATATGCACAAGATAATCCTGCCGGGCCAGCACCGATTACTGCGATTTTTTGAGGATATACCTCATCTGATATTTTCTTAAGCCTAAAGCCTTTTTGAAGTGCATAATCACCTACAAATCTCTCAAGGTTATTTATTCCTACCGCACCGTCTTTATAGTTTCTATTACATTCGCTTTCGCATGGATGCGGGCATACTCTTCCGCAAATCGACGGAAAAGGATTTTTCTCAACAAGAAGGTTCCATGCCTTTTCAAAAGATTCTTCGTAACTTCCGCCGTTATCTTCAGTCCAGCTTATTGTAGTTAAAAATTCTCTGATGTTTGTACCATTCGGACACCCATTTGAGCAGGGCGGGGTTTTAACTGCTTGAACCGGCCTCAAAGACGATGTTTCAACTGCTGAGCCTCCAGATGAATATGATCTTAAACTACCTAATGGTCTCTTTACCTTTTTAACGATTTTTGCCATTAAACAAACTCCAAACTTTTTTGTGTCTTAAACTGATTTGCCTTATTAAATATTCCATCTGCCCACTCCGGCACTGCAAGTGCATGTATATGAATATATGAAGCTAAAACATTTTTATAAATCAAACCGTCTCTTTTATGATAACACCCGGTGCCTTTTGAAACCGAAAAACATGTCTTTTGTTCCGGAATAGGTTCAATTATCTTTGAATAATGAAATTCATGTCCTTTAATTACTGTCCCTTCTTTATAAAAAGGATTACCGCTGTCAACTATCATTTCGCAGTATCCATGGCCTTGCGGCTTTTCGTACATCCGGACTGAAATAGGAAGAACTCCTGCCATTTTAAATTCTTTTCCCTTACATATTATTTCCTTTGCTAGATACATTAAGCCCCCGCATTCAGCATAAACCGGCAATCCTCTTTCAATTATTCTTTTTAATGACTCTATAAATTCTTTGTTTGAAGATAACTTTATTATATTGGTTTCAGGAAAACCTCCGCCGATATACAATGCATCTATATCATCCAATTTTGATTGCTCTGCAGGTGAAATTGGGACTAGTTCTGCCCCCATTTTGCTTAGTATCTCGAGATTTTCAGGATAATAAAATGAAAATGATCTATCCCTAAAAATTCCAATTTTTATAACATCCCTTTTATGGCATTCTTTAGACTCATTTTCTTCTATATCTTCCTTCGAAATAAAACTTGCTTTTTGTGCGATCTTAATTAAGCATTCTATATCAACGTAATCTTCTATTTCCTTTCTCATTGTTTGAAGAAGAGAAAAACACCCTTCAAATTCTTCCGGAGTAATTAAGCCAAAGTACCTTGGGGGTAAAATACAGTTATCCGGTAATTTTGGAATAACACCTATAACAGGGACTCCTGTTATATCTTCAATTGCATGCTTTACAATATTTTTATGCCTTTCCCCTGCACACTGATTTAATATTACCCCTTCAATATTTAATTCGCTGTCAATTTTCATACAACCTAAGATAGATGCAGCCGCTGTCCTTGTCACCTTAGAAATATTTAATATTATAATCACAGGCGATTGTATCAATTTGGCAACCTCGGCTGTACTATGAGTTCCGGCTAAATCTCCACCGTCGAACAGCCCCCTATTCCCTTCTATAATATTTATACCATCGACGACAGCATTTTCTATGAATGAATTTTTTACTTTATGAAACCCCATCATATAAGTATCAAGGTTTCTAGCCGGCTTTCCTGAGAACAAGCTAAGCCATGCCGCATCTATATAATCAGGGCCCTTTTTGAATGCAGCAATATTTACTCCTCTCTCCTTTAAACAGGCTAAAAGACTGCAGGATACGATCGTCTTGCCGGAATCTCCGGCTAAGCCGCCGATTACAATTCTTGGATAGTTATTCAAGCTCATCAACATACAATACAATTCAGGATAAAAGTAACGTATTAGGTATATGTTAAAATTTTAACTCTGAAATAAACATTTTACCTTATACCCTATTACTTCATCAATTCTCGGCGCCTTCCTTATGAGGTATCTCGATAAAACTACCGCCAAAATATGTATAGACACATTTACCGTTCTCTACCAGGTCCTTTATTGCGGCTTTGGCTAAGGCTTTATCGAATCTGTCTCCGAATAATTCATTCATTGCTTTTGTCAAATCTGTAGCTTTCCATTTCTTCTGCCCCATGCTTTCTTTTATAAGTTTGTACATCGCATCGGAAACTTCTTCTACTTTCAACTCTTCAGCCATAATTTCCTCCTTAATAAGTCAAATGAACCGACCGCTTAAATGTTAAGCCGGCATGTTTAAAGTCATCAATATGTTCCTTCTGGAATGGTATTCCTGTCATCTGGAAAAATCTTGTCCAGCCGATTCTCTCAATCCACTCGCCCATTCTTTCATAAGGCTTTGCGTTTTGAGCCCACACTTCAACTAGATTTTTAACCGCATCAACAACTTCAGGCCATCTGGGCGGATTATTAGGCAAGAATGGAATGGCCAGCTTTGAAAACATAGGCTCGGTTCTGGCATTTGAAACTTTCCCGCCTACCCAAATTGATACTCCGTCATTCAAAGGATCATTTAATTTCATTGCAGGGCATACTGTGTAACAGTTAGCGCAGAACATACAATTTTCTTCGATTACCTCCACTGATGGCTTACCATTTACGGTAGCAGGCCTAACCGCTGCAGTAGGACAAGCAGAAACCACCGATGGTATTTCACACATGACACTCAGCCCGTCCTGATTTACTTTCGGCGGACGACGGTGAATTCCCAAAATCGCTATATCCGAACAATGCACCGCTCCGCACATGTTTAAGCAGCATGCTAAAGCTATTCTTAGCTTTGCTGGCAATTTCATTTCGGTGAAATATTCTATAAGCTCATCCATTACGGATTTAACAATTCCCGATGCATCCGTAGCAGCTGAATGGCAATGAACCCAGCCCTGCGTATGTACTATGCTTGAAATTGAATTTCCCATGCCTCCGACAGGATGGCCTAATGCTTTTAACTCTTCAATTAATGAATCTATCTTCCTCTCGTCTGTCAGCAGAAATTCGACGTTATTGCGGCTTGTAAATCTTAAATAACCACCGCAGTATTTATCAGCAAGGTCTGCATATACTCTAATTTTATTTATGCTTAATAGCCTCGGCGAAGCTGCCCGGACTGTATATAGTTTTGCTCCCGTTTCTGATACATGAACCATTACACCCGGCTTAAGTATTTCATGATATTTCCATTTACCGTAATTCTCTTTAATCACCGGAGGTAAAAACTTTTCATAATGCGGCGGGCCAATATCCGTTATCCTCTTCTTTTTTTCTTCTGCCATTTTAATTTCCTTTTAATAAATTATTCCTTTATTTATTATAAATCTACTTTTCTTCCTGGTTTTCGCCGGAGCCTTCTGACTCCTCTTCAAAATATTCTTCATAAAATATGTATGGATTCTCTCTAGGATGTGCTACCATTTCAGGCGTCGGCTCAATGCCTATTGCTTCAAGAAAATTTCCCAATCCGACTCTTTGAATAAATTCACCGATCCTCTCACGGTTCTTTCCTTCTTCGCACCATAATTCATGTATAGCATCGACTAAGTCTATAAGTTCTTTATATGGCGGTTCGAGTTTAATAAATGGCACAAGTACTGACGATAGCAATGCCCCTTCAACTATTGGTGCCTTTGCACCGATTAAAATGCAGGCGCCTTGATCTTTACCAGGCCTTAAAGCTTTAGGCATTACATTAATACAATGCATACACTTCCGGCATGACTTATTATCTATTGCAATTTCTTTCCCGTCCCATTCAATACACTTTGCAGGACATTTATTAACTACATCCCGTTGAATGTTTAATCCCAAGGAAGCATAATTTGAAACTTCATTCCTATCTATTCGAATATCATCTCTCCATATGCCGATAATCGACATATCCGCACGTGCTATAGAAGCTACGCAGTCATTGGGACAGCCTGACATTTTAAATTTCCACTTATAAGGGAATGCAGGCCTGTGAAGCTCATCCTGATAGTGCATAGTTAAGAAGTGTGTAAGTGCCATAGTATCATAACAAGCCCATTCGCACCGCGCTTTACCGCAGCAGCAGCTTGGCGTTCTAACATCGGAACCTGATCCGCCAAGATCAAATCCTAATTCCGTTAGTTCTTTAAATATTGGCTCCAGCTCTTCCGTCCTTGTCCCTAAAAAAACAAGATCACCCGTGGAGCCGTGCATATTTGTTAACCCTGAGCCGTGCTTCTCCCAGATGTCGCATAATTTTCTTAATGCATCCGAAGTATAAAACCAACCGGCTGGCTGATTGATACGAATGGTATGGAAGTGAGAAACGTTTGGAAACTCTTCCGGTAAATCAGAATATCTTCCGATAACTCCGCCGCCATAGCCTAATACCCCGACTATACCGCCGTGTTTCCAATGCCCGGTTTTTTCTTCATAAGAACGCTCCAGCTGCCCTAATAAATCATTTGCCATCGGGCTTTTTTCCGCAGCGTTTTTAATCTCCTTTACGAAACTTGGCCACGCACCGTTTTCGAGCTCATCTAAATTCGGCGTAATGCGTTTTTCTTCAGCCATTTTATCTCCTTTTACTAAATTTTAATAACTCAAATTCTTGATTGCTTAAAGCAAAAAATCCTATTCCCGATTAATATGTATTTAACAGGTAATAGGCATTTTCTATGTTAGTTTATTTCCCATTTCATATAGAAATTTCATAATAATTCGAAATAAAACTTAAACAGACAGTAGTCCAATTACAATCGTAAATTAGGTTTTGTATTCTATGTGTTGTAAGAATTTCCCCCCTCTATTAGTTTTTATATTACCGGCACCTGTATGCCCCGAACTGCTAGCTCAATCATAAAAGCCCTCATTTCCGGACTGCTGAATGACAGATCAACCAGCTTAGGCAAATTCCCGCAATGCAGATTCTGAAAGTGAGTTTCATAAGGATGCTGAAGATAGAGTGACAGACGGCTAAAACCAAAAGCCTGACGCGTAAGCATTCTCATGGCGATCCATCCGTTTATTATCGGCATCGGGTCATTTTTTATCATGTGAAATTTTTCAAATCTATTCTGAAATGCTCTAAGCAGTCCCTCAAACCTGATTGTTGACCTTTGAGTCAATCTTTCATGAAGCCTGTTAATAAATTGAATCTTAGATTCAAGAACAACTTCTTTCAGCTTTTCATTATTAAATGTATCGGCGTCTTTTTTTTCCTTAACTGATTTTTTATTTCTATAGGGGCTTATTGCCGATTGAATTAATTTTTCTATGTCCGGTACGTAGTATAATTCTTTCTTGAGCTGCCTGTCATAACAAGCACGCGTAAAATTATTGAATGTTTTAGATCGCGGATATACTATTTTTATAGCATCTTCAATAGATTTGAAGCCATACGACATAAAATTGGGACAAATAAATCCTCTTTGATTCATTCGGCTGAGAAGCTTTACCCATACGTCAACCGATTCTTCTTTACTTAGTTCAAAACCAAGCACTACTGTTGATAACGCATCTATCGCAATGGCAAGAAACATTGAGTGCTCTTCGTTTTCTCCTTCATAGCATTTGAATTTTTTACCCACTAAGTGAATTAATTGAAATTCATATTTGGGAGCGCAAGCATCAAAATATTCTTCCCAATGAATACAGCCTAACAGATATTCACGGATTTTTTGATTTATCCTTATCGGCGAGCTATGATATAGTGTGCGAAGATTCCTGTATGAATACCCGTTTAAATAGATCTCTGTTAATGTTGCTAAATCAGGGCCTTTATTTACAGCTCTATTTTGTACCCATGTCCTATGGCAAAAGCTGCATCTATAACGTGGATTGTTTGTAGATGTCTTCCCATGTTTTAATATCCTTGAACTGTTACAGAAAGGACACGTAATTTTTAATTGCTCTTTAAACAATGTATTTCTATTACTTAATTTTCTAACAAGTTCCCTTTATTGTATACGACAACGTATATAACTGTATAAGCAAATTACTTTACGCTTTAATTATTGTCAAGATAATTATGATCAGTTAATAGAAATTCTAAAAATTAATTTACTGTTATAACTTTAGTTCAAAATAAATACTGATATTTTAATAATCGGGTAAGTCAGTTTAATTGGATATGTTTTGAAACTTTTCTCTAATTAATCCCCCTCCAAAAAGGAAACTCTCCGGCTTGTTAATTCGGAGAGTTAGTTTTTTAACTCAGATATGTTATAAAGTATATATCCGGCCTACTTACTATCTAAACGGCATGCTAACGGCATCCTAATGGCATGTAAACGGCATGTAAATGGCCTGTTAATGGCATGTAAACGGCTTCCTAACGGCTTAATTCTTAATAAAAGATGCCATTAGGATGCCGTTTACATGCCGAATACATGCCATTTATACCGGTATTATGACTTATGTAGGTAGGATGCAAGCCTTAGTTAGGTAATGTAGGTATAATTTGGTTAGAAATTGTAATGTATATTATTCAAAATGGTAAAAAGCATCTTCTCTAAAGTGTGAATTGGTTAAAGGTTTTGTTTATTATTTAGGAAGAATAACATTGTTAAAATGCTGAACATTTACATTTAACTCTTTATTTAGATTCTCTTTTCTATTATTCGGGAATTGAATGCTATGACATGTTGAACAATTCAACAAATCACGTTTATTATTTAATACTTTCACCTGCGGCTTTCTCTGCTCTTTCTCATGACACGTTAAACACATCCGGTGCATTGCATCAGTATATGAAGGTATAAAATATTTCGATGTTGCTTTTTCACCTAAAGCAAACTTATAATTTTGATGACATGCATCGCAGCTTTTTGCCGACTGAATGCTTCTAGTTTCCCCGGCTTTATGACACTCATTACATTTAAGATTTCCGCCTTTGACTGAAGTATGCCAGTCATGATTAAAAAAATCAACCGGCTTATACATGCTTGTATGACAATCAGAGCAATTATTTAATTTGTAATCAGGTAATTTGAAATGATGGCATAAATTACATTTATCTTTGCCCAATCTTTCAATATGCGCTTGATGAGGAAAGATTACAAATTGGTCATCTCGATTCCCGTTTATTATTAAAGTATCAATACCCGTTGCCCGGCGCACTTTTATATTATCTACTCCCCCGGAGTGTAAATGATTGCCGGACATTAAAAACATTCCGGCTGCAAAGCTTAGGATAAAAGCAAGTGAATGAAATCTTATATTTAAATTGTCCGGTATACCTTTCCAGCCATTTAAAGTATATAGATGAGGATATGAGTTAGTAAAATTCTTTTCAGTCTTAGTAAGTAAACCATCCCAAACATGAAAATTTTCTATTATGAATAAAAATACCAAAGCAGCAGTTGATACAATTCCTAAACTTAAAACAACTTCTGTCCACATAGGCGTGTAGGAATTGCCGGTAGAGTCTGACATAGCAAGCCCTGCAACATTTATTCTATTAAGTGCTATTCCATTAACTAAAATTAATGGCCCTAACCATTGAACAAGTTTCTTTTTTCTTAATTGCGGAATTAGGAATAAAATAGCTGGTATAATTATCGACGTTAATACCTCAAAAATGAATAGATTACTTTCCCACTTGCCGTTGAAAATTATTCCGAAGCTCCCTGAATATATTATATCTGCCATCTTTACGATAAAGTATAACACCAATACCCATGACGCCAGGCTCAAGAGTTTCTCGATAAGATTTGATTGTGGCCTCCGGCGGTAAAGCCATGAAACTGTTAATTCCGCAAAAGCTACCATAGTTATTCCCATTGCTATTGCAGATATAAAAAACTGGACGGGCAAGATATGGGAATACCAAAGAGGATAAAGCCTGAACGGCATTATCATAAACAGAGTTCCCAGTGATGACTGGTGCAATGTAGACAACATAATTCCGAGAAGGACAAGGATGAATCTGTACTTCATTAAAAAGTTCCTGGCTTTTGCATACCGGCTGTACTTCTCAAGAGGCACCGGGCTAAACTCAAGCAGCAGAACTGTTGTATATATCATTACGCACCAGCCGACTTCAAACAGGGGTGAACGGGGGTTCCAGTAAATTATCATATGCCATATATTCCACGGCAATCCGAGATCGAAGATCAAACTTGAGACGAACGATATGTAACCAAGGAATCCAATTAATACTGCTGGCTTAACCAAAGGATGAAATTCTTCCCGCTTTATAATGTAATATATTGCAGTTACTACAAAGCCTCCAGCAGCGAGTGCAACTAAGCCTAACTTAAATCCGATCCAAATTCCCCAGGGCGTTGCATCATCTAAGTTAGTAGTTATGCCTAAACCAAAGATCAATCTATTCAGTACTACGGCAGCCGCAAGGCCGGTTATCAGCCATAAAACTAATTTTGTATTTCTAACCCTATTCATCAATCTTCCTGATTTTCTTATTTTTCTCTTTGCTCAAATCCATCCGCCTTTTAATAATCCAGTTTAATCCAAGCATTACTCCTCCCATTCCGACAAATGTAAACGGCACTGATTCCATAGCCGGTGCTGTTTTTTCAGGAAGAGGTTTATTCCCAATATTTGTTTTATAAGAAAGGAATCCTAGATCAATATCTGATATATATAATACGGAAGTCCCGCCTGCTTCATGTTCCCCCCATACTTTATTAATATATTTTGCGGGATTATCTTTAATCCTTTTATGAGCAATCTTTAATAATTCATTTCTATCGCCAAATATTGTAGCACCGTTAGGGCAAGCATTAGTACATGCGGGCTGGCCCCCTTTTTTAATCTTATCATAACATAGGATACATTTCTGCATATAAGGTACCGTCTTATCCCATTCATATCTCGGAATGCCGAAGGGACATGCCATCATGCAGTAGCGGCATCCCATGCATTTTTTACTATCGTAAATAACTGCTCCTGATAAAGTTTTTTGAAGTGCACCTACCGGACAAACTGATACACATGCAGGCTCTAAACAATGACGGCATTGCTTTCTAACATAATGATTATCAGGTTTCTGAATTACTGATGTCCAGTTATCTGCGGAAAGGCCGTCGTTCTTTTGCCATATCCTTGGGACATCATCTTCAAGTTTATTAGTCTCTTTACAAGCCGACACACACTTAAGACATCCAGTGCATTTAGTGGTATCAGATAATATCCCTTTGCTCAAATTCTAGCTCCTTTATTATTTAATGATACACAGATATCTTCATCAGTTGCCGGAGGAAATTTCCACGCTAATGCGCTGATAAACTGAGATAATGGCGCAAGGACACAATGTGCGATCTTTGAAAATGGAATGAGTACGAAAATCAATTCGGCTGAAAGCATGTGCACGATCATTAAAAATTGATAACTTGAAGGGCTTAAATTAAAATTAGCACATATAAATCCCGTTATAAATGGAATAAGCAGTAAGAGCAGCCAAACATAGTCCTGAGGTTTACTCAATTCTTTTATTTCCTTGATTACTAACCTGCCCGTCATAAGTGAAATAGCAAATACTATTGTCCATGCGCTCAGCCAGTAGACCCATCCGAATGGAAGAGCAGGCAATGAAAATCCTGCTGCATCTTTCCATAAACTGATATGTGCAAATAAAAATACAGGGACAATAATTAATCCAAAATGAAATAAGATGGAGAAGATTGAATAGATATGAAAATTATTTTTTAATCTTTTAATTGGGAAATACCATTCCCATGACCTTCTAATAATCAGTTTCCACTGGATTTTTTTATCTCCTGCTTTATGATAAGCTTTTATTGCAGCAATTAAATCCAGGAACAAAATTCTTATTAGGCCTAGAATCATTATTGAAAAACACAGCCGGAATAACTGCCCTTTTATAAAATCTGAATATAAAGACATTCTTAATTTCCCTCCTTTGAGTTATCTTCTTTACTATCCTTCAGGTTTCTTTCATCATTAACTATTAATGAATCATCAAACACGATAGCTCTATAAATAAGATCATGGAACCCGACAACTTTGCAGTCAATTCCCTGGTCTTCCACTAATTCACGAAGCTGCTTTTTACAGTTTGCACAGGGTGCGACAAGAATTTCACAGCCGGCTTTCCTTATTTGATCAGCTTTCAGTTTCCCGGCTACAGTAGTCCGGTACTGCCTAATTTCATCAAGAGAAACTGCTCCCCCTCCGCCGCCGCAGCAAATATTATTTTCGCCGGATGGTGTCATCTCAATATAATTATTACAAAAAGATTTTAGAACTTCACGCGGCTGATTAACTATCCAGCGGTTGCGGGCAAAATTGCACGGGTCATGATAGGAAACTTTTTCAGTAACAATATCCGGATTTAGCTTAAGCCTGCCTTCTTTCCAAACCTTGTAAGTATATTCAATAATACTCTCTACAGGTTTTGCTAGCTCACCGCCGCAAAATGTTGGTAGGAAGTTCTTCGCTGCACGTGAAGCATGTCCGCATTCGCCGATAAGGATTTTTTGTGCATTTAATCTTTTTGTTTCATTATCAACTTTCTTTATTATTCTCTCAAGAATTCTATCATTATAAAATAAGCCGTAATTTATAGCATCGAAATATTCCGAGCCTATAGACCAGGAGCCGTTGGTGGCGGTTAACACCGCTGCAATTCCCATGAGAGTTTCTGCTTCCATAAGGTAATCACTGACTGGCGAGAAGAAAATATATTCGCTATCTTGCTCATCAATCGGGAATTTTATCTTCACTGATTTTTCTTCGTACATATCATCTTCAAGGAATTCAAGATTATCCTTTAACGCCGGCAATGGCACTGCGGATGTATTACCTGATGCGCCTTCGAGCTGTTCCCTTACACTGACGACTAATGCTCGGGGTACAATTCCGATCTCGCTTAAAATATACCTCGCTAGATGTGTTATTAATCCATGGTCAATCCCCATCGGACACTCTAAGGCGCATCTCCTGCACGCTGTACAGTTCCAGTAGCTTTCCGCCATTTCATTGATCTTTTCCTCTGTCAGGCATTCAGTCCCGGTTATCCTTCCTTTAATAATTCCGCTTAAAGTAAAATAACTGCGGTAAATATTTAGCAATAGCTCCGAGCGATAGCAAGGAATATCTTCTTTGTTCCCTGTTGCCTGATATATCTGGCATGCGACTGTACATTGAGAACATCTCGCCGCTACACGCGAATAATGTTCAAGTGCTAAGCGGTAGTTTGAATGCTCTAATATAGCAGCGAATGCCTCAAGAAATCGTTCCGGCAGATTATTTACTTCAAAATCTTCAACATGATATCTTACATCTAACCCTTGCTTATCAACTACTTCATGTTTTTTGATTGATGTAAATGCTTTGGTGCGCTCTTCTTCCGTAATTATATTTGTTCTCATCTTACCTTATTGATTTCGTCCCGGAATAATGCAATAGAATCACCTTTTAATTAATAATTGGCATTATCTCTTGAAAAAAATTATCTATATAAAAAAGTAAAATCAAAGACATAAATGATATTGTATCCTACTTGTGGCGAATGGATATTATGCAGCAACACAAAGAATACAGAATAAGTAATTGATTTGTTTTTATTGTTCATGCTGATAATATTTCAAAGTAAGGAGATTTTTTTTTGAAAGAAAATATACAGCCAGCCTTTTATCCGGTTTTAATTAATCTGAAAAGATTTCCGTGTCTTATTGTAGGCGGCGGGAAAGTAGCATACCGAAAAGCTCTTTCCCTTTTAGAATTTCATGCAGATATAACTGTTATATCTCCGAAATTTTGCAAGCCTCTGATGGAACTGCATCAACAAGAAAAGATTAAAGTAATTAAAAAATCTTACTCTAAGCAATTCATTTTAGGCTTTAAGATTATCTTTAGTGCGACAGATAATCAGGAAATAAATAAGACTGTAAGCCAGGATTGCCGGGAAGAAGGTATTTTATTAAATGTAGTAGATAATACACCTCTATGCGATTTCATTTTGCCGGCAAATGTCAAACGTGGAGACCTTGTTGTATCAATTTCTACACAAGGAAAGGCTCCTTTCTTTACAAAAGCAGTAAAAGAAGAGCTTGAAAAAATTCTACCTGAAGAATATAAAGAAGTATTAGAATTGGCTGCGGAATTCAGAAAGCGATTGCTAAAGGGAAAGAATAAATATAAGGATCAAAACAAAACTAAATTGTTTGATAAGTTCTTGTCTATTAATTGGGTAAATATTTTAGCTGAGAAAGGGAAAGTAAAATCAAAAATGGATATTGATAAAATGCTAAGAGAGTTGAATCTATGAAGAAAGGATTTGGGAAAGTTTATATAGCCGGGGCAGGCCCTGGCGATCCGGAGCTAATAACATTAAAAGCCTTGAATAAATTAAAGCAGGCTGATGTTGTTGTATATGATAGATTAATAAACGAAGATCTTCTATCATATTGTAAAGAAGGATGTGAAAAGATATTCGTCGGGAAGGAATCAGGATATCATCAAATCGAGCAGGAAGATATAACCTGTATCTTAATAGAAAAGTCTCGTTTCGGTTATGAGGTAGTTAGGCTTAAGGGAGGAGACCCATTTGTCTTTGGAAGAGGCTCTGAAGAAGCGATGGAATTAAAAAAGGCAGGTATTGAATATGAGATTATACCAGGTATTACTTCAGGGCTTGCTGCGCCGATTTACAGCGGAATCCCGGTTACTCAGCGCGGCTTAGTAACTCAATGTATTTTTATTACCGCACATGAATGTCCGGAAAAGCATGGAACGCAGGTTGAATGGAATAAACTAGCACAACTAAGAAATACTTCACTGATAATTTACATGGGAGCTTCGAAGATTGAAAAGATATGCAGTGAATTAATTAAATATGGAATGGATGCTGCAATGTCTGCGGCAGTAATTGAAAAAGGCACTCTGCCGGAACAAAGAACTATAACCGGTAGGCTTGATAATATTGCGGGAATATTCAAGACGCAGGGATTTCATGCTCCGGTAATAATTATGATAAGCCCTGCGGTAGAATTAAAAGATAAGATATCATGGTTTGAGAAATCATCCGGAAAAGGAAACAACTATGAATTTACCTTTGATATGCAATTCCAGGAACAATAAATTATTGCCTAGCCATTAGAGTATTATAATACGAATTTTGTATATGTTTTTAATAACTCAGATTAAACAGCTAGGGTCTGCTGCACACCAGTATCTGTCGTCTTCACGTATGTAAAATACATACTTTAAGGTTGAATATACACCGACCATATATCCTCCATGCATATGAAGTATCGCTTTTGGCTTTCCTGTAGTTCCTGATGTGTAATGAAGCTCTTTTGCTTCTTTTGCTCAGAAGCCTTCTAGGTCTACTTCTGCTGGTTTATATATCTCATTGCATTTTGCATGGGCATGTTTTAATACTTCATTTGACGGAAAGTATACTTCACCGGTTAAATTTAGATTTGACATAGTTACTACTCTTTATTTGGAATGATTGAATTTAATTTCTTGTATTGAAGATTATCATCAATTATTTTATCAAGTACTTTCCAGTTGACGCCTGTTTCTCCGCCTAGCTCATTATATAATATTTTATTGCTTTTATTTATAATAATATTTCTTGGAACGTAAATACCTAGAATCTTCTTTGCTGCTGAATCTCCGTACAGCTGTTTGTAATCAAACCGATGCTTTTTAAGAAATTCCTCCAGGTTATTCTTATCCCAAACTATAGCCAAAAATACTACCGGTTTGTTCTTATATTTTTGGACTAACTTATTCAAACCTGGAATTTCGCCTATACATGGAGGACAATATGTAGCCCACCAATTTATTACAATTATTTTCCCTTTATAAGAATCTAGATTTACCTTACCATTTGGAGAATTAAGCGATAGGGGCGGGAACACTTCTCCGATTTTCAAATTATAGTCTTTGACATATTTAGTTTGGCAAAACGATAATCCACAAACTGCGATAAACAAGAACATGAATAATTTTCTCATCATAGTTCCTTTAAAATATACAGTAATTATCTGCCAAGCCACCCGCCGTCAACAACTAAAACAGTTCCATTTACATAAGCAGAAGCATCCGAGCATAAAAAGACCATAGCTCCCATTAAATCTTCGGGAACTCCCCATCTTCCTGCAGGTATTCTGTCCTCAATCGCTTTATTTCTAATGGAATCCTCACGAAGGGCTTTCGTATTAGCTGTATCAATATAACCAGGAGCAATTGCATTTACAGTTACACCTTTCGATGCCCACTCATTTGCAAATGACATAGCTAATTGCTTTACACCCCCTTTAGAAGCAGTGTAGGCTGGCACGGTAAATCCTCCCTGAAATGATAATAAAGAAGCAACGAAAACTATTTTCCCATATTTTCTGGCAACCATATCTTTACCAAATTCCCGTGCTAATATAAATTGTGCAGTCAAATTAATTTCAATTACTTTATCCCAATATTCATCCGGATACTCGGTTGACGGGCTGCGTAAATTTATTCCTGCGTTATTTACAAGTATATCTATTTTAGGGAAATCAGATTTTACTTTCCCAATAAATTCATATAATGACTGACGATTAGAAAACTCGCTAACATAAGATTTAAAATTTCTTCCGGTTGGTTTAATAAGTTTTTCTGTCTCTGAAAAATCCTCAACATAAGAAACCCCTATGATATCAGCTCCGGCTTCAGCTAAAGCTACGGCATACATTTGCCCTATCCCTTGATTCGAACCCGTAATTATAGCAACCTTGCCGTCAAGCTTAAATTTATCTAAGATCATATATACTCCTTTAATAATTAGTAATCATTTATATATTTTATCTTTCAACTCTTCCTGAACCGCTCCCTTTAACTAATTTTTCAATTTCATCTATCGAGACTAAATTGAAATCACCCGGAATTGTTTGCTTTAAACAGGATGCTGCGACTGCAAATTCGAGAGCATCTATTGAATTCTTTTTATTTAAGAGTCCATAAATTAAACCGCTTGCGAAAGAATCGCCTCCGCCAACTCTATCAACAATCTGTATGTCATATTTTTTAGTGCAATATGGCTCGCTACAAACTTTATCATCATGGAGCAAGGCTCTCCATCCGTTCCTTGATGCAGATATGCTTTCTCTTAAAGTAATAGCTATTGCCTTAAAATTAAATTTTGACTTTAATTTCTTAGACAATTCAAAATATTCGAAAATATTTATTTTCCCTGATTCAAAATTTGACTTACTTGTTTGAATTCCTAAGCTTTTTTCAGTATCCTCTTCATTTGCAATACATACATCTACATATTCCATCAATGGAATCATTACTGCCTGGGCTTCTTGTGTTGTCCATAGCTTTGCTCTGTAATTTAGGTCAGCACTTATCGTTACACC
>Ga0075269_10000057_pt1 | contig 19787 bp, 15 predicted proteins | sample SF_Rice_5C_0N_10_FD_69773 | JGI IMG/M metagenome (GOLD analysis project Ga0075269, IMG submission 69773) | Rice paddy soil microbial communities from Twitchell Island, California, USA - SF_Rice_5C_0N_105 | ecosystem: Environmental > Terrestrial > Soil > Paddy field/soil | place: USA: Twitchell... | reverse complement strand
GTAAAATAGCACTATTATAGCATAAAACAAAATACTTTTTAAATGATAGGTCAAATTGTTGTATCCTTCAACACTTAAAAGTTGCAATCCCATATAGGTATTTAAAAATCAAGGATAGAATTGTATACAATTTTCACACCCTTTTCATAGGGTTATTTGAAAATTCCCTCTATAGCAGTTGATAAATTCGCTGCAGGAATGATTTTTATACTGTCGTTTTGTTTCAGCCCTTTTAGATTATTCTGAGGTATAATTATTTTCTTAAATCCTAACCTCTCAGCTTCCTGTATCCTTTTTTCTATCTGGCTTACAGTCCTTATCTCACCTCCTAAACCTACTTCACCGACAACTACACAGTTATTATTTGCAGTTTTATCTAGAAGGCTCGATGCTATACTGCAGCAGACTGCAAGATCAACCGCAGGCTCATCAATCTTTACTCCCCCTGCCATATTTAGAAATACATTATTGGCTGAAAGCCTTAGGCTGCCTCTTTTCTCGAGCACCGCCAGCAGTATAGATAATCTTCTTTGATCGAAACCGGTTGTCACTCTTTGGGGATTACCATAATTAGAAGACGTTACTAGAGCCTGAACCTCTATTAAGATAGGACGCGTTCCTTCCAGGCTTGCGGTTACTACCGAGCCGGATGATTCCTTTTCTCTTTCGCTCAGGAAAAGCTCACTCGGATTCTTTACTTCCGACAGTCCGTCTTCATGCATTTCAAATACGCCTATCTCATTGGTGCTGCCGAAGCGGTTCTTCTGTGAGCGCAATATCCTAAATGAATGATGGGACTCGCCTTCAAATTGAATTACTGTGTCTACTATATGCTCAAGCAGCTTTGGCCCGGCAATAAAGCCTTCCTTAGTAACATGTCCAACTATTAAAACCGAATAGTGTTTTTTCTTAGCATCTTCCAATAACAGAGATGTGCATTCCCTAATTTGTGTAACAGTTCCAGGAGAGTTCTCAAGCTCGCTGCGGTACATTGTCTGGATTGAATCAATGACAACCAGAACGGGTTTTAATTCATTGATAGCTTTGATAATAGGATTTAAATCAGTTTCCGCTAAAACATAGAATTCATCGGATTTAACTTTCAATCTGGATGCTCTTATCTTGATTTGCTTCTCAGATTCCTCACCGGTTACATAAAGAACTTTATCTTTTATATTAGATGCGGCTTGCATTGCTAGTGTTGATTTCCCGATACCGGGGTCTCCGCCTAACAGTACAACCGAGCCTGGCATTAGGCCTCCGCCGAGTACCCTGTCAAATTCATTTATGCCGGTTTTAATTCTGTCTTCTTCTGCTGCGGTTATCTCATTTATTTTGTGGAGTGATACTCTTCCTTCGTATTCTGTCTTTTGGCGTGCCGATGTTTCAATTATCTCTTCGACAAAGGTATTCCAGCTGTCGCATTCGGGGCATTTACCAATCCATCTTAAAGATTCATACCCGCAGTTCGAACAGACATATTTAATTTTTGTTTTACTCATTTTCTAAATGCTTCAAATTGTATTCTCTCCGGAGGAGAGATATGCTTGTAGAAAAACGGATCTACAAAAAGTTCCCGAACCCCTAGAGCCTGTCCCGATTTTATCAAGAGGTTCAATATTTTCTGGAGATCAAACTTCGGCTGATGTAAGGTTTTTCTACATCTCTAAATTATTTTTATCAACCTTATCCTATGTATTAACGCTGGTCTCTACCGTAATTCCAGCAAGTTAGATAAATTTCTCGATTACCTTTTCAACTTCTCTTAATGCAGAGGGGATTTGCGAAACATCTTTTCCGCCTGCGGTCGCCAAATGAGGCCTGCCGCCTCCGCCTCCGCCTACAAGCTTTGCAAGCTCACCTACTATTTTGCCTGCACTTAGCTTTTTTTCTTTGATTAAGTCATCGGATACGACACACACTATGCCTACTTTACCTTCCATCTCGGTGAACAGAACTCCGACACCGTGCTTAATATTATTTCTAAGCTCATCACCGAAGGATTTAAGCTCATCCATGTTGTCGGCATTTACTTTAGATTTATAAATTTTTATTCCTTGTATGTCAAATGATTTTGCAGTTACAGAATCAATCTGCCCGAGCTTCTCCTTAAGTTTGAATTCAGAAATTTCCTTCTCCAGTTTCTTCTTCTCATCAAGAAGATCTGCTATCTTTTGTTCAGACTGCTTAATATTGTTTATTTGAGAAAGGATGAAGTGCTCAATCCCTTCGCCTGTAACAGCCTCAATCCTTCTTACTCCGCTGGAAATAGAAGATTCGCTGATGATCTTGAATAATCCTATCTGCGAAGAGTTCTTAACATGAGTACCGCCGCAGAATTCCATGCTGAAATCACCGAACTGGACTACATTTACAAAATCTCCATACTTATCTCCGAAGAACATCAGAGCACCCATTTTCTTAGCTTCATCGAAAGGAACGTTGCGGTGATGCTGCAAGGGGATGTTAAGCCTCAATTGTTCGTTAACAAGAATTTCTATGTCCCGCAATTCACTCTCACTTAGCTTGGCAAAATGAGTAAAGTCGAAGCGAAGCCTATCCGGGCCTACATAGGAACCTGCCTGATGCACATGCACTCCTAAAATTTTCCTAAGTGCAGCATCAAGGAAATGCGTAGCAGAATGATTCCGCATTATATCCCAGCGTCTTTTCTCATCGACTTTTGCGATTACTTCCATCCCAGGAATTATCCTGCTTTCGTTTTCATTCTCAATCACATGAATGGTTTTATTATCAATTTTAGTTACATCAATAACATTTAAAGAAGTAATGCCCGCGACTAACTTACCCAGGTCGTCAATCTGTCCGCCTGCCTCAACATAAAAAGGAGTTCTGTCGAGGATGATTAAATCATTACTGTTTTCTTTCTTATGTCCGATAATCTTTGAATTAGATTTCAGTTCATCATACCCTGAGAATTCCGAGTTTACCGGCTCGATTAGTTCAAATGATTTAAGATCGCCGACAGATATATTTACAGAGGCAAACTTGTCTTTTGAAGCTTCTCTTGCGCGGTTCCTTTGTCCTTCCATCAGATCACTAAAACCTGCTTCATCAATTGTAAAGCCCTGCTCTTTTGCCATTACATTTGTCAGATCAACCGGGAAACCGTAAGTATCATAAAGCATAAAGACGTCTTCGCCTGGTATAACGTTAACCTTAGTTTCTTTCAGTCCATTTATTAGCACTTCGAAAAGCTCTATGCCCCGGTCCAGTGTTGCATTGAAGCTTTCTTCTTCAGCTTTGATTACACGCTCTACATAACCTTGTTTTTCTTTAATTTCAGGGAATACATTGCTCATTGTTGAGACTAAAACTTTTACCAGCTCAAATAAAAAAGGCTTATTAAGATTTAATTTTCTTCCGTATCTCGCCGCTCTTCTTAGAATTCTTCTTAGTACATATCCGCGGCCGTCGTTACCGGGCACGGCGCCGTCGGCAATTGCAAAGGTCAATGTTCTGATGTGGTCTGAGATTACACGCATCGGTATCTTGTTTTCTTCCTTATCATATTTTACACCGGACATTTTTGCAACTGCATCAATAAGCGGAGTAAAAATATCAGTATCATAGTTGGAGCTTTTCTTCTGCAGCACAGCACATACTCTTTCAAATCCCATTCCGGTATCTACATGTTTAGCCGGAAGCTCATGAAGCTTTCCTTCTCCATCTCGGTTATATTGAATAAAGACCAAGTTCCAGATTTCAATACATTCAGGTGTCCCTGCATTTACATATTTGGGATTATCAAAATCATCGCTTAGGTTTATATGGATCTCAGAGCACGGGCCGCAAGGGCCGGTCTCGCCCATTTCCCAGAAATTATCTTTCTCGTCAAATTTTAAGATATGCTTTGGATTAATATCAGTTTTACTTTTCCATAGATTATATGCTTCATCATCGGTTCTATAAACAGTTGCATATAATCTTTCTTTAGGCAGTTTCCAGATGTCTGTTAAAAGTTCCCATGCCCATTCAATGGCTTCAGCTTTGTAATAATCACCAAACGACCAGTTGCCCAGCATTTCAAAAAAAGTATGATGGTAGGTATCGTGCCCTACTTCTTCAAGATCATTATGCTTACCGCTTACTCTAATGCATTTCTGTGTATCTGCCGCGCGTTTATATTCTCTGTTACCGGTACCTAGGAATACATCTTTGAATTGGTTCATTCCCGCGTTAGTAAATAGCAAAGTCGGGTCATCAAACGGTACCACCGGTGAACTTGGAACTATACGGTGGCCTTTACTCTTAAAAAAATCCCAAAACTGCTGTCTTATTTCTCTAGAAGTCATTTTTTCTTTCTGATTTTTTGTGCAAAGATAATAAAATCGGGACTAAATTTTTGAAACCAATATAATATTTAATCATCGAACGGTATGATTTTAATAATTATTAGGTGAAAAATGCAAACTCAGCCGAAAGTAGTAATGTTCTCAACGCCGACTTGCAGCTTCTGCAATGCGGCTAAAAGATACTTTAGAGAAAAAAGCATAAAATTTACAGAAGTAGATGTAAGTCGCGATATTAACGCTGCAAGAGATCTGCAGAGAATGACCGGGCAGACCGGCGTACCGGTAATTTTAATTAATAACCGTCCTATTGTCGGATTCGATAGACCCAAAATAAATCAAATGTTAAATATTAAAGGATAATACTATGAAAATTAAACCAATGGATGACAGACTTGTACTCGAATTGCTCGAGGAAGAAACCAGAACTAAATCAGGCCTTTATATTCCTGATACTGCAAAAGAAAAACCGATTATGGGTAAGGTAATTGCTGTCGGTACCGACGAAGACTTACGCGAGAAGGTAAAAGAAGGAGATAAAGTCTTATTTGCAAAATACGGCGGCGAAGAAATCAACTTTAATGACAAAAGCTACAAAATAGTTCAGCGCGCGGATGTCCTGGCAGTAATTGAAGATTAAATTTATCTAAATTATACGCGACTCATTTTTATAATGAGTTGCGTCTTTCTCTTTTTACAGGTTTATTTTAAACTGTTAAGTTCAAACAGATAATAACTGGAGTTACACAAATGATAGTTTTTGTCATATTGAACGAAGTGAAATATCTCAAAATTATTCAAAATCGTAACCTTGAGATTCTTCGCTCCGCTCAGAATGACAGTTTTACGTAGCTTCAGTAATAAGTTAGACCTTTCTTCTATCCTTATAAATTTTCTCTTATGCAGTTATTCTAACGAATTTATAAATCAAAAAGCAGACTACAGACAACAAACCTATAACGTTTTCGCTATGCGCTATATCCTTTGCTTTATTTCATCATACCCATATACTGTTATGTCCCCTGCCTTTCTTATTTAAACATTAATCTTCCTAAATTAGCACCGTTAAATTTTAATGTTCTAAATAAGGAGTACAAATGAAATTTAGAGTTACCTTTTATATACTGATTTTATTCTTGTCAGTATTTATCACAATTCGTCCGCAGGATAAAGAGAAGAAAGATAAAAAGAAAGACAGGCATACGTTCACTATGATTTATGATGTCGATGCCACTTCAGTTAAGAATCAGGCTAAGACCGGAACATGCTGGGACTTTGCTACTCAATCATTCCTTGAAAGTGAGCTTCTTAGAATGGGCAAAGGGAAATACAATCTTTCAGAAATGTTTACGGTAAGATATACTTACCCTCTGAAAGCTGAGGCTTTCGTAAGGCATCACGGGCTTTATCAGTTCGGCCCTGGAGGCCAGGCGCATGATGTATTAAAAGTATTCGATACTTACGGCGCTGTTCCGAATTCAGTTTATTCGGGATTAGAACCGGGTGACACTCTCTACGATAACTCTGAATTGGATGCCGTACTGCAGGCAGTTCTTAAGACTATTGTAGATAGGAATAAGATTTCAAGTCATTATGAAGACATAGTTAATGCAATATGCGACATCTATCTCGGAAAGGTTCCTGAAAAATTCGAATATGACGGTAAAGAATATACTCCTAAAACTTTTGCTGCAAGCCTGGGCATAAACACTAAAGATTATGTCGAAATTACTTCATTTACTCATCATCCATTTTATAAAAAGTTTATTCTTGAAGTGCCGGACAACTGGGATGACGGAGAATATTATAATGTGCCTCTTGATGAACTTTTAAAAATAATGAACAGTGCTATCTCTAATGGATATTCAATTGCATGGGACGGGGCAGTAGGAAAGGATAATTTTTATAGGAAAGAAGGCTATGCAGTAGTCCCTGTTGAAGGCGATACTTCTAAATCTGGCCCTGAGAAAGAACAGGTTGTTACTCAGGAATCGAGGCAGAAAGCTTATGATGATTACGCTACAACCGACGACCATTTAATGCATATTACCGGTATGGCTAAAGATCAGGCGGGCACTACATTCTATTATACAAAAAATTCATGGGGAACTAAAGATAAGAAATACGGCGGTTACTGGTATATGTCCGAACCGTTTGTAAAATTAAGAACAATAGCAATTCTTGTTAATAAAGACGCAATACCGAAAGATATTAGAGAGAAATTGGGGCTTTAGGTAGGTGTTAAGATACTATAACACCCGTCAAAACCCTACCTAAATACTATGATGATGGCTTCATAACGGCTTAAAGGGTGCCTTTCAAGCGGTTATCAAGCCGTCATGACTGGTAGTAGACTAGTAGTAGATGGGATGTAGAATTAAATTATCATACTATTGTTCTAATCCTCCACTCTGCTCAAGGCGTATTCTGCCAAATGACCACCTTAGAGTATTAATGTTTTGCTGAGAAAGAAAATCAGCAAAGACCCATGCCGATCCTGCAACTGCAAGATTCTGTGCATTGCTGACCCAGTACCTTAACTGATATGGATTGAAAAAGGATGCGGGCAGCCATATTAACAGGCCAAAACATATAAACGTTATCGTAAGCAGTTTGACTGCTAAAAGAGCAGAGCGCCCGGAAATTACAGCATATGCTGCTAGAGCAAAGGCTAATGAAGTGGCAACTGCCCAAAACATTTGGTTGGGGGGAATCCACTTTGGAACTAAGCTTGCCGTATATGAAAGATAAAAAAGCTGATATAAAGAATATGAAATAACGCATATACCGTAGCTCCGGTATGCTACCTTTTCTAACTTTGAAGCAATTACTGGGTGGCTTTGAAGAGTGGTCGCCAAAACAATTACCCCTCCTAATACAACTGAAAATTGCTCAAAAAAGTTCCCCCAGTTAAAGTAGGTCAATGGCATTTCAATTATTGGAGGCATTAAAAAAAGTGTAAATATAAAATAGACAACGATGAGTGTAAGAGCTCCGAACTTAGTAGTTTTCTTCCATTGTATTGCTAAGCCGGCTATAAGCTCGACTGTGCCTGCAATATATGTCAGAATTTCAGGATGTGTAAGGTCACCCAGCGCGCTGATGTTATGCCAGAACAAAGTTATTATGCCGAAAGCAATGGCTCCTAAGCCGTAAATATTGCGCCCGAAATGAAGTTTCATAATGTAATCCTTTTGAATAATTGTAAAGAAAAACCTCTATTGCAAACTCTGAAGTATAATAATGATATGGTTCCGGGGAGATGAAACTGTGCCCTAGCGAAAATAGGCAAACTGCATTTTGTACTTAGAATCCGGTTAAGATAATTTATGCTAAAAGCTGAAATAGAAAAGGAACCATTTATTAAAATTATGGTACTAGTTAATTTCAGCAATTACCTATTTATATGTCAAGCATCATTAGTGCTTTACATCAAAGCGAAAGGAAGATTAAAACACCGTTCTTAAATAAAGAAGGGATTAAATGGTGTGCGTATATTGTTAAAGATACACTCAATTCATATTGATGATTATCACCATTCTAAATTTTTGCTTTCGGCACCACACACTTTAATTATAAATATTTTTTTAATTACTGCCCTAAATGAATTGTTTTCCGTATAGTAAATTAAATAAAATTTAATATTTCAGGAGGTAATATGAAAGTATTTTTAACCGGAGCCACGGGATATATTGGCTTTAACGTTGCACTAAGATTGAGAAGCGCCGGACATGAAGTTTGGGGATTAGTGAGATCTCAATCTAAAATGAACTTATTAAAACAAAATGAAATTCACACTGTGTTCGGAGAAATGAAAAATCCCGATAGTTATAGAAAAATTGCCGAGGAAGCTTCGTTAATAATTCACTGCGCGGTTGATTACACAAAGGGGCATGAATCAATGGATAAACTTACAGTGAATACTATACTTGAAGCCGGTAAAAAGGGCCCGCAGCCCAAGACTTTTATTTACACAAGCGGAGTATGGGATTATGGCAGTTCAAACGGATTAATTGATGAAACAACTCCTATGAATCCTGTAAAAAACATTGCATGGCGCCCGGGGGTAGTTAAATCAGTATTGAATTCAAAAGATGTCAAGGGATTAGTAATACACAGCGGTGATGTTTTCGGAAAATCAGGCGGGCTAACAGGTACATGGTTTAGCGGAGCTAGTAATAATGACTTAAAAGTAATAGGTGATGGTAACAACAGATGGCCGATGATCCATGTAGATGATCTTGCGGATGCATATTTTAGACTTTCTGAAAGCGGATTGAGCGGTGAAGATTTTAATATAGCTGACCGGTCGAGATATACAGTAAGAGAGATTGTTGAAGCAATTGCTAAAGTCTCAGGATATTCAGGCAAGATAAAATATATTCCTCTCGAAGAAGCTAGAAGAGATATGGGTGATTATGCGCCTGCACTCGCACTTGATCAGCATGTTGATGCAAGGAAAGCAGTCCGTATGTTAGGATGGCAGCCAAAGTTCAACGGCATGGTAGATGAGATCGAAACATATTACGAAGCCTGGAAAGCATATAATAACTTAAAATAAATTAAGAGTATCGGATACCTAATGTCTAAATGACATTGGGTATCTTACTTTCTATTTATTATGTAAATCTAATAAGTAAGGTGCTGATCATAAAGTAAGATTTTAAGTTCCCTACCTTTCATTAGGAATGAGAATAATGATCTGACATACACATCCCTTTCTTAAACGATACAAGCACGCAGCCCCTCTCCTTAATAAGTCGAAGATCCCGAATCTGTCGGAGGTAAGGTATATAAATTTCGTAAATCTTTACTACCTTACTTATTTCTAGAATCCAAACTGTATAAAACAAACAATTTCAGATTGCTTCATTCATCTACCGGCAAACCTGCGATCTTCATAATCTTTAAAGCATTAGTTGTCGGGCATGGCCCTAGATTAAGTTTATAATCAAATATCATTTTCCCGTCTATTATATCTTCTTTAAAATGATAATTCTTCAGCATTGGAATTGTATCCTGCAGCTTAACCAGTTCAAGATCATGAGTAGCTATTACGCCGGCTGCGTTTGTCCCCGCAAGCTTCTTAATGAACATAGAGCTTCCTTTAAGCCTCTCAATATTATTTGTCCCTCTGAATATTTCATCTATTAAAAAGAGTACCGGGTATTCCGATTTTTCAATTTCATCCAGCAGCGCCTTTAGCCTCTTAACTTCGGCATAAAAGAAAGATATGCCGTCAACTAAAGAATCATTTACTTTTATACACGTAAAAAGGTCGAAGAGTGAAACTTCCATATTATCAGCATTCACTACACTGCCTGCATAAGCAAGCGAAAGGTTTATCCCGAGCGTTCTGATGAATGTACTTTTGCCCGACATGTTAGAGCCCGTAATTAAAGAAATTTCACCATCAGGATTAAAAGAGTAATCATTACATACTTTGTTTTCATTTTTAATCAGCGGATGCCCAAGCTGACTGCATCGGAAAATGATTTTCTTGTCATAATTATTTAGTATTTCCGGGAATGTATAGCAGGGATTTAAGTAAGCAAAGTTTGCCAGCGAGCTGAGTGCCTCAAGCTTATACCATGTCCCAATCCAAGTATCGAAATTTTCTTGAATCAGATGTTTATACTTAATCAGCTTCAGTTTAAAGAAAAGATCGACGGGAAATAATATCCTCATCAAATTCCATACGAAAGGATTTCCTTTCCTCATTCTTAACAGCTCGACTGAGTTTTTTAGTTTATTTATTACGAATGAAGGCTGATGGTTATTTGTCTTAAATGACCGGCACAATGATGATAATTTTGAGTCTGCTTTAAATCTGTAATTCTCAAGGAAACCAAATACTCCGGCAATTTTTGTTAGCTCGACTGCAATATACTCTGCTTCATCCGGTATTTTCTCTTTTTCTTTATTGGCATAACGGAAAAGTGAAATGTAGATTAATGTTGTAATACCCCAGTATGCAGGCAAAATATTCCAGAGAAACAGAAAGAAAAGAAATACATTTAGTGGAGCTAAGATTGTCAGCAATACAAAAGTGATTTTTAATTTTTTTTGCGGCTCCTCTTTTTTACTTAAAAGCTTATTTAATACACCTCCGTTAAACTCAAGCCTGGAAGATAGAGTTGAATTTAAAGTCAGTTTATCTCTGAATGCAGTTAATGGAATTAATTCTTTAATCAGTCCCTGTCTTTCGATAATTTCATCAACCTTAAGTACCTTTGAATTAAGCCACTTTCTCAGCATTGATTTAGAACCTATTGAAGTGCCTGTATTAATTAATTGAAGCAGAGACTCAGTCCCCGTAATATCTAAATCAATTTCATTTGTCTCAGGTTTCTGAGTGAAATTACTTAATGACGGAATGTTTTCCCAGTCAAGGCTTATACGTGAAAGATGAATATTCTTAATTCTTATCCATAACTCCAGCTTTTTAATACCTCTTTCAAGCTTAGAGTGATAATGAGTAGTAACAGAAAAAACCGCAAAGAATGCTGCGGCTGAAATTAACGCTGCTATATCGGAAGCAAGAAAGAAGAGGATGAAAAAGATTATTAATTCTGTTATAAAAATCAGCAGTCTGAAGTTTGAATATTTTCTGCTTATCCTTTCCAGATATAATTTCCTGGAATTTAATTTTGCAGTCAATCTTGAAAGATAATCTCTTCTGTCTTGATAGTTTCCGTTTATTTTAGAGCAAATCATAATAATACATCTAGATTGATAGTTCTAAAATAAATAAATAAAATCAGATTGAATTGCCGAGTGTAATTAAGACAGTTATTTGACCGTTTTTACTAGTAGTACTCCAGTAGTATCAAGGGAGTATATAAGGCATTGAAATATTTTAATATCTAAATTGGGCGCCGGTGTAATTACTAGAATATTTTTTATTTACTAACTGAAGTTACGCAAAAGATAGTTATTGTCATATTGAACGAAGTGAAATATCTCAAAATCGTAACCTTGAGATTCTTCACTCAGCTCAGAATGACAGTTTTGCTTAACTTCAGTTACTAAGAAGAATTAATTTCATAAGTTATAACCGGGAAAAGATAGATATTATGTTAAATTTAAGCATACGGGTGGTTAGGGTGAGCTTGCATGAAGAAATCTCCTCCGAAGGCGGCAGGGTTCTACCATATATTGATGACAAAGTAATGAAAGACTGTTCTAAAAAAGATTCTTTTCTGGGTTATCATGGTTCATACCATGAAAGGGAGTCAATGAGCCAAAGACATAGAATTAGTTTGACTGAAAGCAGTATGTTCTTTGTTACAATCACAGTTATTAAGTTTAAGAATGTATTCGCTGATGCCAGTATGTGGGGCACACTAATTAAAAATATTAGATAGAAAGCACCGATCATGATCTCGATACTTCAAATACTTTAATTGAAGCAGGTAATTATGATTGGTCTCTTTTTGTCGGTCATTTAGTCTTAGGGAAATTATTAAAAGCAGTTTATTTTCAGAATAATGACAATAAAATACCACCTACGCTCCATAACCTTGTAGGTCTGGCTGAAATATCAAATATTAAAATAGACGAAGCAAAAAAGATAAACCTTGATAAAATTAATGATTTCAATATTGAGGTAAGGTATCCTGAGTATAAAAACGAATTTTATAAATTGTGTGCAAAGTAATTTGCTGAAGAAAATGTCAATAAAATTAAGGAGCTATATCAATGGATAAAATCCCAAGTAAAATAGAAGAAATTATAGATAGATATATTTCTCGATTAAGGGAGAATAATATTACTTTTGAAAATGCTTACTTATTTGGAAGTTATGCCAAAGGCAAAAATCACAAATGGAGCGATATTGATTTAGCAATTGTTTCAAATTCTTTTAAAGGGAATCGAATAAAAGATAAAGATAAAATTAGAATAATAACCCTATCTGTTAGTTCAAGTTTAGAAACCCTTCCATTTAATCCGTCGGATTTTTCCCTTGAAAATTCATTAGCTAAAGAGATAATTGAAACGGGTATTAGTTTAATAAGAAAGTTGCCTCACAAGCAACTCATGTGCCTTGAAGTGCCTATAGTCCAGTTGGTGCTTCAAATGTGAACTTGTAATAATCCAACCTTTCAATTTTGTCATTCGGGCGGAAGGAAAGCAGACAGGATAAACAGTAAGGACTAGGTTGAAGCTCGGCTATTCAGTTAGTAAGCGGTGCGAAGAAAAACTTAACATACTGTTTGACCAGGGGAATGAAACATATTAGAGTAGTTCCGGACAATGCTTAGCTGCAGCATCCTTAAGTTGCTTTTTAATACAAAAGGATTTAGTTTTTATGATGGTTGTAAAAAGAAAACATGAAGGAGAATGCAATGCGAAAAATAATTGCCCTTACATTTGTTAGCCTCGACGGTGTTATGCAGGCACCGGGCGGGCCCGAGGAGGATACTTCCGGCGGTTTTAAGTACGGCGGCTGGACTGCTCCGTACTTTGACGAATTTTCGGGAAAGGTGATGGGAGAGCAGATGAGCAAGCCCTTTGAGTTATTGTTGGGTAGAACTACCTTTGAAATCTTTGCCTCATACTGGCCGCACCACAGTGAAGGATGGCCTGGTGTCAATGAAACAAAAAAATATGTCGTTTCACATGAGGAAATGAAACCTGAATGGGAAAATTCGGTTCTTATAAAGAATGACGTGGTTTCAAAAGTAAAAAAGCTCAAAGAGCAGGACGGGCATGATTTACATGTTTATGGAAGCGGCAATTTCTTACAAACCCTTTTAAAGCATGACTTGGTAGATGAACTTTGGCTCAAGATTTTTCCAATAACACTTGGGTCAGGGAAGCGTTTGTTTGCTGACGGAACTAGTCCGGCTGCTTTCAAATTAACTGACAGTAAAGTTTCGCCGCTCGGCGTTATAATTGCTAATTACAAGCGTGTTGGTGAAGTGAAAACAGGATCGTTTGGAGATTAAATTTATGCATATATGCAGCGAATTGCATAACCGCCTAATAGGATTCCAACTTTAAACGAGACTAAAATAATTTTATAAAGTTTTCTCAATGTAATTAAATATGAATATGAAACGAACTAATTTCTTACTTCCGTTCTTGCTACAGTTCCTGTTTATGCTGGGTGTATCTATAGATAAAAATCAGTCCGATAAAAGTTCTGAAAATAAAAACTGGCTTAAAGCCTCCGGTGATCAAATCGTCAACCAAAATGGGGATACAGTATATTTACGCGGCTTTGGACTTGGCGGTATGCTTCACATGGAGAATTTCATAGATGGTTACCCAGCTAATGAAGAAACCATGCGTGAAGGATTGAAGAAAGTATTGGGAGAAAAGAAATATAATCTTTACTTCAATACTTTTCTTAAAAGTTATTTTACCGAGCCGGACGCTGAATACATTCACAGTCTGGGGCTGAACCTGGTTCGCATACCTATCAATTACCATCTTTTTGAAGCTGATATGAATCCCGGCGTCATTAAGGAGAAAGCATTTGAATATCTTGATAGTGTAATTAATTTATGTGCAAAGAACCAGATTTATACCATCATTGATATGCATGCCCTGCCGGGCTGCCAAAATCAGCATTGGCACAGCGATAATCCAACTCACATTGCATCCTTCTGGATATACAAGGATTTTCAGGATAGAGCCTTACACTTATGGGAGGCTATTGCAGAACATTATAAGAACCAGCCATGGGTGGCAGGTTATGATCTTATCAATGAACCTGCTGATCCTTCAGGTGAAAAACTATTTCCTTATTACAAACGCCTTCGTGATGCTATCCGGAACATCGATCCGAAACATATCCTGTTCCTGGAAGGCGACAGGTATGCAACTGATTTCAGCAAGTTCTCTGAAGTATGGGATAATATAGTGTATACCAATCATGATTATGCAATGCCCGGATTTATTTTCGGTGGAGATTATCCGGGTTATACCCGCGGTAAATATTATGACAAGGGTACCCTTGAACATGAGTTCGTGGAGAAAAGTGAATTTATGTTTTCTCATCATGTTCCGCTGTGGGTAGGCGAGTTCGGCCCTGTATATAAAGGTAATCCTGAAAAAGATGAAATGCGGTATCATATACTGAAGGATCAATTGGCATATTACGACAAATACAAAGTCAGCTGGTGTATCTGGCTTTATAAGGATTTGGGCTTACAAGCAATTATGCACCAAAAAAACAGCACACCCTATATGAAACTAGTTTCTGCATTTCTTGCAAAGAAAGATTCACTTGGAGCTGATGCCTGGGGATCGACAGATAAAAATATCAGGCAGGTGATGAGTCCATTGGAAGAACTGTTTAGAAAAGAATTCCCTGATTACAATCCTTATCCAAAAGGGCAGCGAGGCGAGATAGACTTATTGGTTAGGAATATCCTGATAGCACAAGCTCTTGTGCCTGAGTATTGTAATTTGTTCAAAGGCATGTCTGATGAAGAACTGATAGCACTTGCACAATCGTTTCGTTTTGAAAATTATGTAAAACGTAATAGGCTGGAAGATATATTGACAGGACGTTAAATGTAAACGGAAAAAGAATGAAATAAAAATATTGCAGCCCCAACTACTATGCATTAAAAGTATATGGAAATGCCCTTGAGCTGATAATCCTAAAACTGCTTGATTAGTTTTAAGATATATCTCTATATATTTTCCTGTTCCATCAGCTATCAGAAATTATCCATCTGAATTCATTTAACTTTTTGAAAATATTGTGCACAGAAGTCACCACCCGGGGCAAATAAACAAGCGATTAAGGGAAATAGGAGGCGAGCCTCAAACAATTGATTTAATGGCCTGGGCTTGGATGGGAAAGCCGGAAGCGAAGTGGGAAGAAATTACATAATAGATTCATTGATATCATAAATCTAATCGTCAACACAGAGGGTATTAATATAATAGGCAGTAGAAATATCCCTCTTTAAGATTGCGGCAATTTAATATCTTACCCTGAAAGAATTTAATCAATATACTATTCCTTACAAAAAACAATAAATATTTATTTCAATAATCCTTTGAAGTTTAGTTTTTTTTACTCAGATTATAAATCTGAAGATTTATCGAATTATTTAGAATAAATGGGAGCGAAACGGTTCTATCCTTCTTACCAAGGATTAAAAAAAAATTCGAGGTATTTATATAATATTTTTGCCTCCGAAGGCTCCGATATTAAATGGAGAAATTTGAATGAAAAGGTTAATTTGGGTTATAATTATACTGGGAACATTTTATACTTCATCGATAAATTACGCGCAGGAATTACATGGATCAATAAAAGGGAAAGTGCTGGATGCTGAAACAATGCAGCCTTTACTAGGTGTAAATGTTATGATAATTAATTTGAAGAAAGGCTGCACTACAGATGCTGAAGGCAATTATGAAATTCCCGGTGTAAAAGTAGGAAGCTATAGCATTATCTATTCATATATCGGTTATGAAAAAACTGTCAGCACAGATGTTGTTGTAAGATCGGCGAGAATTACTTATGCAAATATTAAATTGAAGCCTTCATCTATTAATATACAGAGCATAAATGTTCTTGCAGGATATTTTAATCAGACTGAAGATCAATCTTTAAGTGCGACCTCTTTTTCATATGAAGAAATAAGAAGATCGCCTGGTGCAGGCGGGGATGTAAGTAGAATTATTTTTGGACTGCCCTCACTTGCAAAAATCAATGATACAAAGAATTCATTGATAGTACGCGGAGGAAGTCCGGTTGAGAATGGTTTTTTTATAGATAATATTGAAATACCCAACATAAATCATTTCCCTGTGCAGGGCTCTACTGAAGGTCCGATTGGTATTATCAATGTTGATCTGATTGATAATGTGAACTTTTACAGTGGAGGGTTTTCTTCTTTATACGGCGACCGCCTTTCGTCAATTATGGATTTAACATTCCGTGAGGGTGACAGAAGCAAATACGATTTCCAAGTGGGTATGAGCATGCAGGGTTTCGGCGGTATAGCAGAAGGACCGATTAACGGGGGCAAAGGGTCATTCGTTGTTTCTGCGAGAAGAAGTTACCTGGATTTGATACTTAACCTAATGAACGAAAATGTCGGACTTCCTATCTACAGTGATTTTCAAGGCAAAGTTGTTTACGACATTAATGATAGAAATAAAATATCTATAATCGATGTTCTCTCTTTCGATTATCAAAAGATGAATCAGATAGATGCCTTAGAAAATAAGAACGATGTATATATTGATTATAAGTTTTACTCCAATACTGCAGGAATTAATTGGCGGTACCTTTGGGATAAAACCGGATATTCAAATACTTCATTATCTCATACGTATTCTAAAACCAATGGCGATTATTTCCAGACAAGGGACGCAAAGCTTCTCTTAAATAATAATTCATTGGAAGAGGAGTTTAGGATTAGGAATGAGAACCATTTATTCTTTAACAATAAGTTTAAGATTGAATTCGGTTTTGATGCAAAAGCTTTTGTAAATTATTATAATCAATTCTATAATGAATACCAGGATCTATTGGGCCAAACTACTCCGGTGCTTTTACTCAACAAGAAAATAGATACATATAAATCAGGCATATATGCCGATATTAATTGGGAATTATATTCCGGATTAACAATTTCACCTGGAATTAGAATTGACTATTACAACTATAATAAAGAAGCTGATGTTTCCCCGAGGCTTTCAATAACCTATGCTTTTAATGATTTGACATCGATTGCGCTGACAACTGGGATTTATTATCAAAATATTCCCTGGTTGCTGATAGCACAAGAAGACGAATTCAAAAAGTTAAACAATCCTAAAGCATATCATTATATCATTGGGTTGAATCATCTTATTACTGAAAGTACAAAGCTGACGGTTGAGATCTACGATAAAGAGTATTTCAATTTCCCGATGGATCCTTCTCAGCCGAACCTCTTTGTGTTTGATCAGGCAGTTTTAGAGAATCTTTTCCTTACTCACCAAGCTTTAGTCGGTACGGGAGAAGCAAACAGTAAAGGGATTGAAGTTACAGTCCAGAAAAAGCTTGCAAAAGACTTCTATGGGTTAGTATCTGCATCATATTCCCAAGCAAAATATAAAGGGCTGGATAACAAGTGGTACGACCGCATTTATGATAATAGGTTTAATTTCGCAATTGAAGGAGGGTATAAACCTGACGATAAATGGGAGTTCAGCCTAAGATGGCTTTTTGCAGGAGGCGCACCTTATACTCCGTTTAATGATGAAGCTTCGCGTCTGGCTTTTATGGGTATCTTTGATGCAGCAAGAATTAACGGTGCTCGCCTTCCTGATTTTCATTCGCTTAACATCCGCGTAGACAGGCTCTTCAATTTCCAGTCCTCCTCACTAATAACTTATATCAGTATATGGAATGCATACGCGAGAGAAAATATAGCAACATATACCTGGAGCCAGATCGATAACAAAGTTGTTCCTGAAAAAATGTGGGGCATCCTCCCGGTATTCGGAATAGAATATGAGTTTTAATATCATGAAGGATAAGATTGATTCTTATATTAAATCCCGAGTTTATATCGCCGGATTAATTATGGTTCGATATAGATTCTAAGTCAGTAAGTTTATCAAGCGTTTGTTAGCTGACTAATTATGGTTTTTACATCTCATCTGTAATTTAACTTGATGAAAAATTCAATTTAAGTTTAATAAGTATTGAGAAGAACAGCAGGATAAATTTTCTATATGAAAGAAAACACCCATTATTTTTATGACAAAGGCAGGCTTCCAGGGCGAAATAAACCTTCAACTTTATCTAAACAAAAAATCCCAATCGTAAGATTGGGATTTTTTGTTCTTTGTAGCGGGGGCAGGACTTGAACCTACAACCTTCGGGTTATGAGCCCGACGAGCTACCAATTGCTCCACCCCGCGGTGTTTAATATCTATATATAAGAAATATTACCTGCTAAATACTTTGCGAAGCAAAGCCTTTTCTATTAAAGTCTTTTTATTTACGTTTCAAATTTTAAGACACAAATATACTTATTAACCGCACGTGAGTCAAATGAATATTTAATTGTCTAACCCCAATAATTCATTAAGAAAATATTCTAATGACCACCATTAGAAAGAAAAGGAACTAATCTCTTGATAATTAACGAATTAGAAAGCAAATTAGAGCATGAGAAATAGATAGAAAAAGTAAAAAAGCTTATCAATTAATTAAAAGCTTAATTACTAAAACTAAGAAATGTAGGGTAATGAAGATAGAATTAATAGGCAAGGTAATAAGTTCGAGCACTAGTAAGAGAAACATTAGGACTAAGTGACAAAAGAAATATTTGAATGTAAACAAATAGTAGAACATAAAGCATGATGAAGTCATTTCGGAAAGTATGCACAAGAAAAGAACCAGGAAGTATTTTGCCTGTTATATAATTGGTTTTATTGAAATATGAACATTGATTTCATGATAAAGAGTTTTAATATGCAAGATTGGCTTCTGGTACCGAAGTCAACTTATGAGAAGTTTATCCGGCATGAGTATCATTAATTTTATTTACTAATAAAAAGATTGGGATAAATTGTATGTGCGGCAGATTTGAAACTAAGCCATCAGTTCAGACAATAGTTGTCGAGCTGCAAAAGCATAACATCGACCTTGAGCTTGATCTGGAAGATGAAAAGAAGAAGACTGTTAACATTGCTCCGACTGATAAAATATTTTCTATATCACAGGCAGATAATATTTTTAAATTATCCATCGTTAATTGGGGAATAAAATTCTCAGATGATTCACCGTTAATTTTTAATTCACGCATAGAGACAATTAAAGAAAAGAAATACTGGATGAACCTTTTCAGTAAGAACCGGGCGTTAGTTCCCATGACCGCATTTTATGAATGGAAGAAAGAAGGCACACGTAAGATCCCGTACAGAATATTTCTCCCTGATGAAAACCTCTTTTTCGTGCCTGCATTATACCATATGAATAAAGATAAGAATATATTCGCTTCGTTAATTACGACTACGCCGAATAAATTCATCAAACCGGTACATCACCGAATGCCAGTAATATTCAAGATAAAGGACGGAATAAATTTCCTTAGTGATGATCCTGAGGCCAACCTTGCCAAATGTATTCCCTATACCGGCGAAATGGCTTTGGAGCCCGCATCAATCTGAAAAGAAATTATCATTTATTCACTTCTGCCCAATTTTCATGCCTTTGGGTAGGAATAAATACTTAAATGCTAAAAATCTGTTAAATCGAAGTATTTGTCGCATTTTGAATTTTCCCTTTATTTAATCCCAACGCACAAAATTATACTTACCAGTCAGTTTTATTCAAAAGGTACATTTATCAACTTAAATGAATTATATAGTATAAGACCAGGCATAAATTCAAGTTTAGTTGAGATTTTATAGAGACCCACATAGGATTTAAGCAACTTTCTGTTGTTCTATTTTTAATTCTGTTCTTAATGCCGTTCTTAATAAATGTAATTTCTTGCT
>Ga0075269_10000055_pt1 | contig 20559 bp, 16 predicted proteins | sample SF_Rice_5C_0N_10_FD_69773 | JGI IMG/M metagenome (GOLD analysis project Ga0075269, IMG submission 69773) | Rice paddy soil microbial communities from Twitchell Island, California, USA - SF_Rice_5C_0N_105 | ecosystem: Environmental > Terrestrial > Soil > Paddy field/soil | place: USA: Twitchell... | reverse complement strand
TCAATTAGATTATTAAAGATTTTATGTGAAAGAAGGATTCGTTTTTCCAAAGTAAATCGAGCCTTGCATTTCGCATTCAACTAGAAAATAGCAGGGGGAAATTCCGGTATCATTTTAATATCTATGTCCGGGAAAATGAATGGTCATAATTATTAAATCTACTTCCATATTTCTATTTAATAGCTTATTTTAAGCCCTAAAATATATGTAAATTTAATAAAATTAATCCTGCTTTTAAATTAATTTTCGGTTAAAATAATTAAGAACTTTACCTAATTATACAGCATGAATATACTTGGTATTTCAGCATTTTACCACGACAGTGCAGCGTGTCTTGTAAAGGACGGCAAAATTATATCTGCTGCCCAGGAGGAAAGGTTTACGAGGCAAAAGCATGATTTCAATTTTCCTTCGAACGCAATTAAGTTCTGTCTTGATTATTCCGGTTTAGATTCTTCTAAATTAGACATTGTTGCTTTTTATGATAAGCCGTTTCTTAAATTCGAAAGACTGCTCGAAACATACCTTACATATGCACCCGTCGGAATTAAGTCATTCATAAAAGCAATGCCGTTGTGGATAAAACAAAAGCTTTGGATGAAAGATTACATTCAGAAAGAGCTGAATTTTGAAGGAAGAATTATTTTCCCTGAGCATCATGAGTCTCATGCTGCTTCGGCGTTTTATCCTTCGCCTTTTAATGAAGCTGCAATATTAACAATGGATGGGGTTGGTGAATGGACAACAACAAGTTTCGGTACCGGAAAAGGAAATGAAATTGAATTATTAGAGGAGATAAAATTTCCTCACTCGCTCGGGCTTTTGTATTCGGCCTTTACCTATTACACAGGATTCAAAGTAAATTCAGGTGAATATAAAGTAATGGGACTTGCGCCATACGGTGAGCCGAAGTATAAAGATCTGATCTTGAATGAGCTAATTGATGTTAAAGAAGACGGATCGTTTAAGATAAATATGAAGTATTTCAATTACTGTGCGGGATTGACTATGACAAACGAAAAGTTTAATAAGCTTTTCGGAGGAAAGCCCAGAAAACCAGAGAGCAAACTTACACAAAGGGAAATGGATCTTGCAAGGTCAATTCAGGATGTAACCGAAGAAATTGTACTTAAGATCGGAAGGTATGTTCATAAAATAACAGGGATGAAAAATCTTGCACTTGCCGGAGGTGTAGCATTGAACTGTGTTGCAAACGGAAAGCTGTTAAAGGAAGGTCCCTTTGAAAAAATTTGGATACAGCCTGCGGCAGGAGATGCAGGCGGCGCTGCTGGTGCAGCTTTAGCTGGCTGGTATATGTATTTTAATAAACCGAGAACAATTAACGGAATTCAGGACGCGCAGTATGGTTCTTATCTTGGCCCTGAGTTTTCAGACAAAATGATTTTGGAATATTTTAAAAAGGATGGAATTATTTATCACAGAATAGAATCAGAGGAAATTCCGGAAATTGCTGCAGATTTAATTGCGCAAGAAAAAGTGCTGGGCTGGTTTCAGGGTAGAATGGAATTCGGTCCAAGGGCACTCGGGGCCAGATCTATTATAGGCGATGCTCGTTCACCTAAGATGCAATCTATAATGAACCTTAAAATTAAATTTAGGGAAAGCTTTCGGCCATTTGCTCCTTCAGTGTTAGCCGAAAAAGTCTGTGATTATTTTGAAATAGATACCGAAAGCCCCTATATGCTTTTAGTTGCGGATGTAAAAAAAGATAGACGTAAGCTGATGAATACAGAAGAAGAGAAGCTTTTCGGCATTGATAAGCTTAATATTGTAAGATCGGACATTCCTGCGGTTACACATATCGATTACTCTGCAAGGATTCAAACTGTTCACAAGGATACAAATCCGCTATACTATAATCTTATTTCTAAGTTTAATGAAAAATACGGCTGTGCAGTAATAATAAATACCTCATTCAATGTACGCGGTGAGCCAATAGTTTGTACCCCGGAAGATGCATATAAATGTTTTATGCGTACCCATATAGATCATTTAATAATTGGAAATTTTCTTTTGAATAAAGAAGAACAAAAACCTCTTGAGAATGATACAGACTGGAAAAAAGAGTTTTCTCTCGATTAAAAAATTGTATGATACTTGAAGAAATAAAAAATATAAAAGAATCAAAGAAGGATTTAAGAAAGTTCGGCCTGACCATCGGGATAGCTTTGATTGTTATCGCCGCAGTACTAATAATAACCCGGAAACATTCATCGTTGTATTTTGCCGGTGTCGGATTCATAATTGCAGTGATCGGCATAATTGTGCCGCAGATTTTAAAACCACTGAATAAAGTCTGGATGTCGCTATCAATCATTCTCGGCTGGATTATGACGAGAGTAATTTTGATTTTTTTGTTTTATCTTGCAATTACGCCGATAGGATTGTTGACTAAGTTGTTAAGGAAGGATTTTCTTGATATGAATATTGATAAAGCAAAAGGATCTTATTGGCTGAAACGTGAACTTAAAAAATTCGAACCGAAGGATTATGAAAGACAATTTTAATCATATAATATTTTATTCTTTTTAAAGGAGAAGTTATGAGTAAGCTATCAATTGTTTCGGAGCTATGGCAGTTTTTAAGAGTTAGAAAAAAATGGTGGCTTGCGCCTATTTTAATTTTTCTTTTACTGCTTGGCGTTTTAATTGTACTTACACAGGGTTCTGCTCTGGCTCCATTTATTTACTCATTATTTTAATGGCCGAATTATAATTTTATCTTAATCGTGGTCTCGCTATTAATATGAATCGGATAAAATAAAAACTAATATGCCGGCTAAAGAAAAAATAAAAATCAAGCTTAAGAAGAAACGAATTCCGGTGCCTAAAAAGCCACCGAAAGTTATACCTGATAAAAATGCTTACGTCCGCGAAAAAGAAAAAGATAAACTTAGAAAAAACATTGAAAAGGAATAACAGTTAAATGCTGAAAGCTACTGTTATTCTTGCATTTTATAACCGAGTAGATTATCTAAAGCTAGTCCTTGCTGGTTTTGATAGGCAGTCATTTAAAGAATTTGAAATTATTATTGCTGATGATGGCTCTTCAACTGAGGCGGTTCATGAAGTAGAAAAATTAGCAGCAGGCTTCCCTTACTCTATTACCCACTTATGGCATGAAGACAAAGGATTTCGTAAGAACAAAATTCTAAACCAAGCGATTAAAGCAGCAAAATCCGATTTCCTTATCTTTGTAGATGCAGATTGCGTTCCTCATCCTGATTTTGTTAGCGAACATTTAAAGTGCTTTCAGATGGGGAATTGCTTAACCGGCAGAAGAGTGAATCTCTCCGAAAGAATAACTAGAATGCTTACTCCGCAGAATATCAAGGAGGGATTTTTGGAAAAGAATATGCTTCTATTAATCAGCGATGGTATCTTCGGCAAATCTATAGACATTGAAAAGGGATTTTATTTTAAGAACAGTTTCCTAAGAAAATTCTTTAACAAGAAAAAGCGCGGACTTCTAGGATGCAACTTTTCTATTTATAAAGAAGACTTCTTTAAAATAAACGGCTTTGATGAAAGATATGAAGCTCCTTCAATTGGAGAAGATTCGGATGTTGAATACCGCCTTTCCCTCTGCGGCGTCAAAGTAGAATCTCTTAACAACATTGCAGTTCAATATCATCTTTATCATAAGCTTCAAGCCCGTCCTGAAGAAAACCTAGTTTTGTTTGAAGAAGTGAAAAAACAAAGAGTTTTTTTTACGCCATTTGGATTAAAATAATAGACCGGGAGGTTTCCCGGTCTAACAATTAGAATCTCTAATAATAAATGAGAGAGAAATTAGCCAATAGGTAATACGGCTTTCCCATAAGTTTCATTTAATACATGTGCCAGCCCGGTATAAATTGCAGATAATCCACATATCATTCCTTCCCAGCCTGCAACTACTCCGATTGCAGAATTTCCTGTCAGTTCTTTTAATGCAAGCAGCCAGTACAAAATAATTAATGTAAAGAAAACAATTTGAAGCGCCCTGTTATGTTTCAATGTAGCAATCCACATAACAAATGTAAACAAGCCCCATAAGAATAAATAAGCAGCCATACCTCCGGCATCTGCAGCAGCTATACCGCCCCATTTCGGCATTACTATAAGATATACCAAAGTAAGCCAGAATAGCCCGTAAGAGATAAATGCAGTAGTTCCGAATGTATTCCCCTTTTTCCATTCCATCCATCCGGCAAAAATTTGCGCTATACCGCCGTAAAAGATCCCCATCGCAAGTATCATGCTTGTTAATCCGATTAAGCCTGCATTGGCAAGGTTAAGAAGAACCGTAGTCATGCCGAATGCAATCAGTCCTAAAGGTGCCGGATTGGCTGTAGTATCGACAAGCTTAGTACCATCTGACATAGAACCTCCTAAATATAGTAGAGTAGATATTTAATTTGGCACAGTAATATCAAAATTAAATAAGAATTTATCAAACACCAACTTGCAGAATTGCAGTTCGAATTACATGTTATCATTTCTGATCTAAATATTAGAGTTAAAAATTAAAAGTATTTATAAAAGCAGTTGTTTTTGATTAACAATTCATCCCAAGTGTATTAATATGTACTTAACTGAAGTTATGCAAATGTTAGTTTTTGTCATATTGAACAAAGTGAAATATCTCAAAATTATTCAAAATCGTAACATTGAGATTCTTCTCTCCGCTCAGAATGACAGTTTTAAGTAACTTCAGTACTTAAGTCAAAATCCTTAATTTTTCTATGCAGTAAATTTGCATTCTTTTATGTCATGCCTTATATTTGTTAAAATAATTTTATAAAATCCTAAGAAAATAAGGGAACAAATGACAGACGACTTAGATATTAAAATCTTGAATATCTTACAGAAGAATGGGAGGACTAAGCGAAATGTTATTGCTGAGTCTATTGGCCTCTCTATTCCATCCGTAAGTGAAAGACTCCATAAACTGGAGGAAAAGGGAATCATTGAGGGATATTTCACAAAAGTTAACCGGAAGTCTTTCGGTTATGATATAATGGCATATATCCTTGTAACTATGGAATCGTCTAAATTCTACAAAGGGTTTACAGCCAAAGTAGAAAAGGTTCCTCAAATTCTTGAGTGTCATTCAGTCTTAGGTGAAGGCTCTCATTTATTAAAAGCTATTGTGAAGAACACTGAGTCTCTTGAACGACTCTTAAGCGAAATTCAATCATGGCAGGGCGTTTCTTCTACGAAAACCACTTTCGTTCTGTCTACAATTAAAGAAACTGATGAAATAGAGATTTAAAAATATATTTATTAAACAATTAGAAGGATAAGTTATGGCTAAAGTAAACTCACCTATTGAGAATATTTTTAATTTTATCAAAACAAAAGGGATTAAATTTGTCGACTTAAAATTTATGGACTTCCCCGGTCAATGGCAGCATTTTACCGTGCCAGTCACCCAGCTAAAAGAAGATTCATTTGAAGACGGTTTCGGCTTTGACGGTTCTTCTATCAGAGGCTGGAAAGCTATAAATGAAAGTGATATGTTGATCATTCCTGATCCGGATACTTTGTTTTTAGATCCATTTATCGAATCACCTACAATCAGTTTGATCTGCGATGTTTATGAACCTGCTACCAAAGAACAATATTCCAGATGCCCAAGAAACATTGCACAGAAAGCTTCAAAGTACTTGGTATCAACCGGTATTGCTGATACTGTTTATTACGGGCCGGAAGCGGAGTTCTTTATTTTCGATGACGTTAGATTTGATTCAAAACCAAACGGCAGCTTTTATGTTGTGGATTCAGTAGAAGGCAAATGGAACAGCGGCCGTGAAGAAGGGCCGAACCTGGGATATAAACCCCGCTACAAAGAAGGATATTTCCCTGTCCCTCCGACTGATGCTTTGATGGATCTTAGAAATGAAATGGTTACTAATCTTATTAACAGCGGTATTGACGTTGAAGCACAGCATCATGAAGTAGCAAGCGGCGGCCAATGCGAAATTGATTTACGCTTCGAACCTATCGTTAAAGCTGCTGACCAGCTTTTGCTCTTTAAGTACATTGTAAAAAATACTGCTAAGAAACACAATAAGACTGTAACTTACATGCCTAAACCGATCTTCGGCGACAACGGTAGCGGTATGCACGTTCATTCGAGTTTCTGGAAAAAAGGCAAACCGCTATTCGCAGGATCAGGCTATGCCGGATTAAGCGAAATGGCTCTATATTACATCGGAGGCTTATTGAAACATGCTCCTTCCCTCCTTGCTTTTACTAATCCGACAACAAACTCTTATAAGCGACTAGTTCCAGGATTTGAAGCTCCTGTTAATCTTGCATACTCTCAGAGAAACAGAAGCGCTTCATGCAGAATCCCGATGTACTCCTCAAGCCCGAAAGCCAAACGCGTAGAGTTCAGATGTCCTGATGGATCAAGCAATCCTTATTTAGCATTCTCAGCAATGCTGATGGCAGGACTGGATGGAATAATTAACCGTATTGATCCTGGTGAACCCCTCGATAAGGATATTTATGATATGTCCCCTGAAGAATTGAAAGATGTTCCTTCAACTCCCGGAAGTTTAGGGGAAGCATTGAAGGCTCTTTCCGATGATCATGAATACTTACTGAAAGGCGATGTATTTACCGAAGATGTTATCGACACATGGATTGATTACAAGATAGATAAGGAAATCAAACCGATGGCGCTTCAGCCGCATCCGTACGAGTTCAACTTATACTATGATGTATAATCTTTAAATCTCTAATTGATTGAAATGGGCGGATTCATTATCCGCTCATTTTTATTTTAAATAGTATCTGTTGCTCTATCATAGGACTCAAATTCTCCATTAGAAAAATTTATATCCCATAAAGTTTTATTATATACAATCATTCATCATCCATCTGCCATCTTTTTGAAATATTTACTTTCCCATTTCTGCAGTAAAATATTTTGCCAAGCCTTTCTATATGACTCACCTGGAACTGAATAATTTTATAATATATCTTAAACTCACAAAATGAATATATTCTTAAATATTGTACACACCAACTGTATAATAAGCATAACACCAAGCCACAACCGATGATGACGGCTTCATGGTCGCTTAAAAGGTGTCTTTTAAGCGACCATGAAGCCGTCATGATAGCATTTATATGCGATGGAAACAGTTGTTAGGCCTTATGTTAAGCAGGCAAGCTGTTTCGAAGATATTATTCAATTCAGCCGCAGCAAAGGAAAATAATCAAATCTTTAGCGTTGACATACTCAACAGTTTCCTATTCCTGCCTATAGATGGGTAAACTTTGCAACATCTTAGGCGCAATCCTGATCTCTTGCATTAGAAATTGATTTGATTATATGTACATAAATTCGATCTTTTGTAATAGGAAAGGAATATAAATGAGGACCATTACTGCCACAAAAGCAAGAAGCAATTTATATAAGCTAATTGATGAAACTACAGTCGATAAATTTTCTGATAAGTTGATATGGTAAAATGGCAAATAGTGTATACTAAACAAGCATAAAGAGAAGCTTAGAAGATTAAAACTGCCGGGCTGAAAGGAAAAGCAGAAGAACAAATAAAAAATATGGAAAGAAATCTATACCAAAACTCTCCAGCATATGAAAAATTATTAGGTGATTTATCGGGTGCAATATCGCGCCGAATAAATATTCAACATTGATTAGTCTCCCAAATATTAGAAGATATTAAAGCCGTATAAGTAATAAGAATGTGGACTCATTACGAATAAATATGATTTTAGTTTTTCCTGCTTGTTTAATATGAAAGAAAGTTAGAAATCATAAAATTAGTATGTCGCGGCAGTTTTATTTTAGAAACCTCACCAGTCCCCCGTATCTTTTATCCATCTTGAAGTTGAACCTTTCAAAGAATGACTTGAGATAAAAATGAGTGGTAACTGTTTTAATCCCTTCTGTGGTTAGTCTTTTACAGAAGTCTTCAATCAGCTTTGCGGCTAAACCTCGCCCTCTGAATGACTTCGATATCTCGATACCTTCGATGTTAGCAATCTTCGGGTATAGTATCCTGTAGCAGATCCCACCGATTGTGTTCTCCTCATCATTATCCATTATTAATAAATAATTCAATTCATTATTTATCTTAACAGGGTAGTTGTCGATTATGAAGAGCCTATGCAGCGCGCCGATTTCAGAGGGTGAAACAGGTTTACGGATAGAATATGCTATTCCAAATGTATCAGGGACTTTTGTCATTAACAAAACATCCTGTCCGGAGTTTTCACCTGAAGCAGCAACCTCAATTTTTGAATTTGATAGAGCAAGCTTTGGGAAGACTAATCTGTTTAACACTTCTTTATCGATTTTATCCGTTATTAATTCCTGGAGCTCGACTAGCTCTATCCTTTTTATAGATGAAAGCTTAGGAAATTTGAAAAGCGAATCAGTAAGCTTTTTGAAAAGAGAGTTGACTTCATCTGAAAAGCCAAAGAAATAAGTATTCGCGTAAAAGATGTACCTGATAATTTCTGGGTAATTTTCCATGCGGTACATAGAGTAGAGGTTTTGAATGAAGTCGGATTTTGCTTTTTTAGTTGACCGTAGGTTTTCCTCAACCCAGTCGTTATAATTTTTAATTGCACTCTTGATGTATGAATCTACAAAAGGCTCGTTCTTAATTCTTTCCAGGTAGTCCGATAGCTTATTTCTTATATCAAATCCGGATAATGTATCAGATTTATAAATTTCTTTTTTAAGATCCGAAAGAAATATTATGCCCTCATCGTATCCCAGTCCTTCAAGACAAGCTTCAAAGATCCAATCTATTTTAAGATGTTCACGGCACCAGGGGTAGTGCGAAGTTGTTTGAATATAAAAATTATTTAGTATAGGAGTAATTAAAGCAAGCGGATATAAATATTCCTTCCAGCCGGCAATTGAAATTACTTTTATACCTTCTTTAAAATATGGCTCCGGAACAACAACATTGGAAGGGGATATGTTCCCGGGGATGACTTTGTAGTCGCTGTTCTTTAGTACTGCAAAATAGGCTGATATACCGCGGCGGAACAGGATTTCCCATTCAATCTCATATTCTTTTTTATTTATGGAAGATTGTGCTGAAGTAAGCTGCCTTATCTTTTCCCAGACAGTCAAATCATTTATAAAGTCAAAGGATATTATACCCTGGTTGGACCGGAAATTGCCCAAGCGCGGCAAAATGGAAATCCCGGTTGAGTTATGCGCAATTTTAATTGTAAGATATATCGTGTCTAATACTTTTTTCCTTGTTAAGTTAGGTGTAATCAGGATAACAAGGTCATAATGCTTAAAGCTTTTGGTATTGATGCTTAAGTGATATAACAGCCTTTTACGTGACGCACTTAGCTGTGAGATATAAATCCCTCTGTCGTTAACCTCCTCTAAATCAAATTTATCGTGGTCAAATATCAGGAAGAACGCTTCCTTCAGAAATGTTGAGCAGAAAAGAATATTATCAATTCTGTCCTTTTCGCTTTGTGTTATAATATCCTGGTAAATTATTTTTTTACACCAATTTTCTTTTACAGTTTCATAAGGCGAAAGCTTAAATGTTGATTCGAACCATTTAGCTATCTTTTTGAATTGAAGCCTTGCATAACGCGAAAGCCTTCTATCCTTTTGGTGGAGTATCCATTTAATGAGCTCGGCGCGTATTAGTGAATAGGTTGAAGGGTTGCCGTAAACAAACCTGGTGAACATGTCAAGGATACGCTTAAATTGTCTTAGTTCCGTTTCAGCCAGCGGATACTGAAGGCCTTTCCGGTAAGCTTCCATTCTTATACTAAGAGCCTTAAACCTGAATCCTTCAATTTGGCTATAGCTGATCTCTTCAATTACTTTCTTGTTTAAGAAAATTCTCTTACTATTTATAAACGAAGGTAAATAGCGGTTATAATCTATCTCCGGCTGATTGATGAGCAGAATTTTATATGCAAGACTCCTGACAGCAAATGACGGGTGTGAAGATAGTGTCTCCAATCTTCTGCTTATTAAGTTCTCAAGCTTTATTTCCCTGATTTTCAAAAGATCCTCGAGCTCGTGTATAGCTTCGAGCTGACTGCTGCTTTTACCGAATAGTGCTGTCGATATTTCTCGGTTGAGTTTAAACATTCCGGAATCGAAATTTGAAGTATTGGATATATTTTCAATATTGAAATTCCTTTTTCTTCCGGAGAAGTCAATAGATATTTGAGAGGATATATCAGTGAAGTAGAAATCCCAATCACTTTTACATACTGCAAAGCCTATCATGTTTATGTTTCCCATCCACAATATCGGCTGCCTGACAAATGTGCCCAGATCAATAATATCAGACTTAATTATGTATTCAAAATCGCCGATCCGGATATGCCCGTTTTTCTTTCTGATTATTAAAAGCTTTTTATGCTGCTTATCGTAAATGCCTTCTTGCTGAGCCTCAATGTCATCCTGCGTTAATCCAAGGTCTTTCAGTATCCAAAAAGGTATGATAATCCTTAATTCACCTATGTTATAATCAAGTCTCGACTTCTGATAAAGTAATTCAATTTCTTCATGGAAATTAGCCTCTATCGTCTTTCGCTTAAATGTCCCTTTTGCAGTAAGCTCCCCTTTTTCTTCGGAGAAATTTCTTTTGAGTATTGAAAACTTTATAATACGTTCAAATGGGTTTAAGCTCGAATTAACTGAGGCTACGATTGTGCTGAAATACTCTGTAAGTATGTGCTGTGAATTAGCGCTTTTGATAAAAGGGTCCTCATAATCCGGCACTATCAACAAGGTGTTGTTGGGTTTCATATCGCCGACAAGGAAAGCACGTTTTAGTCCGGGAATGAATTCGAATTTCTTTTCAATATAAGCAGGTGCTATAGTTTGCCCCTTACTATTCTTATAGATGTCCTTTACACGGTCAATTATGTAAAGTGACCCATTATCATCCTGCTTAAAAAGGTCACCGGTTGAAAGCCATTGCTCTCCGGTTAGATCTTTATTATCATCATCCAGATATTTTGCTACATAATGTCCGGCAATTTTCAGTTCACCGCCCGGTGAGAAATTTATTTTCATCCCTGGTAAAGGAATGCCGACTGAGTCTTTAATATATTCGCCGGGCATAGTCATGCTGATTCCGCCGGTAGCTTCGGTCATACCGAATCCGCTGCATAGCTCCACGCCGTATTTATTAAAGAATTTAAATACCTTCGGTTCAAGATAACCGGCAGCAGATAGGCCCCATATTAAATTCTTGCCAACCAGTTCACTGAATATTTTTTCAGGATTTGCATTGCTGCCTTCTTTCTCGGCTATCTCATGGAATTTTTCAGAGATTTGTTTCCATCTTAAAGGAATGCCGACTAAACCGGTCGGCTGAAAAGCCCGCATTAAGTTTAATATTGAATCAACATCGTTCCTTCCGGCGAAGACGTAAGTTCCGCCCCAGAATATCATTCCCAGCAATTCCAGGTATCTGCCGAAGGTGTGATAAAGAGGGAGATAGGAGACAAGTAATTCATTATTTCCTACTTTAGGAAGTACTGCTGCACGGGCAAATCTTTTAGATATTAAATTATAAATTGAGAACTGAACTCCCTTAGGCATTCCTGTGCTGCCTGATGTGAACATGGTCGTAGCAATTTCATCAAGCTTCAATTTCTTCCTTTTGCTTAGAATACCGGGTATATCTTTGCTACTGATTAAAGAAAGTATTTGATCGAGCTGAATGACATCCTCACCGATTGCTTCGGAAGCACCAGTAAAGAATATTTCGAATTTCTTACCAGTCTTATCGCGAAGAGTCCTTAATATTTCAAGCCGCTGGTAAGTATCTGTTATTACAATATTGAAATTTATTTTCGAAAAGATATATCCAAGAGTTTCCAGCCCGAACTGCGGGTGAAGAGGAGAATCCGGGATATCATAAGTGAGGCACGCAAGGTCGCAGCATGCGCTGTCTATAGAATTGTCACTGTATATTGCTGCCCTGGGTTTGAAATTAGAGACATATAAAAATGCAGTAGCGATTTTCCTTATCCGGTTTTCGATAAGCTTATAGCTGTATTCATTCTTTAAGTTCTCGATTACGGTTGTAAAAAGAACTTTATCCGGATGACGAATAGTACGTTGCTCAATAAGATCGCGGATAGAATAATTCGATGCACTTATCGCTTTGAAAACAGTTTCCGCCCATCTGTACCTTTCATTTATATGCTTTAAGCTTTGAAGGAAAATAGGAAAGCGGCTTAAATCAAGGTAGCGCTGCCAGGCCCTTTTATCTATGGTATTTTGTATGCCGGTAGAAAATATATCTTCGGTAATTTTTAATAAATAACTTGCATTTTGACTATCAAATTTCTCAGGTAATGTATCTTCTATTAAATCTAATCTGTCAACGAAGAGTTTAGTCAGTTCATTTTTCATTTTTATCTCCCATTCAAAAATATGAAAAAGAAATGACCGGATTAAGTGTTTAAGATAAAGAAATGTTCTGAGTTCTTTTTGCCCGCGGGAATCTGCTTTTGATTCCTCCGTCCGTAACCACCGCGGTTCCAATTACAGCTCCGCTGTATTTTATAACGCATTGTCCTGAAATATTGCTCTTTACTTTTATAGTTCCACCTTCTAGGTACTTCTTCAGATCGGTTAGTTCTTCAATTTCGAATATTCTTTTAGAAATTTTATCTTGTAGTATTTGCGAAGCTTGTGTATGAAGTATTATTTGCCCATTCTTATCAATCGTTCCGAACTTAGTGCCTATTCTCTCAAATAATCCCGGATAATCATCTTCCCAGTTTTTATTGACGAAGAAAATATCATTTTGTTTCATGATATATTTGAAACCTGATAGAATATCCTTACTTATGCCGAATTCCGTTTCAATTCCTTTTAACCTGTTTTTGAGCTGTTTATCTGTGAAACTTAAAAGTTTAATGTTTCTAAGGTTAGGTATTTCGATTTCAGGCGAAGCTGTGTTATCAGTCTTCCTCAATTTAATTATGAAGAAACCGTCCGAGTCAACTTCCCAGGGCAAAATTCTTCTTGACCGGGATATTGAACTATCAAGAGCTTGTCCGTCGTATGCTGTAAATCCTTCATAACTTTTTACCGGCAGATCAATATCCATTGTCTCAACTGGGTATTTCTTTAAAACCTTATCAATTATAAATTCATTTTCTTCAGGAGTTAATGTGCAAGTAGAGTATACGATCTCGCCGCCTGTCCTTACCATTTTAATAGCAGCAATGAGAAGCCGGAGCTGAACATCGCCGAGTCTTTCTGCCCGTTCTTTTGACCACCAGTTATTTACTTCGTTCTTTTTCTGAACGATACCCAGCCCGCTGCATGGAGCATCTACCAGCACCTTATCAAAGTATTCGCTGTAGATTTTACTAAGCCGTTCTCCTTTTGTATATGTTACTCCCGCGTTAATTATATTCATGCGGTCTAGATTATAAATGAGCATCTTAACCCGGTCGAGTGAAATTTCATTAGCAATTAGAGTCCCATCGTTATTCATCATCTCGCCGAGTTCTGTTGTCTTCGAGCCGGGAGCTGCACACAAGTCAAGTATCTTCTCTCCCGGTTGCGGCGATAGTACAATCGGCGGGATCATAGAAGATAAGCTCTGTATATAATAATCTCCGATGATATGCTGAAGAGTTTTTCCAATTGCGTCGCTGTTTTCTGTAATTTTAAGGGCAAATGGAATAGTGGGGATTTCTTCTGTACTAATAGAATATATCGCATCAAGTGATTGAGCTAAATTATTTTTGTCAGCCTTCAACCTGTTGACCCGGAGATAATGAGAATAATCTTTTTTGATGAATTGTGAAAATTCTTTTGCTGCTTCTTCCCCGTATAGCCCGCTTATATAGTTAAAAATATTTCCCTTTGATTCGGACAAAGCTTAGTACCTAATTAGATTTAGCATTCTTAAAATATTATTTATGACTTCGCTTGAATTTTTACTGCCGGGAAATTTCTTTTTGTAATCAATATCAATCCTTTTTATAATACTGTCCAGATATTCTTCATATTTATTTATTGAAGGCTTTATATCATTATCGCTCTTAGGGATTTTGATGCTAGCGGGCTTTTGCCTGTTAGAATAGATTATGAATTTTGCTCTAGCGTAGTTTGAGGCTTGTAAAATAAGGCTTCCATCAATACTAAGAATTTCGAAGCTACCGAAAAATTCCTGGCCGATAACCAATGCTTTGCCAGGTAAATTTGATTCATCAAATTCCTTGAATTGAATAAAGTCTTCTGGGAATGCTTTTATGCCTTCTGATTTAATGCTTTCTGCACATGAAGAAATAAAATCCCTCTCAGTCAACTTTTAGCACCTACTTCCGTTAAATAGTTAGATATGATCTCCGTTAATTCCTCTTTATCCGAATATTCCTTAACGGTCAATCTCCTTGAGTCACACCCTATTATCATTGCCGAGACTCTATCTACTTTAGAATTGTATAATGCCAGTACCGGGATCTTTAATTCATAAAGGGCATATGAAATTTCAAATCCAACTCCTAAACTCGCGCCCGAAATTTCTGCTATTACAGCGCTGCTTTTCTCAAGCCATTTAATATCTCTTCTGAATACCTGCCTTACGGTTAATGGGACTGTAGTTTTAAAGCTTTCATTTAGCTCTGATAAGGGAGTATGCCCCTGGCTCGAAAGGAATTGAATTATATCTTTCAAATTACTTTGGAACCGTGTATCTCCTTTAATGGCTCCTGCACAATAAATAACCATCTTACAATTCTAAAATCTTTTTATAATAGTTTTCATACATTGGAACTACGATTGATATGTCAAAGTTTTCAACCGCTCTTTTCCTTGAATTATCTGCAAACAGCTTCCTCTTTCTTTCATTTGATAAAAGATCTATTACATATTTTGCCATTCTATTTATATCGCCAATCTCTGCAATAAAACCTGTTTCATTATGACGGATCAGTTCAGGCAGGCCGCCGACACTAGTGCCCACAACAGGTACTCCGCATGCCATAGCCTCAAGAGCAGCCAGGCCAAAGCTTTCAGACTGAGAGGGGATCAAGAAGACATCTGCCGTATTTAATATCTCAACCAGACCTTCCTGTTTCCCTAAGAATTTTACATGATCGCAAAGGTGAAGTTCACGGCATAACCTTTCACACTCCGACCGGTCAGGCCCATCGCCGACAAGAACTAGCTTTGATGGTATTTCTTTTACAACTTGCTCAAAGACCCTTATTGTATCGGTTACTCTCTTTACCGGACGGAAATTTGAAGTGTGAACGATAATCTTTTCATTTTTAGGAGCTATATGATCTCTGAATACCCCATCAATTTTAGGCTTATATAATTCAGTATCAACAAAGTTTGGGATAATTGCAATATCTTTATCTATTGAATAATTTATGAGCGTCTTTTCCTTTAGAAATCTTGATACCGCGGTAACACCGTCGCTTTGTTCGGTGCTGAATTTTACCAGTGGTAGGAATGATGGTTCCAAACCTACAAGCGTAATATCTGTGCCGTGAAGTGTAGTAATTACTTTGACATCCATCTTATCTTTTAATATTTGCTTAGCAAGGTAAGCACTGCTTGCATGAGGTATTGCATAATGTACGTGTAAAAGATCAAGCTTTTCATAAGTAGCTACTTCAACCATTTTGCTTGCAAGCGCAAGGCTGTATAACGGGAACTCAAACAAAGGATAGTTGCTAAGTTCGACTTCGTGGAACACAATATTTTCTATATACTGCGTTAATCTAAATGGCAGGGCATAACTAATAAAGTGAATTTGGTGCCCTCGTTTTGCAAGCTCTTTCCCTAATTCAGTTGCAATTACTCCGCTCCCTCCGTATGTCGGATAACATGTTATTCCTATTCTCATATAATTATTTACTTCTTTTTTGAAGTGTACTTTAAGTCTTTTTCCAAATGCAAATATAATTTAATTTGACCTTAATATTCAGTCACTAAGGATATGCCATTTCCCCTTTGTTGTTTATCACCTTGCTGACCTACTCCATTTCTAATAAAATTTTTTTAACAATGGATAAGAAAGTAAATTTGAGATACGAAAATTATTATTGATTTCCGGATTAAGAGAGCTAATATTTAAATGAAACTTTTAGTAATAGGACATTCTGTCGAAGACCATATAAATCAAAACGGCGTTGAGCTTGTAAAGCCTGGCGGAATATTTTATACTATGCTTGCATTAAAGAATTTTGTTGGGCCCGGTGATGAAATATTCCTAAATTCTTATGTTCAGAAAGAAAATTATAATCTATTCGAAGGTGTATATTCCGGTTTTGATAGGACTTACTTGAAGTTTGTTGACAGGATCCCGAAAGTATATTTGACTTTACATAACTTTAAGGAAAGAGGCGAGACTTATCAAAGCATGTCTCAAAGCCTCGATGTGGATACCGATAATCTAGGACAGTTCGACGGGATACTTATAAATATGATTACCGGCTTTGATATTTCATTGGATCAATTGGAGAAAATCAGGAAATTTTATAAAGGATTAATTTTCATTGATGCTCACACTCTTTGCCGCGGATTGGATGAAAACCTTAAAAGAGAATTTCGCCCAATTCCCCAATTTGAAAGATGGGGATCATCTGTTGATATACTGCAAGCAAATGATAGTGAAATAAAGACTCTCAGCAGTCAAACTGAAGAAAGAAAAATTGCAGAAGAAATATTAAGCCTGGGAGTAAAAATATTTATTGTAACAAAAGGCAGCATTGGTGCAAGAATTTATACAGTAAAGAATAAGGAAATTATTTCGATATTTAAGCCGGCAGTGAAAATTGAGAGTAAAAATATGGTCGGCACTGGTGATGTTTTTGGTGCTGTCTTTTTTTATAATTATATTAAAACTAATGATGAAGCCGCATCGTTGGATTTAGCAAATATTGCGGCAGGAAGTGCAGCTTCATATAATGATTTTAAGAACTTTGATAAATTAAGGACAGATGTTTTCAAACGATATAATTAAAAAAAGAATTCTGGTAGTCGGAGCAAACGGTATGCTCGGTCAGAGAATAGTTAAGTTTTACACTGCACAGGAAATTACCTCATTGCTCGGCTGTTCAATAGAACCCGAAGCTGTTTATAGTAATGCTGATTATGTATGCTGCGATTTATCTAAACGGGATAGCATAAAAAAAATCGTCTTTGATTTTTATCCAGATGTCATAGTCAATGCCGCCGCTTATACCAACGTAGATAAAAGCGAAAGCGAAAGGGAACTTGCCTGGAAGATAAATGTAAAAGGAGTAGAGTACCTTGCTGAAATGTGCAGGGTTTTGGATGCCCATCTTATTCATATCTCTACAGATTATATTTTCGATGGGACAAAAGGGCCATATAATGAAAATGCTACTCCTAATCCGTTAGGCTATTACGGCAGAACTAAACTTGCAAGCGAAAATGCTTTGAAGATAAGCGGAGCGATACATACTATCTTAAGAACTAATGTACTATACGGAGCAGCGAATAGCAGGCCGGATTTTGTCCGCTGGGTTGTTAATTCAATCCGAAATGAAAATCAAATCAAGATTGTTACTGATCAGATAAATAATCCAACGTTTATTGATGATCTTGTCCAGGCAATTAGTAAGGTAATTGAATTTAATAAGCAGGGAATTTATAACATCGGCGGTAAGGAATTCCTTTCAAGATATGATTTTACTTTAAGGATTGCTGAATTCTTCAACCTCGACAAAAAATATATTACCCCAATTAAGACACCTGAGCTCAATCAGCCAGCACCCCGACCTCTTAAGTCAGGGCTAATAATACTTAAAGCAGAAACAGAAATGGGCTATTGCCCCCATTCAATAAATGAATCTCTGGCATCTATGAAGAAAGAACTATCTCTATGAATAAACTTTTCTATTTAATTTTATCCATTCTGGTGATATTCTCCAGATCCCCATTTCTACAAGCGCAAAATGATTTTCCTAATTGGGCTAAAGGCATAGTATGGTATCAAATATTCCCTGAGAGATTTGCTGACGGTGATAAGAAGAATGATTCTACCTTAGTTGATAAAGTAGATGCTGAATATGGAAAAGAGATTCCCGGCTGGCATACATCAAGATGGACAAGTGATTGGTTTGCCCAGTCGCAATGGGAAAAGAACTTAGGAGGGAAATTCGGCTGGCATTTAACACAAAGGAGATACGGCGGGGACATACAGGGGATTATTGATCATCTCGATTACCTAAAGAGCCTTGGGGTTGGAGCTATTTATCTTAATCCAATGTTTGATGCAGTTTCCCTTCATAAATATGATGCTTCAACATACCATCATATAGATGTAAACTTCGGCCCTGATCCAATTGGAGATAAGAAGATTATTGCTTCAGAAAACCCTGACGATCCTTCAACCTGGAAGTGGACTAGCGCAGATAAATTATTCTTGAAGTTGATACGCGAAGTTCATAAGCACGGTATGAAAATAATTATCGACGGTGTATTCAACCATACCGGTACACATTTCTGGGCATTTCAAGATATTCTTAAGAACAGGGAAAAATCAATATATAAAGACTGGTATGAGATAACAAGCTTTAGTGATTCTACCGGCAAACTTGATTACAAAGGCTGGTGGGGGACAAAAACCTTACCGGTATTTAACAGGACTAAATTAGACCTTGCTGAAGGCCCGAAGCAGTATATCTTTAATATTACTAAACGCTGGATGGATCCAAACGGCGATGGTCTTTCGGGTGATGGAATTGACGGCTGGCGGCTGGATGTGGCAAATGAAGTGCCGATGGGATTCTGGAATGATTGGCATAAGCTTGTCAAGTCAATAAATCCGGAAGCAATTATCATTGGTGAACTTTGGGAATTATCTCCCGATTTTATTACTTCTGATGGCCCGTTTGATGCACTAATGAATTATAACTTTGCCTTTGCTGTGAATAAGTTTTTCATAGCACAAAAGACAAAGATATCTGTTACAGATTTTATAAAAGGGCTGCATCAAATTGATGAGACATATCCCGAGCAGAATCTGGATATACTTCAGAATCTTGTCGATAGTCATGATACTGAAAGAATTTCATCTATGATTAAGAATCCGGACAGAAAATACGATTACGACGGGAACTCAAATAATCCGAATTATGATCCTTCCAAGCCAACTGCAGAAGATTATCAAATGCAGAAGCTCATAGCGGCATTTCAAATGACATACCGCGGGGCGCCGATGATATATTATGGTGATGAGGTTGGAATGTGGGGTGCTGATGATCCTTATGACCGTCAGCCGATGGTTTGGAGTAATTTGAAGTATGATGATCAGGTTATAACGCCGGAATCAGGATTTAAGAAGGGATACGGGACATATAAAGTAGAGCAAAATGAAGACTTGCTGAGCTTTTATAAGAAGATCATTTCAATCAGGAATTATAATCCAGCATTAAAGTATGGAAATGTTTCTTTCATATATACAAACAATCAGAAAGATTCATTTGCTTTTGAAAGAGAATTCAAGAATGAAAAAATGATTGTTGCATTTAATATTGGAAATGAAGAAGACAGACTCGAAATACCTATAGCCGGGAAGCAGAATTATTATGTAGAATTAATTAATAATGAACAGGGAACACTTGCCGGTGCAACGGATTCGGGCGGTATATTAATGTATCAGCTACCGCCGAAGTCGGTGAGGATATTTAAGTTTTGGAAAAACTAATTCAAATTAATGATTAAAGTTAACTGCTTACTTATATAAACTGTCTACCGTCGGTAGATAATTTAAAACGGTTCTATAATTTATAAACAAGATGTAACACAAGCTTCTACTACTCTTATGAGCAGCTTCGAAGAATTAGTTAGAGCGACTCATATCAGCAGCATTCCTAGGTTATACCGGTGTCAGATAATAAAAGGATAATAGGTAAAAATATTTGTTAATAAATTATGCGGATTATTGTTTGCTATTTTAATAAAAGAATCGCACGATAAATAAAAAAATGTATCATACTCAACATTAAAATGTAATATTGCATAACTTCTATAAGTAAGTTGTCCTACACTTTCTATACACAATTTCAACTAAAGTGGATGAGCCTTTGGTACAAAAACAAATAACAATATTTATTACGTGCAACATGGCTTACTAAGATTTTTCAATGGCTTAATTATTGGGAATTACTTATGTGTTTATTTAGTATTTTATTGATGGTGAATTTCTAAAGGACGAAATTAGAACTTGAAATAATGAAAGTGGCTTGTGTTGAAAAAGATAAGTTGACATTTACCCCCCCCCATTTATATTGTAAATACAGTTTTCGTAGATTCTGTTTTTTATAGTTCAAGTTTTGTTATGTATTCCTTAATGTAAAGGAGAAAGAGGAATGCGGGGACTAATAAATTTGTTTGCTGTTTCAGAAAACGTTCATGTACAATTTGAAATAAAGAATTTTTTTAATAAGAAAAATGAATTTCATTTTTCAGGATGTTCAAGAACCATTCAGGGCGCAATAAAGCATTTTGACTTAACCGCGGCCGCACATAGCTACAATGAACTGCTCTTCATTGACG
>Ga0075269_10000054_pt1 | contig 20647 bp, 16 predicted proteins | sample SF_Rice_5C_0N_10_FD_69773 | JGI IMG/M metagenome (GOLD analysis project Ga0075269, IMG submission 69773) | Rice paddy soil microbial communities from Twitchell Island, California, USA - SF_Rice_5C_0N_105 | ecosystem: Environmental > Terrestrial > Soil > Paddy field/soil | place: USA: Twitchell... | reverse complement strand
TTTTTTTACCTGTTACAAAAAGGTACTTCCATTGAATAATATCTAATATTTTCCCGCTTTTCCTCATTTATAATCTTTTAACCTTTCTTATAATAAAATATCTTTAATTGAAATTCTGTATCATTTGTTAATTAAATGTTCAACTTAAATGAAGGGATATATGTTTTATTAATTCCTAGTCTGCTTCTTTTATTTATATTTCTTGTTGAAAGCCTAATACGCAAATTGCCTTTCATTTCAATAATGTTCGATTTCAAATTACTTCATTATTATCATCTTCTTTGTTATGTCTAATTTGTTAAATTGTAAACGGTATAAATAAACACCGCTGGATATTTTTGATGCATCGAAAACAGCCTTGTATGATCCGGGCTTCAGATATCCTTGATAAAGCTCTGAAACTACCTGTCCCAATAAATTATATACTTTTAACGAAACATATCCGCTTGCCGGAATTGAGTAGTTAATTTCAGTAACAGGGTTAAATGGATTCGGATAATTTTGTTTCAGCTCAAAAACAGAAGGCGCAGCATTTACATTATTATTAACAACACTTGTATTTTGTCTTGAATATACTCTAACGGTACCGTTATAACTATCTGTTACATAAAATTTGGATCCGTCTGAATTAATTGCAACATTAGTCCCGCCGGCAGTAAAGGTTTGAATAACAGTATCTGCTTCCAGTGATATTATTAGCTTTTCAAATGCACCGATAGCAACAGCATACTTGTCATCATTTGAAATTGCTATATTTTGAAGGCTGGTATTGAAAGATAAAGATGAGATCTTTTTTATTACTGAATTAGTTGATAATGATACAAGATCAAGCGAGTCTCCGTCAAAAATAAGTGCTTCACTTCCATCGTTCAGAATTGCAACGCTATACGAGACTGACGTTATGCCCGCAATATTTTGAACTCCTGATGTTTGAAGATTTACTCTTTTGGGTGAATCGGAGCTGAATGTAGTAACAATAGCTGAGCTCCCATCGGGAGTTAAAGCTATACTATAAAGCTCGCCGCTCGTATTTACCGGAATAAAACTAGTCGTAGTATTATTAAGCACGGCATCTATCAATCTCAAGCCCTGCCGGGTACAACCGGAGTTTCAATCAGGATATATTGCTTTATTGCCAATCTTCGTTACTGCGATGCTGTAAAGAGAAGTGCCCGCACAAGGAGCTGTAGACCATCTTTTAACTGTATGTTTATTAATGTCAATAAATATTGTATTGTGAGTTGTATTGACTATTGCAATCGAATCATTCTGTGCAATAGCTACGGCATTAGGATAATTTTCTATGGAACTTATATCAACATTTGAAATTGAATAGTCTGAAGTCGAAATAATTTTTACTGAACCGGGATTTGTATTGTTTGAAACAACTATCTTACTTCCGTCAGATGTTATTGCAATTCCGGATGTATTTTCCCCTGCTGCAACTGCAGTGTCAAATGCCCATTGTGCAAATGCCTGAGAAGAAATTAATATCATAATTGCAGGAATAAAAACCTTCAAAATCTTCATAGCAGCCTCAATTATTAAAAGCAGGCATTTTGACTATTAAAAATAATTATCACTGAAATAACTTAAGGATTATATTTTAATAAGTAAACTAAAATATACCGCAGCTCCAGTGCTGTCCAAATTAAATGTAAAAAAGTGAATAAGTTTGGTACATAATGTGTTTTGTACATATTTTAATCTGATTCCAAATCAATCCCCTGTTATTTATTTAGTATTATGCTGTCCTAATCATTTTTTATCTTTACTGATATTGGAATAAGGCCTTTCTGTAGATTTTTTATTGCTGTTACTAAGGTGAGAAACCACTTAATAAGGTTTCGCTTTAATTTTTATTATTTGATTTATCTAGAGCATAATAGTGGGTTAAAACCTATATCTTGTTAAAGCCTTAGTAACACAAATCCCCATCAAATAAATAAACCTTATTACTTTATTCTATGTATAAACCACATCCGTTTTTCTTATTGCTTAGAAAGTATATTGCTACCTGTCGGTAGATAAATTGGACAGATATGCGCAGCTCAGGTTTTATTTCTCATAGATGCTTAATTGTCTATGTCAAAATCCTACATACTACAAAGCATCTAAAATTACTGACTCACAGAAGTTATGCAAATCCCAGATTTTGTCATATTGACCGAAGTGAAAAATATCAAAATTATAACAAATCGTTACCTTGAGATTCTTCTCTCCGCTCAGAATGACAGTTTTGCGTAACTTTAGTGAGTAATTGTAAACCTGACAGTATCGGCAATAGCAGACCCGAATACTCCTATTCCATCACCTTGGAAAGTTTCTATAGGCTCGTGGAAATTCCCGTCAACTTCCTGTACGCTAGGTGCTGTCTGCAGATAATACTTGAAATTATTGTCGCATGCATACGCTATTACTGTATATGAACTGTAAAACCAGGTATCTCGGCTTTTAATTGAATAAGACCGCACTAAATTAGAATATGAATCAATATTATTTACATTTCCTGATCTGAATTTATATTGATTTAAATTATTTGCTACATCAGTGGAGCTTAATTTTCTCCTGGTATTGCCATTATTGTATATAAAGTTATTCGGGCTGGCTGTATCAGGTACAATTGAGAACGAATAAAAAACAGTATTAGGCGATACCGTATAGATTACTGAAATTGAATCTCCGAAACTGAAATTACCGAGGTTATTATTTAGAACCGAGAACCCTTTCAGAGGAGTGATTGTTGTTGACGATGTATGCAGCTGTGTACCATCGATAGTTGCGTAAACATCCAGCGTATATGATTTCCCGTAGTCTACAATTAATTGATTGTTAAAATAGGACTGCGTTTGCAGATCAAATGTAAGCACATTTCCATTTATTGAAGCGGTTACATAATTACCCGATGGTGTAAGGTAAAGATCGCTTGAATTCACCTGGCTCCCCAAACGAAAATTTCTCATTAGTTTTATTCCCGTTACAGTTTGGCCGGGATAAAGAAAGCCTTCTACAGTTATTTTGGGGTTATAGGGCGCATTATCCAAATTTATCCCCGGCTTACCGCAGCCTGCTGTTATAAGAATTAATAATACTGTTATAATTACTTTAGCCTGCATTATGTTTTTTCCAAAAATAATTTTCATTGACATATACTCACCTTAAAATTTAACTGTTACACCAAGACTAGGTAAAAATGGAAGCTGGTTTACTGTATTAACACTTTGAACAATTGCTCCGTTTTGCTCATTGCTTGTATAATTGATATACCAGACATTCTTTCTGTTTCCTATATTGAATACCTGGAAGTAAGGCGCGATTGACCATGTCCCATAATCTTTTTGCCATGTTATACTCATATCAAGCCTTATATAAGCCGGAAGCCTGTAGCTGTCTATATCTCCGGGATATAATTTATAAGAAGGCAGTTTCTGTCCGGTTGCGCCGTAACTGTCCCATGCCGGAAGTGTATTTATAAAGTAAGCGGATGAAGGAAGTGTTATAGGCTGCCCTGATGTAAATATGAAATTCATACCCAGTATCCAGTTAGAAGAGGATTTAGGCGGCGCTTCGTTCCATCTGCCGCTGAAGATACTATTAATGTTTCCGTTCAATACAAAGTTAATTACAGAAGTTCTGCTCTGCTGAGGAACGAATGGCTTGCCCTCATTTACACCATCGAAAGTATCTTTAGCCATTGAAAGCGTATATCCGATCCAGCCTGTTACTGCGCCTATATCCTTTCTAAGCAATACTTCTAGACCGTAAGCTCTTTCATTACCTCTCAGAAAGATATCCTGTGAGGAAGTATAGACCGGCTGATCACCATTATAGTATGAAGGCGAAATTTCCGAATTAACATTATAATTAAACATGTAAATATTTCTATAGTTCTTATAATATACCTCGGATTCAAAATCCAGTATGCGGCCGAATTGATGTTCATATCCAAGTATAAACTGCAATGCCTGTGAGTCATAAATATTTTTATCCGAAGGCATCCAGATATCCGGTGCAAATGGCCTCTCTACCGCAGTCATATATTGATGATAAATTCCGGCGGCAAACTTAATGCTGCTGTTTTCAGTGAGTCTATATTTAACTGATAAACGCGGATCCAGATGAGTATATGTAGTGTCGGATTGAAATTGATTAAACCTTAAGCCAGCATTGATTTGCCAGAGCGGATCAGGCTGCCATTCAAAATTTACATATGAGCTCGTTTCATGAGTATTAGAGGATAAATCTACTAATCCGGAATTATTGTTTCTATTATAAGAAAGATTAACTAATTTATATTCAGCTCCGGCATCGATTGTCAATTCATTTGAGGCATAATATGTTAAAGCCTCCTTTGCTGTATAATCATTAAGCGGATTATTCTCTGACTGGCTCCCTAAATCTGTCATATTAAAGTCTGATGAGAAACCACTATATGTTAAGTAGAAGTTAGAGAAAAGCCTGTCGCTGAATAAATGTTTCCAGTTCAAAGAACCAAGCGTATTACCCCAATTAATAAATATCGAAGGGCTTTGCGGATTACTTGCATCGGTTTGGAAATTAAGATTATCACCGCTCTTAAAATAACTTAGCGTTAGGTTATCTTTATCTCCAAGCTGGAAAAATCCTTTTAGGTTCCCATCATAAAAATAATATGGCGGAATGCTGCTGTCCCACTTAGCTATTGTTTGGTCTATAAAGGTTCGTCTTATAGAGCCGGAAATAGACCCGAGTGAACCTAGCGGGATTTGCAACGTCAGGTTGGCTGCTATTAAGCTTAAGTCAAATGTACCTTGCAAATTATTTCTGTTCCCTTCATTATCTATAACATCAATTACAGCCGACAGCCTATCATCGTATTGCGGCCCGAATCCGCCTTTTGATACTTCTACCTTTTTAATGGCGTCCGTATTAAATGTTGAGAATATTCCGAATGCATGTTCAGGATCGTAAATCTCTGCCCCGTCAACCAGATAAAGATTCTGATCGGGAGTCCCGCCTCTTACATAAATTGCAGAAGAGAAATCAGATAGAGAAGTAATACCCGGCATGCTTTGCAGCGCTCTGAGTAAGTCGGCTTCTACAACTTTGGGTATCGCCATTACTTGCTGCGGAGTAAGGTTCAACGTAGAAACCGGACGGTCGAATGCCCTCTCAGATATATTCATGGAATCTCCAACTACAAGAACCTCACCTGCTTTATAAGAAGATTCATTCAAGTAAAATTTCAAAGGGCCTGACCTCTTCTCACCTGCTGAGATTATCGTTTTATATGAATCATACCCAACGTAACTAATATTTATTGTATCCCGCCCCGCGGGTAGATTTATTATTACAAAATATCCGTTATTATCTGTATAGGCACCGGTTCTAATTCCCTTTGCAAAAACTGAAACAGAAGCTCCAATCAGCGTTTCGCCTGTTTTCTTATCATATACAAATCCATTTATGGCAGATGTACCGTTTGTTTGTGCATATGCCGAAGGAATGCACGTTGATAGTAATATTATAACTGCAATTATTTTAATCATATAATTCTATAAGTATTTTATTTAGCTTCAATATTAAAATTTAAATATACCAATTCACTGTCTTTAATTATACGTAAAGATTAATCTAAATTATCTTACTCAAATTGCCCGCTTACCGTTATAAACCGTTAAAACTGTTCGGAGATTTATTTTTAATTCTCATTAACCATTGTATTTAGAGTCAGTGTGAAAATTCATTAGGTATACATAAATATTCAATTATTTATTGAACCACCCGACAAAATCAGGACAAGCGCTCCGGGGTTCCGTTTTCTAGCTTTGCATCTTTAACAATGGATTTCATCCATGGCTAATCACATTGAACCACTTCGTGGTTCGGTTTGTTTTATTCGCGTTTTCATATTCCATATGTTTCACATATGGCTATTTACATTGTACCACTTCGTGGTACTTAAACTAAAATAACAAGCAGTGATTCAAGGTCAATAACAATACACCACCCGGAACTACGAATTGGCCTAATATAAATAGCCGCAGACGAAATCCGTAATAAGCAAACCCAATACCTGGAACTACGAAGTAGTTCAATATAAATAGCCGCAGATGCAATCTGTGGGAAACATAACAACGCACTACCTAGAACTACGAAGTAGTCCAGTATAAATAGACGTAGACGAAATCTGTGGGAAACAAACCCACCACCGGGAACTACGAAGTAGTTCAATATAAATAGCCGCAGATGCAATCTGTGGGAAGAAAACCAAATACCTGGAACTACGAAGTAGTTCAATGTGAATAGCCATGAATGGAATTCATGGTAATAAAACCAAATCAGAATCGGGAGAACCGCGGAGCGGTTCAATAATAACTATCTCAAAGAATATTTATCATATTCAATTATCTTTATATTTATAAGTCAAAATCTGATTTTCACAATCGCTCTTTACAGCTTGGCTATTGAATGATATATTAATAATGATATATCGAGTTATTATTCATTACTTTCGAATTATCATACAGCCTCTTAATCTGTTGATTACTGAAATGAATAATTAAATATTTTAACAGCTTCAACGGTCTTTTAATGACTAATTATTTAGGCGATCAACTTGAGTTATCTAATTTATCCTTTAAGATATTAAGGATTATTATAGCGGAGCTTTAACAACTACATAAATCCCCGAACTAGGTATAAACCTGTAGTAGACGCCTGCAAAGACATAGTACCGAACCCTATGTAAGCGAATAACTTTATAACCAGTAGGAATTACTGTTACTCTTGCACCGATGGGGGCTTCGATCTTCACTACTCCATCATGCCTTCTGTCGTAAAAATAACCTTCCCTGTAGTAACAGGTTCTTCTATTTACTACAACTTCAGAATATCTATTGTTATGTATTACGACTTCTCTTCCGTCATTATGTTTTACCACTACGTTGTGTCTGTCATTGTGCTTGACAACCACTTCCCTTTTATTATGATGCCGGGCAATTACTTTTCGATCCTGAGCGTTGCTTGTAATTGCTGATGCTAATACAAAAGCCGAAGCTAATAGTATAACACTGCACAATCTAATTATTCTCTTTTTCATTTTATTTACCTTTCATTTATTATTGGTTAACTGAAGCTAAGCAAATGATAGTTTTTGTCATATTGAACGAAGTGAAATATCTCAAAATTGTAACCTTGAGATTCTTCCCTTCACTCAGAATGACAGTTTTGAGTAACTTCAGTTAGTTAAATATATTTCCGTCCAACATCTCAAGCACTCTGTCCGAATTCCTTGCAAAATCAGTATTATGCGTTACTGCTATAACTGTTTGACCAAATTCCCGGGTAAGATGTTTAAAGATATCTCCGATTGCTTCACTATTTTTTGAATCCAGGTTCCCGGTCGGCTCATCAGTCATTATTATTGCCGGTTCATTTATTAAAGCCCTGGCAATAGCAACACGCTGCTGCTGCCCGCCGCTTAATTTACCTGCCGGTTTCAATGCCTGTTCCTTTATATCCAGCATCGTAAGAAGCTGATAGGCTTTTTCTTCTATTTCCACTATCGGATATTTATTAAGCTTCCGTGCCGGGATCATTACATTTTTTAGACATGAAAAATCCTGTAGCAAATAATGGAATTGAAAAACAAAACCCACATGCTTATTCCTGAATTTTGCCAAATGATTTACATCTTTGCCGGTTAAACTTATTCCATTTATTTCAAGATTTCCCGTATACATAGTATCCAATGTTGCAAGAATATAAAGCAGGGTAGTTTTCCCGCTTCCTGATTTGCCAATAATTGAAACAAATTCACCTTTATTGATTCCAATACTTATTCCGCGCAAAACCTGAAATGGTTCTGGCTGATTAAAATACTTCGTAATATTATTAGCTTTTAATATTATGCTTTCCATATTCTAACTCCGGATAATCTGAACTGGATCAACAAGTGAAGCCCTCTTTGCAGGGAAATAACCTGCAAAAAATGCTGTAATTGTGCCGAATAGAAATCCAAGAATAAAATTCATCAAGTGAAAATCAAATGGCAGGTTATTTATATGCGCCAGCCTAACCGGGATTAGCGAAACACAGTATGAGACAATATACCCTAAAATTATTCCTGCCATTCCCCCGCTTAACCCGATCATTAAAGCTTCGGTAATAAATATTTGTAGAATATCCTTCTTGTCGAAACCTGTAGCTTTAAGAATTGCTATATCCTTCATCTTTTCATAAATAGTCATATTCAGAATATTGTATATACCGAACCCGGCTACAATTAAAATAGTAATTAACATGGCTAGAGCTATATCGTTTCTAATTGCCATGCCGGCGCCGATAGTCTGGTTCACACTCATCCAGTCTTCAGTGCTGTATCCTGTTAAGCGGGCATACTTCTCGGCATATTTAGGTGCTTTATTTAGATCTTTTAAATTGAAATCAATCTCAGTTATATAAGTGCTGCCTTGATGAAGTAAATATTGAACATTACTTATCGACGCATAGCTTTTCGTCCTGTCTAATCTTTTTATCCCTGTTTCGAATATGCCTGCTACTATCATCTGTATGGATTCACCGTTTGCCGATGTAACAAGGATCTTATCGTTCACATTTACATTAAGTTTAGATGCTATCCCGGATCCTATAAGTATACTATTTTTTATCTTGAGTAAATCTTCTATTTTCCCTTTTGACATGATTGATTTTATATCGAACATCTTATCTTCATTAAGAATATTTACCCCATAAATAGTTCCGATGCTCTGCAAAGAATCATTCCTATAAATTATATTTGAAGTAACCAGAGCTGCTTCAGCCTTTACACCGCTATCTTTTTTAATCATGTCAAGGATCTGCCTTGGATTTTGTATGCTTATTCCATTAGTAATTTTATTCAGACTATTGGTGTTTCCATCATTAAATATTCTAACTTCCGGCAGGTTTGCCAATGCCTTTTTATCAAAATAATCATTTGACCCTTTTAGGAGGCCATTTATAAAAACATACATCGAAATCCCGAATGCAACTCCGAGTGCAGCTATTATTGACTGCTTCATCCGCGAAGTTACGTGTGTATATGCTATCTCAGCATTTATTTTAAAATTCATTTCTTAATTTTCTTACTTCAGGACGTAAACTTAAGTCGGAGGTGAAAGAATATCATTTTAAAAGATTGTTAAGCGGGCAAATTTAAGTGTGAAGCGGACAATTAAACCTATTGAGTAAGGTTGTATAAATATAAAATTCACTTTAAAATTTGAAAGTGAATACTAACACAGGGTTTCTATAAATTACTTATAAGACATTCAACAAATTATTCAGCTTAAATTAAATACTAAATACAATAATGTTGAATTTATATACAATCCTAAAGCAATTAAAGCTTAATACCTATGTAAATCCGTCCTAACTCCCATGATGATGGCTTGATGGTCGCTTGAAAAGTATTTTTAACCGACCATCAAGCCGTCATCATTGATGTTATGTGGGATTTACCCCGGGTTCTGAGTTAAAGAACCAAAGCAGAATCAAAGCTGTTTTGGCTAAAGAAAGGAGGTTTAGTGAGAATTTACAATTTTAATCCGGCGTTTTTTGACTATCGTGACTCCATCCAATTTAAGAAATGTGAAGCTTTCGCTTTACTTATTATTATACTTTCCCCGACAGGTAGTTTTAACTTCACAGCAAGCTTCCTATTTACAAAATGCTGGATTTCCTTAATTGCGTCAAAGCTTATGAGATATTGCCTGTTTGCCCTGTAAAAGATGCTCTCATCAACCATTCCCTCTATGTCGTCAAGCGTATAAGCGAATGAGTGCTTCTTACCTGAAAATGTATTTATAAAAGTGATCCCGTTTTCAATAAAGAAAAAAGCTATTTCGCTAATCTGTACCGGAATATATTTACCGGATGAAAAGATTAAAAAGCCTAATTTCTTTGGCCTTTCAAATTGCTTGATGATTTTCTCAATACGTAAATCTTTGCTTTTATTCCGTATAAAGTGATCTGCAATTGAGTTTAACTTATTTAATGCCTCAATTATATTTTTCTTACTGAAAGGCTTTAATATATAATCGATACTGTTAACCTTAAAAGCTTTTAAAGCATATTCATCATATGCTGTTAAAAATATTACCGGAGAAGTAATTTTGATTTGCTCGAATATTTCAAAGCTTAATCCGTCGGCAAGCTGAATATCCATAAATATCAGATCAGGCTTTGACTCTTCTGACAAATAATTAACTGCGCTTTCTACACTGTCTAACATATCCATTATATTGTAAGAAGGATTTATTTCTATAAGCGTATTCTTTAAATCCTTTGCCGTTTTAGGTTCATCTTCAATTATTAGTATATTCATTTTTTTTATATTACAGGCAAGCTGACTATGAATTCGTTTTCTGTTTTATTTATTTCAATTTCTTTCCCGGAAATTAAAAGATACCTCTTCTTTAAGTTAGATAACCCGATATGATTGGAAATACGTTTTACTTTCTTCTCCTGCAGATTATTCTTAACAATAATTTTATTATCGGAATTATAAATGCTTACTTTTAGAGGCTTGTCTTTTGAAATAATATTGTGTTTGACGCAATTTTCTACAAGGGCTTGAAATGTTAAAAGCGGGATGTACGATTCATAAAGTTTTTCATCAATTGTAATAAAGAAGCCAATATTATCTTCGAAGCGGGTCTTAAGCATGAAAATATAAGATTCTAGAATTTTCAAATCTTCAATAAGCGTAACCTTATCTTCATTTTTAGTCTGCAGCAGGTAACGGTATAATTCTGATAAATGAATAATAAACTCTTCAGCTCTTTCGTCCTTCTCTTTTACCAATGATTTAAGATTTGTTAACGAATTAAATAGAAAGTGGGGCTTTATCTGCTGCTTCAATAATTGAAGCTGCACGGATAGATTCTGATTCAGTAATTTCTGGTTCTCAAGCTCAGCCTTCTGTGTCCTCTCCAAAAGATCAGTTGCAAATACTGTAATTAACACCAGTACATCGAATAAAAAGCCCTTTATAAAAACCGATTTTTTTCTGAACGCTGCTTGAGAAATATCACCTAGTAAAGGATTTATTTTAACCGCAATAAAGACAATTGTAATCCCAAGTATAATAGTAAGCAAAGACCGTATTATAAATTTCTGAATATATGTGCGGTTGGTTAAATATTTCCTTTCAAGGCTATAAAAGCTTAGGTTAAACGCCCAGATTATCGCAGTATAAATTATAGTGTATATAAGAATGTAGTATTCAAAAGAATCCGATTTTGTTAAAGACGCTCTGATTGTATGGGTGAACAACACAGTGATAATGGTAATTGCTGCAATAGCTACCCGGTATGACTTAATATTTATAATCTTATTTGCAGCGCTCGTTTCCATATATCATTAAATTAGGTGATAAAGTAGAAATTATAATTATAATATTGCTGATCTGTAGAGTACCGTTGTAATCAACAAGCCCTATTATATATTATAATATGTATAAAGACAATGTCTACCCTAAACTGGTTTAAAGTATTATTATAAATTACTTCTGAAAGTTTTGATAGAATGGAAAGCTTAATACTATTATTCGAGGGAAAAACAAGGTAGGCCACATTTTGATATAAAATTAATTTGAATAAGGAAATAAATGTATAATGGCGGAAGATATACTTATTTAAGTATTATTAATTTTTTAGTCTGCATATAGCCTCCTGCCCGGAGCCGGTAAAAATATACGCCGCTCGGTAAGCCGGAGGCATTAAACTCAACGGAATATTCTCCCTTAGGTTTTTCTCCGTTTACTAATTCCGATGTTCTTCTTCCTAGTATATCATATACATCTAATTTAACAAATTCATTTTGCGGAATAGAATAGCTTATAATAGTAACAGGATTAAATGGATTGGGATAATTTTGATATAATACAGGAGACTGAGGAAGAATTTTATTATTATTTACCATATCTACCATATACTGTATGTTTATTCCTGTGACTGTCTCATTTGCCGGATTAATAAACACATTTGATGGATATAATATATCAGGGTAATTTAATTTCTGGGCTAATAATTGAAAATTGCCGTAAGGCAGTCTATCAATTTCAAAATTCCCGAGGCTGTCAGTTACGGCATAATTATAAATGATTGTATCAGAGTTAAAGACTGAAAAAGCATAAATAATAACGTTCGAATAATCGAAATTTGCACTGCTGCTGGTTATTGTTCCGTCAATTATTCCACCGCCGAAAGATGAATCTCTATCCATATTAATAGAAATGCCGGAAATATTATTGTTGATAACAATTGTATCGGCTTGCTGCCAGAACTCGGAATATTTGTTGGAAGAGGAGTAATAAGAAGGTGCATAATACCCAGAAAATGACTGCAGCAGATAAGTGCCCGAAGGGATATTATTTATTCTAAAAGAACCATCCGGATTTATGGCTCCTAAATAATCGTTTTCAACTGGCCCCGCTTTTATTTTGCTGGGTGTATGTCTTCCTGGCCTTACAATAACATATCCGGTGTGAACTGTGGAAGTTGCGACTCTGTCTAAAATAAAACCGTCAATGGTATTACCAGTATTAGATTCAGGTTGCAGTGTAAAATTTACTGAAGCAGTATCGTTTTCATAGAGCAGGATTTTGGCTGCATTAAAAGGCCCGGTCTGCTGGTTATAAAAAGTCATATAGTAATTAGTTTTTTCGGCGGCAATTGTATAATCTCCTATAGGCAGCATTGTAGAAAAGTAACCGTTATTATCAGTAATTACCTTCTTGAATGGGAAAGTGCCGTTATAATAAAAATAAATGTTTGTATTATCTAACGGCGCAGAGCCATTTGTAACAAAGCCTCTAATTACACCTTTATAATATTCTTTAAAAAATCTTATATTTATTCTAATGGGGATAGTTAGATTATTCGATGCGGATAAATACATGGTATCCGTCGAGTCTCCCTGGTCGACCTCAAAATAACCTGTAAGTATGCAGTCCATCTCCAAGGTATCGCCAGGGTTGATTAAGGGTACATTATTGACAGTTCTATTGAACCTAGTTAAATAAAAATTGTTCTGATAATTTATATTTGAGGCATAATAAATAGAATCTATGCTGACGGGCTGAGATCCTTTATTAATAAAATAGATATTTACCAGGCGGTGGAATTGATCATTAAAATCGATTGTATCCGGAGAAGCCTGGATTTGGGCAAAAAGGCTGTAATTATTTAATATGATAAAGGCGGAAAAGGCCAGAATACGCTTGATCATAAAATTATTGACAATAAATTCCTAGATTTTTATTATAATTAGTACAATATATTTAAATAAGGTGACATTTCTATTTGAAGAATAATAAACAGGATTTCATCAGCTTTTCAAAACAAGAAATTGATGCCCTTTTCAATTCGGCAAGGTCAGGTGATTCTAAATCATTTGACAGACTCTCTCAATTTGTAAGGCAAATATCATACTCTTATTTTTATTCTAAATATCAGCTTGGTAAAATTCATTATAAGGAGGACGCAGAAGACTTAACGAATAATGTCTATCTTGCCTTCGCTGAACAATACCAAAATATTGAGAATCTCGAGTTCTGGCTCCGCAGAGTACTCTTCTTAAATTTTATCAATTGGTATAAGAAAAATAATTCCAGACCATTGTTTCGCCTTGAAGAAATCCGGCACTTAGAATCTAAAAGCTCTAATCCTGGTGACACGGTCGATATAGAAATAATTTTAGATAAAATTAACTTATTAAATGAAGAAAAACAATCTATTATAAGAATGCGATTCTGGGAAAATCTAAAATTTTCCGAGATTGCAGAGAGGTTAAATAAATCAGAAGATGCTGTAAAGAAAACATTCTACAGGACAATTGAAGAACTGAAGAATTTATTTTAGCTGTGTCACTTTATTATAGTTATATGCACTATTAAATTGAGAAAAGAAAATTTGTGATATGGATACTAACTATAGTCAAATATTAAATCTTCTTGAAAAAGAAACTCTAAATGAAGAAGATAAGTACCTTTTGAGGGATATAGCCAATAAAGAACCTGAAGCAAAAACTTTTCTTGAAGCATATAAAAAACTGAGTAAAATAATAAATGAATCATCCCATATATCCGCTGAAGAATTAGGGAATTACATATTAATTAAAAGCAACTTAAATGCCGACCAATCGCTTTCGCTTAAGAAATATTGGCTGATTGATAAACATTTGAAGGATTGCAAATTCTGTTATTCCGTATATAATGAGCTCTCCGGTGAACTTGAAGAATCAGAAGGTATATTAAATAAGTATTATGATGAATCAAAAGCAGAGCATACTAAAGCAGCTAAACACACGGCTTATTTATTTAAGAATAATTTATTCAAATATTCTTTTATTTCGGCAGTTGGTATTGTAGTATTATTTTTTGGGCTTGGATTATTTTCAAACTTTATTACTCCTAAATATTATTACCTTGGAAAGCTAAACAATAAACCCCTTTCTTCGATTACAAGAGGAACTTCAAGCTTTGAATACCAGGAAGGCATAGCTGCACTTGATAATGGGAATTATAAAGAGGCGATTTCATTGTTTGAGAAGGATATTGATAAGAATATAAATCAAGCAAGTACATTTTATGCTCATTATATACTTGGGCTGACGTACATGGAAAGCGCTGAAAAAGATTTCCTTGGATTATTCGTTTCTTATGATAACAAAAAAATTAAAAAGGCAGTAGATAATTTCAATATATGTATATCTGAAAATAATAGCGGGAGTTATCCTGATATTTCATTCAGCTCTTATTATTTCATGGCGAAAGCCGAGCTTTTATTAAACAATACTGATCTAGCAATAAAATATTTAAGAATAGTAGTCGAGAATAAAGGCAGTAAAATGAATGAGGCCTTAGAACTGCTTAAAAAACTGCAATAAATGAAAAAGGTTAGAATGAACAAGATAGCCTTTCTATTATTGCTTCCCCTTTTTGCCTATACAAATGATCAGATTCAAAAAGATTATGATTATAAGTACCCTTCAGCCGGGAAACAGGCTATTTCTATAAGAATAGAATCAATTCGAAATGAAATAAAATCAAGCGGATGGCAGGATTCCCTATTAGATATTTATAAGAGCTATTTATCAAATAATAAAATTGATTACAGTAATGAAATTAATATACTGAATAAGCTGCCAGGAAATTTTCAGACAGATTACCTTAAATCGCTGGTACTGAAAATGGGAAATAGATACAACGACATGTTTATATTATTATCGCGGGATATCAGCCAAAATCCTGCTTACCTTCCTTATTATGATGATCTCGTTTTTGCTGCCTTCGCCTGCGGTAAAGATTCCGTTATTACTAAGACAGTAATTTCTAATAATATAATATCCTATCAAAATAAATCATACTTGCAGGCATTAATAAATTCATTCATGGGAAATTATAATGAGGCGATGACTTTCTACAAAAAAGCATTGCCATATTACAAAAAGAATAAATATTTTTTATATAACCTATCCTATGCTTATAGAAACCTTGATGATTATCCTGCAGCACTCGGTGTAATACAGGATGCATTAAAAAATTCTACCGGTGATTATTACTTTACCGCCAAAGCAAATCTGGCAGCCGGTTCTCTTTATTTCTTATCCGGAGATTATAAAGCAGCGGAAGAATTTTATAAGAAAGCAAATAGTTTTTCGACTAAAATATCTGATAAAATAGACGAGGCAGTATCCCTTGTTGATCTTGGAATAATGGAAGATCAAAACGGAAACTTTGCGGCTGCCAGGGAAAATTATTTAAAAGCAGCGGGCATATCATTGGAGTACGGCGATATTGAGACAAATGCCCTGGCATATTCAGAACTCGGTGTATCATATTCACTAACAGGTGACCTTTTAAAAGCTAAAGATTCATATAAAAAAAGCTATTCAATGTATAAGATGCTTGGAAGAAAGCTGCGGCTCTCCTTATTATCCGATAATCTTGCAAGATTGTATATGCAGGAATTTAATTACGATAAAGCTATAAAACTCTATAAGGAAGGATTAACTTATGCCGGCGAAAATAAAAGAGCAAGGGCAATAAATCTTATTGGATTGGGAGATGCACATTCAAATCTTGCCGATTATTCAAAAGCACTTGAATATTATAACATGGCAAAAAAAGCCTCTGCCGGGATCAAAGACATATCTCTTGAAATGGAAACCCGACTGGGGATTGGCTCGGTCAATTATAACCTCGGGAATTATCTTACAGCTTACAAAGAATTCAACAATAGCCTTGAATTATGCATACAAAGCAAAAATATCTATTCAATTTCAGATATTTATCAAAAGATGGGACTTGTATTCGCTCAATTAGACAGTACCGGTAAGGCAATGGATTCTTTTACCTCTTCTATTACTCTATCAACAAAATATTCTATTCCGTATTTAAAGGCACTCTCACTGATTGACCTGGCAGGTTTAAAATTAAATCAAAATAATATTATTGGTATTGAAAAGCTCTTAGGCGAAGCAAAAACTATTTCTAAGGAAAATTCTTTCTATTATTTAACAGCAGCAGCCGGTATTCTATCTGGAAGAGTAAAAGAGAAACTGCTTCATTACAAAGATGCAGGAAAGGAATTCTCTGATGCTCTCAAAATAGCAGATAAATTAAACGAGCCGAATATTAGGATTGAATTGGATTATCTGCTTGCCGGATTAAATGAGAAAATGTCAATGTATGACAGTGCTGCAAAATATTATTCCGCAGCTATAAATATTATTGACCGGATATCTTATTCGCTTTATTCCAAAGATGAAGTACAGATAGAATATTTCGCCGGTAAAGACGATGTTTATAAAGCTTATATTAATATGCTGCTTAGTGAGAAAAAATATGCAAAGGCTTTTGAAATCTTAGACCATTCCAGGTCCAGGAATACTCTTCAGAATTTAGTAAATCTTAAAATCGGCAGTATAATAACCGATAAAGAAATCGCCGAGAAATTATATGATTATGAATGGAAGCTTAATTCAGGCTTCTATGAGCTTCCGGCAATCGATTCGATTAAGACAGAGTATCATAAATTTAAGGAAATGATAGAAGCTAAATTCCCGGGTATTGAGGATTATTTAAGCCAAATTAATTTAAAGACATTGAGTGATATTCAAAGGAATATAAGCAGTAATGAATATTTTATATCATTTTATACTTCCGGGGAAAATACCTTCGTTTTTTTAATCGGCAGGAATGAATTCAATACATTCAAGGAGAATATAACTGAAGAAGATTTAATCAAAGCTGTCCATAAGATATCGCCTTATTTTAATTCAAATAGTGAAAATGAAAATATTATGAATAATAAAGATTTATTTTCATTTAATTCGATATCTTCAAACACACTCTATAAAGAAATCCTAAAGGATGTATTGAACTCTATTCCCAAAGGGAACAAAATAATATTCAGCTTATCTCCGGAATTGGTTATTGTACCTATGGAATTTTTAGTAACTGACTTAAGCAGATCAGGAAGCCCGTATGATTATAAAAATAATAAATATTTAATTGAAGATTATCAAATCTCATATACACCTTCTATAGATCTGTACATTAAAGAAAAACTAAATAATTTGAAGAACGACGGGAAAGTACTTCTGGTCGGGAATCCGAAATTTAAAGAATCAATGCCTGGTTACGCCGTGAACAGAGGCGGTATTGAAGAAGATGGCGGTTTGCAGAGGAATATTCCTCTTTTACCTTTAAAATATTCAGGTAATGAATTAAGTGAAATAAGCAGCCTTATAAAAGTTAATAAGATCTTAACCGGAGGGAATGCAAATGAGGCAAATTTTATAAAAGAAGCACCATTGAGCAGCGTCATTCACATCTCAACACATTCATTGCTGCTAAAAATGAGGCCGGTAATCTTCCTTTCCAATTTTGACAACCGGGATAACGGCCTCATCGAAATGAATGATATTGTCAAGCTGAAATTGAACAGTGATATGATAACATTAAGCAGCTGCAGTTCAGGCTTAGGCAGGATAGACGAGTCTGAAGGAATAATAGGCATGGTCAAAGCATTTTATGAGGCAGGGGCAAAAAGTGTTGTGGTTTCATTATGGCAGGTGGATGATAAGTACACCGCGGATTTTATGACTTTGTTCTATAAAAATTTAAGCGATGGCATGGACAAATCAGAAGCATTGCGACAGGCAAAGATTAGATTTATTAAAAATTATTCTGCTAATCCCTATTATTGGAGTGCATTTGTACTTTCAGGTAATACTTCCGAAATAAATATTAAACGGAATACAAGTTTAAATAAATATCTGTTATCTGCAGCTATAACTTTATTAGCTGTAATGTTAATTTGTTATTTGCGGTTTTATTACTATCCAGGGAAAAACAATGCTGCCAGAAGAGCCAAAATAAGCTAGGAATTTTGAAAGCCTGTAGTTCCGGTGGTTAATTAATCTATAGTCAAATTTTTCGAGTTCATTCCATGAATGATGGAAATAATATTCCGCCATTACCGGTATGCCTAATTGATTGTAATAATTGCGGCTTCTTACTCTCGCTGATTCAATTTCGGAATCATCGTAAAAATTTGAATCGATAATGTGTATCTCCCCTCCCGGTTTTAGGAATCGAAATATTGATGTAATAGTCGTATTAAAGCTGCTAAAATATTGTATTGAAGCAGCAAATATTATTATATCAAAAAATCCTATAGGGAAAATATCCTCAAATATATTACCATATATAAATTTTACCATATCATTTCTGCCGAAGACTCGTGCAGCTTGAGCTAATTCCGCCTGGTTTAGATCCAATCCGGCAGTAAAGCAATTGCAGCTTTTTGAAATTGAATTAGAAAACCATCCGTTACCGCAGCCGACATCTAATACAGTCCCGAATTTATTCTTCTTTATATGTTCGGAAATCTTTTTAACAGACCTTTCTCTTACAGCCCATTCGTCCTTAAGATGATGGTCAAATTCTATTGAAGGTAAGTCCTTTACTACTGAATCCGGGTAAAATCGGCCTTCTCTTTTCCTTACAAGTATATAACTATCTTCATCAAAAATTGCATTGTCACTTGATGAAAGATAATATACCCCGTCTATTTTCTTGGAAGCATCCAGATTTAACATGTATGTCACATTAAATTATGTCGTCTTACTATTAAATTAAGAATAAAAATGTTAAAAAATGATAGACCAGGTCAAAGAAGCATTTAATAAGCAATCCGAAGTATTTGACAGTTATGAGGAACACAGCGAGATACTAAAGCGGATGCGGGCTACAATTAGAAGCCACTTAATACGGCACCTTAAAACCGGCAGCAATATCCTTGAACTTAATGCAGGTACTGGATTAGACGCCGTATTTCTTGCTGAGAAAGGCTTTTATGTTCACGCTATTGACATATCTGATGGCATGTTAAGAAAATTGGATTCTAAAATAAACTCATCAAATTTGAGAGGTCAAATTACTTATGAATTATTGTCGTATACTGAATTAGATAAGCTGAAAGGGAAAACATTCGATTATATCTTTTCTAATTTCGGCGGATTGAATTGCGTTAAAGACCTTAAAGAAGTAACAATTCATTTTAAGAATTTATTAAAACCTGACGGAATGATAACACTTGTTATAATGCCGCCGGTCTGTCCGTGTGAATTGTCTCTTATTTTTAAAGGACAATTTAAACAGGCATTTAGAAGACTACATAAAAATGGTACGGAAGCTAATATTGAAGGGATTAGATTTAGTACTTACTATCATAGTTTAGGAAAACTTATAAATGCGCTTGGGAAAGAATATAAATTAATTGAAGCTAAGGGCATTGCTATATTTAGCCCGCCTCCCTATGCTGAAAAATTCCCTAATAGACATCCTTTGTTGTATAAGAACCTAAACTACATTGACGATTTAATTTCACACACTTTCCCTTTTAATAGATGGGCAGATCATTATATTGCAACTTTCAGATTTAAGCCGCAATAAATTAAGTAATATATGACGCATATTCTCATAATTACCCCGGGGTTTCCTAAGGATGAGCCCGACACAAGCTGCATTCCTCCTATGCAGGAATTCATTAAGGAACTGAGAATGAACTATAAGGAATTTACATTTTCAGTTATTGCGCTTCATTATCCCTATAAAATATGCACTTATAATTGGTACGGTATTAAAGTCTATGCATGCGGCAATAAATCGAAGAATAAATTATTAAGATTATTTATTTGGATATATTCTGTATTTATTTCACTTAATATAAACAGAAGGGATAGGATCAGTATTGTTCACAGCTTCTGGCTTACCGATACAGCTTATATAGGAAGTATCATAAGTAAAATATTAAAAGTAAAACATATTTCGACAATTATGGGGCAGGATGCTAAAGAAAGCAATAATTATTTAAGAAGATTGAGATTAAAGAACATATATAAAATAGCTGTTTCCGGATATCAAGCAAATATATTCAAACTATCCAGCAATATCCGGCCTGATAAAATAATTCCGTGGGGAATAAAATCATTTGAAGTTAATGATCATACCCGAACGATAGATGTACTTGGTGCGGGTTCTTTAATTCCCGTAAAAAATTACGGCTTATTCATTGAAATAATAAGAGAATTGAAGATGGAATTCCCGGAA
>Ga0075269_10000053_pt1 | contig 21030 bp, 12 predicted proteins | sample SF_Rice_5C_0N_10_FD_69773 | JGI IMG/M metagenome (GOLD analysis project Ga0075269, IMG submission 69773) | Rice paddy soil microbial communities from Twitchell Island, California, USA - SF_Rice_5C_0N_105 | ecosystem: Environmental > Terrestrial > Soil > Paddy field/soil | place: USA: Twitchell... | reverse complement strand
TACTGCTTTGTCAAAATCACTTGAAGTGAACTCTGTGATAGGATTTTCTGCTTCAAGATTTTTCTTTGCATTTTCAACACTTATGTAAGATATCCCGATCTTTACCAACACTGTTCCATTGTTTAATGGATTGAAAATGAGGAACGCACCTGATGTTTTTCCTTCACTTCCTCTCTCACCTTTTAATATTGAATTGTCCTTCCATACCGAATAAGATTTAAATGGTTTATTAAAGACAGCATAAAAATAAATTGTAAATACGTTCCCTTTCATACAAAAATGACCCGCTGTAGCTGAACCGCTTATTGCTTTGCTATTTGGATCGACTTGTATAGATGAATTACTTACTCCCTTAACATTGCTTGCGGCATTTATGGAAATGATTGGGGCGCTGTTAGCTGGAAATGTAAATCGCCCAAATCCGGTTCTTAAAGTTGATGTCAGCTCGATTTTAATACCGTTGTCTAGTTTTACTGAATAATATCCGGGCTTGGCTTCTTCATTCTCATGAGAGAATGTAGAACTAAATGAATTAAATACTGCCGGCGGCTCAAGCTTACCATTATCTAGTAAAGGCATGAAAGCAAAATCGCCTCCATATACACAACCCGCACCGTTCATATGATCAACACTGAACCCGTTAATTGTCGAGTCAATATAATTATATCCACCTTTCCTGCCTGGACCTGTATCAGGACTCCATTGTATCATTCCGAAAGGCGCTGATGCACCCGGATATGTATTGCCGTCCCCTCCGGTACCATAAATTGGATTTGCATACTGAATTAAATTTTCAATTGATACGGGTTTTGTTTTATGACTGTTTTTAATTTTACTGCTCTCTTTTATGTTGGATATTGTAATCCCGTAAACGATAAAAGGAATAATTACGAATGCTAATAATGTAATAGTGAATTTTTTATACTTCATTTTTTCCTCATGAATAAATAGTTTTATTTATATATAACAAGATCTCAATAGTTAGTATTTTATTTAATATAATGTAAAGTTATTTGTCTATCTCGGCTTTAATCTCATTTGCAAATTCTTTTAATCTGCTCATTAAGCGTGAAGTAATTTCAGGATTTTCTTCCGCAACATTATATTTTTCGGATGGATCAATACTCAAATTGTAAAGTTCTTGTTTTAATTCATCATTCGGCCCGGTATCATCTAAATGCGCGTATTTACCATAACGGGTAACCAATAGATCATTTTGATTATCTATTATTTCATCTCTCCCGTAACGCAGCTTCCATTTACCTTGCCTTACTGCCTGTAGAACATTTAACCGGAAATAAAACATTTCTTTGTCAGGTGTCGATTCATTTCCTTTTAGCCATGATAATAAATTATTCCCATCAATCTTTCTATCCTTTGGAAGCTCGGCTCCTGCTGCTTTTGCTATTGTTGCATAAAGATCCATATGGTTTGATATTTCATCTTTAACTTGCCCGGAAGGTATTTGAGAAGGCCAGCGGATAAGACATGGTATTCTGGATCCTCCTTCCCATGTTGTCATTTTTGATCCGCGTAATAATCCTGCAGTTCCTTGATGATAAGGTTTTACTTCCGGCTCCTTACCTTTAAAATATTCTGGTATATCCTGGTTTCCGTAAGCCAGTTTTCCGTATTTATTGAACATACGATCCGGAAGATTTAGCCAGGGTCCGTGGTCACTTGTGAAAACTATTATGGTATTTTTATCAATGCCTTCCTCTTCAAGTGTCTTTAATATTTGACCTGTACTCCAGTCTATGGTTTCAATAACATCCCCAAGCAGACCGGCATCAGACTTCCCTAAAAATCTTTTAGAAGTACTGATGGGCAGATGAGGGAACGAATGTGCAAGATATAAAAAGAAAGGCTTTTCTTTAGATGACTTTATAAATTTTACCGCCTCATCCGTATATCGTTCAGTCAAAGTTGATTCAACAACCGGTGTTTCTATTGGTTTGGTATCTCTATAAAGGGATATTGGTTTCTTTGAATTGACAAAAGGACTTGTCATATCAACACTATATAGCAATCCATAATAGGAATCAAATCCTCTTGAGGTAGGCATATAATCTACAGGATCATGTCCAAGATGCCACTTCCCGATCATCATCGTCTTATAACCCGCAGATTTAAGTAATTGGGGAAGTAATATTTCATTTAAACTAAGCCCTCTTTTAGAATCCGGTCCTAAATTTCCTGTTAATCCTGTCCTTTTTGGATACCTGCCGGTCAGTAAAGCAACTCTCGATGGAGTACATACTGCGTGTGGAGTGCAATGCGATGCTAACCTTGCCCCTTCTTTTCCGATCCGGTCTATCGACGGGGTTTTTATAGTTGGATGCCCGTAACTGCTCAGATTACCATAACCCAGGTCATCGCACATTATTAATATTATGTTAGGATTTTTTAAACTTCCCGAAAATATTGGATTATCAGCTAAGTGTAATTTTGGACTTAAAGCTGCTCCAGCAGTTATTCCGCCAATTGTTTTAATAAATCCTCTTCTGTTTAGATTTTTCGAACTGCTTTCATTTTTTATACTGTCAAGAAGTTTAGTGGTTTTCATAAATTTATCCGTTTATCTATAATGATGAGTAAATTATTTTGGACTCGAAAGAATAAGTAAAGAAGATTATAAAATATTTTTAGTTATATGATCTTGTAGGCCATAAATGTACAGATGCACCGGTATTGTCATTATATAGTTTCCTAAGATGCTCTAATTCTTTAACTAAAGAAGGTACAATATTCTCATATTGGGGTTGGATTTTGTAACCGCCCATTTTAAATAGACTATCCATTTCATCAGGATCATACTTCCTATCGAATAGTTCCCATTCATTAATATTATAATAGTTTATTAGTGTATAACGGTCTGTACGCACACCGTAATGAGGTTCTACCCAATGTGGTGGTGCAAATTCATAATAATGATAATACATAGAAGTTCGCCAATCCTTAGGTGTCTTACCTTCGAAAATAGGTTTAAGGCTCTGCCCTTGCATTTCTTTCGGAACAGGTATCCCTGCTAGATCAAGTATTGTTGGTGCATTGTCTATATTGACTGTCATCGTGGGAGTAGTACTCCCTGATTTAATTTCCCCGGGATATCGAATGATCCATGGAACTCTGATTGCTTCTTCATACATAAACCTCTTATCAAACCAGCCATGCTCACCAAGGAAAAACCCATGATCCGATGTAAGAATAACTATAGTGTTATCCCGTAAACCGGATTCATCAAGATATTGCAATAAACGTCCGACATTATCATCATTAGAACGCATTGTTCCCATAAAATTTTTTATGAAGCGCTGATAGTTCCATTGCTTTCTTTGTTTGTCGGTTAGGTTTTCCGGACGCTCCTTAGCGATATGATTATAAAATTGACGATCAGCCATATATTCTATTCTCAAGTGGGCATCTCTTGCAGCCGATGACCTGTTTTTGTAATCATCCCAGAATGTTCCGGGCTCTGAAACTCTTTCGTTATCATAAATATTTTTGTATTTGTCTGGTGGTTCGAACTGACTATGAACAGCTTCGGGAGAAAATATCATACAAAAAGGCCCTTTGTTATATTTTTTCATAAACTCTATAGCCATATCAGTAGAAATATCAGTTGAATATCCGCTATATTGCTTTTGTGTTCCACCGAAAGTAACTTTATTCAAATTCTTTTCTTCAATGCTGCCTTTTTCAGGCTTTTCATAAAAAGTAGGGTTGTCATAGTCTCCGCCTGCTCCATATGTTACCTTCCAGTAATCAAACCCTCTAGGAGTGCATCCAAGATGCCATTTACCAACTGCCCCTGTAAAGTAACCATTTTCCTTTAATATTTCCGGAAATGTTATAACGGATTCCTTCAAACGATCACTGTTATTGTTATGTACTGCCGGACCATTTGCATTATCAGGTAACCCATTTAAGTGACTATATGTACCTGTTAATAATGTGCCTCTGCTTGGTGAACAAAGAGCATTTGATACAAATGCATTTTCAAATCTCATACCCTCAGATGCTAGGCGGTCAATATTAGGAGTCTGCATTCTATAACTTCCATAGCAGCTATAAATACTTAATGGAGTTCCCTCTTGAAGTATAAATAGGAAATTCGGCTTAATTCCGGACCTGCGCGAAATTATATTTGGGAAGGTTATTTTAGGTTTTATATTAGCAGATAGTATATTAGGTAATAATGAGGTCCCTAATGCACCAATCGCTATTTTTTTAATAACCTCTCTGCGAGTAAGGTTTTTAACGGACATAATAAAAATCCCTCCTAAAATAATTTTTAATGGATAATTTTGCTTATGTAAAAAATAATTGTGTAAATCATATCAATGGTTATTCGTATTTGCAATATTATAAATTTTAACAATTGCCGCAGTTGATACGGGAACTGTGACAATATAGCTGTTGGATTTTGCATCAATCAATTTTACAGGCTGCCATGCCCCTTTCCAATTACTGGAATTGCTGATACTTAGACCTCCTATAGTAACATTAGAAGTATCTGTAATCCCTTTTTTAGCTTTTAAGTAAATAACTTCAGCTTTACCTAAAATATTATTTGGTTTAATATTTACTTTTGCTGTTCTTTCACCTGCATTATGCTCTTTATTTATAATTGTTACATAAAGACCATTAGAATCAGAAACTGCGTAAGCTGTAACATTTAACTTATTAGGATTAGTTATTGAAACAGTATCAACTCTTCCATGTCCTCCAATATCAAATGCTTTAATTCCATATCCCATCGGATAAATATTTAATCCTTTCGAGCCAAGATGAAATGTTCCGTTTAATTTCCATTCGGTTGTATGAAAGTCTACCCCTGAAGCACCATGTTCAGCCCACCAATGCATAAAATCTAATGCAAATAAAGCAGTAGCAAAACAGTTATTCCCGCCCTTGACGCCTGGGACAGGCACAAAAAAGCTGTTTGCCTCTGTAAACCTATATGGATAACCTAGCGAGTCAACAGTTCCGGCAAATTCATTGTATCTCGTTGGATAATTTACTGTGTCCCAACTAGGCGATAATAATTCATCTATTATCTCCTGAGGTGTTTTATTCTTAGCACTGTGGCCTACATAATAATGAGGGAAAATTGATGTTACTATTCCGGATTTTTTTTCATCCTTAGCAAAATTAACTGCCCATGCCGATCCGTCTGTAGCATTATCCGGTCCGCCAAACTTTGCTTCCGGTACAGCAGCGGAAATAACCGAAACAAAATGTCTCCACCTTGGTATAAAGGTAGAATAATCATGTATTACTGTATCTCTAAAATAATTATCCGGTTCGTTGCCAATCGCAAAACAATCTATATATTGTTTGTAATTATCCCAAACATATTTTGCAGCAGAAGCATCTATTGAAGGATTCCCATTTTGTAATCTAAGTGAATATATAACTTTTACATTGGCTGCTTTTACAAAGCGGAATAATGCATCTATATCCCCAAATGAGGGGTGATAACCAAGACTATTTGTATCTGAAGAAGATCCTCCCATTCGAAGATTTTTAATACCGAGATTTCTGAATAGAGTTAACATTTGTGTATCTGTGGAATCAAATAAATATCCGTTTACACCTCCATAATTTTTACGCATGGCTAACATTTCAAAACTATGTCCGGTAAAATCTGATGGTATAATTCTTCCGGGAACCTTCGTATTAATCGATATTGTTATCGGTGATTGCGAAAAGGCTATACTAATATCAAAGAGAATAACTATTATTAAAATATTTATAACTTTCATGTCTTCTATAATCTCCTTTATTTTTTTAATAAGAATTTTCTAATTGCAGAAATAGGAACCGGAGGAAATGCACTGTAATACTTAGGTGTCCCGCTTATTTCGTCAGTAAAACCACCATCCTCTGTAATCAATGTTCCTGTTTTAGCATTACCGTCAGTCCAAAATATTTTTTTCAAAGTTTGAGGAAACAAAATATCTGATAACTTTAAGGTAATATTGTGACTATGCCCTTCTGTCCAAACGGCAGCTTTCACCGTATCTCCGGTGTTCTCCAAAATTAAGACAACATCTGAATCATTGCTGGTATTGTATCTATGATTTACATGATACCCGGTTAGTTCATGTATTAATACAGCCGAAGCAGTATATAATGGTTTAGGTGTTAAATCAGCAGTAACTAAACCCCGGTTTTGTCCAATCTTTAACAAGTCTGTACCGTCATTCTTCCAGTCATACCATATTGAAAGCGGCACCCCCAAATACAAATTATAAAGCTGCATTCTTGCAAAATAGTCCGATTGTGTTTGCAGCGAAACTCCCTTCGTTATATGGCTTGTCGAGTATCCCCATTCTCCGCTGATTACTGGGGTTTTTTTACCGGCTGGCGCATACTGAGGAATTAATTCTTCAAGCTTAACTAAATCTGAACCTGCCGATTCCGGCATAAATGGCGGCGGACCATCCCTGTATGGATGTACACTTACTGCACTTAAATATTTAAGTATACCCGATTGAAAAAGAGTATCTATAAAACCCCAACCGAATTTAACCATTGCTGGAGCGATAAGTGTCGCACTGGAATCAGCATCATGAATTGCCCGGCATGTTGTAAACGCGAGCTTTCTATATTGAGCTGCATTTGGATATGGTTTCCAGAAGGCACGATTGTTAGGCTCATTCCAAATCTCCCATATAATATTGTGCCCTTTAAAGTGTTTAACAGCTGCAACTGACCAGTCTTTATATGCCTCAATATTTACTGAGTCCTTAGGTCCCCAATCTATTCCTTTACTTGTATAAAGTGAATTATTATAATCCAGAATAAATAGAGCTCCGATCCCTCTCTGATCTAATTCTGCAGCCAATGTATCGTACGCAGACCAATCATAATGGCCTTTGACTTTCTCAATATTATTCCAAAACATATCCATTCTAATTCGCTTAAATCCGATCTTTGCAATCATATCGAGATCTTTACCTCTTCCTGTAACAAAATGTATGTTTACACCAACACTAGCCGGGATCACTGCTTCAGGTATCCTTGAAGGATCACTTTGCCCCAGGACTACATTGCTCATTACTATGAATAAAGTTAAAATAAATATTAAGAATTTTTTGATATTAAATAGCCGACTTTTAATGAGAATAATAAAATAATTATTAATTGTTTTCTTCTTTCTTATTTGTAAATATTAAATGAGTAATTAGGAGAGTTCAATCTATTCGTTAGACTAAAATAGTTGTTGGAACAATAAGTGTACTGTTCCAAAATTTAAATTAGTCTCACATTCTTTTACTTAAAGTATATGTAGGCATAATATAACTGTAGACTTTATATCGAAGCTCGCTCCACGCGCTTTGTTTCGGGAAAGGTACACCCGGATAAAGCTCTTGATCTGAAGGAACAAATTTTATTAATACTTTTAGATATTTGCACCCTTTTGTTAATATATAAGGAATTAAAAATTCATCATCCCTAAAGCGCCTGTCAGATGTCTCAATATGTGGAACACGTTTGTCCAATTCTCCTTTAGGATGAGAAGAAACACATGTATTTGATCCAGCTAGATACCATATTCCGGCATATTTCCATTTCATTTTTTTTGTATCGTTTGGGTTACTAATATTAGCAATATATATCTTTGCCTTTTGATTAGGAAAACTGTAGTCTAATGTACGTCGAAGCAGCACCCCTTTGTTATTTTTATCTAATTTAATAATAAACTCAGAAATACCCCTTGTAAAACGTCCATCCTCTTTATGCGCCGGATATACTTCCTTTCCTAATTTATCTTTCAATTGGGCAATTTTCTCAGAACTTATGCCCTTTGGCTGTAGAGGAATTGTATCTATACCAGCTTCATATCTAGATGTTATGTATTCTATTGGAGATTCTTGCGGTGAAAAGTAATGATGACTTTTTTCGCTTGTAATATTTCCAACATCTAATTCGTCGGTTTTAATCAATGAAGGTGCCGGTAAGCCATACCAGAAGGTTACTGCTTCATAATGTTCAGTGGATAAATCTGTACCTCCATGCTCAAATTTTATAACTGCTCTTCTGCCAAACGGCATCAAATCAGCAAGTAAAAATCGGTATGCTGACTCAATTAGGTCTTCTTTATCCTTGGCTGTGTTTTTTGACTTTGCACCGCAAGGATGCCCTGCAAATGGTAGTGTCATATTTTGTCCGCCCCAATAATCACCGCCGCCTGCCCATTCTTCTGTACCTGTACCATATGCTTGGGGAGACTGACTATCATCAAAATAAAAACGCGGATCTCCTTCTAGTGTATTTAAAATCCCGTCATGTGAAAATATGAATGATGTTCCCACAAAGCTCCCCGACCATTCTTTATGATCTTCTAAATTGTAGGTATCTAAAAAAGTCATATCCTTTCCGGCTTCCGGCTGAATAAAATCTCTATATGTTGCATGGAAGTAGCTGCTTTGATCAATGTTGTAATTCCAGCGTTCATACCTTATTTCATAATTGATTTTTACACTGTCACAACCTGATCCTGATAATTCAAATCTTGCTGACTTAAAGAAAGGCATCGGATAATAGCACGCTAGAAATACTTTATTATTTTTATAATCATATCGAATATTAATTGGAAATCCTTTAACTAAATATTCTCTGTGGTCTCGATTATAAAGAGTCCCTGCGCCGAAAAACAAACATAAAGGAGCGTCTATCGATGGAATTGAGGAATCATCCCAATAAACTTTTAATCTCAATCGTTCGAGTTCAATTGCTTTTTCAAGAGGTATTGTTAGTTTAAAAGCTCGAATAACCGAAGAAGTTGATTTAATATCTGCAAATTGCACTGATGTATCTCTATTAAGCTCTAATTCTCCCCGTATTTTATTAATATTTTGAGGAGCTATATCAGTTCCTGCCCTATTTATTAGTTGTAATACATCTTTACTGGGCCTCTTATTAATGTTCCATGTCTTTATTGATCTGGATAATGTATTTTCATTCGCATATAAATGATATATAAAATAACCGGTCCCATAATGAGTACGTGAATACGCGATTCGTAATGAATTTGAAAATGCCATTGGTTCCCAAATTAAATCAGCACCGTGTGTTATATTCCATGTATATGCCAAAGGTTCGAGAAAAGTCTTAGAAGGTATAAAATTAACATCACTAATTTTTTGTTTTGCATCGACTGGATCATTGGTAGCAGTCTCTTCAACAATATTATCTTTTCCATCAGTAACGAAATGCCAGGGACTGCCGTGCCAATAGTTTGCTCGAAAAAAATAGAGAATTCCTTTACCTGTTACATCCAGAGCAACATTATTATTTTCTTCTTTCATATATAAGAAAAAACCTGCATCGGCATGATCATTGCTGCCCGACCGATCATATGTGCTGCGCATGTATGCTCTGTCCCCAATTCTTTGGATTGGCCATAGGTTCCATGCTCGATAACTATCTAATCCAATTGGAATAATTGGAATAGTATTCTTTTTATCATGCCAATTACTATAATTTGAATTTTGTGAATGTATTAGAGATGAAAATATCATACTGCAAATACATACAGGTAGAACTAGTCTAATGTTCATTCAGAATTTCTTATGAATCTTCCTTTTATAATATCTGTGTTGATTCGTCTTAAAGGAAAGGTACTAGCAGCTGTTAAAGATTTTAACTGGTAATTTTTTTATTAAAATTAAAAATATTTAAAAGCTTAAACCGGAATCCGCTTTCCTGAATAAAAATAGCCGCGACTATGATTGCGCCTTTTAGCATAAGCTGAAAATCTTTTTGGATTCCATGCAGCCCCAATATGTTACTCAATAATCCAATTATTAATACACCGGCAAATGTCCCTTCTAAACTGCCTCTTCCGCCCATTAGACTTGTACCCCCTATAACTACTGCCGCAATTGCATCTAGTTCATAGCCTACCCCATCATTTGGATTGCCCTGCAGTAATTGGCCCGTATGAATTATACCGGATAATCCCGAAAGAAATCCCGCTATAATAAATGTGTATGTCCTGATCCACTTTACCTTTAAACCGGCAAGAACTGCTGCCTCTTCATTACTTCCGATTGCATATACATATCTTCCGAATTTTGACTTTCTAAGAATTATTAAGAATAATATAGTTGCAAGAATAAAAATATAAACAGGAAAAGGGACCCCTAAATAACTTGTAGTAAAAATTTTAAATATCGCGGGAGCAGCACCCAGCCCGAATCCTATATCACGGGAATTATTATTAGATATATAAAGTGCTAATCCCCTTGCTGCAGTCATCATGGCCAAAGTAACAATGAATGATTGCATTTTTCCCCATGAAGTTATGACACCATTTAAGAATCCGATAAAGCTGCTCACTAATAAAGCAATTAATATTGTAAGAAAAAATCCTAGCTGCCAATCCATTACTCCGAAAGCAGTAATCGTTGCACTTAATGCCAGAATAGATCCTACAGATAGATCTATCCCCCCGGCAATAATTACAAAAGTCATTCCTATTGATATAATGCCATTTTCAGAAACCTGGCGCAGAATATTAGCTAAGTTTTCGAATTTCAGAAATACTAAATTACCTTGATCATTTATCGGAGAGATAATAACACACATTATAAAAATAATTATAACGCCTGAAACTGGTTTTATCCATTCATTTTCTGTAAGCCTGATCTTATAATTTCTAAGCATATTCCTCCTGTTGATTAAATGTGTAGTGTAATATATTCTTTGTATCGGTTTCTTTGGTATTTAATACTGCGGTGGGAGCCCCATTATAAAGTACCAACACTCGATCACATATCTTCAACAATTCCGGTATTTCGGAAGTACTTATAATGAAAGAAATACCTTTAGTGCTTAATTCTTTTACCAAATTGTATATCTCTTCTTTGGCCCCTATGTCAATGCCCCTGGTGGGTTCATCTAGCAGCATAATACATGGATTTGTCAACATTCCCCGGCTTATTAATACTTTTTGCTGATTTCCCCCGCTTAAAGTCTGAATCGGTTGATGAAGTGAATTAAATTTTAAATTCAGCATTTTAAGCTGGTTCATAACAAGGCTGTGAATTTTTCTTTCACTTAAAAATCCAAATGAAGAATAATTATCCAGGACAGAAATAATGCTGTTGTTAATCAAATCTAATCCGGCAAAAATACCTTCTGCTTTTCTATCCTTTGATAAATAGAAAATATTCTTCTTTAAGGAATGGATGGCTGATTTTGGCTTAAACTCTTCATTATTTAATAAAATTTCTCCTGTATGTGAAGCTCTAAATTCCCCGAATAAAAATTTTAATAACTCTGTTTTCCCTGATCCAAGTAGTCCGGCTAATCCTAATATCTCTCCTTTCCTTAAATTAAATGTTATCCCTGATAAAACTTTTTTGTCTTTTTTAAAAACATTCAGGTTATTAACTTTAAATATAACTTCATCTGATCGAGCCGCTTTATTTTGTTTTGTTTCTAATAATTCTTTACCAACCATCTTTTTAATTAATTCACTGCGTGAGATATCTTTCACATCATATTTCCCGATAAAATTCCCATCACGCAAAACTATAATATCATCAGCAATATCATATATTTCTTCGAAACGATGGGAAATAAAAATAACAGCTTTGCCGCTTTGTTTTAATATTCTAATCTTCTCAAATAGTATTTTTATCTCATTTTCGGTTAATGCAGACGTTGGTTCATCAAATATAATAATCTTTGCGTCTTTGGATAATGCATGAACAATCTCAACTACTTGCTGCCAGCCAACGCTGAGGTTTTTAATTTTAATATTTGAAGGATAAGGGAACTTAAATTCTTTTAATATCTTTTCTGAATCCCTGGCAAGTTTAGAAAAGTTTATAAATCCGATTTTATTAACCGGCTCGTTCCCTATATATATATTTTCGGCAACTGTAAGATCAGGAAAACAACTTAATTCCTGATGAATGATAGATATTCCGCAATCTTTTGCCTCCTTTGGATTCCTGAAAGTAACTTTCTGATCATCAATAAAGATTTCTCCCGAGTAATCTGTATGTACCCCGCACAATATCTTCATCAGGGTAGATTTTCCCGCACCGTTTTCACCTACTATTGCGGTTACACTTCCATCAGCAATTTCGAATGAAACTCCGTGTAGTACCTCTACACCCTTAAAAGATTTTTTAATACCTGAAAACTTTAACATTGACTATAATTTATTCACTTTTTATCTGCCAGATATTCTTTTGCATTCTCAGGTGTAATCTCAAAATTAGAGAGTGTAATTTCTTTGGGGACTTTTTCATCCTTCAATATCTTTATGGCAGTTTGAATGGCTTCTTTTCCTCCGGTTGGATAAACGAATGTTGCACTAAGTTGTCTGTCTGCCACTGCTTCAATTCCTCCTTCCGGACCTGGTAACCCATCTATTCCTATAAAATAAATATTCTTTGCCTTGTCGACATTTTTTGCCGCTAAATAAGCACCTAATGCCATCGGATCATTTTGCCCAAAAACAAGATTAATATTGTCAAATCTCTGTAAAGCATTTTCCATTATTGTTCTCCCGTTTTCACGCAGCCAGGCACCGTCTTGTGAATAAATAATTTTTATAGCAGCATAATTTTTTATTCCTTCCATAAATCCATTATGTCTTTCAATTGCCGGTGTTGAACCTTTCAATCCCCAAATTTCAACTATGTTACCTCTACCCTTAAGGAGTTTAGCTGCATATTCACCCGCTTCTTTTCCTATCAGTTCGTTGTTAGCCCCAATAAAAGATGTATATTTATCGGAGGATATTTTCCGATCGATAACAATAACTGGTATCCCGCTGTCATATGCTTTTTCAACTACACCTGTTAACGGCTTCGCTTCATTTGGCGATATCATAAGCAAATCTATCCCGCGAACAATGAAGTTCTCTACATCAGCAACCTGCCTGGAATTACTCTGTTGAGCATCTGCAATTAACAACTTAATTTCCGGATGCTTTGATGCTTCGGCTTCCATCTGCTTATTCATTGCCTCCCTCCATGGCTCGGCACTGTTGCATTGTGAAAAGCCGATTACATATTGATGATCTGTCCTATCAGCTTTATTACTTTTACATGAATAAAAATATATTGAAAGTATGATAATAAATAAGATTTGTACTGTTGCAGTCTTCATAAGCGGTTATTATTAAAATTTATAAACAAGATTTAAGTTTATTCACATAAAATATAATTAATCTTATAATAAGGGCAAGGGAAATTAAAATATAACTTATTTAAATAGTGCTGTCCAAATTAAATGGGAAAAAGTAGATAAGTTTGATACATAATGTGTTTTGTACCTATTTAATCTGATTCCAATTTAATCCCCTAATATTTAATTAGTATTATGCTTTCCTAAACATTTTTTAACTTCAATATTAAAGGAATAATGTAACCACATAGTGGTGGCTATGCCATAAGGTCTTTGTCTAGATTTTCAATTGTTGTTGCTAAGGTAACTAAACACTTTATAAGGTTTCCCTTTACTCTTTATTTTTTGATTACGCGAGAGCATAATAGTTCTTTAAAACCTTATAGCTTGTTAAAACCTAAGTAACACAAATCTCCATCAAATAATTCAACCTGATTACCTTATTCAATGTAGAAACCGCAGCCGCTTTTCTTATTGCTTAGAAAGTATATTTCTACCTGTCGGAAGATAAATTGGACAGATATGTATTTAAAATATGTGTCTTTCTTTATTATATTAAAATTATATTGATAATAATATCATAAGAAAAATTTATAAAGCTTTTTTATACTTCTCCGCAAATGTTTACGTTTAAGCCAAGTGCATCCATTGCAGCCGCTTTAACATAAAGGCCTCTTTTGGCACTTTGCAAATCCGGTGCATATACTACTTGTATATGATTAGATTTATGTCTTGCCATCATTTGGTCTCGGGTAATTCCTTTTAGCGTTGCATTCATAATAGGCCATTGATATGTTGTAAGTTTTAACCTTTCTTCTGTTTCATTTAAAGGCAATTTCACTGCTTCACCAATACCGGTGTCATAACTTAATTTACCGTTTTCAATAAATACACGGCTCCAGACAAAAAATCCTGGTCTACTGATTCCTTTTAATGTGCCTCCGCCAAGTTTAAAGTAAACAGGGGGTTGACGTTCACTTACAGCCTTTTTATATCCTCCTTCAATATGCGCTGCCGGGATTGAACCGGAAATCTCAAAAACCCATACAAATTCATCTACGCCGTTGCCTTTATAATGCCTGCCCCATCGAATGTCATGTAATGTAGTTTCCGGTGAATAGCCTAAGCGTTTCCATATTTGATTCGTTATATAAGCATCTATTCCTGCGCACTCATCGGCTTCATTGAAATGAGGCAATGCATCTCCTTCATACAAGGTTTCCTTCGTTGCTTCATTATGTACCGGCGGCCTGTCGACATTATTTAATAAGCCTTCTGCAAGATCTGAGGCCGGACATAGATCCCTCAATCCTTGCTGGTATTGAATACCAATCGCTCCGCAGCCGAATTTATCAGCAATTCTTAAAGCAGCTATATACATTTTACATTGCTGTATAATTTGATTTTCGGTTAGTTCTGTTTCTTCATTTGTACCAAAGTTGAATTTCATCCCCTTTACTTTCAGCCATTCAAATATTTTTTGCGCCTCTTTATCTGTTATTGTCTGCATCTTTGCATATAGCGTTGACTGACTTAATCGTTCTTTAAAAATACCAATCGAATGAAGCAGCTCATCAGGTACTATTGCATTGTACATCCCCATACAGCCTTCATCAAAGACTCCCATTATCGCTTGATTTATTTTTAATTCTTCAGCGTATTTAATACCTATTATAGAATATTCATTTGGAATTTCTATTTTCTTATAAGTACGAACGTGAGAAATATTATGTGAAATTTTCCCATTGTTAATCCAGCTTCTGATCCCCCATAGGAAAAATTCATCATTAAAATTTTCACTCCATATGCTGCTGTATTCAATTCCGGCTTTTGTTAATGAACCATTAATATTTAATAATCCAACTAAACCGGGCCATTTCCCGCTCCAGTTAGCTATGGTTATAATTGGCCCTCGATGATTAAGAAGACCGGGTAAAATATGCTGCGTATATTCCCAAACTGCTTCTGCAACTATTAGAGGTGCATCTTTGGGTATATTATGAAACACCTCTATGCCATATTTCTGACTATCTATAAATCCATGTTTTTTAGTCTGATCATATTGATGCGCTCGGACTATTTTAACTCCCTCTCTCTCAAATGCTAAGAATATTTTCTTCTCTAATTCCGCTTGCGCTTCTTCACAAATCTGATTCGCATTTAAACGTAGATCACCATTAGCAACTAAATAAGCTGATTTCATTTCTCACTTTCTATTATCTATTTAAGGTAAAATTTAGGATTTGACTAATTCACTATTTCTCTATTATTCAAATATTGCCTTTTAATTCAAGTTCGCCCTTGGAAGGTAATCTTGGTAAAGGATTATGCAGTTCTTTTTGATACCAGAAAACAACAGTGAAATATCATCTTGTCTCGGACTGTAACGCTTGTCGCTCCGCCAGCCTAAACCTGAATTGTGACTTTAAACTTTTATTAAAACGTATAGGATCTGTTATATGCCATCTATATAATCCAAATCTTTCCATTGGCTGATTAAGGCCGTCTCCCTTTATCACTTGCGGCATTCCAGCGTAGGGATTGCAAAATTCTGTGTATTCTGCGACTTCAAATCAGACAGAGTTTTTCTTTCTCGAGATAAAAGTAGTACTCGCTGTTGAAATTACTAATTGGAACTGTGGGTTTGACCACCATATGAAACGAATTAGAAAGCTGCATATTACAACCGTTTAGTTTATTGATATTCTATTTTTTCTAATTGCTTCATCAAAGCCTTCAGCGAATCCGCTTTATGCTGATATTCTTTATAAACATTATGTCTTTCGGATGGATCATTTTTTAGATTATACAGTGCAAACTTGATCTTTTTATAAGCGGCATAATCTTCATCTCCGTATGTGCCGTGTAGACTCCCCATACCCGAACCAAAGATTAACTTCCAATCTCCTTCCCGGATGCTTTTATCCAGTTCGACCATTATATTTCTTCCCGAAGTACCTTTACCTTCAAGCACTGGCATAATATTATAACTGTCTCTTGTCACCGATGAATCAAGATGGATTCCTGCTATATCCGTGAAGGTCGCGTACAAATCTGTATAACTTACTAGTTGTTGACTTACAGTGCTTGGTTTTATTTTCCCGGGCCAGTCAATTATCAATGGTTCCCTATGCCCTCCTTCCCAAGAGTCTATTTTCATACCTCTGTATATGTAAGTCGAGCTGTGATGATATCTATCTACATCACGCTTAAACCATACAGGACCATTATCGCTTGCAAAAACAATGATTGTGTTCTCAGCAATGTTAAGCTCATTTATTTTTTTTACTATTCGTCCGATCTCATAATCTATTTCCGAAACAAAATCACCGTAAGGCCCAGCCTTACTTTTTCCCCGGAATTGCTTTGTCGGCTCCCATGGAGTATGTGGACCAGTCATAGCGTAATATAAAAAGAAAGGCTTGTCGTTATTTTTTGCGCTTCTTTCAATAAATGCCAATGCAGAGTCGGAAAGCGTAGGTGTTACCTGTTCAAAATCAAAGTGTGGTGCAATTTTACCGGAACGCCACATCGCACCTTGTATTGAGTGAATATTATCTTTCGGGTTAAATAAAATATTTCTTTTAGGTTTGGTAACATAATTGCTTTCATGCCCTGGAGTCGAATCAGTAGGAGCTTCTACAGCATGTCTGTTGTATATATAAAAATACGGTGCAATATCTAGTGAGGCATGTATACCATAAAAATAGTTGAAACCCTTATCGAGCGGTCCTCCTTTGATAGTTTTGCTGTAATCGAAATTCTTCCAGTTGTTAACGTTATCGAATCCCAAATGCCATTTTCCAATTGCGCCTGTTTCATAACCTGCTTTCTGTAATTCGCCGGCAATGGTGGGTAGGTTGCTGCTTAATAAACTTCCTTTTTTCCAATCCATACTTCTTTCTAATGGATACCTGCCGGTTAAGATACCGAATCTCGAGGGGGTACACCATGCGGCAGCTGCATGTGCATCTGTAAATTTTATTCCATTCCTCGCTAATTCGTCAATATTAGGAGTCAAAATTTTCGATTGCGAATTATATGTAGCCATATCGCCGTAACCCATATCATCTGCAAGAATAAAAACGATATTCGGATGTTGTGTTTTTTGTGCTGTATTTACCCTCTCTTTGATACCTCTTTTATAACTAAACAATCCAATAACAAAAAATGGAAATACAATTGATAAAATAATGAACCTATTTAAACGGGTAAATAAATTAACCATATATCGCCTAATCTTTTTTTCATTAAGTTTGCAGCCAATGAAGGCTGAATTTCTTCCGGCTATGCTCCCCATTTCTCATCTTGTTTTGCCCTTAGATAATGATAATGATCCTCCTTGGGTAATTTGATTAACATTTATTCAATGTTTTCAAATAACAATTACACAAATTTTCATATTACCGATGATAACCATTTTTTTATTAACTTATAAAAGGACAGTAGAGATTATAGTTAATAAATTTTCTTATTTATTTACATTTGACTGTGAATAAAATTTTCCTTTATGCTTTTCTGCCAACTGCTCAAGATGTTTTGCAATTTCAGGATAATCATTAATCACATTTATTCGCTCATAAGGATCTGCATCCATGTCATATAGCGCTAAATCCTGCTGTCTTTGTTCGTATTTCCCCGGAAATCCGAAATCACCATACTCTACGACATGTCTGTACTCATGTGGAAGATGAAGTTTCCACTTACCGTCGCCAGACATAACACCTTCAAAATTCTTTTTGGTTGAAAATGCATAATATTCATGCGGATTTTTTGCACCTGGTTTATTTTCGATAATATCCCAAACATTTTTACCGTCTATTTCATAATTTGGAAGCCTTGCCCCTGCAAGAGCTCCAATAGTCGGGAAAATATCTATAGAACAAAGAGCTTTTTCGGATTCCGTACCTGCTTTAATTTTTCCAGGGTATTTCATAATTGTCGCAGATCGAACTCCACCGTCGAATGACGTTGCCTTTGCTTCGCGGAAGGGAGTTTTACCCGCATGACTTCCGTAAACAGACCACGGTCCGTTATCCGAACTGAAAATTACCAGTGTGTTGCCTTCAAGTCCGTTTTCTCTAATGGCCTTTATTATTTGTCCAACAGACCAATCAATCTCCATCATAACATCGCCGTATATCCCGGTACCTGATTTACCTTTAAACTTATCACTAACAAAAAGCGGAACATGCGGCATGTTATGAGGTACGTAAAGGAAAAACGGATTATTTTTATTCCTCTTAATAAAACTGACGGCATGTTCCGTATATGTAGTGGTAAGCATTGCCTGATCTTTCGGTTTCACATCAGCAATTTTAACTTTTCCATTTTCCCAAAATTTTAACGGAGCTGATTCCCGTTTTTTATTTGGATGATAATTCCACATATCGTTCGAATACATTAGCCCGCAAGATTCGTTAAATCCTCTTGCTGGAGGACGTGTTTCGGGTTGGTCGCCAATATGCCATTTTCCGAATATGGCTGTTTTGTACCCTGTCTTTTGCAGCATTTCACCCATAGTCTCATATTTCGGATCTAATCCATGGGCATTGGGACCAATGGCACCGGTTACTTTTGTTCTTTCCGGATAACACCCTGAAAGTAATGCTGCCCTAGACGCAGAGCAAATAGCTTGCGGAACGTAAAAATTATTAAACCTGCATCCTTCGGATGCCAATTTATTCACGTTAGGAGTGGGATATCTCGGATCACCGAAAGGTTTGAAATCTGCCCAGCCTGAATCATCCAAAAAAATTATCACAAAATTTGGCTTCGATTTATTCTGTGCAAAAAGATTGTCGAAGGGAAATCCCCAAAGTGCACTCGATGCCCAGGCAGCAGCTCCTAACTTCGTACACTTTTGAATGAAATCACGGCGTGAATATCCATATGGTCTTCCCGAATTACTTTTCATTTTGATTTTTCCCTTTTAATGAGTAATTATTTTTATATTCATATCATTACTGTCCGGATGTTTTGAGTATCAATAGTTGTAAGTCATTTCTAACTTTTTTATAGTTAACACAAAAAAAATATTGTCCGCTGCTTTCATTTTTTTTAATTAGTCTTAGCGAAAAAGATCGCTGCTAACAGCATTCTGATATATCATGCTTTCTTGCCCCAATATAGCATTATCTTTATGCAATTATCCCTTGACCAAACTTTACTTATATGGTTATGTTCATTGAAAAACTTTATTTCACATTAGGATTTGGAACAGGTATTTTGGCATCCATTTTTTTTAGCCAAACCTGAAGTTCATTGTAAAGTTTTTCGGCAATTTCAGGTTCCTTATCGACAAGATTGTTTTGTTCACCTATATCATCTTTGAGATTGAACAATTCTCGTCGATTTCCCTCGTACCATAAAATCAGTTTCCAGTCACCATCGCGAACAGCAGAAGCAGGTGAACTACCCTGGTCGCCGTAATGCGGATAATGCCAATAAATCGGTCCTCTCTGCATTTTCTTTCCTTTTAAAAGCGGCACCCAGCTTTTGCCGTCTATATGATTGTCAGCTTTTACTTGCAGACCAGCCATTTCAAGAATTGTAGGATAAAAATCTGTACCGGTTACCGGCTCTGAACAGACACTGCCGGGCTTTGTTACCCCCGGCCATCTGACAAGCAGAGGTTCACGTATGCCGCCTTCATATAACCAGCCTTTACCTCCGCGCAGCGGCATATTTGAAGTTGGATATCCTTGAGCGGTTGAAAGACCGCCGTTGTCGGACATGAAAAATATAATTGTATTATCTTCAAGACCCAACTGTTGCAAGGTATCGAGCACCTTACCGCAGGCTGTATCCACTGCTGAGACCATACCTGCGTAGACCGGCACATCCTGCACGAGTCGAACCTTGTTGTCGCCTTCTTGACCCCACTTATCTTTAAGTCCCATATCCTCTTTCTTTTTTTCATACTTTTGCTCCAAATCCTTACGCGTCATCAACGGTATATGTACGCTATAGAAAGAAAGATAAGCAAAAAACGGAGACTCTTTATGCTGTTTAATGAACTTGACCGTTTCGTCTGATAATCGTTCAGGTAAATACTCGCCTGCTGGGCCGTCTTCAAGCCGCGGATTGCCGTAGGGAGTAAAGTATTTCCCTTTGCCGGTTGGACGGCCGGCTGCCCAGCCGCCTTTGTTTATATCAAAGCCCTGATGCTCAGGCCAGAATTTGGGGTCTTTGCCAAGGTGCCATTTGCCAGCAATAAAAGTACTGTAACCGTCTTGCTTTAAGGATTCTGCTATTGTAACTTCCGATAATGGCAATTCCTCTTTGAAAGGCGCCGGAATTAAAGGTTTGTTACGCCAATTTTGTGCATTAGGGCTAAAAGGAATATAATCTGTCAGGCCCAAACGTGCTGGATATTTGCCTGTAAGAATACTTGCCCGGCTTGGTGAACATACTGGGCATGCGGCATAGGCGTCGGTAAATTTCATCGATTCTTTGGCTAGTCCATCGATATTAGGTGTATCGTAAAATTTTGAACCGTAACAGCTCAAATCCGACCATCCGAGGTCATCAACAAGGATAAATAAAAAATTTGGCTTCTGTTTTGGCAGCAGTCTTCCCATTCCCAAAACGCTGAATGCAACGCCTGCTGCGGTTGTTGTTATTAAGAATTCTCGTCTGTTCATAATACTGCCCTCTCGTAATTATTATCAAATCCCCTTACTATTTCTGCTGCTAAAGTATCCTATGCTGACCAAACGTATTTACCTTTAATTTTTTCAATTCGGTTCCAGAACATATCCATTCTAATATGTTTATAACCTTTCTAAGAACATTAAATAATATTGTTTAATTCAATTCTAATTCGTCCTTGGTTGGAAGCTTTGGAAAAGGATGATGCGGCTCCGT
>Ga0075269_10000052_pt1 | contig 21169 bp, 23 predicted proteins | sample SF_Rice_5C_0N_10_FD_69773 | JGI IMG/M metagenome (GOLD analysis project Ga0075269, IMG submission 69773) | Rice paddy soil microbial communities from Twitchell Island, California, USA - SF_Rice_5C_0N_105 | ecosystem: Environmental > Terrestrial > Soil > Paddy field/soil | place: USA: Twitchell... | reverse complement strand
AAGGAATAGGGAAATGGGATAGATCTTATACGCGATAATTTTCTTATACAGCAATCGCATAATTCTAAATCTAATAGATTTCCAATAATGATGAATTAAATAAGTAAAATTCAATGGAGTCGAATTCTAAATTTTCTATTTTGCCATTTATTATATTACTTTCAATATTTCAATATTGTAATCACCCTACAACACCTTCTCAAAACAAAGATCCTCGAAATTATACATGGACTATAGATACGCTCACCTATCCTGGCAGTACTTTTACCATGCTATCAAATATATGGGGCAGTTCCCCAAATAATATGTATGTTGTAGGAGATTGCTTTGATTACAGAGGCAGGTGTTGGCATTATGATGGAATGAAATGGACTGCTTTTTCTCCGACTAATAATAGCAACTATTATTATGATGATGTCTATGGCTTTTCAGAAAGGGATATCTGGATAGTTGGGTACTTATGGTCCAACGATCAGCCTTTCGATATATCAAGCCTTATTCTGCATTTCGACGGAGCTGCATGGAAGAAATTTGAAATAAAGGGTAATTATAAGATTTATTCAGTCGGGGGTAGCACTGCAAACGATGTATGGTTTGGAGGTTCAAATTCTTTATTATTCCACTGGGATGGAGACACTATTAAACATGCAATAATTCCAGTTGATTATGTCCCTATTGATTCAGCATATAAAAACCAAGTTGTAGTTAATAAGATATTTAGCCACTCAAATGGAAAAAATTTCTTCATGATAATTGATTATCATATACAAACTGCATATCTGCTTGCTAATTCAATGGGAGGTTGGAATTCACTTTATAATAAAACTGACGCATATTTATTAAATGATTTTTGGGTAAGTAAAATTGGAAATGTTTACAAAGTTGATGGTTCCGGCTTTTATAAGCTCTCCGGCAGTACATGGGTAAATATACTTGGCTGGTATGGTGCAGAATTAATTGCGATTGCAGCAACTTCCGATAATAATATATTTACTGTCGGCAATACTAATAGTGGAAGTAACTATTCTCTTGCTTATTATTTTAATGGCAAAGACTATTATCTATATGAAAATTTAAAATTGAAGGGTATCAGGTTTTTTGATGTATGGACTAATGGAAATGAAGCTTTTATTGATGGCTTAGCTCCATATACCCAGCAAACTTTAATTTTACACGGGAAGTAACAAATATATAATGGGAGTATATTTTTTAGTTCTTCATGATTTCGATACGGTTCGATTTTCATCGGTATTACTTTATAACCTGGCAATATTTGTAAAAAGGAAAAGGAGCACCGTATGCTTATCAGTGCTCCTTTAGTTTGAGGGATTATGTGAGTATCTAGTAAAACACCCGGCGTTCTTAAAATACCGAGTGTTTAATGGAATAATTATCTAATCAAGTTTGTTATATCTTGAAGCAATTGGTCAGAAGTTGTCACTACTTTGGCGTTAGCTTCAAAGCCTCTTTGGGAGACTATCATATTGGTGAACTCTTGAGCCAGGTCTACGTTCGACTGTTCTAATGCACCTGACTGGATTGTAGTTGCAGAGTTTTCACCGGGTGTGTCAATTCTCGGGTCGCCTGAGTTTGCAGCAACTGAATACATATTACTGCCGGCGCTTACTAATGCATTCGGGTTTGTAAATGTAGCTACCATTATTTGAGCTAATGTTCTTGAGTTACCATTTGAGAATACGCCGACAACATTTCCGTATTGATCGATGTTCAAATTGGTCAACGTAGCAGAAGCTGAACCGTCCTGTGTTAATGAAGCTATCTGAGAAGTAAGAGATGTTTGAGTAATACCAGCTGTGCCTGAACCGAAATTCAAATTAATATTCTGAGCTTCGGCACCATTACCAGGATTATAAGTAACTTGTGGAATAGGGGGGATTCCGGGAACAGTAGTGCCGCCTTGAGTAATGGATTGAATCTGTCCATTAGGATCAAAAGTAACAACGCCGCTGGTTGCACCGTTAAAAGTACCGCCGTCTGTTTGAGGGACAGAAACTTTCCAGTTCCATGTGTTTCCATAAGAATGATCAAATTGTACGCTCAAAGTATGTGCATTACCAAGAGAATCATAAATGCTGACGGAACCGATAACCGGAGTTTCAGTACTACCTTGATTTACTACAGCCGGAATACTTGTTGAAGTTGTTGAAGATGGAGCAAGAGTAACTTTAGAAAAGTCTAAGCTGAAGTTGATGTTGCTGTCTGCGCTTGCAATTGTAACCGGTGAGTTTGTACAGTTACCAGAAGAATTAAAAGCTAATGCGCTAAGCGCCGGAGTTGCTGCAGGCTGGGTTGGCAGAAGAACACCTTTAGAATCAAGGACCTGATAACTAGGAGTCCACGTACCGGCGTTATTAGTATAAGAAACATTTAATGTATAATTCGTACCGTCTTTGCCGACTATAGTAACAGAAGTAGGGGAAGCAGGAGCAGTATAAGGCGCACTGCCAGCAAGTCCGTCTTCTAAATTAACAGTACCAGTTGCGATAGTTGGAGCGCTGCTTTGCAGATTTCCGCCCCAGGAAATATTAGAAGTTTTAATAGCGGGCAGTTTTAAGTTCTTATCGACGACAATATCTTGAATAGCGGTACCCTGAGGAATTTGCCCAAGTCCGTTAGCAACTTTGCCTTGAACAACTGCACCGTTCTGTGGGTCAACTAATTTCCCATTAGAGTCAAATTCAAAAGCGCCGGCACGTGAATAAAAGTTTTGGCCGTTGCTGTTAAGAATAAACATACCGGGGCCTTGCAAAGCTAAGTCAGTAGATATGCCGGTAGATTGGAAAGTACCCTGGTTCCAGTTCCTATCGATGGAATTTATTTTCATTCCTAAGCCTATCTGGAAACTGTTTGTGCCGCCAGTAGAATCGGTTGGATTTGTACCCGATTTTATAAGTTGGTTGAAAGTATCGCTGAATGTAACACGCGAGCTCTTGTAACCGATAGTATCGACGTTAGCAATATTATTACCGATAACGTCCATCATAGATTGAAGATTTTGTAAACCGGAGACACCGGAAAAGAGAGAATTAAGTAGTGCCATTGTAACCTCCTATGGATTATAGAATTTTGACCCTGCGTCAGTCAGTCGGCAAGATCAAGAGCGTCCCAAAAGGTCCCGCCCTATTGTTAATTAAATATTTATTTATAAAGAACTATTATGTCACGTAAAAACAACACTGTCGATATTAGTAAATACATTTTCGCTGCTATCACCAACCGGCATTGCAGTGACAACGGTACGGTTAGGTATGTTGACGATGTAAGCAGTATCGTTCATCATTACAAGCGATTCTTTAGACCCTTTTTGCTCGGCTTTGCTTACAGCATTCTTGATCTTGTTCATGTCCTGATCGTCTAATTGAATATTCCTGCTTTCCAATCTCTTTAAGGCATGATTAGAAAACTTTATCTTATCAAGCTCCTGTTCGAAAATGGAGCTGAAGCTTTCATAGCCGGCTTGAGTTTTACCGGATGGAACATCATTGCTGTGAGAAATCGGAATAAAAGGAACACTTATTCCATTTATCTCAGCCATATTAGTTACCTCCGCTCGAGTTAAGAATTTCAGAAATATCCGACAACTGGTAATCAGCGCCGTCAACAGTCAAAGTAGTACTGCCTGTACTGGAGAACTTAACTCCATCTACAGTACCAATTTTGAAAAGATCTGCTGTCATATTGCTTCCGTCGGTGCCTTTAGCTGTCACATTAAATGAATAATTACCGTTTGGTAATTTGTTACCATTATTATCGGTAAAATCCCAGGAAAGTTTATTGTCGCCTGAAGCATTTGATACATTATCGAAAGACTTTACTAAATTTCCGTTAGAGTCAAAAATATTCAGAGAGGCTGAGGAAGCTACACCGGGGAGAGTATAACCTAATTCTACAGAGCTTTGACCGTTATTCTGAAGATTACCGCCGCTGATTTTAACGCCTTTCCCAATTAACGTTGCAGAAAGCGTATTATTGATTGATTGAGTCAATGCATAATTAGCATTTATACTTGTAGTCATTGAGTCATTTAAATTCTGAAGCTGTTCAAGTGAGCTGAATTGTGCAAGCTGAGCTGCAAATTGAGTTCCATCCATCGGGCTCATTGGATCCTGATTTTTCATCTGTGCTATTAGCAAGTTCATAAAATCATTTTTGTTCATGTTTGTACTGCTGTTTTGACTAACAGTATCTGTCGTGTTGTTTGGTATGCTAGTAACTCCATCTACCATTTTATTTCTCCTATGCTAAAAATTCATAAGTGTTATATCCCAAGCTTTTAGTCATAATAGACTCTTGCTCCTCTACAGTGCCTATTTTACTTGAGTTAGTATTTGAGCTTTTCTTCTGACTAAAAAATTTATTGGGCTTTTGTTCTCCGCTCGAAACGTTGACTGTGAAAGAATTCAGCTGCATTCCGTTTAAATTGAGAGATTGTTTGAGATCATTTACATTATTTTGAATTACCTGCTTTACGCTTTCGTTTTCAACTTCGACATGGGCGTGGACTACATTATCAGCAACATCCATAGTTACTTTTACCTTACCGAGGCTTACAGGCTTAAGCTGCAGGATTGCGCTTTTTACATTCCCTGACGTAATTAGGCTCTTAATTTCATTTAATACTTCTGAAATTTTATAAGTCTTAATCTGTTCTTTTGGAGGCAAAATATCGTTTATAATTTTTTCATTAGCCGGATTTAAGCCTGCAATGCTGGTCGCATTATTTAATATACTTGGCAGAATGTCAGTTTTCTTAGGCAGGATGCTAATGTTTCTTTGAGTATTATCATTTGAGGCATCATTGTATGAATTATTAAAAGACTTTTCTGATTGGCCGCCTAAATTAGTATCCGGAGAAGATTTGTCTATAATATTTGTTTGTTTATTAGAATTTATATCAGTCTTAACTTCCTGATTTACAGTATTATTTTGATTCACTTCAACAGAATTATTAGAGTGAACTATATTTAAACTAACCTGTTTCTCAATTATAGCGCTTGAATAATCCGCAGTATTTGCATTTATATTTTTTGTTGGGTCTATTTCTAAATTTTTATCTGTAAAATCTTTTTTAATATCAGCCCTTTGATCAGATGCCGCAATAGTTTTTTGCTGTGCAGGGTACTTAATATCTAATTTGAAATTTACATTGCCATTAAGTTTGCCGGATATTTCCTTCTTGAAATTATTTAGGATTGTATTTGCAGCTACAAAATCCTTAACATGAGCGCCAGCCACTTCCCTTGAAATTGATATTATAAATTTGCCTTCGGCAGAATTTTCTTTTGTATTAATAGGGATTGAAAGATGAGTATTATTATTTAATTCTGAGGAAAGATCATTAGAATGCTTATCAGTTTTTAGTGCATAGTTATTAACTTGTTGTTTTCCCCAATTAACATTGAAAGAAGATAGAGTATCATTAACTATATCCGGCACATTCAACATAATATTTTCGCTGTCAGGAGTTAAAGCTTTTTGTTGTATATCTGAATATATATCCGGTTTTGCAGTTGAATTGACATTTAACTTAGTATAGCTACCGTTGAACTTTTGAAAAGAAGGACTTTGTATTTCGTTACCAATGTTATATTCATTTGCAGTTTTAATTGGAATATTTGCAAAACCTTTTAGCGGGGTATTATCATCAATAATGCCGGCTGAACCGGGAATTGGAGTAATAGAAGATTGAATTTCATTAGGCACCTTTGTAATGAATACATTGGCATTTTCATTCATTGATGTTAAAGTTTCAGATGAAGAAGTTGGTTGATTTGACTCTTTTAATTTCGGAGTAATCTTGTCGATAGTATATAGCTCTGGATTTGTTTCACTATATAAACCGGGTTTCAGAGAAGCCTTATATGGGATCGAATAATCTTGAGTTTTATTTATATTACCGGATACTTTAATTCCTGATCCATTCGTTAAATCAGTAGAAACCGAAGAATCAAATGAGAAGTTCTTCCCGGGCGACAATGTCAATGAAATTTCTTTTAATGAATTTGTATCTAATAAAGGAGGGGTAATATTTGTATTTAAATAGTTATCGCCCTTATTGATTTTCTTTTTATCAGGCTCAATTATAGAATTAACAGCACTTGTGTTTGTAGTATTTCCCTGAGAATTAGCAATTTCAATTTTAATATTATTACCATCAGCGGCAGTTAAGTTTAATGAGATAGACCCATTAGATTGGAGAATTCCTAAAAGAAGATTAGATAGTTTTTGTTTATCGTCTGTAATTTTACCCTTTTTATTATCACGCTTAGCGGGATTTATTATATCTGAGGATTTTTGAGACGTTACTTGCTGATTTATTTCGTTAAGTAGATTATTAGTTTCGCCTGAATTTATTTGAGCAGATACTGTATTGCTAAATGAAAAAGATTCCGGTTTAATACCTGCATTTTCAAATAATGCAGCAAGCTGGCCTAATATATCATTTACACATGTATTATCAATAGCTTGTTTATAATTACTTCCGGTCTGAATAGATTTGCTTTGATTATTAGCCTGGATAGGTGTTTTAATATTATTAGTGAGAACCTGTACAAGATTTGAATTTACATTATTTATATTCAAGCTATTTGCAGTATCATTCACAGATATTTGAGAATTTTTAGCAAGAGTAATGAACATCCTATACTTGAAATTATCCTCGATTGAGGGATAGTCATGATTACTGTTATTCATTTCACTAGAAGAAGCAGACTGTCCGCCTTCGGGCAAATTCTCATTTACTATCCTAATTATATCAGAGAACAAATAAGAAGAATTATTAAGATTTAGCAGCTTCTTAGTTCCTGCATTATTTACTTTGGAAGATACGTCCCCCTGATTTACCGGCTGTATAAACAATGGATTAAACTGCATTTATCTTGCTCTTGTTATTCTATTTGCTGTATCAGGATTTAACTCAGATAATACTTCTGCAGCTTTCTTTTGCCGCATGGTGTATATAATATCTCTGGCTACATTATCGGAATAACTCTGAATAATTTTAGCGGCTTTTTGAGGATCCATAGACTCATATAATTTAGCAGTTTGCTTTATCCAAAGATTATAACTGCTGTCAGGTTTGACAACTTGCTTATTTTCATTACCTTTTTGCGAACTGTTTTGGGAAACTTCGGTAATTTTCGCGTTAATATCTTTTAACGCTATTTTAAGGCTTCTGACACTGTCAATCAGCGATGAGTCCCTGAAAGAATCTGTATATACAGTATCATTTTTCTTCGGAGGTAAATATGATTTAATCGAATCGAGGACATCCTGCTTGAAATTCCCTAATAAATAATCTTTTATTTCCGCATATGAAACTTTGGAAGTATCAATCATATTTCCTGAGTAATCATGCTGTTTGATAGGTGTAAAGTCGAACTTAAAGATATCTCTATACATACCATTAAGCCTTACGATTGCACTGGTTGTAATAAAAAACATTATAATAAATGATACAGTATAAATTAATTTAGCTTTCACTTTGACTGCCTAATAAACTTTTGAGTAGCAAGTTCATCAATATATTTTAGTTCGATTTGATTCTGTTCTTTATTAAATTTTTCATGATATGAATCTTCAAGTGTATTGAATATCTTATGTTCTTTACTCTTAAGGATCAGTTCATTAAGCTTGTTTTTATGCTTCTCATCAAGGACAATGATCTTATTCATTACTGTCGCTTTCTGTTTGTTTAGGCATAGTTCATAATTCTTTTTGAATTTTATTTCTGCAACAGAAACTTCTTTTTTCAGCGAGCTCATTCTGCTACTTACTTCTTTACCATCAATTTGATTATATTCATTTTTGAGCATCTCAATTTCAAGTTCAATTTCAGAGACTTCCTTTTGAGCCTTCTTCTCTAAAGCCTCTTTTACTTTCTTAATCGCTTCAAACTTGTAAACAAACTTTGCCATATATTAACCTAAAGGCTTTTCAATAATCTCATTAAGGCGGTTTATTGTTTCTTCGTACAATGTTTTATCATTCATATCCTGCTTCAAAAATCCCCGCAGGTATTTTATTTTAGAAAGTGCATGATCTATCTGAGGACTGCTTCCTTTAACATAAGCTCCGATATTTATCAGGTCTTCCGCTTCATTGTAAGTTGCGAGTATTTCGTTAAATACAGAAGCTCTTTTCCTATGGTCTGAAGTTACCACGTCGGGCATAACTCTGCTGACACTTTGAAGAGGGTCAACTGCAGGGAATTGGCCCTTATTTGCCAATTTTCTTGAAAGGACGACATGCCCGTCCAATATAGAGCGTGCTGCATCTGCGATTGGTTCGGTCATATCATCGCCGTCAACAAGTACTGTATAGAATCCTGTAATAGAACCTTTGTTAGTATTACCAGCACGCTCAAGCAGCTTTGGTAAAATTGCAAACACGGAAGGAGTATAACCTTTTGTTGTTGGAGGCTCACCGATAGTCAAACCTATTTCCCTTTGGGCCATAGCAAACCTAGTAACCGAATCCATCATCAGAACAACATCCTTTCCGCAATCTCTAAAATATTCTGCAATGGTAGTACCAATAAAAGCGCCTTTCATTCTAATTAATGCGGATTTATCGCTAGTTGCAACAATAACAACGGACTTCTTCAGTCCTTCGCTGCCAAGGTCTTTTTCTATAAATTCCCTTACTTCCCTGCCGCGCTCGCCAATTAGAGTAATAACATTTATGTCGGCATTTGTGTTCCTGGCTATCATTCCCATTGTTACGCTTTTACCGACCCCGCTGCCTGCGAATATTCCAATTCTTTGGCCTTTCCCTACTGTCAATAATCCGTCAATTGATCTCACCCCGGTCTGCAATGCCGAATCAATTCTTTTTCTTTTTAATGGGTTCGGGGGCTCGTTATAGACCGGCAAATAAGAAGGACATAATATCTCACCTTTACCGTCAATCGGATTTCCCAATCCGTCTATTACACGACCAAGAAGATTATCACCAACTCCAATCAGAAAGCTTTTCCCAGAAGCAATTATTTCACATGAAGGGGATATCTTATAAACTTCACCTAAAGCAATAGATAATACTTTACCGTCTTTAAATCCGACAACTTCCGACTTACAAACTTCATTACCTTCCCTGTCAAGCACAGTGCAGATTTCTCCGAGTGAAACATTCGGCCCGGCGGATACAATAATTAGTCCGATAACGTCCGTTACCTTCCCGTTCACTTTAATTGGATCTGCTTTTGAAATAAGTCTCTTGTGTTTATTCAATATTTCATATGCGAGTTCCATCTAAGGCTCAACGGTATATATATTTGCTTCGAGAAGTTTTTTCAGCTCGGAAGATTGAGATGATATCCTTGCATCTACATTGCCTATTTCAGTTTCGATAAAGCATCCTCCTCTTTCAATCCTATCGTCCGGCTCAAATTGAATTTTAGAAAAGGAGAAGTCTGTCAAATGATTTCTTTCACCGTCATTTAGTACAGCAAGATCTGCCGGATTTATTTTTACAAGTACTTTATTGCTTCCTAAAACTCTTTTAACGGCTTCACTTAATGTTTCGTTTATAATTGAGCGTTCGGCGATTTCTCTTTTCAAAATCTTCTCGGCAATTGAAACAGCAAGGTCAATAACTACTTTTTCGAATATATCACCGTAACCGGAAATAGATTTATCCAGGCCAGAAATTATATTATCAATATTGGAATACTTTATAGAAATCTTATCTTTAAATTCGTTATCCAGTTTTTCAAATGCAGATTTTTGGCCGTCACTAAAGCCTTTTTCATATGACTGCTGGATCTGCCTTTGAAAAAATATTTCTTCCCTCTCAGTTTCAATCCCGGTAGTTTCAAGAGGGTTTTTCAATTGCACATTTAATCTTTTTGAACTGGCACCGACTTTAATGATACTAGACATAAATCTCGTCCGAGCCTCCCCGCATATTAAGTGCAATCTCGCCGCTTTCCTCAAGTGCTTTTACCAGATCAATAATTTTTGCTTGAGCTGCTTCAACTTCTTTTAACTTTACCATACCCATATATTGAAGCTCTTCCTTTAAAAGGTCAGATGCTCTTTCAGACATGTTAGAAAATATTTTTTGTCTAAGCTTCTCGTCGGCAATCTTTAATGAGAGAGCCAGGTCTTTCCTATCTACTTCGCGAAGTATTTTTTGAATATCTTTATCCTGAATATTAACAATATCATCAAATAGGAACATTAATCGTTTTACTTCACCTGCGACATCAGCATCTTTCTGCTCTAGGCCGGAAAGTATCTCTTTGCTTAAGCTAACGTTTGTCCTATTTAATATTGCAGCAAGGCTTTTAGTACCTCCTATCTTGCTGAGCGATTGGCTCATACTGAAGCCTGCCATATCATCCACTACTCTTTCAATCTGTTTAAGAGTCTGTGGTGAAATCTTTCCGAGAGTAGCGATCCGAAATACAACGTCACTTCTAAGAGGTTCTGTTAATTCTTTAAGTGCTGAAGCTGTCTGGTCAGGGTGCAGATGAGAAAGAATCAGCGCAATAGTCTGCGGGTGTTCTTTACTTAAGAAACTAATTAACTGAGTAGAATCAGCTTTTTTCAACACATCAAAACCGCGGAGAGTAGTAAGGTTTTTAACCTTTTCGATTATTTCCACTGCCCTGTTAATACCAAAAGATTTCTCAAGTACTGCACGAGCATATTCAAGTCCGCCTTCAAGTACATATTCACGGGCAGTGACCATGCCATAAAATTCTTCCATAACAGCATCGACTGTTTGAGAAGGAATATTTTTAACTTTCGAAATTTCTGTAGAGATCATTTCAATTTCAGCAACGTCGAGATGCTTGAATATCTCCGAGGCATTCTCTACATTAAGTGCAATCATCAATAGGGCTGCTTTCTGAACCCCGGGAACATCGACAGTTTTTAATTCTCTCAGCGGCATATGTTAACCTTAAAATTCATCCTCATGAAGCCATGCATTAATTAATTTAGCAGCTTCAACAGGGTTCTTAGAAACATAGTTTGATATTTTCTCCTGCTGATTTCTTTTTTTAATAGCTTCCTCGGATATTTCATCTTCGATATCTCCAACAGGAAGCATAGGCTTTTTTATCCTTGCACTTATTTGCGGAACATGTTCAGTTCGGGGGAGTTCGGGCCTGACAAAGCTATCCAATGCGGCTTCGCCGGCATTAAATGACCCTATAACAATTTTCTCAGTTTTCAGCTTCTTCATTAAGCTTTTCAAAAGGAAAAGAGAAGCAGCAACTGCCAATACCATTAAGAGCGGATTCGCCCACTTGTTCATATCATCAAACGGACTAGGTTTAACAGTTTGCTCATCATCAATTTCCTTAGTTTCAAACGGTATATCTACCATTGAAAATTGGTCATTTCGTGTGGGATCTACACCGACAGCATTCTTAACTATTTGTTCCAATTTATTAAGCTGTTCTTTCTGCCTTGGCTCATAAACGGTTACGGTTTTATCTCCTTTTTTTACTTCTTTAGGAATATCATTTATAACAGCGGCAACACTTAAGCGGTTTATATTACCGGTGCTTGAAACAACTTTTTCTATAGTTTTATTTATTTCATAGTTTGTAGTTGTGTTCTCCGAAACCTGTGCAGTAGAGTCGCCCAGATTCTTTCCATTGTTGGATGTTTTATTATCCTGTTCACTAATGGCAACCTGTGAGTTAGGATCGTATGTCTCCATAGTCTTTTCGACCTGGTCAAAATTAAGATCTGCATTTACCTCGACCATGGAATTCCCGTAGCCTACGACATTATCCAGAATTGCTTGTGCTTTCTGTGCTAAATATTTTTCGACAGATTTTTTTATCTCATATTGTTTTGAGCTTGAAGACGCAAGCGGATCATTATCTTCTTCACCTGAAAGAAGCTTTCCTTGAGTATCGATTAAAGTTACTTTCCCCGGCTGAAGGCCTTCGACACTTGCTGATACTATATTTGTTATAGCGGCAATACTGCCTCTAGTTAATTGATAATTATCCTTCAGCTTAAGGACAACAGCAGCAGTAGTAGGCTTCTGCTCATCTTTAAAGACTGACTTTTGGGGCACTACAATATGCACTCTCGCTCCTTCAACGTCGTCAATTTCCATTATCGATTTGGCAAGCTCTCCCTCTAGTGCCCGCTTATAATCGAGTTTCTGCATAAAGTCGGACATCCCCATTGTCGTCTTATCAAATATCTCATATCCGACGACACCTGAGCTTGGAATTCCTTTACCGGCTAAAGTAATCCTTTCTTCATAAACCTTATCTTTCGGCACCTTAATGGTTGCGCCGTTATCGGTAATTTGATAAGTAATCTTTTGAGCATTTAACTGATCAATAACTTTGGAAGCATCTTCCTGGGATAGATTTGAATACAGAGCTGTGTAGCTCGGCTGGTTCATAAAGACAAGTAATATGCCGAGCAGCAAAACTGTCGCGCCAACAGCTCCGCCTAAAACAAACTTCTGCTGAAGAGTTAGCTTATTAAAAATATTTAGTACTGCGGCAATCGGATTATCTTTCATTTGAATCAGATCGGGATTTTAGTTAATTCAGTATACATATCTATTGCCTTATTGCGAATCTCCATTAATAAGTCAAGGCTTGTCTGTGCTTTTTCGCCAGCAATCATAACATCTTGGATCTGCACATTACCACCTTCAATATATTCATTAGTCATCTTGTCTGCATTAAGCTGGCTTTGATTAACATTCCCGATAAAGTCGGAAAGAATATTTCCGAATTTTCCCTTATCTGCATTACCGATTTGATTTCCGGTATCGATATCCGGCATTATTTTACTTACTGAACTTATTGTCATGCTCAACCTCTTCTATCAATTAATGAACCTAATTTTACCCCTGATAATTTTCCGTTTCTTTGATAAAAATGATAATCTGCAATCTCAGTTGTGTTCTGCGGATAAAGCTTTGTAAAAAAATCTTTTTCTTCGGCCAAAATTGGCTCTTGATAAGAAACCAAATCTTTTTTATTAACTTCTTTTGCAGCAGCTTGCTTTACGTTAGGCTGGCGATTTGTATTTGAAATATTATGAGGCGAATAATTGCCGATTGTATTCATACCTATTCCCATTTTAAATCTCCAAAGAATCTTTTGCCATTTGCTTTGAAGAATTAAGCGCAGTTAAATTTGCCTCATAGCTGCGTGATGCTGAAATCATATCAACCATTTCTGTTACAATATTTACATTTGATTCCTGGACATAACCATTTCCATTTGCATTCGGATTGTCAGGTTCATACACTTCATCGCCTGGCGTCCGGTCTGTTAATTCTTTTGAAGAAGTATTAACTAAATTATTGCCGTTCTGTTGTCCTATTATTTCAGGTGATGCAATATGACTAGCTTCGGTAACATTTAACTTTAAAGTATTCGTCTCAGCAGTTAAATCATTTGCAAACGGATTTTGTGATGCCGTAACTTCTATATATTTTCTTTGGTACGGCTGTCCGCCAGCAGTTCTGGTAACATCAGCATTAGCAATATTTTCTGCAATGATGTTCATCCTTTTTCTTTGAATACTTAATCCTTGTGCGCTAATATCAAAACCGGGAAAAGTATGACCTATTTTCATGCTGTTCTGCCTCCTTTAATTACATTCTGAATCGTCTTGAAATAATTAGAAATCTTATCTGCTGCAAATTTGAAATTCAAATAATTTTCAGCTAAGTCACCCATTTCTTTATCAATGTCTACATTATTAACTCCAGACACATTATCTTGACTATGGTCAGTTATAATCTTATAATTTGGAGAACTGTTATTAGCTTCATCAGCGGATACAAAATGACGATCATCGTCGGTTATTAATTTCGAATTCATATTCTCTGAAATCAGGTCTTTGAAAACAACATCTTTTCTTTGATAGTTCTCAGTCCCAATATTGGCTATATTCTCACTGACCACCTTATTTCTCTCGGCACAGTAAGATGTAAAGTTTTCTAATAACTTAATAGTAGATACGGACATTTATTCACCTAATCATTATCCAAGATAAGGATTCAAAATAAATGCCATTATAAAAGATCAACTGAAGCTTTGTTTAATAGGGATGAATCGGCAGGATTGGCTAAATCTGATCACTTGTAAATTATTATTCATTTCAGATATGGGTATTAGCTTCAACAGACTTATTTTCTTCTTCGGAAGAATCAGAATAATCTAATATAATTGATTTAGTTTGGCCGCATGAGCAGACAAATTTAATTTCCTTGATAGAGTCGTTAGCATCTTTCTTAAGAATTACCCTAACACCATCATGACTTTCTTCTTCAATTGAAACTTTGGTTTTACCGATAAGTTCAGCGTCAGAAGCCTTTATAAAATTCCCTTTTTGATTTGAAGAGAATGAATATTCTCTAAATAACGGTTCGTCAAAACTATTTTTCATATTATACTGCCTTATTTATTATTTCTGGAATTTTTTCAAGCGGTGCTATTACATCCGCAAGCCCTGATTCAACAATTGCTCTCGGCATACCATAAACAACACATGTGCTTTCTTCTTGTGCAATGCAACTGCCGCCAAGATTTTTCAATTTCTTTATTCCTTCTAAACCATCTTTTCCCATACCAGTCATTATTATGCCTAGTGTCTGCCTGCCATATATATTTATTACGGATTCCATCATGACATCAACCGAGGGGCAATGAAGAGTAGTTAGAGGTTCTCTTGATATCATAATAGAAACTTTTTCTGAAGAATTCTTATTAACCGTCATATGCATGCCGCCAGGGGCAATATAAACAACTCCATTTCTGACTTCTTCCCCCTCTTCGGCTTCTTTAACTTCCAGACTGCTTAGACTATTTAGCCTATCCGCGAGAGACTTGGTAAACTTTGGAGGCATATGCTGAACTACAAAAATAGGAATGTGTAATTTAGATGATAACATCGGTATAACTTTTTGAAGCGAGAATGGCCCCCCGGTTGAAATACCTAAAGCTATCGATCTATAATTTATTTTTGGTAAGTCCTTTACTTCAATCCATTTATTCTGAGTAGGAGGTAAGCTGTCACCATAAGCCTGAACTCGCCTAAGTCTTTCTCTTACAGCACGCTGCTTAACAATTTCTTTTATCTTGCTTATTAGATCATCTTTGATCTTAATGATATTTACATTAATATATGAAAGCTCTTTCGGGATGAAATCAACAGCTCCGTATTCCAAAGCTTTCAAAGTTACCTCAGCTCCTTCAGAAGTCAATGAACTTACCATAAGGACAGAAGTTGGACAGTCTTTCATGATTTTTCTAAGAGCAGTTAAACCGTCCATTCTGGGCATCTCAATATCCAGAGTTACAATATCCGGACCTAAAGACCTAACTAGATTGTAGCCCTCTTCGCCGTCTTTAGCTTGACCGATTACCTTTATTCCAGGATCACTTTCAAGCATAATAGAAATGGACTTTCGCATGAAAGCTGAATCGTCAACTACTACTGCTGATATTGTTCTGTTCAAATTATTATGCTATTTTATTTATTAATTCACTAATATCAAGTATCATAACGACAGCTCCGTCACCCATAATTGTAGAACCTGCAATTCCGGTTATAGTCCCTAAATAATTTCCGAGGGACTTAATGACAACTTCCTTCTGGCCACATAGCTCGTCAACTATAATGCCGAATCTTTTTTCAGCCAAGCCTATCACAACAACATACTGCCAGGTTTTCACATATTTGCCGTTATTACTGCCATAAAGGACATTATCTATACTAACAAGTGGAATAACAGCACCTCTTCTTCTTATTGCTTTATGGCTATTTACAGTATGAATATCATTTAAGTTTACACGGAGTGCTTCGATAACCGAATTTAAAGGAATAACCACTGTCTCTGAGTTAACTTTAACTATCATTCCGGGGATAATAGCCAGTGTTAGGGGAAGCTTAATAATAAATTTTGTCCCCTTACCTACAACAGAATCGATGCTAATAATACCGCGCAACTTAGTAACATTCGTCTTAACTACATCCAGGCCAACACCTCTGCCGGAAACGTTAGTAACCTTTTCTGCAGTCGAGAAACCCGGAAGAAAGATCAAGTTGTAAGCTTCTGTCTTAGATAATTCTTTTGATTTTTCTCCTGTTATCAAACCTTTTGCTACTGCTTTTTCTTTAATAAATTCCGGATCAATCCCTTTCCCGTCATCTTCTATAGTAATAACAATCTGGTTACCTTCCTGTTCTGCGGACAAAATAACAGTTCCGGCAGGGTCTTTCCCATCCTGCTGCCTTTGCATAGGCAGCTCGATTCCATGATCAACTGAATTTCTTATAAGATGAACAAGGGGGTCATTTATTTCTTCAATAAGAGTTTTATCGAGTTCAGTGTCTTCACCTTTTAGAATTAAATTGACTTCTTTTTTTGTCTCATGAGCAAGATCTCTTACTAATCTTGGGTATCGGTTAAATACCTTGCCGATTTTCACCATTCTTGTTTTCATGACAACAAGTTGAAGCTCGTTTGTCATTAAGTCGATCTGCTTAACTGCATCCGAAAGATCGCGGGAGATTTTTGATCCTTCATATTCAAGGTTGACCTCAGAGTTAACTTGGGCTAATCTGTTGCGACCTAAAACTAGTTCCGATGCAATGTTCAATAGCTCATCAAGCCTTTCAACACCAACTCTAATTGTATTCTCGGATTTCTTTGCAGTATTTGTTCTTACATCTTCTCTATCTGGTTTCTTTTTATTATTTTCTTCCTGACTTTTATTATGTTGCACATGTTTTACTTCTTCATTAATAATTTTATCTTCATGTAAAGAATAAGCTTCGGTTTCGTTTTGTTTGTCATTATCTAAAATTTCTTCTTTGACAGCAATATTTTCAGCTTCAGAACATTTACCATTAATACTTGCCTCAATATTCTCGGTAAGTTTATTCAACAGCTCTACGGTATCATCAACAGAGATATTCTCGTTTAATTTCGTCTCGATAGATACAAGGAGCTCTTTTATTTTATCATAAGCGGCGAGTATTCCATCCATAAGTTCGGTATTGAGCAGAACTTCGCTTTTACGCAACTTATTAAGTATATCTTCGCAGCGATGTGTAACCTTAGTAAGTTTATCTAAGCCCAAAAAGCCTGATGTTCCTTTAATAGTGTGGAATGACCTAAAGACCTCATTTAGGAGCTCCATATCATCAGGCCTATTTTCCAGTTCAATCAAGTTTAGGTCAAGTTTTTCAAGGATTTCCTTAGTCTCTACTATAAAGCTGTCTACGATCTCCTTCATTTCCGGATCGTTCAGCATAGAATATGAATTTGCTTCTTCCATACTTAAGAGAATAATTTATCGATTTCGTCTTGGGTCGCTTTATTGTTGATACTGTTTATCAACAAGTCGGCGGCTTCCTGCCTTTCGGTAGATTTTGTATAAACAGCATCCGGGTCAAAAGTCGAGCCTACAGGAATATCCAGTTTGACGTTCTCAATAGAAGTTAGATCAGTTTCATCAAGATGGATAATAAGAGAAGAAAGTTTCAGCCGGACTGATTCTATTAAATGGTTAACTGCGGCAAGCTGCTGGGAAGTAATATCCTGGACCTGCAGCGATAATGTAATCTTATAAACGTCATCCCTTATTTTATTAAAAATTGCCTCCATAGAAGGGAGAACTGAATAAAAAATATCGAGTGATTCAAAATGGTTTATATATTTTTCGGATTCGGAAGAATGAGGTATCAAGTTTTTAATTGCTTCCCATGTCTTTTTCTTCTCTTCTTCTTTATTTTTAATTTCCTTGATATATTTATCAAACTTCTCCACATCATCAGAAATTGAATCTACAATATCAAGAATCTCCGTAGTAGCTAATTCGGTTTGGCTTGAAACGTTGTTAATCTGGTCCTTAGCTTTAGGTATCTTATTAGTAGTATCGGAAATAGAAGTATTTATATCTTCCAGCAGCGGTACTGTATCCTTCATAAAATCAATAAGGCTCTGAATAATAGGGATCATCTTCTGGCCATAACGGAAAACTATTTTCAAGTCGTTCAGCCTTTCGAACAGCTCGCTCATGCTTGATACTTGTTTCATTTTTTACTCTTTTTATGCATTTATAATTGTATCTATTTTCTCTTTTAGAATTTGAGGTGTAAATGGCTTAACAATATAGTTATTTACGCGGGCATTTAGTGCTTCAATAATATCTTCTTTCACACCTCGTGTAGTAACCATTAAAACCCAAAGCTTTGAAAGCTTATCGTCACATCTAATTGATTTAACTAGCTCAAGACCAGAGACATTGGGCATGTTCCAGTCAGTAATAACAAAGTTTATAGCTGAATCTGCCGTAAGTTTATCAAGTGCTTCTTTACCATCGCCTGCTTCCACAAAATTATCGTAACTGAGATTTTTTAATGAATTAACAACAATCCGCCTCATAGTAACGGAATCATCAACAACTAGAAATTTTAAATTCATGTTATAGTCCTTAGTTTAAATATTTAGAAACTTCGTATGCAATTCTTTTAGGGTCGAAAGGCTTAATCAGATACGAGTTTGCACCACAGTCCATGCCCTTCTGTATCTCCTCGCTGCCTGCAAGTGATGAAAGGATTATAATGGGTATTTCTCTATATTCATCATTATGCCGGATTGCCTTGATTAATTCAAACCCGTCAAGGTTAGGCATATTCAAATCGGTAATTACGAGATTTATTTTCTCAGCTGGAAGCTTTTCAAGTGCTTCCATACCATCGCTTGCAGAAATAATCTCAAATCCCTTCATTGTCAACGCAAATGAAACAAACTTTCTTATTGACGGCGAGTCATCTGCCACTAAAATTACCTTTTTCATTTTACTCGATCACTCCTTTTTATAGCCAATAGTTTTAGGGAAACTGACAATTGTATATGCTTTAGATATCATATGAAGTGTCTCGGCATATCCTATAAAAAGGTACCCTCCCTTATTCAGTGAGTTATATAGGTTTGAGACTACTTTTACTTTTGCCTTCATGTCAAAATAAATAAGCACATTTGCACAAAATATTATATCGAAGTTTGCCATGGAACGCATAGCAATATCATCATAAAGATTTAAAAGTTTGAAAGACACTTTCTTCTTTATTTCCGGGTCTATCTCAAACGCATTTCCTTTAGGTTTAAAATATTTCTTCAAATAATACACTGGAGTATTTCGGATTGAATATTCTCTGAATAAACCGCTCTTTGCGGATTCAAGCACAGTGTGGTTTATATCAGTCCCTATAATTTCATATTCAAGATCGGGATATTTCGGTTTCAATAAATCGGCAATTGTAATTCCGATAGAATATGCCTCTTCACCTGACGAAGAAGCAGCACTCCAGATTCTTAATCTTATTCGTCCATTTTTTCTTTTTGCGGCAATTAATTCAGGAATGACATTTGTTACAAGCGCATCTAGCTGGGGCGAGTTTCTGAAAAAAAAAGTTTCGTTGATCGTAATTGCTTCAAATAGGAATTTCTTTTCATCAATGCTGCCGCGGTTGAATTTCAGGTATTCAAAATATTCCTCGTATGAGCACATTCCGAGGTGATTTATACGTTTTAAAAGACGGCTTTCTAGCAAATATTTTTTGTTATCCTGAAAGTAAACGCCGCAGTTTGAGTATATAAACTCTCTAATTTTTTCAAAGGATACATCAGACAATTTCAATTCAATCCCGGTGATTACCGGAAAAGATTCGTCAGGTGATAGAACTCTATTGGGAAATTGACTCATTATTTTCTTTCCGGTTTCTTTTCCAAGTTTAACGTTAGCTTCTGCGATAATATGCTTTTTGCTTTTTCATTAACCATTTCTTCAGTATCGGTAGTCATTTTTATCAAAACTGAATTCACATCCGGCAGATTAATCTCATTCAATATTTCCAGCAGTTTCAGTTTGTTCCACATATTATCATCTTCAGCCATTTTTTCGGTAAATAATAAAGCTGTACTTTGGTTATATATAAATAAAAGCTCTACGGACAATCTCCGCACTTCCTCATCAGGATTATCGAGACACTTAGTCAAAGCATCGGTAAGGTTGCGTAATTGAATATTTGAAATCATATTCCCAAATATTTTATTATCTTCTTCCGAAAATTTCTTCAACAACTCCATGAGGCTTCTAATATTTTCGCCTTTCCGGTTAACAATACCTGGAAATTCAGAAAAGAAAATATGAGGTTGGAAAAATATTTTAGGCCTTATTATTTCATCCAGCTCTAGATTTTCACCGTATATCTTTATACATGTTTTTACCGTTTCTTCATCGTCAAAAACAACTAATAATCTTACCGCTGAGATCCTGTATTTTTTATCCGGACAATCTACGGTTTGCAGTATTGCCTTCTTCATCTTATCATCAAAGGGAATATCGAGATTATATTTTACTTTAAGTTTATCAATGGAGTCGATTATGGGCCATATTATCGGGCCGATCGCTTCACCAAGTTCTGAAATTAAAAAAAAGAATGAATCTTCGTTTCCAATATTACCTAGACTCTCAATAATCGAGAACTTAGTAAGCTCGTCTTCTTCGGAATATTTCAAGGTTATAAAATCAAGAGCTATTTTTGTTCCGATCTTCCCAAGCGCTTCTACTATAGTTGGCTTATATAATTCATTGCGTTCATAATATTGAAACATAGTATCAATAGATTCATCATAACCAAGACTGCCTAGAGCTTCAATACAAGCCAGAACTACATTATCATTCCTGCTCGATTTCATCAAATCTAGAATGTACTGTGAAGATTTTTTATCGCCAATCAATCCCAGGATATCAACCAGGAACTTTTTGTCGTCGTCATTTCCGCTGTCAATATATTCGAGAATTGACTTAACAGCCCTGCTGCCTATCTTCAATAATATATCCCCTGCCAGGTTTCTGGTTGCTATTCTTGGAAAAGAAATATAATTAACGAGGTACTTAGGGATTTGCAGGCTTAAGTTATAAGAAAGAGTCATATCTACAGCATTGCGGACACCACTATCACCATCTTCTACAAGAGAACATAAGATTTTAATTGTTTCATCGTCTAGTTCTTCATTCATTAACGATGCTACCGCAATGCTTCTCTCTGAAGGTTCCCCAGAGTATAATAGCCTCCTTGATTCAATAACTATATTTTCGTCCCTCGTCATTGATTATGCCTTATTAGTT
>Ga0075269_10000051_pt1 | contig 21256 bp, 17 predicted proteins | sample SF_Rice_5C_0N_10_FD_69773 | JGI IMG/M metagenome (GOLD analysis project Ga0075269, IMG submission 69773) | Rice paddy soil microbial communities from Twitchell Island, California, USA - SF_Rice_5C_0N_105 | ecosystem: Environmental > Terrestrial > Soil > Paddy field/soil | place: USA: Twitchell... | reverse complement strand
AGAGAGGCAAATCATAACTTTTTATACTTACATCTGTATTGTAACTGCCGCCCGTCAATCCAATTGAATTATTTTTGCAATTCTCTATTGTCGTATTCGTTATTGTCGGGTTTACCCTCAAATCAAAAATAATAGGGTAAGGAATTACTCCATTGTTTGTACTCGCACCATAGTAGATTTCGCAATAATTTAGAATACAATTAGGTGACATCGCTGTCGATTGAAATTTTATCCCTCCCCAAAAGCCAGGTATTTGAAGCGATGCGCTCGTAAAAATAATTGGGTTATTTAAATTGCCATTACAAATTAATCCACCCTTGACATAAAAATTAGTTGATTCTCTGAATCTTATTATAACTCCGGGTTCAACAGTTAATATATATCCTTGGCTTACAGTTATATCACCCGTTACTTCATAAGGGCTGTTAGCTAATGTCCATGTAGTATTTTGACTTATTCCTCCGCTTACTAGAGTTTTTGAAGATCCAGCAGTTGTAAAACTAAAAACCTCTGACCAATTACTCATTCCTTTAATACTTACTGCTCGCACTCTCCAATAATAAGTATTACTAATATTTAGGTTACTTAAATTATATGAGGTTGCTGTAATATTATTAGCACTATCAACTGTACTTGAAAAAGTTTGCTCGGTAGATACCTGTAATTGATACGAATCAGCGGAAGCAGCAGAATCCCATCTTAATACTGTATTATAATTTACACCTGTAGCCCCATTATCTGGGTTTAACAAGTTTGGAGTTTGCGGAATTGCCCCTTCCGTGAAATTAACAGTCAGTGTATATGGATTTTGCCATGATGTATTTGTTGCAATTCCGCAAACTCTAATATAGTATGTCCCGGCTTTGATAGAATAGGTCTGAACCGTTGGCAATGCCGTTGTCCCATGGTAGATAAGCGGGCTTCCTAAAGCCGTACTATCCATAAGTGCAATTTGACCTATACCGGAAGAACTACTCCCATTAATATTTATTGTTAAGTTGCCGTCGTAGGCTAAAATTATCTTATATAAATCAATATCTAAATTATAGTAATTAGTCTGGTAAGTAATATATCCTTTTGTGCTGCTATTATTTCCGATTTCATATGCTAATGAAGGACTATCAGGTACATCCAAACCTCTGATTATCGAATAGCAATCCTTTGTTTCTCCGTCAATACCCGGCAGTGAAATATGTGGTTTATTTGTAAGTAAAGTATCAGAAATATTTGCAAGAAGTGGTTGAGAACCATTATGCACCCACTGACTTGTTAAATCCACAACCAAATCTCCTCCGCTGTTCAAATAATTTGATGTTATCCAAGTATATTTAATATTGTTCGGAAATGGCAATTCATTTAGTCCAATAAATTGATCCACAATTCCATCGCAATTCACATCGCTGTTATAAAAACCAAGTAAAGGCGTAGTGGATATTGAGTTTTCACTTCCGCCTTCTAGATAAACAGAAGAAACTCTCAAATCCCTTACAGCTTCGGAACCAGCATCGATCCCTGCCCACCCAGCAAGTCGCGCGGGTGCATCACTACCGCCATGTGGGGTCCCAATAGTAACTACTTTCGCTACATGGTGTCCATTTATTAAATCCGTTGGATCTACCCACCAAATATGCTTCCCGGTACTGTCAGTTCTCTGAAGATATTCCCGAATTGCAAGCCCACCCATAGAATGACCAACTAGAATTACTTTATCGGCATTTTCTAAATGCAATACTAAACTTATCATTTTTCCTAAAGCTTTCCCTTGCTTATATATTGCAGCTTGATTACTCAGAGTGTGTGTTTCATGACCAATAATTAAATGACTATCAAAATTAATTGCATACAATCCTGTCGGTGAAGGTATATTATGATTTCCATCTCGCCAACCAATAAGTGCAATATCATTATCAATATTTGCTGTAGAATTATTACCGTCATCATTCAAACAAACATCAAATATCTTTTGCTGACCCCCTAAAAATGCTATCGTTGTTTCCCAGGCACTATCATTATCGTTCAATCCGTGCACAAAAATTATTGGGTAAGGTGATTTAGCTACTTGCCCTAATGTGATACTATTAATTATCACTAAATAAACGAAGGATAAAAATATATTCTTCATATAGCGGCTTTTGATGAAGAATTTAAATATTTAGAAAATACAGATACATTAAAAAGAAATGCTTGAATTGCAATAAAAGTTAAAACATTTTTTCTCATGATTTTCCCTCAAAGAATTTAATTATACGCCTAACTATTACCAATCATTTTAAATTTGTATCTCCATATTTATCGCACTTTACATTTACTAACAGAACATAAATATTCTTCAAGCCCGTTAGTGCTATTGCGGACTGTATATTTATATCCCAATGCTTTCCAACTATTTCCCGATTTTAAGATTTAGAGATGTCCTTATCTTAACTATACTATCGTCCCAGAAGCATAATAGGATACTATTAGAGTGCAGTTCTTTGGGTATTCTCACTTTATTTTTTTAAACGGGAAATAATTAATTTTTTCCTATCCCCTTATCCAATATGGGGTAAATTTTTCCCTGAAAATAAATTACCTATTAAACTATAAATTATTTCTCACTATTCAAAAAGTTTTTTAATAAAATATTTAGAGCAGGATGTCATTCTATAGAAAAACAAATTTCACTTTCCACCAATTGAAACCCCGGCCATGGTCTTCTCCGGATGAATTTCTACTAATTCACATAATCCTATATCGCTCAAACACACTTTTCAAACCTGCCAGCCAATGGCATTGAGGATTTTAGTAAGTTGATTAATAAAAGTATGACTGTTTTGAATGGTAAACTGCGATTTCTTGTCAAGGCATTTTTATAAAACTTGTGCCTATTTACAAACTCATCGGAGCTAATGATTTTATTAAGTTTGCTTATATAGCTGGCATACAAATTGGTTCTCAACCAACGTGCCTACTCTCCGCTCAATCATGCGGCTGTTGGCTAAATTAAAATATCCCTAATAATTTCATTCAAAGGCAATTTTCTGATTTTCATAATGTGAACATTCCTTTGTTCTTACAACTACGAAATTTGCCGTCTGGCTTATACTCTAATTAACGAATTACATGATTTATAAATTCGTGAATCATGTAATCCGCTAATCCATAAATTTCGTTATTTAAGCAGCAGCAGCTTTTTAACTGCGCTAAAACTGCCTGCTTCCATTCTGTAAAAATAAACACCACTTGTAAGTTTAGAACCGTCAAAGGTTGCATTATATTGCCCTGCTGCCTTATTCTCATTTACAAGTGTTAATAACTCTCGCCCTATCTCGTCATATACTTTTAACGTTACATGTTCAGCTTTGGCAACCGCGTACTTTATTGTGGTAGCCGGATTAAACGGATTAGGATAGTTCTGAAACAGTTCATATTTAGCCGGTACAACTTTAACGTCAATAACATCAGAATACTTATAGGCGCCGTTGTTGTCTACTTGCTTTAGCCTGTAATCAAAATTATTTCCCCCGGTTGGATTCTGATCTACAAAAGAATATTGTTTAGGCGAGTTGCTGTTGCCGCTGCCTTTTACAAATCCTATCTTCAACCAGTTCGTTAGGCTTTCAGTTTGAGTGCTATTGGGATGATTGCTTATAGCTGACTGCTGGCCGCTGACTACTGACCGCTGAATCTCAAATCCGTAATTATTCACTTCCGTAGAAGTTTGCCAGTGAAGATTAACTTCAGGGCCTTGAACGTTGGCAGCAAAACTAACCATCTCAACCGGCAGTGGCAAAGTGTTTGGTCCTAAGGTCCAGCGTGAAAACGAATCTATACGGTTTAGAGTTACCGTATGCGCTGTTGTATTAACAGTTCCCCCTTCAATGGTCCATGTTGTTCCGCCGTCTGTTGATTTGAACAACTTTAAATTTGCTTCTGTTAATCCGTTTAAGTCGGCAGTGTTATAGTGGAAGACAAGAGTTGCATTTAATCCGCTGTCATTCGTTGGAGTAATATCATAATATCTTTTAATGCTGTTATTACTGTTAGCCGATTGAACAGCGCTGCCCCTTGTTATTATGGTACCGCTGAGATGATTTGAATTGCTTGTAATTGCTGCACCTATACCTCCGGGGTTTGCGAGCGAATCAAGATTATTCAGTGTCACTGTTATTGATATTGTCCCTCCAATAGCTTCTGAACCGGGCAACTCATTCAGCATAGCGCTGTTGCCAAGCGTGCAGCTATATCCATTCAGGTCAAGATTACCGCTTGTGCAGGTAAGATAATCGTCAACGTCTATATTATTTGAGAGCGCTACATTACCCGATGATTTATTTATTGTAAGATTCTCAAATGTTTCGACGCCTGTTATTGTTTGATTGCCGGAAGTTCCATTGAATTCTACCGTGCCTGTATCGGCATTGAAAGTGCCGCTGTTGTTCAAATTGCCGCTTAATGTAAGTGTTGAAGTATTTAAAGAAACAATTGTACCGCTGCCGATTTTTACATTCTGAGCTTTCATTAAACCGGCTGCAGACCAAAAGAGAAACAACAAAATCAGGCTCGTTTTTGTAATTGTATTTTTCATTTTATATTTCAAACTTTTCCTTAATAGTTAATATCTTTTTCGAAAGATGTCATCTATTTAATATTAACTACTAATTTTGCTTTGCCGTTATTGCTTTTGTTTAAGAATAACGACATTGCATTTTTAAATTCAGTAAACTCCGTCTTCATTTTGTTCAGTTCATTTATTTGCTTTTGCTGAACTGCAATTGTATTCTTCTGCAATTCCAATTCCTCTTTCAAACTGCTGAATACCGACTTCTGACCTCTGATATCCGACCTCTGATTTCTGACCTCTTTTTCCAGCGCCTGTATTGCAATTAAATTTATTCCCTCAAAGTCTGCCTGGTTTATTGTTGTGTCGTTGCCGGCGACGCCGTATTTATCATGACCGAATGCGGCAAAAAATTCCTGCGCCATAGGACCGTAATGCCGGAACTGCGTGCTATCCTGCCCTTTATAGCTCCAGGTTCTTAAATTGAATTTGCTAAGCTTGCTTAAAACACTTTCCCCACTGACCGGAAGGAAAGCATATTTTTTTGTTGAATCTGAAGTTGTATTCCAACTAGATTGACCCCCAGCTAAAAAAACATAGGTACTTAAATTAGCGTTGGTATAAAATATATATCCATTAGCAAACCGCATTGCCATTTGATTATTTGCTCTGGAATTTGTAGTTAATGTTGATGAGTTATCTCCAATAATGAAAGAGCCAGAAAAATTATTTGTGCTTACATTAAATCCCATTGCAGTAGTAAGATCTCCGCTTGCTGTTGTATTGTCTCCCATTGCAGTAGAAAAAGTTCCGCTTGCTGTTGTTTCGTATCCCATTGAAGTAGATTCATATCCACTTGCCGTTGTAGTATTTCCCATTGCAGTAGAAGAATTTCCGCTTGCAGTTGTAACTTGTCCCATTGCAGTTGAAGCCCATCCACTTGCTACTGTACTATTTCCCATTGCAGTAGAATAATCACCTATATTTGCATCACACCACTGTGTATAGCTCACAAAACCCGCTCTAAACGCTGCCTTCTTCGGATACCACATCATTATTGTTCCGGTGCCAAGATTTAGAGCAGTACCGCTGCCATAAGTTCCGGTTGCAATTATCCCGTTCAAGCCGCCAATGGTTAGTGTGCCTAGAGTAGTACTCGTGTCTAGTGCAACGCTGCCGTTCGTACCCGTATAAATGTAGCTGCTGTCATTGCTGTTCTTTACGGAAAATGCTTCCTGGCTGTATGCCTGTTCTGTAAATAATATTATCAGCAATAACGAAATTACGGCAGTAAAATAATTTGAAAGTATGCGATGCTTCATTTAAACTCCTTAGTTTGTTTTTATCATTTTACAACAGCATTTTTCTTACCATAATAATATTTCCTGCTGTAATTCTGCAATAATAAATTCCGCTTGAAGGCTTTGAGCCGTCAAAGTTTACTTTGCACTGCCCGGCTGTTTTCTTCTCATCTACAAGCGTTGATGCGTCTCTCCCTAGTTTATCATATACTTTTTAGCTAACATACGCCTCTTTAGGAATGGAAAATCCTATAACGGTTGCATTGCAATGTAATAACCGTGCCGTTGATTAATACCGCTGGATATTGCTGTTCTCGTACGGCAGTGCAAACAGCATTATTAATTGTCGAATCGTTTGACCTTTGAGAAAATAATGGTAACTCTGCAAAAGCAACAATTAAAAAGCTTTATAGAATTTCCATTTTATTTTTCCTTCAATTATTTAAATTGTATTCCGGTATCTAAAGTTAACCCGTTTCTTTAGGGTAAAAGGATTGACTTAAAACTAAATTTATCTTGTATCCCGTACAATCGCGCAAACGTGGTATTTTTTGAATTAACAAATTGCAACCCCTAAATTCCAATTAAATTTAGAAGCCCACTAACGACATTTGAGTTTCGGATTTTGTCTTTTGAAGTTTGGAATTTGAGATATGGAATCTTAAAGAAGATTCTCCTTGTATGCCTTAGCCACAAGTCCTCCCCGTGTGGTAACCTGAAGTTTCTCGTATATGTTTTTTATGTGTGTATTAATTGTATGGAAACTGACGAATAGCTCCTCTGCAATTTGTTTTTTACTCATTCCCCTTACAAGCAGATTTAAAATTTCCTTCTCCCTTACGGTCAACCCGTAATCACCTTTCGGAGGATTAAACTGCTTGAACATTTCTATTACTTTTTTGGCAATGTGCATGTTCATCGGTGCACCGCCGCCAAGCACTTCTTTTATCGCTTCAATTACATTTCCCGGCGATGAGTCCTTCAAAAGATAACCGGACGCGCCTTCGCATAATGCCTCAAACACCGAATTCTTATCATCATAAATTGTAAGCATTATTATGTGTGTTGCCGGGCTTATCTCTTTGAATTTTTTTATTCCCTCTATTCCGCTCATGCCTTTTAAACCTATATCAAGTAGTATTACCGAAGGAAGTCCAACGGTGCTATTCATTTCGAGAAGTGCATCTTCACAAGATTCAAATGCGATATTGCATATGAAACCGTCAAATTGATTTATCAAATTTTTCATGGTCTGCTGGAAATGGAGATTATCTTCAACAATCCAGACAGCGATATCTTCAATATTTTTTTCTTTTTTACTCATAACAGTTTCATTTTTTTATCCGCATCTTTAAAATAAAAAAATTATCTAAATTTTTACATAGCACGTTCGTGGTATATTTTATCTTTTCATCTTTAAAGATATTTCTATCTCTGTTCCTTTTCCCGGCAAACTGTTCAACTCCAAAACTCCGCCCATTTCTTTTATCCTGTTTCTTATGTTTTTGATACCGTAACCATACTTTACTGTATTTAAATCAAACCCTGTTCCGTCGTCTGTAATGCTGAGCTTTAACAAACCCGATTTGTTCTTCATATCTATGCTGACATGTTCTGCGTAGGAGTGTTTTGCAATATTGTTTAATATCTCTTTGAAAATTAGAAAAAGATTTTTCCTTGATTGAAGGTTGCCTGTATATGCTATTTTATTATCAGTTATGTTAAATGAATAGTTTTTGTTATGAAGAAACTTAGAGGCTGCATCTTGCATTTTTAGAATCAAGTCCTCGCTTGTATCATGCTCAGGATCGATAAACCAGATTATATCCCGTATAGAGTCCGCTGTTTCTTTTGCCGTTACCGTAATATCTTCAAGCTGCATTTTTTCATCCTCTTCAAGATTCGGATTTCCCTTAATCATCTGGCTGGATAAAGAGATACTGCTCAGGTTGCTTCCTATTTCATCATGCAGATCGCTTGCTATCCGGCTGCGTATCAAGGCTTTCTCTCTCTCCTCATCACGCTTAATTGTATTTATTCTGTTGCCGAGAGCGAATGAAAGAAATGTCATTTGAAGGAATACACCAATTACTCCGATTTGCAATGTCAGCTCACTCCAGGATGACCCATGTACAACTTCAACAGAATTAAGATGCTGAAAAAGGACACCGGCAATGAAAATAAAAGCTGCAATCAGGTAAATACGGGCATTCTTATTCCCTTTTATCAAACAGTAAAAAGCGCTTGTTACTATGAGTATATTGCCGCCAAAAATCGGGACAAAAGAAATAGTTGCTGCAAGCCTAACCGAAGCCGGGGTTAAAATCGCAGCATAAAATAATGTTATCGGGATCCACACTTTATAGATTTTATCAAGTGTTTTGGAATACTTGGATATCTGCAGAAATTCCCTTACAAAAAGAATAAAAAATAAAGTGAGAATACCAAGTAGCGCTATGAAGATATGCCCGTTAATCCATATATTGTTTGGAGTGATGTACTGAAAAGAAAAACCATCAACGCATGATTGATAGTAACATAGGCTTATTGCATAAAGAGAATAATACAAAAAGCTCAAATCTTGTACATAGAAAAAAAGAAAAAGGTTGTATATTGCCATTATTAGCAAAGCGCCGTAAAATATTCCAAAGATCAAATTCTCATGCGCTTCACTGCTCGTGAAAGCAGCCGGTGTCCATATTTTGAGATAAACCGGCAGAGTAACCCGAGATTCTAATCGTATATAAAAAGTTTTTTGCTCACCGGGCTTTATTTGGAAAGGAAAAGCAATTTGCCGGTTCTTCAACCGCCTAATACTTGCCGGGAAATCGGTTCCTGCTGCCGACATTGTGTATTTGTTATCTGAGGAAGGGACGTAAAACTCAACTTTATTAATTACCGGGAAGCCCTGGGAAACTATCCACCGCGAGCTTTTAGAATTTTCATTTTCAACTGTGAACCTAATCCAGATAACATCCTTAGTATGACCGAAATCTGTCTCCGCTGAATTAAGGCTTTTAAATTTTTTCGATTCGCCTCCGTAAGATATACTGTCGATATTATATTCATGTCCCGGATCGTTTAATACTTGCGTAAATTTACCTATGCGGTATACGTTTGCGCTGTCTGTCAGCACAATCCTTCTCTGAGCAAAAGATAGCTTTGGTAAAAGCAAAAAAATAATTATTGCCAGTATGTTTTGCTTTTTAACTTTTGTAAAGTAATCACTCAAACCGATAACTCCGGCAAATTATTTTAATAAAATTTATATTTACGCGGGTAACATGGACCGAACCCATGTTGCAAATTCTTTCACGTAATTTAATTTTTATAATGTATCATGTTATGAATATCCTAGTAGACCAAGATATTTCATTCGCCGAAGAAGCTTTCTCGAAGTTCGGCAGCGCTAAGTTAATACATGGAAGAAAGACATCCAATTCCGTTTTAAAGGATGCGAATGTTCTTGTTGTCCGCTCTAATACAAAAGTAAATGAGGATTTGAATTCAAATTTCTAAATACATAATATTTTTATTTATAATCCCAACCCTGGTTCGTTAAGTTTTGAATTATGCTGCAGAACTTCAAGTATCTCAAATCTATTTTTACCATTACCGGTCTCAATAATTTTCATATTAACAAATAAAGTATCTCCCTTAGTAAATCCCGTTACACCTGCTTCTATTTTATTCCAAAAATTATTGTCGGATAACTTTGCTGATATAATTTTATTATTGCAAATAAATTTCCACTCATCATTATATTTAAATGCCAATGATAGAATCTCAAGAGTTGCATTTTCTATTCTCTCCTTTATTTCTTCATTCAAATTCATCTCCGGTACTGCAGCCTCATCAAAACTAAATCCTGTTTTAGAAGAATAAGATTTTTCCGTAGTATATTTTACAGGTTTTCCCTTCACCTTAATAATTTTATCTGAATTTTTAATCATCCCGGATATCTTTTGAGTTGTAATCTTGAGCCCAAGCCTTTTCTTTATCTCAGATGCCATTAAAGCTTCATTACTTTCTTCAAGTACCTTAATAATTTGCGATAATGGATCGTCTGCTTTAAGCTGCTTTTCTACATCAGCCTCCGGTTCAGTTGCTTCTATACTTTCTCCAGGTAATATATTTCCGTATAAATCTACTGGCTTTGCGCCTAACTTAATCAATTCAAGGTTTGCATTTTTTTCATTTATCCCGGGATTTCTTACATAAATTATTCTTCCCATTTTCAGCCCGCTCTTTACGCCTTCCCATGTACCCCCGCTGCTGCTGGACTGAGCTGCATATATTTCTTTTGCAAGCCCGTAGATGATTGGATTGCGTGCCATCGCCAGCCCTGCACCCCACACTGCATTAGGTTGAAAAGTACTTAATACTAAGACATTCCCTTCCACAATCTGCTTATAATATTTTTTTATACCGCCAGAATAAGTCAATATTCCCTGCGGCAGAACTATTATACTTTGGCCATTATACTTTAATGCACTATCTAAAGCTTGCTTATCCACGCCTTTTGCAAAACCGCTTACTACTACATTAAATTGCTCGGAAGCTTTCTTTGCTATATTGTCTGTAAATTCCAAAGAAATTTCTGCCGCATCCCTTGAGCCTACTATTGCTATCGAATTCTCTTGAAGAAGCTGCTTGTTGCCTTTTACATATAATATAGGCGGGGAATACTTAGCTTTTAAATTAGATTTAAGTGTGGGAGAGTATTCCTGCGAATTAATTGGAATGACCTCATAACCTTGTGAAATTAAATCTTCGGCAAGAAACGAATTGTTAGGCAGAGAACCTTTTGCTTCAATAAGATCTGAAATTTCCTTATCATTAAGATTATATTTATGCTTCCAATCCTGCTTATTAAGCGAGAAAAAGTTCTCAAAAGTATCTTGATTATCGTGCAATATCGATACTACCAGTTTGTTGATCTTTTCACTGCCCCATCTCGGCAAATGTGCTATTGTTATCCAGTAACTCATTTCCTGGAAATTACTCATATATCACCACCTACTGTTTTTGCTATTACCAACGGAATTATTTTTTCTGCTCCGAGCCCTGTTAAATATCTGCCTATCTCTTTTATTGTCGCACCGCTGTCAAATATGTCATCCAATACCATAATATTTTTACCTTCTATACTCCCGGGGTTTTCATATACAAAAGCTCCATTAATATTATCCCTTTTCAAAATTCCTGATTCAAATTTTTTCTGCGGATGCGTATGTCTTGTCTTCTTTAATCCTTCTGAAAACGCCAGATTAAGACGCTGACAGAATTTTTGCGTAAAATTTCTCACCAGATCACCGGATTCAGTCGACGGTACAAAAATAACTAAATCTATTTTTAATTTATAAAAATATTTCTTGTATGCTTTTATCGTTAGATTTAATAAGAATTCCGGGAAATCCCCTCCGTTCTCGTATTTGCTTCTATGAATTGCCTGCCCGACGTTAGAAATTCCATAATAAGAAGCAGCCCTTCCGTTTATTATACTGCTCGTCTTAGTCTCAACTTCCAGCAGCGGAAAATATGTCTCTCTAAATTCAGCTAGCTTCTTTAGCCAGGTCCCATCTACTTTAATGATTTCATAGTTTTTTGTATCGCTATCGCATTTCCCGCAATTATCTACATCCTCATCTCCCAGATATTCACATAGGAATTTCATTCTGCAAGTTTTGGTGTTAAGAAAAGAAATCAAGTCATCTAGTTCTTTTAATTTTAGCCTCTTTAATTCTTCAAACGATTTTGTATCTATATCAGGCGCTCCGTATTTATAATCATATTTATTACTGCTGCCGACCTTCGTCTCGTTTATAATTCCCTGATCTATCAAATCCTCTAAAATTACTTTTACATGTGTTTGCTTTAAATTTACCTCTTTCACTACACCTTGAATACCCAATCTATCTTTTTTTAGGATCTCAATAATTCTGTTATATTTATCTAATGATGGTTTAGCTCCTTCAATAAAAGCTTTAGGCAAATCCAGATCTTTCTGGCTGTTAAAAAATAATCCTAGCTCTGCAGTTTTACCGTCTCTGCCTGCTCTTCCAATTTCCTGGTAGTAATGTATTGGTGATTGCGGAACCTGGGTATGATAAATAAATCTTATATCCGGCTTGTCGATCCCCATGCCGAGAGCGTTTGTCGAAACAACACATTTGTATTTGTTTTCTATTAATCCTATTTCAATATGCTTTCTGCTTTCGGCATCTAACCTGCCATTATAAGCAATTGCGTTAATACCTAAGAATTGCAGCCATGCGGAATAAATTTCTGTATCTGCAACAGTGCCGCAGTAAATTAGTCCGGTGCCTTCTGTTTTTGGTATGTTCTGCCCCAGCCATATCATTTTCTCATCTTCATTTTTAACATTAATAACCTTAAGCTTAAAGTTATCACGCATAAGATTACCGCGGATTGATATTATGTCCCTGCCGATTTGTTTTTTTATATCCTCTTCAACTCTTTTTGTTGCAGTTGCCGTTGTCGCCAGTACCGGAAAATTTCCCGGCAAAAGCTTAATTAAGTTAATTATTCTTCTATAAGCGGGCCTGAAATCATGCCCCCAAACGCTTATGCAATGTGCCTCATCAATAACAACCATAGAAATATTTAATGAACGCGAAGCTTCTATCCAATCATAATTTTTTTGTCTTTCCGGTGCTACATATAATATTTTTATTTTTCCTTTTTTTGCTTCTTCAAGTATTCTTATATTTTCCTGGTCATCCTGATTGCTATTTATTGTTTTAGTCGGTAGACCTATTGAGTTTAGAAATTTCACTTGATCTCTCATTAACGCAATAAGCGGCGAGAATATTACTGTTATTCCATAGAACTGTGCAGCGGGGTATTGATAACATAAAGATTTCCCAAACCCCGTCTTTTCTATTAGTAAGACTCTTTCTCCGTTAAGAATTCTTTTAATAGTTTCCCATTGATCATCCCGGAAATGATTAAATCCGAAGACTTTCTTCAATTTTATTTCTTCAGAATTTCTCTCTAAAGACATATTTTCCCTCACTTTTATTGAATGACTTAAAAATTAAACTTATTTCATATTAAAGTATTAATCCAAAACCTTTAAGACTACCTCAATTCAAACAGTGTGCAAAAAGGCAGTCCATGAGCTGCTATAATTGAAGTTCGCTGCCTCATATCATTAGCTAGGACATTCATTATTTATGCTAGATTTTTTATTTGAATATTTTTATATAAGATTAAATATTGCAGTTTCCCATCAATTATCTAAAAATTTTTCACCTTTTCCCTTAAGAACCTTTCAATTATAGATATTAATATAATAAATTTCTTCCTTCTCTAATAATTATATCAAAATACTTTTTAATTCCCGGCAAGCATCCAGACAATTTTTTTTCTCCTATTTATGAATAAGGATCTCCGCTTTTTTACAACTCATTTTTATTTCGCACACTGATAATAGTGCTAACAATAATTTTAATTCCCAAATTTATAGAGGCTGTAATAATAGTGTTGCAATATTAATAACTCACCCTAAATCTCTCTCTTAAAAAGAGAGGAACTTTGAAAACAGAGCGAAATCGCCCCTTCTCTTTGTAAGAGAAGGGGTTGGGGGTTGAGTTCAAACACTTGACTAACAATTTTCACACACCTCTATAAACAATGACTAATGACCGTTATTTCATCATTCGAGCTCAAAAAAAAAATATGTAATAGGGCAGTTTTAGCCCATTTTTTCCTCTATAAGCCTCGATTATTACCCCGCCCATATATTTTTCCCTCCCCAACCAAAATCCCCCCCTTAAAAACGATATTTGGCTTTTTCCCCTTGATAGATTGTAACCTGATTTTACTAAGAAAACCCCTTAGTAAAAGAAAGCCGTTTTTCCTTAACTATTAATGCTTTGATTTAAGTGTTTCTTTAATCGCTGCATCAACCAAAGTATCCATTACTTTGTAGCCATCGTAAGTAGGATGCACTCCGTCTTTAGTATATTTTTTATCTAGGCCTTTTCTCTCATCAACCATTTTTGAATAGTAATCAACATAAGGGATATTATTCGCATCGCAGTATGCTTTTATCATTGTATTCAACTGAACAACTTTTTCAGCAGGCTGCAATCCTCTGTGCCAGGGAAAGTCATATACCGGCAGAACTGATGAAAGAATTACTTTTATATTATTCTCTTCCGCTAATTGAGTCATGGAAATAATATTCCCCATTATATCTTTTAATGAAATTGGCCCTTGATTTTCAGCAATATCATTTGTGCCAGCCAGGATTACAACCACAACCGGTTTAAGGTCAATTACATCCTGTCTAAAACGCAGCAGCATTTGAGAAGAAGTCTGTCCGCTTATACCCCTGTCGATATATCCATTGTCCTTAAAAAAGCTGCTGTCTTTTATTGCCCATAATTCTGTAATTGAGTTGCCCATAAAAACAACCCGGTCTTCTCCGGGTGCCGGCTGACCCAGCTTTCCATCAGCTTCAGCATACTTTTTCAAATTTGCCCAATCATTAACTATTTGACTATAAGAGGAACATTGTAACAAAATTAAAATCAAACCGATATAATAAAATACATTTTTCATCTTTCAATACTATTTTTGTTTGCGTAAATTGAAATATACATAATTAGGAATATTTAAATCAAATTTTCAATTCAAATATTTCAGCAAAGAAATCTTTAGTATAAAAAAATATCATCAGTCTCTTCTCATCAATTGCTCATCAATTCATCGGTTGACTATAAAAAAACATACGAAATAGCGCAGGTTTCAGCCTATTTTTTCCCTCTATAGACCCAGATTATTACCCCACCCCTATATTTACCCCACCCTAAGAAATTCATCCCCTTCAATATAATCTGACATTAGACTGATTTTTCTGACTGTATATTGAACCCTGTTTAGGAATTAAACATGGCAATGCTGCCATAGCTTTTCTGAGAGCGTCCAATAAGCAGTCGCATTGAATACTAATATCCATTCCCACACATTATGACATTTATTTGCATATAAGTTAGTTCAACTCGGCGCTTCCCTTTATTTAGTTTCAGCCACAGCTGATCAGCTTTAAGCTGAAAAGAATTTTAGGCCATGAAGATTTGAGCACCGCTAAAATATATTCTCACTTGCAAAAACAAATCTTGATGGATGCGTTGGAATTACTATAGCGCATGTTTATCTTTTTTTATTTTAATATTCGAATGCAAGTTTACATTTAGCATTAAGTTACTAAAATCATTATTTTGCTTACCATAACTTCATTGAGTTTTTCTATTATAATTATCTTATAACTGAAGTTACCCAAATGATAGTTTTTGTCATATTAAACGAAGTGAAATATCTCAAAATTATTCAAAATCGTAACCTTGAGATTCTTCGCTCCGCTCAGAATGACAGTTTTACGTAACTTCAATTATAATACAAAGCAGTAATTGAATGGAAGATAAATCAAAGCTGTGGTATCTTGAAAATTTTAACCTATTCAGCGGTCTAAAAGAAGACAGCATGATGGAGTTAAATAAAATTTCATCAATGAAAGATATCTCTAAAGATCAGCCGATTTACTTTGCATCAGAACCTTCTAAATCGATATTCTTTCTTAAAACCGGCAGAGTTAAAATTGTTAAATATTCTATCGATGGAAAAGAAAATATTTTAACCTTAATTAGTCCGGGAGAGATCTTTGGCGAAATGGCTTATCTTGAGGAAGAACAAAGAACCGATTATGCCTTTACAATTGAACCTTCTTTAATTTGCGCCATAAATAAAATCGACCTTGCCGGATTTATTACTGCTAATCCTTCCTTAAATCTAAAGCTTACAAAGATTATTGGTTTAAAGTTAAGAAGTTTTTCTGAACGAATTGAAGACCTTGTGTTTAAAGATGCCAACCAGAGAATAATCTCTTTCATACTAAGACTCGCAGAGAAAAGCGGTAAAGTACTGGGCGGTCAAATATTCATCAAACCATTTCTAAAGCACCAGGATATTGGCGAAATTACAGCATGCTCCCGCCAGACTGTTAATTACCTTCTTACTGATTTGCGCGACAAAAATATTATCACCTTTGACCGTAAAAAGTTGATAATATTAAAACCAGATGAATTAAAAAAGCTGTCGTAATAATATTTTGTAAGATACCTGACATTATTCTTTACATCTTCTTTTAATCTTTAAAATAAAAAATGAAATTATCTTTAATCATTACTTCATGTTGTTCGGCTTGTGAAAGGGCTGAATCTGTTTTAAGAAATTTATCTGCTAGATATCCGGAAATTTCATTCAATATAATTGATGCAGATGATTACGCCGGATAATGCCTCAGCATCATTCCGGCACTTTTTATTAATGATGAGTTATTTTCTTATGGCGATATAGACGAGAGTAAACTTCTTTCCTGTTTTATAAAACGTAAATGAAGATCAATAAGTTTTTAGGTTTCTTCTCTATCTCAAAAAAATTATTTGATTTGTAAAATCCCCTTTTTATTTTTCTGCACATTTCTGTAATAAATGTTTTAACATGACAATAAAGCCCGAATTAACATCATTCCATTTAAATACCAGCCACCCTACAATAGTTCCAAATACAATATGCGCCGTTGCTACAGTAACTGGGAATCCCCATCCGAAATCAATACCAAAGCATCCCACACCAAGGGCAACAACAACCGGACTCATCATAAAACATATTCCCACTAATATACCGTACAATGTTCCTGCCCATATTTTCCCTTTGCCTAGTATGATGCTATATATAATTCCAAAAGCAGCGCCGTTCCAAAAATGATATGACCATCCAGCAATATTAGAAAGTATATCAGGTCCGGTTGCAAATTGATTCAATAATAACACTCCCATTAATTTGGGTAAATCCCCCGGCATTCCGCCTAAGTGAAATCCGGTTTCGCGAACTATCTCTAAACCCACGGTTCCAATTAAGCCTGCCAAAAACCCGTTCCGTAATTGCTTACTAAAATCTTTTAGTCTTAAAAAGTGACTTACTAAAAATAAAACTAATAAAACTGCTATTGAAGGAATTAGAAAACTTACTGCAAGATCGCTCAATTGCGCATATCCTGTTTGAGAAATAACAAACAGATTTGGTCCGATTCCAGCCGCTAGTAAGGCAATAATGCTTAGTACGATTTTTTTATATTCGCTTTTCATTTTCCCATTAATCAAAACATTTTTTTAGATTGAAATTGAGGCTGACCCAAAAGAAATTTTATTGGTGATTCTTAGAGACTTTGTGTCTTTGTGCCAAATAAGAGTTTCTATTTTAAATCAAGGTCAATATAATAGCCACTAAGTCTCTAAGACAATAAGTTGCACAAAGAACTTTTTGGACAGCCTCGCATCTCATACTTTGAATTACTTAGGAAGCATTCCTGTCAACATTGCTAATTTTTGATCTAGCATTTGGGCAATCATATTTACCTGTTTGTTATTTAAACTAGCAAGCTGAGATGACGGTTTCACATAGCTGATATAAGTCTTTCCATCCAAGTTCTCAAAAACATTTACTCGAATCGGTACGACAAACCCTACTGCGCGGTCAGCTGTAAATAGTTTGTTGCCCACCGTAGGATTCCCGACAAATATTGAAATAGCATTTAACTTTATTCCTGTCATTTCAAGCATTTTGCCCTGGTTAATTTCAGACATAACCATCATACCGCCCTTTGCTACTGCCTGTTTTAGCTCTGCAACAGTTTGATCGTATGAGGATTTGGATTGAACTGTAACTAAACCCGAACCCTGTGCTAATATTTTGCTGGAATGCGCAAACGATACTGCAAAAAGAATTGCTGCAAATAGCGAAGCTGCTAAGTTGAGATTAAGCTTCTTCATAATATATACTCCTTATGATTATTAAAATTATTTTTTGTTTAATGTAAAACTACATGTTCGATGTTGGACTATCTGTCAATCAATTGACAGTTTTGTTTTTTATCTAACGGATAAATTTTCCACATAACTTATTTCTTTTTCCGGCTTATATAACTTTCCAAGTACTAAGCCGTATAATAGATGCCCGGCAAGGCTTGCCATCGCTAATACGATTGATCCTGAGAACAGCCCTGCAATAAAGCTCATTCCATTCATAACATTCATCATTGGCATAACAATTATCTGAGCCATTAACCACGGGAATAATGAAAATACCGCTCCGCTTTTTATGCCGGCTTTGCTTTTTGTTGATGTTAAATAAATTCCACCATATAATATTGCCAGAACAATTCCCACCATAAAATGAGCTATCCAGCCAAACACAATCGGTAAGCCCATTGTTGATGCGAGCATTTCGGGAATATTCATTTTTATTCCCATCAAAGGCGCCATGTAAGTAAACAACGTCATAGCAACTGTTGCAGCTATACCGGAAACTATTGCCGATTTCAAGTTAATTAGATTTTTCATTTTGTAACTCCATTATTTGTTAATAATAATTTCTTGGGGGAAAATACCTACTGAGCTTTGCTGGTTCTGTCAAGTATTTTACAATTGTATAAGTTTCCTGCGCCTGAATAAAATGTATTGACTTGGCTCCGCCCGGTTGAATGAAATAATAAAAGCTAATTACACTTACTGTAATGTAATTGACAGACTGTTCCTGGTAGTAGAAATAAGTTTAACCTGTAAATTATTTTATTAAAATATTAAGGAGTAAAAATCATGGCAAAATTAGCATTAGTTATTTTTGCAGATACCGAAACTCACGAAGGCTTAGCACGCACTGTAAATGCTTTGGAAACTGCAATCGAAGCTAAAGAGAACAATGACATTGTTAAAATAGTTTTTGACGAGGCCGGCACTAAATGGATTCCCGAGCTTGCAAACAAAGATCATAAAGCGCATCTACTATTCGATAGGGTTAAAGACAAAGTATCCGGCGCCTGTGAATTTTGCGCCGGGGCTTTTGGAGTCCAAGATAAGATTTCAGAACTCAATTTCCCTTTAATTAATGAATACTATAAACATCCTAGTCTTCGCAGCGATGTTGCAGATGGGTATCCTGTAATTACATTTTAACTTAATTTGAAGAGGTATTACGCCTCTTCATTTTTATTATTATTTTTATATAAAAGAAATCCCAAGAAATTTTTAACAGGAGTTAATATGATAAAAAGAAAAATTATTATTGAAATTCAGCATTTTGCCGGATGCCCTAATTCACCGGTATTAATTGAACGAGTTAAAGAAGCAATAAAAACTTCTAATATTGAAATACAATACAAGGAAGTGCTGGTCGAATCAAATGAAAAAGCAAAAGAAGTCGGTTTTCGTGGCTCCCCGACTTTACTTATCAACGGAAAAGATATTGAAGACATGCTAATCCCAAAAAATCCCGCCTTAACGTGCCGGTACTATCCAAAAGGATTACCTACTGTTGCACTTATCAAAAAAACTTTAACTCTATATAAGTTGGAGTAAAACTTCTTATATCCATTTGTTCAACTTGGAGTATGCCATTTTTTCTATACTTTATTACTCAGTGAAATTAGTTTAATTAGTGTCTCGGCAATCGAATTTCCATACGAAATAGCGTAGGTTTCCGTCCATTTTTCCCTCTATAAGCCTCGATCTTCACCCCTCCCCAAACAAAATCACCTTCTTAAAAACATTTTTTGACTTTTTCCTTTATGATAGATTTTAATATTTTTTCTTTATCGTAATATTATCCACATTCCCAATTTATCTGACTTTAGGCAGATTCATCCGACTTTAGCTGGAAATACTTCTTATACGGACTGAGGAACACTTTTGAATCCCGACATATATTATCAGAATAATGATTACCAATTAAAGTTTATTAATATTTAATTCTTATATAGCCGGGAAGTAAGGGAATTCTCATTGGAATAGATATTTTTTCTTGACCTTTAAAATATTTTCGGCGATAACTTTTATATTCCTTTTCCGTATTGAATAATATATATCCATTTTATCAAACAGGGCCCCAGGAAATCTTTCTAAGAGGCGATACCATATCCCATCTTCCCTGTATAATGGATGTCTGGCATTTACTTTCCATTTCTGATTCAATTTCTTTCCTGAATTTTCTTTCGCTTTTATGTCCTCCCGATTATTAGAATTTACTCAAACAATAATAAAATATTATTTATGTTTTCTCTAAAATCACTTTCTTTACCATCTTTCCTTTTCATATTATATTTCCCGGCTTTCACATTGACATCTATACTATAATAATTATTTCTCTCATACCATATATTTCTCCAGATAAGAACATCATGATTATTAATAATTAAATATTCTCTTGATTCATCTTCCCAAACCATAATTAAGATTAATCCAGTATCTGAATTTCCTCTCACATAATTAGTAGGAAAACCAAACCAAAAATGTCCAATAGATCTCTTTCCTAAGTCTTGAGTGCTGCATATATAAACTTTTTTATGTTTTTTATGGTTATCTAAAGCATAAAAGCCTTCACTGTTTCCATATGGTAACATTTCATATTTTAAACCGCAATAATCAAACCAATCGCATGCTATGCGACGTTCATTTTCATAATTTAAATGACCACTAGTTATATAAATAATGGGCTCATGTAAAAACAATCTATACTCAAAATAATTTTTCTTGTTTATTATTTACAGAATTAGTTTTATTTCCCTTCTTCCCCTTCTTCTCCCACAACCCCGCCTTAACCTCTTCCTCATGTATTTTATGGTTTAGTTCCAGCAGCCGCTTTAATATTTCTTTCCTTGCTTCCGGGGAAATGGTGTAGCGTACCCTGTCGTTTTCCGGCAGGTAATCTACTTCGTAAAAATTGTGGGCAAGGTTTATGTCCGTCCAGCCATATGCTTGCAGTACCGTTTCATCCATTTGCTTATGAAGTTCTCTCAGCTTTTCTATTCTCTGTATTGCTTCTTCTATTGGTATCTGCAAGTTGGCTTGCTTAAACTCTCTTATCTCCATTGCTTTTTCTATGTTGTTTGAGCTGCACTCCGGATCGTGAAAAAGATTATATGTTTTTGTTAAGCCAAGCTGTATATCCAGCATAAGCTGGCGGCGGAACTCATGGTATTGTTCTCCAATTTTTTCAAGCTCTTCTTCTTTTTCCTTTGGAAGATTTTTGGGAAAGGGAAAGGTTTCGAATGCATTATCTAGGGTATATCGTAAAGTATTCCCTCCCATTGTTGAAGAATATTTCCACGCCCAAAACTCATGTAATGATGAATTAATTAATGCGATAACTCTTTTATTTGATGAAGCAATAATTTTCAATGTATGCATAAATATTAAATCAGTAATACTTAATGAGAAAGAACAATATTTTGTTACTTCTGAAATTACCAACACTCTTTTCATTCCAGCAATTGTGCGGTAGAGTTCACGTCTTAGTGAACCTAATAACCACCATTTTTCTTTTACTGTTT
>Ga0075269_10000050_pt1 | contig 21552 bp, 17 predicted proteins | sample SF_Rice_5C_0N_10_FD_69773 | JGI IMG/M metagenome (GOLD analysis project Ga0075269, IMG submission 69773) | Rice paddy soil microbial communities from Twitchell Island, California, USA - SF_Rice_5C_0N_105 | ecosystem: Environmental > Terrestrial > Soil > Paddy field/soil | place: USA: Twitchell... | reverse complement strand
CTTGAATATTAGACATAGCTTCAATTACTTTTTTATTTCCGACTGCCCATCCGATCCTGAATCCCGTCATTGCATATTGCTTTGATACTCCGTTAATTAAAATTATCTTTGAATTCTCGGAGAGGTCTTTTGCATATTTGTAACAATTAATCGGCTTCCTTCCGTCAAATATAAGACGGTGATAGATGTCGTCCATAATTAGATAAAGATCTTTCTTTTCGCAGAACTGAACTACATCCGATATAAATTCTTCAGAGTACATAGCACCTGTAGGATTGTTCGGGCTGTTAATTATTACAGCTTTGGTATAAGATCCGACACGCTGCTCAATATCCTGAATCCTTGGATAAAAACTTCCGTCCTCAGGTAAAGCCGGGACTCCAATCGCGCCGCATAATTTAGCCATCTCAGGATAACTAACCCAATATGGTGCAGGGAATACAACCTCTTCCTGCGGATTTAAGATTGCCTGAAGTGCAACCATAATTGCTTGTTTAGCGCCTCCGGATGCGATTACGTTTTCCGGTGCAAAGCTTCTATTATAAAATTCTTCAGTATAACGAATAATTGTTTTTTTCAATGCTGGAATACCGTCTGCCGGTGCATACCTTATCTCGGCAGTATTAAGATGTGCCGCCGTTGATAATATTGCATCCATTGGTACTTTACTTTTAGGCTCTCCGCCGCCCAGATGAATAACTGGTTCGCCTTTATCCCTTAGTATCGCTGCTTTTTCATTTAGCTTAAGGGTTGGAGACGCACTAATTGATCGTGCGATTTGACTTAAACTCATTTTGATCCCTTACTTTATATTGTCCTTTTGTTTAATATATTTACAATTGCAAAATTATTCACTGAAAGTTTAGAATCAAGAGTTCTCAAAAATAAATTCAACTTAGATTGTATATAAATTGATATTTATCGCATACTTAACCTCTTTCACTCTCACCTCAAGAATGATATATACGTTGTTACTGGTTTACAAATTGCCATTTTAACACATTTGTATGCGAGCTACGCTCTTTTTGTAGATATGTTTTATTCTTAGTATAAATATTCAGCGATTATTTGCACTTTAAAAAGATTTATACCTTCTTTCCTCTTTCCTTCAGGACATGCACTTATAGAGTTTCATCATGCCCAGCACAAATAAAAATGCCCGCATATAAGCGGGCATTTTAATATATTTTTATTGACAATTATGATCCCACCAAACCAGTATCTCCTAGTCTTTATCTGTGTAAATCAGTGAAATCTGTGTCTATTAACTATTATGACATTTGTCGCCTCGTTTTATTAGTGTTAATTAGTGAAACTAGTGCAGTTATTTCAGTAGCAGCAGCTTCTTGGTTGCAATAAAGTTTCCTGATTTCAATCGATATACATACATTCCACTTGCCAGCTTTGATCCATCGAAATTTATATAATAGCTTCTTTGAGTCTTAAATTGGCTTATTAAAGTAGTTGCTTCTCTCCCCAGAATATCATAAATCTTTAACGTAACAAATCCATCATTCGGGATTTCGTAATGGATTATAGTAGTTGGATTAAAAGGATTTGGATAATTCTGAGAAAGCATATATGCTGCAGGCTTCTCTTCCGCCTTCTTTGTTTGAGGCTTGGATAATATGAAATCAAAGCTAGCCGATAGTACATTGCTATGAACATAATAAGATTCTTCTGCTGTATTTATTTCTACCTGAGTTGATAGGTCATTTTGTGATTTTACTTCACTAAGTAATGAAGCGGCTGTATTTAAATCATTTTCATTATAGAGGACAATATAAAAATTATTCAGCTTTGCTCTTACACTTAGAGATGTGTTTAAATTTTCACTAATAATCTTATTATTCACTCTCTTTGCCTTATCGACATTATTTTGTTTAAGGTATAAGTAAGCTAAAAGAAGCTGATGATCCTTTGATGCTTGTTTAGGAAGAGAATTAAAATAATCTATTATGTCGGAAGCGGTATTTTTATCTGCGCAATGATAAAGTAATACGTACGCAGCTTGATTTTCAGGATGTTTTTTTAAATATGACATAAAAAAGTCTTTTGCTTCACTGTATTTCTTCTGCTGCCTAAGAGTTATTCCTATTAGAAGAGAATCTAATTGGTCAGCGGAAGAATGATTGATAACTGACATACTTGATTCATCTACTGAATTTAGAGATGGAGTGGCCAAATTACCAGAATTTTTGTTAGATGAAATTACATTTTCTGAAATATTATTATTTCCGGCAATGTGCCCGCCTGAGTTTTGCCTTATTGAAGGTAATGGAGCTGTACCCCAGGGATCGCTTGAAAGAGGATACAAAAAATAAGCAGTGTTTCCAGAGGCAACATAAAATTTGGAAGTATTGGGGGGATTATTTCCCCACCAGTCATACTCAGCCCAAAGCCAACTCGGATATTCAGGATAAGGTCCTCCAACTACAGCATTATAATTTACATTATCATGAATACTGTTAATTCTTGTACCAGGATTGGACATATCGCCAAAATAACCATAACTTTCCTTAATATATTTAATCCGTTATTACAATCAGTTATACGGTTGTTCCATCCATCATAACCGGCATAACCTGCTCCCACACTTGCACCCCAGATAGCGCCTATACCCCAATCAAAACCTCGAATGTCATTTTGTTCCACCTCTCCATATGTACCGCCGCCATAAAGAATACCTGATCCGTTATGATTCAAGTCTGTCTTTTTAATTAAATTACCATAACATGAAACATATGCACCATTCTGGATAGCTATTGCATGATAAATATTGGAATTTTTTATTGTATCTGAATTAATATAGTTCCCCTCACTATTTTCGGAGGTCCCGGAAATATTTATACCATACATCGAAGAATTCAAAATATTACAATTTTCAATAACTATTCCATCTGGATTGATAATGTCTATCTCAGTTCCATATAAAATATTTGCATATCTAATGGAAGAAAAATAATTTGTTCCAGGGCCATTTAGAGTAATTGTTCCCCAACGTGTTGTACTCTCTATAGATGTAAAGGTAATTGGGTTTCTTTGTGTACCATTCGCACTTAAATAACCGTTCACCGTTAAATTGGTATTAGGTGAAAATCTTAATATTGTACCGGGTTGGATTGTTAAAGTAACACCATAATTAACAGTTACATTACCCACGACATTAATATCCCCTGACCAAAAAGAGTTAGAAGAAATGGTACCTGATAAGAATTTATAAGAACGGCCTGTATTTTGTGCATCATGATGAAATGAAGCCCAATCTTTATTAGTTGTGCCTTTTGTATCCCATAAATACAACTTGCTGTTCATAGAACCTGCAACAACTTCATTTTTACCATCGCCATAAACATCTCCTATTGCAGGTGAACCGAGAAAAATATCACCGGTCATAAATGGCCATCCATTAACATTTGTGCCGTCAGCATGCCATGCATATAATTTTTTATCTGCTGATCCAATAATAATTTCGGGCCCGGAAAGATCGTCTATATCTGCAATCATTGGTGAAGACTCTGTTCCCAAGAAACCGGTTTTGGGCCATCCAGACAAATTTGTTCCGTCATGATTCCATGCATAAACTGTAGAGCCGGTTGCAAATAAATTTCCAATTGATTATCACTGTCTAAATTTCCAATTGCCGGAGAGGATGATACAACTCCAGCAGGGTTTGAAATTGATTTACCGCCAATCCATCCGGGTTTATCATTTCCATTTCTATCTTTAACATATATTATACAGTTGGAGGGCGGATTGTTATAAGCAGCTGCAATTATTTCATATTGCCCGTCTCCATCTATATCAGCAACAACAGGCGATGCAGATAGTTCATTACGACCAGTATTAAATGACCACATTTCAGTACCGATATATTTCCAAACATGAATAATGCCGTCTCCACCGGAGCCTATAATTTCAAGTTTACCGTCGGAATCTAAGTCTGCTAATGCAGGAGTAGAATAAGCGGCATATCCATCGGTAGTTTTCCATGGATTGGTCTGATAATCAGAACCGTCGAAATTGAAAATATAAATATTTCCGTTCTCAGGCATAACAATAACTTCCTGACTACCTTCACCGTTAATATCTCCAACGACCGGAGAGCCAAGACTTTGAGATCCCAAATTCTTAGACCAGAACAAATCTGGTTGTCCATCCGGTGGAACACTGCCATAATTGATATGCCAGCAGTAAAGAGTATTATTAAGTTCTCTGCCCGCAATTACCAGTTCATTAATCCCGTTCCCATCCAGATCTGATATGGCGGGAGTGCTCCAGAAATTACCTTCCGGTAAATCTGCAAGCCCGCTAATGGTAGTTGGGTTTCCGTCAATATCAAATAGTTTAGGAGAAGAATAAAGGTGTCCTTTTGCTAAAATAGGCCATCCATCTACATATCGAATAGTTGTCCATGCCTCCAAATAATTTGATAAATTACTCTCATTGGAAGATTGATCAACTGCCGTTACTTTATAATAATACATTGTTTCTCTTTGCAGATCAATATCATTAAAATACGAAGTCCCTTCGATCAGTCGACTGTTTACTTTTTCGTAACTCCCTGTAGGAGTGGTACTCCGGTAAACATTATAGCCTTTCTGATCAGGATCTGAATTTACTCCCCAGTTTACATCAATCGCTGTTTCATGACCTGTAAATTGCAAACTGGCAGGAACACTTGGCTTCTTCAAATCAAAATTATGCGTCCATATTTTTCCATAAGTATCCTGATATGTTAGCGTAAATGCTAAATATTCCTCATGACCGGAGGGGTAGTTGGAACTTATAGTAAAATTATAACTCCTCTCAGAGCTGCCGTTGTGGCTAATATCGCCAAATGTTTGAGGGTTTGCTGTAATTGAAGTAATGTATGAAGATGACGAAGTTAAAATTGCCCATATTCCTTTTGCAATACTGGTACCATAATTAGAAAGCTGTATGCTTATTCCAACAGTAGCGTTTGCCTGTAAGGTACTGCTTATAGTGTTATGAGCATGCTGTACATCCGGCTTGCCGAGCTGAAGATAAAATGTTTCCCGCTCACTATAACCCCCATCCGCTGTTATAGTCATTCTACACTCAATAGTTTCCTTATCCTTATCCGGACAATTATTATTGATCATGAGAACGAAATGATCTTCTCCGCACGTTGCAGAAGCGCCGGCAGCAATATTCCCGAAATTCTCCCAATTAATGGCTATATCAACATAAGGATGCAACATTGAAGTACCTACCAAATAAGCCTCAATCGTAGCGCTTACATTACTCAAAGAAGTTGAGCCGCCGTTTCTTAATGTAACCGGAAGCTCTATTATTTCCCCGGCATCAATAATTCCGTCTCCATTGCCGTAACTCTGTCCGGATAGACCGTCGTTAATTATATAGCTTTCTATGTACAAATGCGCTAAGCTTGTTTGGGTAACAGTTACGTATCCTTCGTAAGGAATAAAATTATGAGAAGTAACAGTTACGCTTAAAGTACCCGTTGTATTTGGTGTAAACACAAAATTAGCATTTACAACACCGCCTGTACCGGTAACGGTTTGCACTGCGTAGTCCTCAGTACCTTTTTGAAGGCATACAACTGCATCTTGACCCGAAGGCAAATTTAAAATTGTTACGGTAAAATTATTTGTACCGTTTGGAATTGTGGAAGTATGGCTTACAATTAAGTTTTGCGGCGCTGCTGTCCAGATTGGTAATTCAGGATCACCAAGTAAATTATAAATGTTTGATGTATAATTTGAATATATTGCTTATGCAAGAGTTTGTCTAATATTAAAGTTGTTATATTCAAACAAAGATTGAAAAAATATTTTATCATGATTATTGCCTGATGTAGTATAAATAGACCTTGACGGACCAATAAATGCTACAGCACCTCCATTGCTGTTTAAACTAAAATGTTCACCAATACAATCATAATCAAAACCACCCGGCTCGAACCCTGCTGTATAAACAATTGAATATTTATTTCCATTACTCAAGTTATCAGCATTATTTGTAGTTATTGTTCCAGCATGCGTTACACTTCCCATTGCCATTTCATATTGACTTGAATGATCTATATGATTAATTATCCCGTAACCTATATTCATTTGAGAAATTGAGTTCGCTGGAGTTAAATGATTTTCCATTCTGGCATAAGCCAATCTATATTGTCCGGTTACAGGATCGCTATAATAGGGGTTACTATCATATTCAACTAAGTCATATTGATTTATAGAGGGATGAGATGCTTCAATCATTAAAGCTGTTTGATATTTTGTCTATAAACCTACATTTCAATTATTCCAATTATATTCATACGCGATACCAGCTAAATTTAACATTTTCATTAAGTAAGATAGACCTGGAATGTTTGGCGCTAAAGAGTTTCTTTCATAAGTAAAAATCTTATTTATAAACAAATTTACTTCACCGCCATTGTGTACAGGCGCTCTTCCTACCCAGATATCTGCTGTATAATCCGATTCGTCTGCTTCATACCATGTAGTGCCAATAAGATGCATGGGATAAATCTCACCGAATTTATTGTTGCCGTTTGCGTTCCAATTATTAGAAATAGGGTATATAGCAGAATAATATAAGTCTGTTATAATGGGAATATCTTCTGTAGTTTGCCCTGAATTGACACGTACTGGCACAATATTTACATCGCCTCCAATCAATACATACTCTGTACCCCATTTCAAATAAGCATCTTGAATAAAATGACGAATTTTTTCCTGAGTATCACACCCGGGATAATTTTGAATAATCCATGATACTGTTTTAATAGTGGAGACAATTCCTTTTTTTAGTTTTCCAATCCGCCAGCCTTTGAAATGATAACGCCAATTCATCATTAGTAATTATAATATATTCTACATTCTGTCCTTCTGTAGCAGAAGGATATGAAGCAATTGACAATGACTTAGTCTTAACTTTTTGGGTTAAAATGGTGTTTGATTGATCAGTACTTAATGTTACATCCTCAGGATTTATTATTAGATGTTTTAATTTTTCCTTAAGATCATTTTGCTTCTTTAAATCTTGACGTAACCGGGGTAATAATTGATATTTGCCTGAGCTTTTATATTCTATAGCGACATTTATTTCAGTATTTAAAACAAGTACCCTGCCAGCAGGTTTATATTGAAAAGGATAAACTTTAATTTCTACAATATGGAAATCTTTAAAATAACCTTCATAATGGAACTCAACTAATTTACCTGGATAATTTTCAGAAGAAGAATATATTTTTTCTTGAGGCGGAACAAATTCCTTTGGCGCTTCCCCATAAAGCGGATATTGAACGGGATATATGTAATATTTCCCATCCAATTTTTTTCTTTAACCGAAATAATTTTAACATGCGTTATTTCTGTTCCCGGTGGAATTAGAACGCGAATTGTTTTTACCGGCATCATTGGCTCGCCTACTTTTGATATGTCATCTATAAAATCAAATTCAGGCAGAGAAACCACATCATATCCTTTTTGTTTCGAAAAAGTGACATCACTCTCTTTATACCTTAATGTAATAGTTTTCGATCCTGCATAAATTAAGATTGATTGAAATACAAAGAGAACGGCAAAAATGAAATTTACTTTTTTAATTTTAACAAAATTCATTTTAGACTCCTATTGTTTATTTAATTCGTTTGTTTCATCATTCATTATTTGATTAATATAAGTTTCTTTGTTTCAGAAAAAGTCCCCGTTTGCAGACGATAAAAATACACACCGCTTGGCATATCAGAGGCATTCCATATATGAGTATGGTTTCCTGCTGATAATTCTTCAGAGATTAAAGCTTTTATTTCTCTTCCAATGCTATCATAAATCTTCAATGAAACATATACCCGATTAGGCAAGCTAAATGAAATAGTTGTTGTCGGGTTAAAAGGATTGGGATAATTTTGTCTAAGCACAAATTCAGAAGGATTTTCTTTATGATTGTCTACAATTCCTGTTACAATATCCGAAAGTGGACGTCGCCAGACACTACTTGAACTACCAACGCTGCTGCTTGTCGCCGCATAAAGATAGTTGCTGCTAACTAAAAGCATATAAATTCTCATATCAGAAGAAGGGAAACCATAATTTCCATTCATCCAATTTTTACCATAATCCAGAGAATAGCCAACACCGGAGCGATCAGTTCCAGCAAAAAGAACGGAATCAGATACGGCAAGACAATAAATGACAATATCAGGGCCAAAGTCACCAGCAGTAGTCCAGTGCACACCATTATCAGTTGAACGGAAAATACTTCGTCCATCAGTTGCATAAAAATTCGCCTCCCCGGTTATCTTGTTATGGTTGACAACAAGTCCATAATAATTCCTTGCCTCCGAATTAACAACAGTCCAATTTACACCGTTATTTGTAGAAATAAATATTCCCTCAGAAGTTGTCGCAAAAAGCCGTGCATTATTTATTCCGTCCGGCATAACAATCAAAGAATATATAGCATAGGAAGCCAATTCATTATTATTATACTTTGTCCAGCTTGTACCAAGATTGTTAGAAAGAAACACAGCACTATCGGTGGTTGCATATATTGTCGTATCAGTAATAACAGCAAAAAGACCAATATTGTGATTGCTAGGAATAAGACTAATTGCTGTCCAATTAGTGTCTGCATTGAGAGAACGGAAAAGATTACTTCTGGCATCAAGTGCAAAAAGGCATGTACCTCCGTTTCCATTCGGAGTTGCAGTAAGCATAATTATATCACTAGAAATAAAACCCGTATCGCCTAAGGGATCTGTCGTCCACCATTTCCATCCATCTATTCTGCTCCAACTATTCCCCTTATCCGTAGAACTGAAGACACCTCCATTCCATGTTCCGGCATAAAGTGTCGTGTCTCCCGCGGAACTTATACCAACAGCAAGCATATAAGTACGTCCCTCAATAGGTCCATTGGTTGGTACCCATTGCGCTTTTGCAGCATTTACAGCTAGTATTACTAGAATAAATACAAGAAAATTTGATTGTAGAAATTTCATCTTTAACTCCTAATTATTTTTATAAAATGAATTATTCATTATTCACTATTTAAGCAGTATAAGTTTCTTTGTTTCAGACTGCATTCCCACTTGCAAGCGATAAAAATATACACCACTTGACATTTCAGAGGCATTCCATATAATAGTATGTTTACCAGCGATTAATTCCCCAGAAACTAATGTTGCTATTTCTCTACCCATGCTATCGAACACTTTTAGATACACAAAAGATCTTTTGAATAAATTGAATTTAATGTTAGTTATCGGATTAAAGGGGTTTGGATAATTTTGGTAAAGTTCAAAACCGGAAGGGAATGGTCTATTATTATCTTTAATATCAGTAGTAGTCATTTCTGATAGGGGACGTCTCCATACAGTATTTGGGATAAAAAATGGAGCACCGATACCAAGGAAAAGGTATTTTCCTCCAACTTCCATACATTGAATGCCATACTCTACCCCTCCACCATTCCACCACTCTAAACCACCATTTAAAGAATAATAAATATCTCGTTCAACTCGTGCATATATAATTGTATCACTAACTGCTAAAAGACTGACGGCACTAATTAAACCATTGTTTACCTCTTTCCAGTTCTTACTATTGTCATCTGAACGAAATACTTTAGAGTCAGCTACTGCAAATAATGTTGTATCCATTACAGCAAGATCAGTAATAGAATAATTAGTCAATTCATTATCATATTTAACCCAATTTTCACCATAGTCAGTAGAGTGATAAACACCTCCACCGCCTGCAAAAAGATTAGTAATTCCTCTTTTATCTTTATAAACAGCAAGTGAAGTTACTGCTGTATCTGTGAAACCTTTGTCAACTGCTAACCAATTAGTTCCTTTATCTGATGAACGAAATATACCATAAGCGGCAACAGCAAAAAGAAATGAATCAACAGAAACAATCTGAGAAACATAAGTATTCGTAAGTCCGGTATTTACTGCCGCCCAATTTGTGTCGTTATTTGCTGAAAGGAAAATCCCATCGCCTTCGGTTCACGCAAATAAATTTATATTGCCTTCATCATCTTTAATAGGTAAAAGAGCTGTTATATTTTTCTTAGTAAAGCTCCCCGTATTACTATCCCAATTTTTTCCAACAATACTCTCCCAGCTATCACCATTATTTGTAGAAAGGAAAACTCCTCCACGATAAGTACCAGCATAAAGATTAGTATCCCCAGAATTACTAGCTAATACAGCCAACGCAGAAATTATTTCTACATAGGTTGGACCATTGGTTTGTTTCCGCTGTGCTTTTGTAGAAGATATATTAAATATGGAAAGAATACACAAAATCAAAAGTAATTTATAAAATTTCATATTAACCTCCATATTTCTAGTAGAGCTAATCTCTTTAATTTCTCCAATCCAGAATTTGTAGTCTCATAATTATGATTACGGAACTTGTCAATAGAAATGAGGCAAATATTTTATTTAATTAAGCCACATATTTTAATGTCGAATCGTCCGTTTTGGGCTTATTTATCCACACCTTTGTATCAGGCTTTTTCATTATGTTGGATTTATGTTTTTCAACGGTTTTCACTTCTCTATAAATCTTACAGGCAATTTCTTTATTGCTATATCCTTCCCCTACTAATATTAAAATTTCTTTTTCTCTTTTTGTAAGAGCTTTTTAGGAACCTTTGGCTTCTATTTCATCAGTTTGATTTATATATAATTCACTAATCTCGTCGTCCCAAAATTTTTGACCGTTATGTACCTTAATAATTCCTTCTCTAATAATTTCTATCTCATCTTTTTTACTTAGTATGCTTCTAATTCCGGCAGAAATAAAAAAATCCAGATAAGGTCTATATGGTTTTGCTGTGAAAAGAATATACTTTTTATTTAAAACTCTTTCGTTAATAATCTCTTTTAGTTTCCCAATTTCTCTTTTATTAAGTCCGCCGTCATCTAGCACGATAATATCATTTTTCGATATAAAATAATTTAATGAACCTGCTTAATTATTAAAACCCATAACAGTAAAATTTATTTTGTCATCGCGGGAAAAAAAATCTTCCACCATTTGAGTAATAATCGGTTCTGAAGATAAAAATAGGGCATTAATTCTCTCCATATAAGACCTTTTAATCTTTATCGATAATAATATAGAAAGAATAGAATTAAGATTCAAAGAAAAGTAAAGATTAAATCGGGAGGATTTGGCAGGGGCGCATCTTCCTTCCTCACTCAATTTAACAGCAGTATTTGGCTTAGCGGCGGATATAAAATCCAGGTTTCATAATCCAAATGGATGATGTGATTTGACTAAAGTACAATTGGAGCCCCTTAGTATTGCCATATAAAATAAAAAGCCTTCCAGTAACCTATTTTAATGATTACATGAAAGGCTTAACTAATAAATAATAATAAAATATTTTTTATTGAGGACTCGGCCCTTGTGTTACTTGTACAAAATCTGCAGGGCGCACCCATTTCTTAAATGCATTCATTATATCTCCTGCTTCAAGGCTTAAGTACTTTTTAGCGGCAATCGTCGGTTCGTCTAGCGGAAGATCACTTAATGAACGGGACAATAAACCTCCGGCTATACTTCCTAAGCTTGATTCGGAAAGTGGAATTTCTCTCATAAGCATTGCTTTCGCTTGCTCAAGCTCGTGCTGGGTTACAGGTGATGTCTGCATTTGTTTAAGATCTCGCTCTATTATTACTCTTGCTTTTGTTACATTCTGAGGGTCGCAGCTGTAATTAACTTCATAAGTCGATCTTGTTTTTCCAACATTAAATGAAGAAGAAACATAATAAACTAATCCGCTGTTCTCACGCAGATCTTTATAAAATCTAGTTGCATAAAATGCGCCGCCTAAAACATGATTGCCAAGCTGAAGAGCGTAATAATCAGGGTTTGAGCGAATAATTTCCATAGTTTCAGCCAGGGTTACTTTATCTTGAACTCTGCTTTTATCCGGTACTGCAGAATCTATAGGCTTATTTAACGGTATCGCTGGGAGCTCTGTATTTGGTTTCTCTCCTGATGCCTGCCAGTTTCCGAAATATTTTTCAATTACACTCTTTGCTGTGTCCGGATTAATATTCCCTATGACTACAATCGTAGTCAAGTCAGGCCGGTATACTTTATCATAATAATTTCTAACATCATCAAGCGTTAAAGAAGAAATTGTTTCAGGAGTAGTTTGCCTTTGAACCGGATCGTCTTCCGGATAAAGTCCTTTAATTAATGAACGGCCGGCTAAATAATCCGGGCTTTTTAATTCACCTGCTACCTCTGCCGCACTCTGCTGCTGTATAATCTTAAATGCCGGTTCAGGCAACCCTGGGTTTAATTCGTTATCTGCTAATAATTGAACTCCTTTATCGAAATTATTAGTAAGTACACTAACTGAAAAACTAGTGCCTGCAGATTCATCGGCTCCTATATCATCCAGCGCTTTTTGGAATGAAACTCTATCCAGGGTTTTTGACCCATATTCAAATAACTGACTAAGAACGCTTGAAACTCCATCATGATCTTTGGGAGTTTGCAGGTCAGGATTATTTTTTATTCTACCGTATACACTGACAGTGCTGCTTACATCTTCATGCTGGACAATTAATTTTATTCCGTTGGGAAGCGTAGAGACTACAGGATTAACTACTGAGCCCGGGACTTTTAATCTTCCCAGGGCTTTAGCTGCCCATGTAGGAAGCTCCACTGCTTTTGGATTCTTTGGTGCAAATGATTCTTGACCTCCAAATCCTTTTTTAGAAACCGGATTGCCGGATGATTGCGGTGTTAGTACGGCATAAATTGCATGTTCCTGACTTAAATATTTTTTTGCCGCCTGGTTAACTTCATCCGTGTTTACTTTTTCAAGCATTGATAAATCATCTTCAGGAGAATTTCTGCCTTCTACGGCAAGTGCTTCTGACCATGCCGAAGCTAGCCCTGAAACTGAGTTCTTCTGAAATTCCGCACCCGAAAGCTCATGCCTTTTTTCCGCCTCTACTAGATCTTGAGATAAGCCTTTATTGATCTCATCATTCAATATTGACTGCAGATCATTTATCAATTCTTTTGAATCAGCGCCTTTAGGGAATACTGCTAGAGCAAATCCCATCCCGGATTCAGGCAGATCATCATATTCAAATCCTGCATATAGTGCTTTTCCTGTCGGCACTAATTTGGAATATAGATCACCGCGCTGATTGCTTAATACATCGGATAAAATCTGAGCAGCCGCATAATCAGGGCTATTTGAACCGGGCATTCTGAAGCTGATTATCGCTAATCCATACGGCAAATCAGTATCTAAATTTAACGTATCGGGAGTGACAGGCTCTAAATTAATAACCGGACGCTTAGGCAGCTCCCTTGACGGAATATCTTCAAATAAATTTTTAACTTCGTTAAGTGCGGATTCAGGCTGAACATCTCCGACAATAACTAAGATTGCGTTGTTAGGTGCATACCATGTATCATGAAAGTTTTTTAATAAAGCGCCTTTGGTACTATCAAAGGAAGGCCTCGTTCCCAGAGCATCATGGTCATAGGGTGTTCCCTTAAACATTGCAGCCAGAAGCTTTGTATAAAAAATATATTGTGGATTTGAAAGATCCTGCGCCACTTCCTGCTCAATTGCTCCTCTTTCATTTTCCCAGAGGGAATCGGTGCAAAGTAAGTTCCTCATCCGGATCGACTCAATGTGAAGCGCAACATCTAAGTCTTCAGAGGGGACAGTAAAAAAATATTGAGTTACTGTTTGCCTCGTATCGGCATTAAAGTCTCCGCCCATAGCCGCTGTAATATCGGCAAGCTGATCAGCCGAAAGATTTTTGCTGCCTCGAAACATCATGTGCTCCAGTGCATGCGCTGTACCGGGGAATCCTTTCGGTGCCTCATTGGAGCCTACAAGATAATTTATCTCTGTAGTAACAACCGGAGCTAAAGCGTTCCGGACAATCACCACTTTGAGCCCGTTTTTCAAAGTAGTCCGCAATACATTTTCATCACCGGACCTGGTTTTAGGTATTGAATTATTGCTTACGAAGAATATTGAAAATAGCAGGGTAAGAAATGTTAATAAAATTTTAGAATGTTGACGGTTGAAAATAGAATTAATTTGTTTTAACTTCATAACTATCCCGAATATTTATTTATTAATTTCATCAGATTCAAATTTAGTCAAGATAATCCCTAAGATATTTACCCGTCCAGGAATTTGGATTTTTTATTATATCTTCGGGAGTCCCGGATGCGACAATTTCGCCGCCGTTGTCACCTGCCTCAGGGCCAAGGTCAATTATATAATCAGCGCTTTTGACTATCTCTAAATTATGTTCAATAATTACAACAGAGTTGTTTCTTTCCAGTAAAAGATTAAAACAATCTATAAGTTTAGAGATATCATCAAAATGAAGCCCTGTTGTCGGCTCATCAAAAATAAAAAGAGTATGCCTTCTATCTCTTTGTGCAGTTAAATGTGAAGCAAGTTTTATTCTTTGTGCTTCTCCGCCTGATAAAGTGTTTGAAGGCTGTCCGAGTTTAAGATACCCTAACCCAACCTGGGAAAGGAGCTCAATTCCTCTAACAACCTTTTCATTGTCCTTAAAGAATTCAACCGCTTCATCAACGGTCATCTCAAGTACATCTATTAGATTCTTTCCGTGATAGGTTATTTCCCTTATCTCTTTTTTAAATCTTGTACCGTTGCAGTCATCGCACTCAAGATATAAATCTGCAAGGAACTGCATTTCGACTTTGATATACCCATCGCCCTCGCAAGTATCACATCGGCCGCCGGGAACGTTGAAAGAAAAGTAGCCAGGCTTATATCCGCGAGCTCTAGCCTGATGTGTAGCTGCGAATAATTCCCTTATGTGTTCGTATGCCTTAATGTAGCTAATTGGATTCGAGCGTGGTGTTCTGCCGATCGGAGATTGATCTACAATTTCAATATCGTCTAAATATTCTCCGCCTTTTATATCAATATATTTACCGATCTTTGGAGGCGCTTTACCGAGATTCTTTGCTAAGCCGCCATATAAAATATCGTGAATTAAAGTACTTTTGCCCGAACCGCTGACTCCGGTAATTACTACGAACTTATTTAGAGGGATCTCAACATTTATATTCTTTAAATTATTTTCTTGTGCCCCGGTTATATATATAGACCTAGTTGGTTTAGTATTTCTACTAGTAGGAACCGGAATTTCTATTTTGCCCGAAAGATATTTCCCGGTTAAAGAATTCTTATCCTTCAGTATATCGTCTAAAGTTCCCATTGCAATTATTTCGCCGCCATGAATGCCGGCTTTAGGGCCCATATCTACTATTAGGTCTGCTGATTTAATCATATCGGGATCGTGTTCAACTACAAGCACAGAATTACCGATATCTCTTAAATTCCTTAAAAGATTTATGAGCTTAAAATTGTCCCGCGGGTGAAGGCCAATACTGGGTTCATCCAGTACATATAATGTGCCCACAAGAGAGGAACCAAGTGATGTTGCTAGGTTTATTCTTTGAGTTTCTCCGCCGGAAAGTGTGCTGCTTAACCGGTCTAATGTAAGATATCCGATCCCGACATCATTTAAGAAAGTCAGGCGTTTAATTATTTCTTTCAAAACTCTTTCACCTACGTTCATATCATAATCCGAGAGCTGAAGTTCTTTAAAGAACTGTAACGATTGGCCAATAGGAATTTTTACGACGTCATAAATTGATTTATTATTTATTTTAACCTGCAATGCTTCTCTTCTTAGCCTCGAACCTTTACATGCAGTGCATAGTGTATATCCTCTGTATCTGCTGAGTAAAACTCTTATATGCATCTTATAAGTTTTAGATTCAAGCTTTTCGAAGAAGCGGTCAATCCCTATGTATTCTCCGAATCCGTTTCTTATTAGAACAGCCTGTTCTGCCGTTAAATCCTTAAATGGAATGCTTAGAGGTATCCCGTATTGCTTGGCATTCCTTATCAAATCTCTTAGGTGTGAATTGAATTTTGCAGAGCGAAAAGGAGCAATGGCACCTTCCATAATACTAAGTGCATCATTCGGTACAACTAAATTCATATCGATACCGATCATCTTGCTGAAGCCCTGGCAAACGGGGCATGCACCGAAAGGATTATTAAATGAGAAAAAGCGCGGCTCGGGTTCTTCATATCGAATACCGCAGCATTCATAAAATTTATTGAAGTCCTTTGCTTCACCGGTGTCGGCATTGATTAAGATAAGCCTGTCTTCACCTTCTTTAAATGTCACTTCAATTGCATCCGAGAGACGTTCTCTAACCTGGCCTTTCAGAACTTTGAAACGGTCAATTACTACAGCTACTTTGTCTTTCTTCCCCGGGAGTTTTTCTTCTTCATTTAAATCGATAATAGAATGCTTAAAATATATTCTGAAAAAACCCCGCTTTTTCAGTATATTAATCTCTTCTTTTATAGTGTGCCCTTCATGCAGATGAAGCGGGAAAGCTAGATAGAACTTGGCACCTTCCGGCTGTTCTTCGAGCCAATCAGAAACTGTACCGGTAGTTGCCTTCTTAACTTCTTTGCCGCACTCAAAACAGATAGTCTTACCTATCCTTGCAAAAAGTAAGCGCAAGTAATCATACACTTCAGTAGTAGTACCAACAGTAGATCGTGTATTCTTTGCCCCGGTTTTCTGTTCTATTGCAACGGCGGGGCTTATGCCCTGGATTAGATCCACATCGGGCTTGTTCATTCTTTCAAGAAACTGTCTTGCATACGCCGAAAGGCTTTCAACATAACGGCGCTGCCCTTCTGCATAAATAGTATCGAATACTAAAGAAGATTTGCCGCTGCCGCTTACTCCTGTAAAGACAACGAGTTTATTCCTTGGTAATTCGAAGCTTAAGTTCTTTAAATTATGCTCCCGTGCGCCTTTGATTATTATTTTTCTGTCTTTATTATTTGTCTTAACGTTTGGCATCAATTACATTTTTAATATTTAATTTAATTAATCTTCCCTATCGGAGCTGTATTATGCTTTTTACATTATTCAGTATCTTTTCTAATATCATTTGGAAAGATGTCTTATAAATACAATTTAACCGCTTAATGAAGCAATTAACTTAAATAAATTCTTTCAGTTACTAAAAATAAAGAAGATTTATATTAAAAAGAGGTGATAAATGTTAATCTTATTATTAAAATTTCAAATAATGAGGGTTTGATTAAAGGGAAATCTATATTAACAGTGAAATAAAGTTAAACAAGAGAATTATAGTTTTCTAAAACCTTATAGTTTGTTAACTTCTTAGTAACAAGAATCCCCATCAAATAAACTAACCTTATTACCTGATATTAAAATCAGGATATGCTCTATAATATGCAGCATCAAGAAATATAATACCTGATAACAATCTGTATGTACGCAGCTTCATTTTTTCAAAAGTAAATTTTTAAGTATATTTGGTTTGTATAATGGAGTTTTTAAGTGTTATATTTATTCCATTATTTCAATGTTATGAAGGCCGGGTAGCATATGTAAATTACTTATTTTATGCTGCGATAATCTATACAACTTCCTTTTCACCTCCGCTCCAGGTTCGCTCTGATATAATCCAAATATTAGTATGATTTGACACCTTATCCTCACTTCCATATAAGTAAACTGAAAAATACTCAGAGTTATATTATTAACTAACTTAGATTTTGTATCTTGGTGACATTGATGCAAAAAAGCCATTGCTTGAGTAACATGATTAAATCAATTAGCCGTCTTATTTTTTTGAGCTTCCAGTTTCTTCAGCGTTTCAATCTTATTATCCAGCAATTTGATCTTTTGATCGAGATCCTTCAGCCTATTTGAGATATCATCTTCGTATGTAGACTTATCCCAGTATCCGCGGTTTTCAAAATAACTTTTGAACAGCCAGTTATGCTTTAATGCTTCCATATTTTCCGCAAGTCGCGAGGCGCTTAATTTAGCATCCTCGCTGGTAAGGCGTACATTTTCCAAAGTCGTAGCAATAGTTGTATCATACTTGCCGCTTACAAGCAGCTCGCCTAAAACTCCTTTTCCGCGGTTTAGGTTTGTCATAATTGTATCAACATTAGTAACTACATCATTAACATTCAGAACAACGCTTTTAACGCCTATCCCCAGAGTATCGAATACTCCAATAATTCTGCTGAGCTCATCAGTAATATTTTTTAAGCTTTGGTCCGCTCGTTTTGTAAGGCTTGTAGCATTTGCATAAAGCTCATTATCATTTATTAGTTTACCGATAGAGCCTTCGCCGTTATTTACCTTACCAATAATTTCCGATAAATCTTTCGTCATGTTTTTGGTATACTGCATTATGCCTTCGGTCTGAGCAATTATAGCAGTAAATCCGATTGGTTCTTCCGATTGGATATATCCTCCGTTTTTCACTTCTTCAGCAGTGCTGCTGCCCATCTTAAGAACCACAACTTCGTTGCCTACTAGCCCTTCCGTCGCAATCGAAGCTTTGGTATCTGTACGGATAAACCTTTTTATATCTGTTTGCAGCTCCATTGAAACTTCAACTCTTCCGGTTGTGTCATTTACAATCACTACCTGCTTTACAGTGCCGACATCAATACCGCTAAGCCGGACTGTAGCACCTGTCCTTAATCCCTGAACGTCTTTAAAATATGAGTTTACTGTAAAAGTAGAACTAAAGAGTGAAGTCTTCTGGCCTACTAAAAAAATTGCAACTACTAAGAGTGCTGCCCCAATTAAGATAAAAATTCCTAGTCTAATAGCCGACATATTTTTATACATTAACTTCTCCCGTTTTTTTATCTATAATCTCACTGCTAAAAAAATCTTTTAAGAAAGGGTCATCCTGAGTAGTGAGGCTGTCAAGATTTCCTTCATATTTAATTTTACCGTCTTTAAGAACAACTGCATGAGTGGCTATAATCTTTGCACAAATCAGGTCATGTGTAACTACTACAGAAGTAGTCTTCAAATCCTTTTGAAGTTCAACTATCAATTGGCTAATCTCCTTTGAAGTTATAGGGTCGAGGCCTGTAGTGGGCTCATCATATAAAATTAATTTTGGTTCCGTAATTATTGTACGCGCAAGTCCGATTCTTTTCTTCATACCTCCCGAAAGCTCAGCGGGCATCTTATCAATAGCATCGATTAAAGATACTTTCTCTAATACATTTGTAATTTTTGAATCTATCTCTTCAAGTGAAAAATTAAAATTCCTTATCAAAGGAAAGGCTAAATTTTCTCTTACGCTCATTGAATCGTAAAGCGCAGCGCTCTGGAACAAAAAGCCTATATGTTTTCTAATATCGTTTAGTTTATTTATGCTTAATTCGAATACATTTTGGCCTTCAATAAATATTTCTCCGGCATCTGCATTCATAAGCCTCACCATACATTTTAAGAGTACACTCTTGCCTGTGCCGCTCCTGCCGAATACTACAAGGTTTTCTCCTTCGTTAATCTTAAGAGAGATATCATCGAGGACAATCATATCGTCAAAAGATTTACTAAGGTGCCTTATATCTACTTCAGCCATTATTTAACCCCAAAGATAAACTGTAATCTTAACCAATACCATGTCCATAAGTAAAATCAATAAAGAAGCAATAACAACTGAGCTTGTTGAAGCGCGGCCTACACCAACGGTTCCGTTCTCGGTATTGTAACCTTTATAAGCGCCGACTATACCGACAATGAATCCGAAAAAGAAAGTTTTGGCAATACCGGGGATTAGGTCTGTAAAATCTACCGAATGAACAACGGCATGCACATATAATACAAAATTTATACCCTGCGATAGGTAAATGGCAATAAACCCTCCGATTATTGCAAGAAATACGACATATATGGTGAGCATTGGAAGAATAAGCGTACATGCCAAAACCCTTGTTACGACCAAAAACTTAAATGGATTGATAGCTGAAACTTCCATTGCATCAATCTGCTCAGTTACACGCATAGAGCCGAGTTCTGCACCAATACCGGAACTCACTCTTCCAGCAAAGATTAAAGCAGTAATTACAGGCCCGAGCTCGCGTACTACAGATAAAGCCACCATGCCTGGAAGAAAAGCTTCCGCTCCGAATCTTGCCATTACAGGCTGGCTTTGCATAGTTAATACCAGCCCAATAATAAATCCGGTGACGCTAACTATAGGTAAAGTCTTCACCCCAAGCTCATCCATATGCTTTTTAATTTCAGCAAATTCATATGGAGGCAGAAATACATTCTTAAAAAACTCCAATGAGAATAAAGTAAGGCCTGCTACCATGCTTAAAAATTCATTCAGTCTTTTCCAGGCAATAGAAATATTTTTCTGAGCGGCTGTACTGCTTTCCAAGTGAGTTCTTCTTTTTTAAATGTGTATTAGTGAAGTCAAATTTAAGAAAATGTGCTTATTTGTTAATTCATTTTCTTATATACATTCAAACTTTTCATCCTTATTAGCGAAAATAATAAAAATTAGCTCCCAATAAAAATTGAGTCATTAAAGATTAAAATTTATAATCTAAAGATACTGATTTAACGAATATTTGTAATCATCAGATGAAATCTTATGCATAAAACTTCGAGAAGGAATTTGCAATGTAGATCAATAAAATACAGCAAGTATATTTCATTGATTCCCTTATGAGGTGGAAACTATACAATGACAATATAATATTAAAAAAAACGAATCTATATAATATCGAGATTAGTCGTTTTTAGTTATTCCATAATTGAGATACTAATAACCCTACTTCGCTAAAGCTAAGTAGGGTTTAATATAATTGAGTCACTAAAAAAGAGTACGAAATAGCGTAGGTTTTTGGCCAATTTTTCTCTTATGAGAAGAGATTTTTGTCATGGCTATATATTTTACCCCTCCTAATGAAAAACAATGCCTTAAAATCGATTCTAGAGCTTATCTTTATTTTATATCTATTTATTTATTAGATGCCCGTTCTTTCTAACGTATGACTTTCCTGTTTCCGGTTTATCATATGAATGAAAATTTACTTCTTGACTTGACGTGTTATGGGAATCTGAGATTTTGAACTTAATCAGCATTGATTCAAGATTGTTCGTCAGCTTATTTAAGTCCTCCGCTGCTCTTGCTATTTGTTGAACTCCGGCCGTACTTTGCTGTGTTACTGTGCTTATAGCTTCGATACTCTTACTAATCTGCTCGGATGTTGTGGATTGCTCTTCACTCGCAGCGGCTACTTGAGTTATTATATCGACAACTTCGTCTGCTCCGTTGATAATCTGCTTTAATGATTCGCCTGCTTTGTCGGCCAATTGCCTGCCTCTTTCAACTTCTTTGGTCCCTTCTTCCATAGACATTACCGCACCTTCGGTATCCTTTTGAATCTGCTTTATCATCGAGGCAATTTCTTTTGTTGCTTTAGTTGTTCTTTCGGCAAGCTTTCTTACTTCATCAGCAACAACAGCAAATCCTCTACCTTGTTCGCCCGCTCTAGCTGCTTCTATTGCCGCATTCAATGCAAGCAGGTTTGTCTGGTCTGCTATATCATCAATTACCTGTACGATCTCGCCGATCTGCTCGCTGCTTTTTCCAAGCTTTT
>Ga0075269_10000049_pt1 | contig 21585 bp, 16 predicted proteins | sample SF_Rice_5C_0N_10_FD_69773 | JGI IMG/M metagenome (GOLD analysis project Ga0075269, IMG submission 69773) | Rice paddy soil microbial communities from Twitchell Island, California, USA - SF_Rice_5C_0N_105 | ecosystem: Environmental > Terrestrial > Soil > Paddy field/soil | place: USA: Twitchell... | reverse complement strand
GGCTTTGTTAACCAGCCTAGTTATTTTACCGATACGATGTATAAGGCTTCTGCAGGGTTGTTTAGGCATTTTATAGAAAAATACGGTATCCCGCTGGACAGCAACCATGTTATCGGACACGATCAGCATTTGTACCCATGGTGGGTAAGTTATATCGATAAAAATTATCCTTATATTGATCCTACTTGTAATAATCACACAGACCCCGGTAATTACTGGAAATGGGACTACTATGATAGTCTTATTAAGATAGGTGCAAATTCACCATCTCTGGTGTCATATTCCCCTGCAAGCATCACCGACAGTGCCTGGTCTAATTCTCCTGTTTCAGTAACATTTAGTATTGCTATGGATACTGCAAAAACCATTAAAGCATTTTCAATTTATCCTTCTGTAGCAGGTACATTTACATGGGGAAATTATAAACATACACTTGTGTTTACACCTAATAATTTGCTTGCATCTTCATCACAGTACAAAGTAACAATAAATAATTCTGCCGAGAGCATACTTGGTGTTGCTTTAGATAGTTCGTATTCATTTGATTTTTCAACTAAGGCAAACAGCGAGCCTGAAGTTGTAGATACCTATCCCGACAGCAACCAAACGGGTCTTAGTACTACATTAAAAATTATAGTGAAGTTTAATACACTATTAGTACGAAGATCCTTAACCGGGAAAATAGCATTTCAAGATACATTGGGAAATAATATTTCCGTAAGTAGTTTTAATTACTATGAAGTAAATAACCAAGGTATAGTAACGCTTACGCCTTTACAGCCCTTAAAAGAGGAAACCAAATACAAAGTTGTTATTATGGCGGGAATTCAGAACATTTATTCTATAACGATGCCGAGCGATTTAACCTTATACTTTACTACCGGAAAAGACAATTTTGTACAAGGATCCTTTGTCGATGAATTTGAAACTATGGGAGGCTGGGAAGGCCCGGATAGCAATTCTTCAAAAGGAATAAATACAAAAGAATCTTCATTCAGCATTCAATACGGCATAGAAGAGGAAGGTTTGCATTCAGGTCAAATTGCATATGTTTTTAATAATGGAGCGGGCGGTATATGTACTATTACGGATACGACAAAGCCAAATCTCGGTTCGGCTAAAACCGATAAATTCGGACTTTGGGTATTCGGCGATTTAAGTAATAATTTATTGAACCTCAATTTTTCAAACGGAAGTAATGAAGATACTTCAATAAATGCAGTTTCATTAAACTGGACCGGATGGAAATTTATTGAAGTACCGATAAGCTCAATCAACTTATCTGGAACAATCTTATTTGACGGGATATCTATAATACAAAATGCAGCCGGAATAGACAGTAGTGTGGTTTACGTAGATGGGGCACAAATAAGAGATACTACTGCAGCCGGGATAAACAATACAGATATTTCTAAGGTTCCCGGTAAATATTATCTTGCTCAAAATTACCCTAATCCGTTTAATCCTTCTACGACTATCAGTTACCAAATTTCCTCTAGCAATTATGTTACATTAAAAATATATGATATGCTTGGAAGAGAAGTGACTACATTAGTTAACGGCAGCAAAAACGCCGGTAATTACACTGTAAACTTTAATGCTGATAAATTAACAAGCGGAATATATTTTTACACATTAAAGGCAGGCAGCTATTCGGATACTAAAAAGATGCTTCTGCTCAAATAGCGACACTAATTTCACTAATTAGTACTAATAAAAAAGGCGCGATGAATGTCGTAATAGTAAATGAAGCCTTAGTGATTATATGGACATTAAGAAATCTTTCAGTCGTGCATCTGCACTTCTGAATTATTATATATTCATAAATCTAAAAATTCTGATAAATAATATCTTATTTATTTAATTCGATTTTGAATATTATTTATTATTTTAACCTGTTCTAATTTAATGTTTATTAAAAGGCTAGGAACAACATTATGGGAAATGGGTTATTCAGATTTTTGAACAATACTGTAAAGCGCTGTCCGAAAACAGGTAAGATTTTAGGGGTAAATTTCAAATCTACTTTAAGTAAATTTTTATTTCCATTGTTCGGAATAGCAGCGATATTATGGTTTATAATTAGGGTAGTTCCTAAACCGAGCAGAATAGCTTATCCATGCCAGCAAATTGCCGCTGGAATAGGCAGCAGCTTTATAGTGTGGCTGCTAGGCGCAGCAGGCTCTATTGCCTTGTTCCAAAAAATTAAGAAACATAGTTTAATATTAGCATCATTATTTTTAGTCAGTGCCGCAAGTTTCGGAATTATTTTTACTAATGAAGCTAAAGATTTATTTGATGGTTCCGGCCAGCAGATTCTTACCCCGCTGGAAGGTGCTAATAAACCTATGGGCACTGCAAGAGGAATATTCCCTGGAAGGGTTGTATGGTCTCAGGATTTTAATGCAACAAGCTGGGACGGTGAATACGGACATTGGTGGGATGATAACAACACTAACCAAAATGTTGTTGATGAATTACTTTCCAAAACTATCCGTAAATTAACCAAAGCTAAATCAGATACCGAAGCGTGGCAGAAGCTATTCAAATATCATAACAATAAATTCAAAGATAAAAATGCCGGCTACCGGAAAGGCGAAAAGATTGTTATAAAGATTAACTGCAATGCTGATGGTAAAATTAACGCTGATTGGGCAAGTAGAGGTTATCCGAGTCCTCATGTTATATATTCTCTTGTAAAACAATTAATAGAGAATGCCGGAGTTCCCGGAGAAGATATAACCATTTCCGATCCATCAAGATTTATAGGATATCCGATTTATAATAAGATTAGATCTAATCCTAAGATGGATTATCAGCAAGTACGCTTCGAAGAAAAAACTTCAAGGCCGGGTGCTCAAAGATTCAAAGCAATGCCTGATACTCTGCACCCCGTTTATTTTAATATGCCCGGGAATAGACAGAAGGTATATTATTTGCCTGAATCCTTTTCCGAAGCAGCTTATATAATCAATTTAGCAGAGCTGCGCCCGCATAGGGTTTTCGGTGTAACTATGTGTTCTAAAAATCTGTTTGGTGTAGTTTATGATCCGCTGCAGAAAGCATTTAGGCCTGACTCGCTCCATGCATTTGCGCTCTGGGATTATAAAACTCCTAATAAGCAAGGCGAGATCCATTGCAGCCCTGTTTTACTCGGTAATAAAATTACTAACGGAAAAACTTTTCTTTATTTGCTCGATGGGCTATATACAGCCAAGAATCAGGGCCTTGATGTAGTGAGGTGGTCAACCATGAATAATGACTGGTGCTCCAGCATTTTAATGTCCCAGGACCCGATAGCACTCGAATCAGTCGGCTATGATTTAATTGTAAACGAGCCTAATCTAACGAATGATAACCCCAGTTTTAACGGGAACGTAGATAATTACCTGCACGAGGATGCTCTTGCCCCTAATTCCCCATCTGGAATGAAATACGACCCGATGCATGACGGCAATATTGTAACTAGTCTGGGAGTTCACGAGCATTGGAACAATGTGGCGGATAAAAAATACAGCCGGAACTTAGGACTAAAGAAAGGCATCGAGCTGGTACTAATTAGATAGTCATATTAAAGTTGACATCTTTCCCCCTGTTTACCGCACGGGAAGATGTCATCCTTTTTTTAGCGAGGAAATAAAATGAGAAATCTTAAAAGATTATCAGTTCTATTTATTATCACAGCTTTAATAATACCGTCATTGCATGCCCAGGAGAATGCGCCATGGAGAACACTTTTCAACGGCAAGGATCTCACAGGGTGGAAGATGGTCGGAGACAAGGGAGTGGCTTACGTTAAAGGCAGCGAAATTATATGTCACCGTACATCCGGAACAAAGGAGCATACATTTGTTACTACAGAAGATAAATATTCTGATTTTATATTAGAAATGGATTTCAAAGTAGATACACCAGGCTATGGCGGCGGTTTATTAATTAGATGCGCCGATACGCCTAATGACTGCGACACCTGTAACGTACGCCTTTACGGTTACCAGATAAAAATCGATCAGTCCGCACGCAGTTGGACAGGCGGTATATTCGATGACTTTGGGCATTCATGGAAATGGCTTTATGATTTAAAAGAAAACAATAACGCAAGGAAAGCATTCAAGCTTGGAGAATGGAATACATTCCGTGTAGAAGCCATTGGGAATAATATAAAGGTTTGGATTAATAATATACCCGCGACGAATTTAATTAACAATAAATACGGTAAAGGTTATATCGCATTAAAAATCCACTCGCTCAAGCCTGAAGGCAAAGGTGCTGATCTTCTTATTCACTATAAAAATATCCGCGCGATAACGGATAATCCTAAGCTCTATGCAAAGGAAATGGATTTAGCACCTAAAGGAATTGAATAATAAAAACTTGATATCCCCAAGTTTCACGATAACCGGTCACCGATTACCGTCTTCTCGTTCCTACTCTTTACTTTTTAACCATCTCATATTCGGTACCCACCCTCCGAGCACATAAGAAGGCCTCATGTATTCTCTAATAATTACTGAATCTTTTGTCATAGTAAGCTGGCGTGATGCTTGAAGACGCTTGCTGACATCAACCGGGTTACCGTCGACTAGGTTTGTGCTGTTATATTCCCAGTAATGAATGTTAGATGTTTCGCCTCCTACAGGGCCCCAGCCTGCCGGAGAGATTCCTTTAAGCTTGCAGTTTAAAAGTACAGCTTCACAATAAGGATAATTAGCAATGCCATTAGCCGGTGCTCGGGCGATTACCATCTCCTCTTTTCCCAGTGTTTCGAATTTACAATTTAGGAAAACATTGCCGTGATTCGCAGATGTATTTCTAATCCACATAAACGGACCAAACGATGTAAGCACACAGTTATTAAAGAATGCAGTCCCGCGCCCTAGTATCGTATCTCCCAAACCAGTTATCCTGCAATTAGTATAATAAACTGTGCCGTTCGATTGAAGTGCATCGCCAGAACCGCTGATATCAACATTGGATACAATTATTTTTTCTCCGTTGATAAGAAGCCCTTCTGCCTGTCCGTATGCAGTGTTCTTGATAGTAAGATTTGCAAGAGTAATTCTGCTGCAGTTATCTACTGCAAATGCTGCCCTGCGTGAAGGGAATGTCCCAGGCACTTCATTCGTTTTTATATTTATTGGATGAGGATTGAAGATTTCATTGTTTGCATATTTAATAATTACTTTGTCTCTATCTTCGCCGAGGATTGTAATATTTGTTTTGTTTCTGAAATAAACAATTTCTTCATATGTACCGTTTTTAACAAATACTGTAACATGTCTAGAATTGTAATTAGGAATAAAATCTATTGCCCCCTGTACAGAATTAAAATCTCCTGAGCCGTTTGCGCTTACAACAAGTCTCTTAGCATAAACTGATGGCGTCTTATTCTTCGTAGAAAAGCCCCATTCATCCTTGCCTGAAATACCATGAAAACTTTTATCTTTTAAATTCAATACACCCGGATCAATCTGGACATAATATTTCTTACCATACTCAAGAAGATTATTATGCGGATATATTGCAGCAGTATCTCCGTGAACAATTATAGGATAAAAGTGAAAACCGTCAGTAAAGCCTCCTATGATGGTAAGCTGATAATTATCGGGCGTCGGAAGTGCCATACCAGAAGGAGTGCCAGACTTAGTATTTGCGTTTGTAAAATGACCTTTAATGTATCTGTAAGGAACCGGTGTATATATTGCTTTCAGTGAAGGTGTTGTCTTAGTAGGGCCTGCCGGAATGTTTATATTCAAAACATCGACAAGATGGTTATTTGATATATCATAAATTCTAATCTTGCCTGAATCTCCGATTACAGGAGTAGATTTAAAAATTATATCAAGATGAGTATCGGTATTTATATTTACTGCATCATTCTTTGGAAACAAAATAATTGAATTTGATATGACAGATTTTGTCTGAGAATTTACAAACGCCGCACCCACTAACCAGCAGAGTACAAGATAGATAAAGTATATCCTTTTCATAATCTTTCTAAATGTCCGTTTAACTTTTAGAGGATAAATTTACAGAATTTACATAAGATAATACTAATCGGTTTAATGACTTCATGAAACTTCTTTTCAATAATATTAAAAATCATCAAATATTTCTAATATTATCAGGTAAAGATGATATCATTCTCAAATGTAGACTCCCCTGGGAAGATGTCAACTTTATTTCAAAAGTATCATCTTTTTCACATCATGAAATCCCTTATTCCCGTTAATCTCCTTGGCATAAATCGAATAAAAGTATACTCCGCTTGAAAGCCGATATCTGTCCGCTGAAAGCTGAACATTGTATATTCCCGCTGGTTTATTCTCATTTACTAAAGTCGCTTCTTCCCTTCCAAGAATATCAAATACTTTTAGAGTTACATGGCTGAATGCAGAAAGCTGATAGCTAATTGATGTAGCCGGATTAAACGGATTAGGGTAGTTCTGCTTTAATTCAAATTGTTCGGTCAAATTTGAATTTATCTTATCTACCCCTTCTATTATTACATATCCTTCGTAACACCCGATATCTATTCTATTATTCGCAATTCTAGGTTTACCTGCTATATCTGTTGATGGAATGTTTAGCCCGGTTGTATCAGGTGTGCCGGAATCCAATGCCGGACTTCCGGGTGTTACTTGGAAAATATCATTCAAAGGATCGGCAAAAAATGGGAGACTATAAATAAGGTTTTCACCTGGGTACTGCTGGGATAGCAAACAATATTTTGCATTAATTATAGATGTATTATCGCTCCACAAGGCGCTCGCCCAGCTGCTTCCGCCAATCCATAAAATAGAATTAATTATGTCTACTGTTGAATTAAAATTTGTTGTTACCCCAAAACCATTCCCTGATGTATTATAGCTAGTTGTATTATTGCAAATGAAACCGGATGAATTTCCAAAATTATATGCGTATCCGCAGTTTGTAATTAAATCATTAAAGCTCTTAATTTTCGAATAACTTATTAAAACAGCGCCATAGTTATTCTGCATCATGTTGGATTCGGAATACATACTCGAATTATTGATGAGCTCTATTAGCCAGTAAGTCTGCTGTACATAATAATCCTGTCCGAAAAACTTGTTCCTTATTGCGGTCAATTTTGCAGTGTTGCACATAACACCGGAACCATAGAAATAATTATTACTAAGAGAGACCTCAGAATTTCTTTCACAAATGACGTCATATATACCTGATGTTTCTGCGTCCTCAAAAAAGGTATTGCCATTGATATCTGCATGTGTGCTGTCACCGCAGTAGACTGCACCCGATCCGTTGCTGAAGTAATTATTATTAATTGAAATGTAATTGCTGCCGCAGGAAATTACTCCGTAATTATTATTTGTATAAGAACCGTCCCTTATTATCGAATAGCTTATCGAGCTGCTGTCCGATGAGTTCGGGTAAAAGACAACATTTCCCCAATGAATATCGTATATGCTGTTATTTCTAAAATGAACCGAATCATTCTCTTCACCAGCACAATTTAACTGCCCATATACGTTTATCGATTTAGAGTTATTTATCTTTAATGTTACTCCCGGATATATTTTGATCTTTTTATCTGCAGGGATTGTAATTTCTCCTGTAATTATATATGGGGATTTATCCGCTGTTAGATCATCTGTAATATCTCCTGAGATCTTTGTTCCAATATTCTTTGAATACGATGATTCAATTGCTCCTATATCAGGGGCAGTTCCATTGTATGAAAATTTTGAAAGTGCCCCATAATCAATACATGGAGAATTACCTCCCAGTGCATAATTTGAGCCTGCCGCAGATACAAACTGCGGATCGGAAATCAATTCTTGATCTCCCGGTATAGGATTAAAAGGCTCCGGAGATCCTGTCCATCCTCCCCAATACATGTATGTCGTATTGCATCCCCACATATCATTATTTGAAATATCTATTTTTAACGTATCGGATCGATAAGACATTGACAAAAGGACACCTGTCTCGAAATTTGTGAAAATATTATTTTGTATAACTACAGGGCTATCAGGGCAATTATTGAATATTAAACCCGTGCAACCGTTTCCCGCAGTTGTATTACAGAATGTATTATTTATAATATTTGACGATACAAATATCTCACACCTTATAATGTTCATTGTATTTTGTGATGCTATAAAAATACAATGGTCAATATCTATTCTCTTATTGGGGCCTTTTACATTTATGGTATCTTCATTCAGTTCTATTATTGCACCGTTTCCATGAATGCAGACTAGCGGAACATCTTGATTGAATCCGCCTGTGTATATGCTGTCCTTTGTAAGGATTAATAATTTATTATATCCTTCTGCCGGCTTTGCATTATCATAAATGGATTGAAGTGTGGAAGCGCTTATTGTACTGTAAAAAAGTAGAATAGCAGTGATTACCTTTTTCATGCAGAACCCCTTTAACAGGTTGTAAATTTTATTTTATGTTAAATCTCATTATTATAAAAACGAGCCTATTAAATATAATAAAATTATGCCGTCCAATTAAAGAATACAAGGGGTATTTGGCTGCACCGGCTCCATCCTACCATGTTTCGTGGTAAGGATAGTGCATCTAGCAGCTTTTAGTACACACACCTAATGATTGCAGTCAAACGAGGAAGGATTAAATATTGCAAATGCCGGATAGTAAATTTTTTTCTTTGAAGGTTATAATATAATCATGGAAAGATGAAATTTATGTTCATACAAATTATCACCTTGTACTACAAACATAAAGATTGTGGAATTCCCCCTCTCAGCAAACAGGCTATAAATAACAAACTATTAATTTCCGGCATTTATGAATTCAGTACTAATTTCATCGTATCCCCATCGATATTCCCCCCGCTTAAAATAACTCCTACCCTGCCATTTACTTTAACTGATCCGCTCATCAAAGCTGCAATGCCTAATGCACCGGAGGGCTCAACTACAAGCTTCATCCTATAGAATAAAAACTTTACTGCATCTATAATTGCCTGCTCGGTTACTGCCTGCATATCATCTACATACTTCAGTACAAGCGGGAAAGTTAATTTACCTAATGAGGCTGTCCTAGTGCCGTCAGCAATAGTAGGGGGATTTTTTACTATATGCAGAACTTTTGTTCGAAATGACTTTACGGCATCATCCGCAACCTCAGGCTCTATACCTATAACCTTACATTTAGGATCAAAGCCTTTAGCAGCAATAGCAGTGCCGCTTAATAGACCTCCGCCCCCGCATGGTGTAAGAATATAATCAAGATACTTTGTCTCTTGTAATAATTCTAATGCTGCTGTTCCCTGCCCGGCTATTATATCCTCATGATCGAAAGGCGGAATAAGAGTATAACCTTTTTCCTCACGAATACTTTTAGCGATATCTTCCCTCTGCTGCGTTAACGGATCGTATTCAAATATCTCTGCACCGTAACCCGAAGTCGCCTTGAGCTTTATTTCAGGAGCATTATTCGGCATTATAATTACTGTCTTTATTCCAAGCAGCTTTCCTACCAAGGCAACTGCCTGTGCATGGTTACCTGAAGAATAAGTAATTACTCCTTTAGATTTCTCCTCTTTTGTAAGCAGTGATATGGCATTAAACGCACCGCGGAATTTGAATGCGCCTACTCTCTGAAAGTTCTCGCACTTTAAAAATACTTCTGCACCTACTATTCCGTTCAATGTTCTACTTGTTACAACCGGAGTAACATTTGCATTACCGCGCAACCTCTCCCGTGCTTCCAGTACCTTATTATACATATTTGGCATCCATTTATTTTTTTGACTCAATAGCTCAGCTAGTTCTTTGATTTAGAGTATGTTTAAGGGTACAGGCGTACATTTTTATAAGCATCTTCTCCTTAACAAATTTACCTCTATTGTTCTTTAGGCACCCTGCATTCTTTCGTTAATTTACATTAGATAATCATCAATCTTCATTCTTTCAATAGTACTTATATACATATTGAATAACCGTCGAGGGGCTTCCGTCATCATCCTTATACCTATCCTCTTCAATAATATTTCCCTTTGCATCGTACTTATATATGGATTTTCCTATCTTATCTCCGTCAGGATTATAACTGTCGGCTTCAGTCTTTCTGCCGCTGACGTCGTAAAAGTAGTTTATCTTATATTCCAGCTTTCCGCTTACATCATACCATAACTCTTCGACAAGATTTCCGTTAGCATCATAATTATAGAGATAATATTTCTCAAGTTTACCGGACATGCTGTATCGTAAAGCTTTTATCTTATTGCCGTATTTATTGTATTCATATTTAAAAGCTTTATCGGCCATCCCCTCACCGTTGTATCTCACAGTAGCAATGCGCATACCATTTTTATCATATTCATAATCATACCTTTGATCCGGCTTCCCGTCTTTAGTAAAAAAGACTGTCTCTGTCATGAAGCCATCGGGACTGTACTTAATCTGTGAGAGTTTCTGCGGACTGCCGAGCTTTCCCCAGAAATTATAATCGAATTCTATCTTATCTATAGACTGAATACTCTGCGATTTGATAAAATTCCTCTCTTCAAAATCATTATTCTTTATTACGTTCAGCTTCGGCTTCGTTTCTACTTTAACATTCGGCTTTTCTTCCTTACTTATCCTTTTTGTGGAAGAACATCCGTTATAAATAACCATGCATGCTATAAATATTACAGCTAAACTGAATTTCTGTTTCATCCTTATTATCTGCATTGTTTCGGTAATTACTTATTATTCTAATTATTAATCTATGATTTTCTTTGAATTCGGTTTATCTTTCTGGACTTCTTTCCCATCCTCAAAATATTTCTCACTAATTACTGATCCTGTTTCATTATACGATATCCATTTCCCTTCTCTCAACCCTGAGGAATAACTACCATGCTCTTTTAATTTCCCGTCCATAAAATACCATGTCCATGCCCCTTCAGGAATATCATTCTTAAAATTACCTTCGCTTTCAAGCTGCTGACTGTCATAAAAATACTTCCATAGGCCATCATTCTTATTGTTTATCATCTGTCCTACTATCTGCGGGTTGCCGTCCATATAATAAATCTTAAATATTCCCTCTTTCTTTCCGTTCACTATGTTATATTCCATAATCCTGTCGGAAACTGTTACTTTTTCCTTTCCAGAATATGGGACATTGCTTCCCTCTTTATATATAATCCCGTTCTTAGTCACTAATTTATTCCCTTCAGCTTTTTTTCTGCATGATGAAAGTAAAAACCCACCAACACACAATATAAACACCGCCAATAAAATATTTATATTATTCATACATATAATTCCAATAATGACTTAGCAAGATAAATAATTAGATTGAGATATAATATTCATTATATTTTATCAAATAAATTATAGAGCTAAAATTGAAAATAGAAATGTCTTTTAGAATAACATTAAATTCTAATTGTCGTTTAACAATAAATGACAGCGCGGCAAATGACGAGCAGCAATTGACTAAGTATGATAATTATTATTATATCTATTCTTTTATTCGAAGTTTTTGATATGCCTCATACAACTTTTTCTTTGTAATGAGCAAGTCCTGCGATATCACCTTTACCTCGCCTAACACAGGCATGAAATTAGTGTCACCATTCCACCTAGGGACTATGTGAAAATGAATATGCTCGTGCAGCCCGGCTCCGCTTACCTTTCCGAGATTCAGCCCGATATTAAATCCTTCAGGCGAAAAGATCGTCTTCAATGCCTGTTCGGCAAGTTGAAGCTTATTCATTATCTCAGCTTTCTCTTCTTTTGTTAATGAAGCAAATTCACTGGTATGCCTGTAAGGGACAATCATCATATGCCCGTTATTATACGGGAATAAATTAAGCACTGTATATGTAAGCTCTCCCTTTTCTACTATAAGGCTTTCAATTTCGGTTTCATCATTCTTAACAGCTTCGCATAACACACAGCCATGCGATTTATCTTTTTCCTGTATAGAATCAATATACTGCGACCGCCAAGGTGACCAAAGCCTTTCCATAAAACTCCTATGTCTAAAGGTATAAGGTAAAATGGCCCTTTCCAATATATCTTATACCTTTATATCTTATTAATGTCCTTCTTCCCTAGACTTATTGTACTCTTCAATTATTTTCTGTTCTACTTCTTTAGGTACTTCTTCATAATGCGAAAAAGAACGCTTGTGCATCCCTCTGCCCGAAGTTAAGCTTCTAAGAGTAGATGAATATTTATAAAGCTCTGCAAGCGGGACCTGAGCCTTTATTACCTCAAAATGCCCGTTAGAATCCATTCCAAGGATCTTACCGCGCCTGCTTGATATATCTCCCATTACATCTCCCATGTATTCTTCGGGGACAGTAACTTCAATTATGTATATCGGCTCAAGTAGTACCGGCCTAGATTCAAGGAATCCTTTCTTAAAACACTGGGCCGCTGCAAGCTTAAATGACATTTCATCAGAGTCAACAGTATGATATGTCCCGTCGAAAAGAGTTACCCTAACATCAACTACCTGGTTGCCTGATATAACTCCCTTCTGCATGGTTTCTACAATCCCTTTCTCAACTGCAGGGATAAATCTTCCGGGTACAACTCCGCCTACAATTGCATCTTCAAATTCGAATCCTTTTCCGCGCTGTAATGGCTCCATCTTGAAATGAACATGGCCGTATTGTCCCCGTCCGCCAGACTGCTTCTTATGTTTATATTCAACGTCATCGACTCTGCCTTTGATAGTTTCCCTGTACGGGACTTTCGGCTCTACAATATCAACTTCAACTCCGTATCTCTCTTTTAATCTTTTAACCGCAAGAGCTAATTGCAGCTCTCCCTGTCCAGAAATAATAGTCTGAGAAATCTCAGGATCGAACTTTACTGTAAATGACGGATCTTCCTCGTGCAATGAGTGGAGTCCTGAAGCTATTTTATCTTCATCTCCTTTTGCCTTAGGAATAATTGCACTGTTGATTACCGGATCCGGGAATTTAACAGGTGAAATTAATACTGAAAGGTTTTTAGACGAAAGAGTATTATTGGTATGAGTATCTTTCAACTTAACAACTGCGGCTAAGTCTCCGGCAAGCGCCTTATGTATATCCGTACGATTATGTCCGTTCAAAATTGATAGCTGGCTTAGCCGTTCAGTTTTGCCGTTAGTTTGATTAACTAAATCCATTCCCGCGGAAGCTGAACCTGAAAATACTTTGAACAATGACAGCTCGCCGACATGCAGCTCTGATATTGTCTTGAACATAAATAATACAGTCTCGCCTGATACATCCGGCTTCAACATGATTTTATTTCCTGAATCCTTCAGTGCTACTTCTTCTCCGCCTTTGTCGGCAGGGGTAGGAAAATATTTTGATACAAAGTCCAGAAAATTATTTAGGCCGACTCCTTTAACTGCAGAGATGGCAAATACAGGATGAATGCTTCCTTTCAGCATTGCTTCTTTTAATCCGCGTTCGATCTCTTCGTCAGTTAGGTTCCCTTCCTCAAAATATTTATTCATCAGCTCTTCAGTAGTTTCGGCCACTTTTTCTATAAGCTCTGTTCTGTAAGCCTCGGCTTGCTCTTTCAAGTCCGTTGGAATATCGGAAATACTTATTTTCTTGCTGCCTGCATCGCCATATTGATATGCTTTCATGGCAAGTACGTCAATAACGGTATTGAAGTTAATCCCTTCATTCGCCGGGAAAGTAATTACAGCCGAATTCGATGCGACTCTTTCTTTGGCTTTATCTTTCGTTTCGGTAAAAGAGGAATGTTCGTTATCTACTTTATTTATGAGTACCGCGAGCGGCAGGTTATATTCATAAGCGTAGCTTGCGGTCATTTCTGTCCCAACTTCAACTCCTTCAGCGGATTTTAATACTATAACCGCTGTGTCTGATACTCTTAAAGCCGACTTTACGTCGCCTATAAAATCTGAGTAACCAGGTGTATCTAGAATATTTAGTTTTGAATTGTTCCATTCGAGGTGAACCAGTGAGGTTGAAATTGAGATTTGTTTTTCTATTTCGTTAGGTGTATAATCGGAAGCTGTTGTTCCTTCAGCTATACTTCCTATCCGGTTAATTTCGCCTGCCGTATAAAGAAGTATTTCGGATATTGAAGTTTTCCCGCTTCCACCATGACCGATTAAAGCGATATTTTTTATAGATTCAGCGCCATATTCTTTCAAGGGATTTTCCTCCTTAGATTCAGGGTGAGATATTTTTTAATATAATTTATGTTCTATTTTCTTCTAAAGGCATTCCAAAAAGCACTTACTCCGTTGGCTACAGCTGAAAGGTTTCTAATTATATCAAGTGTAGGTCCTTCAAAACCGCTACGTATCTTTTCTTCAAGCGACAGTATCGTATCTATTCTGTCGTTTACTTTCCCTATTATCCTTCTTACTCCTTCAATCTGGTCGTCAGCCGAATCAGATATCCGGTTCAGTTTTTCGGTAAGGTTAGTGGCAGAAGCAATTAAGGGTTTCATCCCTGTAGATATGTCGTTTACTTCTATTTCAATTGCCTTAATAGTTTTTGCAATCTTGGTAAGAAAAACTACTAAGGCAATACATAATACAGATGCACAGACAAGTAGAATAACAGAGAAAACTGATACTACATTCATATGTTTTTACTATTTTAGTTATGCATTCTTTGTGCTTTTATAAGCATCAACTCCGGCTTTTACGGCTTCTTTTAATCTGCCGCTTTCAGCATCCAAAGTTTCCTTACCGGAAGAGATTATATTAGATGATTTCGCTTTGGCATCATTGAATACTTTTTCGGCATCTCGAAGCAGTTCCTCGGACTTGGTCTTTGCTTCACTGATTAATTTATCGGATTTCTTTTTCCCTTCGTTAATCAGGTCCCTTGCTTTGTCCCGTGCATCAGCAACAAATCTTTCAGCATCATCAAGATATCCATCGGTTTTATTTTTTATATCCTGTCTTAGTTCTTTACCGCTCTTAGGAGCGTAAAGCAATGCTGCAATTGCACCAACAATACCTCCGGCTAAGAAGCCGATCAGCAAACCTTTTCCTACATTGTTATCTGACATGGCTATCTCCTTTTTTATCAATTAATTCAATCGTTCTATCATTTGAATATAATAAGCACCGTTCTGAAAATCAAGAAAGATTATTAATCGTTTTTATAATCTCACATATTTTTTATTATCTCAGAAGCAAACTCGGAAGATTTCACTTCTTTTGCTCCCTTCATCTGCCTTGCGAAATCGTAAGTTACAACCTTAGATTTTATCGTCTTTTTCAACGCTTTCTCAATCATCTTTCCAACCTTGTTCCATCCTATATATTCAAACATCATAACACCGGATAATATTAGCGATCCCGGGTTAACTTTATCCATGTTAGCATACTTCGGAGCGGTTCCATGCGTTGCTTCGAATATAGCAGTTTCATAACTTAAATTTGCGCCGGGAGCCATTCCAAGCCCGCCTACCTGAGCAGCGGATGCATCCGATAAATAATCTCCGTTCAAGTTCGGAGTTGCAACTACCTCGTATTCATCCGGCCTTAATAAAAGCTGCTGGAACATACTATCTGCAATTCTGTCCTTAATTAAAATTTTCCCTTCGGGCATCTTACCGTTATGTTGGGAATATAATTCTTCTTCGGTAACAATGATGTCCCTGAATTCTTCCTTAGCAACCTTATATCCCCATTCTTTAAAGGCGCCTTCTGTAAACTTCATGATGTTGCCTTTATGAACAAGCGTTAAGCTCTTTTTCTTGTGGTCTCTTGTGTACTCAATTGCTTTTCTGACAAGGCGTGCACTGCCGAACTCGCTCATTGGCTTTATGCCTACGCCTGACTCGGGCCGAATATTCTTTCCTAATGTTGTGTTAATAAAATTAATCAGCTCATTTGCTTCGGTTGTACCTGATTTGAATTCAATACCTGAATATACATCTTCGGTATTTTCCCTGAAGAGAATTATATCGAGCTTCTTCGGCGATTTCATCGGGCTCGGAACTCCGTTGTAATATTTTACCGGCCTTACGCACGCAAATAGATCAAGTAGCTGACGGAGCGCTACATTCAGGCTTCTGATACCTCCTCCGATTGGTGTGGTCAATGGCCCTTTTATTGCGACTACAAATTCCTTTATTGCTTCTACAGTTTCGTTTGGAAGCCATTGATCCTGGCCGTATACTGATAATGCTTTTTCACCAGCATATATTTCCATCCATGATATTTTCTTCTTGCCGCTGAATGCTTTTTCAACCGCAGCATCAAATACCATCTTTGATGCGCGCCAGATATCGGGACCTGTCCCGTCGCCTTCTATAAATGCTATGATTGGATTATTCGGAACTCTAAGCTTTCCGTTTTTTACTGTAATTTTCTGACCATCTTGAGGCACTACTATATTTGAGTAACCCATTTCTCGAACTCCTTTTTTCTAATTTGAAACTGTTTCCACGGTAATTTTACCGAATCTATTTTGATATAATGTAACACTTAATATCCCGACTAAAACTGCAAACCAGAGAGTTACCACCCTCACTATAAATGTTGAGGCAACAGCGAGATTTTTCTGGTAGCCCTCTCTTATAAGTAAAAAAGTGAGAGAACCTTCAGTAACTCCCAGCCCGCCCGGCAGCATAGATATCGCTCCGACGATTATTGCGAATCCGTAGCTGAATGCTGCCCAAATAAAACTAACTTCAATATTAAAATTAATAAGAATTAAGTGATATCCAAAACACTCAAATGACCAGGAAACCAGGCTCAACAATGTCATGTATAATAGTGGAAGCGGCCTGAGCATCTGGTATGAGCTCTCATATGCGTTATGAATCTTTTCTAAATGCTTATTTAAAACCTTGTTTTTTTCCAGCAAGCTGATTATTGCAAAGGCAACTCTCCTGTTGCTTATTATTATTAGGATAATCAGGAAGAATACACCTACACCAATTACTACCTCTCTTCCGAAATTATAAATGTACGCTCCTACCAGAGTTATGAATATCAAGGAAACAAAATCAGTAATTCGTTCTGCGAATACAATTGTAAAAGTCTTACTCACAGGGGTTTTGGTTACTTCTTTAACTAAATAAGATTTCATAAGCTCACCCATCTTTCCCGGAGTAACACTCATTATTAAACCGGACATGAAGATGGAGAATGAATCTATCTTTTTAATCTTTACGTTTACCCTGGATAGATAATAATCCCACTTTAGGAACCTGAAAAAATAATTAAAAAGTGATAATAAAAGGAGAAGAGGGATCAACAGCCAGTTGAATGCATCAAATGCTGCAAATACGCTGTCTATATTTGCATATATTGTAAATCCGAGATAAAGCACTCCGGCGATGCCGAGCGAGATGAATATATTTCTTTTTACTTTTTTTAACAAGCTAAATTATCTTCAATAAATTTTGATATAATTTCATAAGCGGTAGTCCGACTACATTGTAATAACACCCGCTTATCTTTTTTACGAATACTGCTCCAAAGTCGTCCTGAATTCCGTAAGCTCCAGCTTTATCCATAGGACTGCCTGTAGCAATATAATCTCTTATTTCTGATGATGTCATCTTTCTGAAAGTAACTAAGGTTTTTTCGTAATCAATTATTGTTGCGCCTTTCTTAGAATTATAAACTGCGAATCCAGTGTAAACCGTATGATTATTGCCGCTTAGCTTTCTTAATATTCTTTCAGCGTCTTTTTCATCTACCGGCTTGTTGATTACCTTACCATTTAAAACTACTATAGTATCTGCTGTAATGATTATCCCTTCTTTGACTATCTCTTTAGCCTTTTCCAGTTTTTCATTTGCTAGCCTCTTTACTAAAGGCACCGGCTTTTCACCCTTCCTAGGACTTTCATCAATTTCAATTTTTAGAATTTCAAAGTCCAAATTTAACTGATTTAGAAGTTTTTTCCTCCTGGGAGAATTGGATGCTAATATTATCGGGATTTCTGTCTTAATCATTTAAGTTTGCTTACCTCAGTTCCTGGGAAATAAAATGATAGAATTTGTTTGTAGCCTATTCCGTTTATCGATTGGTTAATAGCCCCCCATTGACAAAGTCCTACACCATGCCCATAACCTCTTCCGTTAATAATAACTGTTTTGTCTTCGTTTAATGAAATATCAAACATGGTGCTTCTTAAAATATCGCTGCCGTTAGTCCTCTTAATGACTGAACGTATTCTGTTGCCTTCAATTATAATATTTTTATTATCCCCTTCGCTGTTACTCAGAGATACTAACAACACACTGACCCTTCCTGATTCGTCTCGGTTTTTTACTTCGACATTCTTAATTGAATAGCTCCCCGAACTCAATAATCCGGCATTGATTAATCTCTCTATAAAGATCCTCTCAGGATATCTCTCAGTCCAATAGAAATTACTTGCGATCGAGCAATTAGGCGGATCGCCGTCTTTTACCCCTTTAAGATAAGGTTCATCTACTCCAAATACTTTAGATGCATCTTCAGTGTGGCCGCCGCACGAAGAATGGTAATACACAAGTGCAGGATTCCCGTCATAAGTAAGGATCATTCCTGCTGTTTCATCTACCGCACTGTCTCCAAGTTCGCGGTCGTAGCCCGCTCCTCCGTATACCTGATCCCTGGTATCAACATAAACATCAAATAAAGAATTATTATCTTTCATTCTGTCTACTGCATAGGTTCTTGCACAAATAGCAAATGCTTTTAATGCCTGGAAATAACTGTCCCCCTTTCCCATTGGCATTTCCGCAGGTATTACACCTTTAAGATAATCTTCTAGCGGGAGACGGTTAATTATTCTAATTGATTTACCGTTAGGAATTATTTTAATTATGCCGAAGTATTTTCTGCCTTTATAAGAAACCGTATTCTCTCCTTCAGCCGGCTTCATTTCAAAATATTCAGCATTAAACAACTGGCCTGCAATATTAAGGCTTAACCCTGCTCCATCAACTCTAAAATTCAGCCTATTTCCGTTTTTAACTAATGCAAATGCTCGTTCCTTTTTATAAAGTATAATGGGATTATCAACAACGAAAGATGAGTTGTTATCGCTAAGAAGTACATTGATAGGCTCACTGTTTGAGGGGCTATAATTCCTTGTCCTGCCTGCAAATCTTCTCGAAGAAGAACATCCCGAAAGGAATAAAAGAATCACCACAAGGAATAAAAAGCAGCTTAGAATCCTATACATCTATCTTGCATGAATTAAAATTTATTCCACCAAAAATAATCATAAATAAATTATTAAAAGAATTATTGAGAATATTTTGGGAAGAAAGGATGAGTTAGAACAGTGGGCAAGAACTACCTGAACATTGCTTTTATGCTTCCCCATGTTCTTTTAACACCGGATATATTGCCTATTATTACGCTGGCTTGTTCTGATGAGATATAATAATTAGTATTATTTTTATCCACTAATACTACTTTGTATGCATAAAATTGATCTGTAGTTTTATAAATCGAGTTATCTACATATTGGTAATGCCCTGGGGAGCTTAGATTTGTAGGTACAGTTGTTAAATAATTAAAATTATTATCATTACCGGATTTACGCAATATTAAAAACTCCTGCTGCGACGTTTCCTGACTGTTTGTCGTCCAGGTTAGTTCCGCATTATCATTATCCTGACTTACATTAAAGCTGCTTATCTCTGCTGCTGCAAATATAGTAGCTGTAAATGCGATAAATAATAGGAATTTTAATAGTCTCACTTTTTTCATGTACATAATATATTGCGCATACCAAATAATGTCAAGATTATTGGTAAAAATTGTACATTATTTTTTTACTCAAAAAACTGCAATTATCTTAACAAAGTGCCCGGAACAGGACTCGAACCTGCATGCTGTTGCCAGCACTAGACCCTGAACCTAGCGTGTCTACCAATTCCACCATCCGGGCAAATATAATATGTGTTTAGCCAATTATAATTAAAAACTAACTTTTGATTTGGCTTAGTTACTGAAATTACGCAAATGATAGTGTTAATCATATTGAACGAAGTGAAATATCTCAAAATTATTCAAGATCGTAACCTTGAGATTCTTCTCTTCACTCAGAATGACAGTTTTGAGTAAATTCAGTTAAGATTTAAAATATCAATATTAAAAAAAAATTTTCCTAAGTTAAGCATTCAATTTACAACTAAATCTCTTGTGTCCAAAATAATTCTTAAATCAAAAATAAACCTTATATACATTAAAGCTTCAAATTTATACTTAACTTGGATAGAAACACTTCACTCGTCCTAAATGGGCTTCTATATCTTATGTTTGCACATATTTCTATAAATAACTAATCACTAAAGGGAATTTGATAGTATTAAACAATTCATGACATGTTTTTATTCTGGAAAGGACAATATATCTATAGGACTATATTATTAATCAATCTCAATATCTAGGAAATATAGTCCAATATACGGTGTAAATCCTATATAAAGGGCTTCCCGATGCCCTCTATATAGGATTTACACTGTACTTTGACCGGTATTTGAAAGTATTCAAAGATAACTTTCCATACATGAGTCTAATTGTAAGCTAATTAATAATCCGGTAAATTTCAATTAAATGAAAACTGCTAATAAAAGTTCCTTGTCTAATAAGAAGGTATTTTTAAGGATGAGTTTATATCGTACTGAAGAATACCACTAATGTCTGCAATACATTGGGTGTCTTTCATATAATGATAAATCTGTACAAATAATTATTCTTTCAATTCATTGTAATTTATTTTGGGCATCAGTTATCGGGAAAACTTTATAAGCCGATCTTACTGATTCCTTATTTGATTTGCTTACCGCTGAAATCGCATAATAAGATTTAATTATAGGATCTGATTTAATTTCCTCCGCATCTAACCAGGTTGTCTGGTATGAAGGAACCTCTCCTGCATAACTAAAAATTAAAGTTTCATCCCCATTCGCTTCTGCTTTATATATTTTGTATTTTCTAATATTAGGCTCACGGTTTGCTTTCCAGGTAAGCTCAATTTGACCTGCTGAATTTGATTCTAGCTTCAAATCCTGTGGCTTTGAAGGCGCTAATGTTAATATACCTTTATAATCGACTTTAATACTTAATGTAAATGCTTTAGTCTTAGGATTAAATTCTAATACTTGGAAACCAACATCAGCCGGAGTTTTATTGTCTGCCAGGTAAGCAGCCGGATTGCTGAACCTTGTAAAAACATTATTAAAATCAGTATTGAAAAAATCCTTTTCTGTTCCTAAGAAATCATCGCAGTCATATCTCCATCCGTCGGGGTCTTTTGGGTTATGATGTATTAAACATGCATAGTCATTATATGTAACGATCCCATTAATATTAATCGTTATATAATCCCTGTAATCATAGCCGGTATTAAATGCCGCCGAATCTTTACTTATTAAATCATCGCGTCTATCATGAGGCGTCGAGGTGCCTTTTATTAGTCTCCAAGAATATCTTCCGTCGGCATTAACTATGCTTATATTTGAATTTGTAGCCGTTCTGTAATCTTCATTTTTTATATGATATACTAAAATCCCGTGAGTAATTCTATGGTCGAAAATATAACTAAACAAAAAAGGATTAGCACCGGAATATTCATTTTTAGTCTCATAATTTTCTATAAAATAATATTCCTTT
>Ga0075269_10000048_pt1 | contig 21744 bp, 14 predicted proteins | sample SF_Rice_5C_0N_10_FD_69773 | JGI IMG/M metagenome (GOLD analysis project Ga0075269, IMG submission 69773) | Rice paddy soil microbial communities from Twitchell Island, California, USA - SF_Rice_5C_0N_105 | ecosystem: Environmental > Terrestrial > Soil > Paddy field/soil | place: USA: Twitchell... | reverse complement strand
ACCGGTATCTCTGATTCAAAATCCGTGAGATAATTATGTTCATTTCTCTTTTGAATTACAGTAGCTTTGGTAAAGCCGACTTTATACCCATATAACCACATAATTGGTTGAGCAACTAATCCTCGTAAAATATCTGTAAACCTAAAATTGACAAATGCTGGTAAATACAAAAGTGGAAATAATTCTTTACGGATTGCTGTGTTTTGAGAATTAAAGGGACATATTGTACCGGTATTTAATACGATTGGATTTCGATCATTGAAATAACACGGTTCATTATTAATTAATCGATAAATTGCGTCGACATCCGGATCAACATCTGCAAGACCTTGCCAAACACCTATTGAATTTAATTTTTTTTCAAACTTTCTATTTAATAAGTCATTGTTATTGATTTTATTGAGTGGAAAACCTCTTGGCCAAATTTTTTGATCAGAAAAAATTTTATAAACATTAAAAAAGTTTTCTTCTTCATTTGTTGATTCAAAATAGCCGTTAAACTCCGGAAATCCCCAGCCTAACTTAGGAATATTGTCATCATCAGTATCAATTATAATATCAGCACCATAAGTAATCGCATATAAGTACCCAATCATTTTCCTTGAATAATGATTATATGGTAATTCCTTAGTAATTGGTAATTTGTTTTTATTTTGTTCAGCAATAGAAACATAATGACCATTTTCTAATTCCCAATTAGAAGGTGTTCTTTTATCAGCTACGACAATCAGTTCATAATTCTCTAATTCAGAAAAGTTCTTCACTGCTTCAGTAGGATTTACTATAGTTGTAATTACAATAAATTTTTTATCCAAACTAATAAGCTTAAATCATTTAGGAATATTTATAGAATTTTTATTTAATATAGTTTCAAGAACCTAATTCAACTTTTCTATCGGATTCTTTTAAACTACAATGCTTCCATACATAGACTATGTAATATGAACCCCAAAATTATACCATAGCAAAACATTGATTTTTTTGCACAGTAGAGAATCCGTATTGGCTTATTTCCTGTATTTGGCTAACTTTAGCCAATTTATTATTGCTTTTATCCTGACTTCACTCTTTCTCTTGCACATCTTAATGTATAAGACTTATAAACGTATAAATCATTTCCGCTTTGTCAAACTGGCTCTGCATTATAAATTGCTCAAGAATTTCTTCTGCACTATGCTGCTCAAGCTGGTTATTTATTTGGGAAATTGCATTTGCTAAAGTTCCGCTATTATCAAGTGCTATCTGATTCAACATTCTTTCTGCATTCCCTTTATTCAACGTCTCAAGCAAATTTTTGAAGCGATTTGCCTTTTCAAATTCACCAAGCCGTGAATAAGCAAGATATAAAAACAAAACCACCGCTATTCTTGAAGGTTGAATATTTAATGCAGTATGCAATGATGATAAAGATGCAGGTAACTTGCCTGCCTTATATAGCTGCACAGCATTATTTAACAGTGAATCAATCAAAAGGCTATATTTATTTAGTCTTTCTATTTTAAAATTAATTATGCTCGCCGCAGATCTTTTAAATTCATCGGTTAACACATAAGCAGAATTCTTTCCATTCAAATCCGAATTGTAAATCATCTTCTTATTAAGATTAATTTCTCTTCCTTCGTAAGAAAATTCAATCGACTTATCGAGAATATCATAAATGTCTTGCCCCCACTTGCCGTAAAGTTTATGCTGGTTCGCCTGCATATTGCTCAGCCCCGCAAATGAATTATTTACACCGCTATTAATTTTGTGAATAACACCAACATGACCGTTGTAAATAATTTCGTAGCCTCTTGCCAGCACTGCAATTTGATGATCGGGGTCGTCAAACTGGCTTGGACTAAACCTAATGTCTAAAAGTCCGCAGTTATTAAATACATCTCTTCTGTAAAGATTACAGCAGCCCTTAATGTGAACAGTTCTGCTGATGTAACCGGCTTGTCCGTTATCAATTTCATTTTCGTGCGCGGAATAAGAAGGATACATCCTAAAATCAGAGCACTGGATTGTATTCGCGGAATTATCATTCAATATTTTTGGTCCCGCCATTCCGCAATAAGGTCTCTTCAAAAATATTTTGGCTAATTCCTTCAGCCAATTTGCCGGAAGAATTACATCATCGTCCAAACGTGCAACAAGTTCTCCGCAGCCTTTAATTATCGCAAGATTTAATCCGTAAGTTACACCGCTGTTTATCGGTAGAAACTCGTTACGGACTTCAAAAGTAAATTTATTTTCTAATTCGCGTAAATATCCGACGGTTCCATCCTTGCTTCCGTTGTCTGTTATAAATACTTTTATTTTTTCTTTTGGATATTCGGTTAGAGAAAGGCTTTCCATCATCCTCTTTAGCAATACGATGTTATTCCAGGTAACAATACAAATATCTACTGCCGGAAATTCTTCTTTTGATTTGAATCTTAGTCTGCTTGCGATATTCCAACAAATTCCTGTATTTCCGTAAAGCTCCCTGATTAAATTTAAGTTCGGATATTTCAAATCCCAGCCCCATTTTTCTTTCCAGTATTTAAAATGTTCTGCTTGAATATTTTTCTGCCCGTTAAAAAGGATGGATTCAATGTTTTTATTATTTTCTCCCAACGGTAAATCCGTTGGTGTTTTTACCGGAACAAAATGGTAAGCCTGAATTGATGAATTGGAAAAAACCAAAAAATTATTTCTTCTTGCGGTAATGCAATAATCGTCATCTTCCGTATATAGAGGAAAATAATTTTCATCAATCAATCCGGTCTTTTTTATTGTTTCGTTTTTATAATAACAGAATGCACTGCTTACGGAATCAACTTCAACAATTTGTTTTTTACAAACGTCATTTTCTTTAAATGCATTTAGGTTAAGATGTCTTTCTTCATAACCTAAACCGGTAATAAAATTTCTTCCGTCTGTTTCAATCCTATTGTCGGCTAATAAAAGCCGCGCACCGGCTATTCCAATTTCTTCATTTTCATAAGCCGTGCTTTGGAATTGTTCGAGCCAATCTTCAGTTTTGATAACTACATCTGCGTTTATTCTTACGAGATCTTCATCTTCAAGAAAAGGTAAAAGCTGGTTTATAGATTTCGTAATGCCTAAAAATTCGTGCCGGATAATTTTAATCTGATTGTATTTTCTAATCAGTTCATAGCTGTCGTCCGTAGAATCGTCGTCAATTACTATTACTCTTGGCGGAGTTCCGCCTTTGGAATTAAACAATGAATCCAGACAGGCTTCAATTGTTTCCCGGTTGTTATGAAGATAAACTAAGACTGTAATATTTTTCCGGATCATAAATACCATTAATTATTTTATTCGCAATACTGATTGCTTTAGCAATTGCCTGGTCCATATCGTAATATTTGTATTCGCCAAGCCTGCCACAGATAATCAGTTTATCATCTGCCTGCGCTCTATGTTCGTATTTCTTAAAAAGTATTTGGTTGGAGATACTCGGGAATGGATACTCGTAATCGTTCGGGTTTTGTGGTGAAAAAGGAATCTCTTTTGTAATCACGGTCCCTTTGATTCTACTTGAATATTTTTCCGGCAACATGTGTTTCCATTCAAGTATCCTTATATGGCTGCCTTGTTCCGGCAGAGGATAATTTACCTGCCCGCACGGCTGGTAGAAGTCCTTATCTTCAAAATAAGTATGAATTCTTTGCTGTCCTCTATATTCCAGCTTCCCTAATTCAAAATTAAAATACTCATCAATCGGACCTGTAAAAATTATTTTCTTTCTAACATCGAACATTTCCTTGTTTTGCAAGTAATCAATATTCGTAATAACTGTAATGCCTTCAACTAAATTTTTTGTAAACTCCGCATAACCGTTTACAGGTATGCCCTGATATTTATGCCGCATCAGCCTTGGCTCATCGTCTTCTCTTACATCGAACCTTTTAGCAAGGTCTGCTGAAAGTTTATCCGCATTTATGCCCCACTGTTTTTCCGTGTATCCTTTTACAAATTTTTTATAAATCAACTCCGGCATAATCTTCAAAGATGCTTCTTCAAAATTTGTTGGGCTTCCATCGAATGCAGGTTTCCAGCTATCACCAACGGTTCTTTTTATATAGCTTGCTGCAATAGGCCAGTTTTCAAAATTGCCATCGACAAAAGATTTGAGCGAAGCTTCGTATTTATAGAAAGATGAGAATCTGTTTACAAATTCCCAAATGCTGTCTGAGTTTGTTCTGAAGTAATGCGGTCCGTATGTATGTAGTCTAATTCCGGAAGGATGGAAATGGTCATGGGCATTCCCGCCTGTATGATTTCGCCTTTCAAGGATTAGTACTTCGCGCCCGCTGTTTTGAAGCATGCGTGCAATAGTTCCGCCTGTAAGACCTGAGCCCACGATTAGGTAATCTATTTTAATCGACATGTATTATATTCCTGCGAATATTATACCATTTCGATTTTATTCTGATTGATAAGTCGAATAAATTACTACGTGAATTATTTTCTTAATATGGCTAACTATAGCCAGATGGAATGCGATTTTATAATTGCACTAGCGCCATTAATTGCTTGGAGTCTTCCCTGATCTTCTGCTCCGCTTCTTCGTTAAATATTTTTTCCTGGTTTTCCCGCTCGGATTTTACGTCGCTTATCCGCTTCTTTTTATCTTCGATTGTCTTATTAAACTTTTCTTCATTCTCTTTGCTATTCTTCTCAAATTCTTTCTTATAATAATCTAAGTAATATTCTTTCTCGTCCTTTATCGATTTTATTGCCTGCTGAAGTTTCTGCTTCTGATTTGAGCTTTCAAGCAATGCAAGGCCTGCCGAAATAATTGAAATGAGAAGCCCGACAGCAAAAGCTATTATTCCCCATTTTAAGCCAGTAACCATTACTACCGGAAATATATTGCCGGATTTATTTATAGTATCCATAAAGCTGTTCGAATATCCTGCACATCCGCCCATTAGAAATACCGTAACTGATAAAATTAAATTATAAGTCATTGCATTCTTGAACGTTAAGCCCGGATTTAAGCTTGGCATATACTGAAGATTTTTTATCCGCTCTTCAATGACCGCTATATTTTCAAATGCCCTATTTTCGATTGCTTTTAAGTTATTATCAAACTTTTCTTTATACTTTATCTTCTGCTCTTCAAAGTTCCTGGTCAGCATTTGAATATCATTCAGCTTGTCCTGGATTTCTTTATCATAAACAAATAGCTTCTCTTTAATCTGAGCTAGATATTTATTCCTTATTGCCTGTGCAATCTCACCTGATGTCTTGTTAAATTTATCCCTGAATTTAGACATAGAGCCAAGTAATAGAACATTCTGGCTATCGGAAAAATTCTGGATTACTTTGTCGAAGAAAGCCAGATCTTTAATTACATTTTCATTATAGTATTCATTTATTTCCAGGGATTTAAAAGAATTTATTTTGCCCTGAATTATATTCAAATCAATGCCGCTGCTGTTCTTAGCAGAATTTAGGAAATCTATTATGATTTCATATGAAGGGGCAAATTCCGGATAGTAAAAAAGATTTTTCATAACCGGTGATTTTAGGAAATAATCGATCATCAATATATTATCAGCTTCTATGGCATATTCAAGCCGAGCTAGATCAAAATTATAAAGGTCACTTAGCACTTCAGCCGGAACTATTCCCTGGTTCAATTGAACATCAGTGTATGCGTTATAGAACTTTGCGGTAATTCCGTTAGCTTTAGATGATAAGGCTTCAGTAAATTTGATCTTTGCAGCCTGTAAATCTTTCTGAATCAAGTAGATAAAGCCGCTGTATAGACTAATTAAGTAAGCCGCCTCATCCCTATACTGATCCTCCAGCTTCCCTTCGTTCAATACATCCTTTGAGCGATTAAGGAGTTCAATTGATACCGAGGGATTGAAAAGCTGCTTCTCAAATGTCAAGATTACTGCATGCATCATTAAGAAAAGGAAATTACTTTTATTGGATCTCTTTTCAATTGCATTAAGGTAAGATGCAGCAAAATATTTTTTTTCGCTCTGCGGTTTAATTATAAGCCATTTAGTATAAAACTCTCTAGCAGTCCTGTAAATATTCTGTCCGGCAGACTGGGATGTTAGGGATTTATATATATTCTCTAATTGCTCTAAAAAAGGCGAACGCATTATCCAGAAGGCCGGTGCATCTTCAAACCTAATGAACATCTCATTGAGTTCCGCAGGCATGTTGAAGTCAAATAATCTTGATGCTTCTTTAATTGTTTTTACCGGATCAAGCTCAGCAAAAATATCGAATTGAAAAAACTCATTAGCCAAGCTTTGGAACTTAGATATCCTCATACCTGTATAAGTGTTTTCGTCGAATTCGTAATTCAGTATTATTTCTTCTTTTTGCATTTATTTAATTAGATAATAAATATAAATAACAGCGCTTACGGCTGACCCGTTTGTGTACTATTATCCTAAATCCATTATCGAATTAAGCTGCTGAAATGTTAATTTAACTAATATTAGAAGTAATAGAGGTATTTAATTTTGATGACGGCTGCTCTTGCGGAAACGTGCATTTTTGTAGGAAGTAAATTACCGCCAGCATCATATTGAGCGCTTCTATCGTCTAATTCATTATAAGCAAAATAAATCCAACTCTTAGGCGAAAAGTTGAATGAGAATAAAAACCCGGTTATCAACTGTTCCAGATGCTGAGTTGAAGTGCTATATAAATTATCGACATACAATCTCATATTAAGATTGTTAACCGGAGTTATTGAGAAATAAGGTCGCGCATCATAAGTAATATCTTCTACACCTCCGTAGGGATTACCTTCAACCCACATGTTATATGAGGTGCCAAGTTGTATTGAATTTGTAGTATTCCACTGGAAATCAGCGCCAAACCAGATATAAAAAGCAAGATAATCTCTGTTAAAGTTATAAGTTTTTGAATAACCTCCTGAGAAATCAGCATTCCATTTAGGATTTATCATGAAGCTGCCATTATAATCTATTTCATATGAATCATATTTAATACCCTGATCTTTAGATCTGCCTGCTATCACGGTAATTTCATAGCGCCAGTTATCTCTAAAAGACATATTAAAATCAAAGACTGCGGATCTATCTGTATATCCTTCAACATGTTTGTAATTAGTATATATTCCTCCAAGAATTAAGATTTGGCTTATATAACCTTCATCAAAAATCCAGGTTGGCCCTGTTAGCCAAGTAACTTCTGCTGTACCGATCCATGGGACATATCCAACCTGATCTATATTAAAATTGTTTCCTATGTAACGATTTCTTCCTAAAACCCACCAACTTTTCCCTAGGTAAGTTAAGCCAACCGAAGCTGCATAATCACCATTAGAATTTATTACCGATCGAGCAAGCTGATATGATAACTGCCACGAAGTTTGTCTGAAAGCACCATCTACATCAAGCACACCGTATGTTGTATCAGCAGTTTGCTTGGCTACTACTAACCCACCGACGGAAGAATTCTCACCAAATTGTTTTTTTAACCTGGCAGCTCCGAATAACGCGCGAGGCTCGGTTACTTCGGAATCATTATCCATAAAAGATTTTTGATCTGTTTCGGCTAAGAAACCTCCGTATGACCAATCGGCAATCCTTCCAAACGCTTTTGTTCCTAATATCAGCGGTACATCGCTTCCGTCAGGAAGCTTTTTACCTATCCTTCTGGAATAAAATAATTCAAGCGGACTATAAAAGCCCGTCATATTTTCTTTACCTGATGCTGTAAAGATCTCACTTCCTTCCGTAAAAAATGGACGCCGCTCATTATAATAAACTTCATATTGTGAAATATTAAACTGGTAAGGATCAGCTTCTATCTGAGCAAAGTCCGGGTTCGCTGTTAAAAGGAATTTCAATTCGGAAGATGGATTGTACATTACGTCAAGGCCTGCGTTCATGTCAATTTTATATTTGTTTCCTTCCAGGTAATTTGCTTTGGAAATACCGACTGGATAGATCTCAAGGTTTAATCCTTTAACGCTTGGCTTAAAATCCTTGAATACCAATTCACCGAATTTTGAGATTCTCAGCCCTTCATTCTTTTCATATTTGTTCCAGTATAAGTCTTCGGAATTAGCAGCAGGTATCCAGCGGTCAAAGTCCAATCCCCAGTAACTTAAGTCTTTATTATATTGAATGGACTTGTATGGAATTTTCATCTCTGCTACCCATCCCCAGTCATAAATTTTAGTTTTAGCAAACCAGATACCGTCCCAACTGTAGTCTCTATTACGAGCATCATCTAAAAGGATACAGTCGCTCCTAACTCCGGAAACAGATACAATAAATTTGTATGCCGTTTTATCATCATCAAAAGTATCAAGCATCATTGAGACATATTCACCGGTTGTATTGTCGAGTGTACCAGTATACGGCTGGATATCTTTTTTATTTTCGTAACAAATAATAAGGCAGTAAAGGGCATCATCCGTTGACAGTACCTTAGCAACGGTATTCCAAATAGGCTTTTTACCATAATAGGGACTAAGCTGAAAGTAGTCGGTTGCTGAATCAGCAGTATTCCATACTGGGTCTATAACACCGTCTACTTTAATTTCAACGTTAGTCTTTTTTAGTATTAATTTCTTTCCGGGATTAGCAAGCTTAGCAAAGCTGCATGATCCCAAAAGAATAATTAAAAACAGAAGCATTCTCTTCATATCAACATCCAAAAAATCTGCTATTTTTATTTAATCGCATTTAATTATCTTAATTAGACTATCTCAATTATTTTAAGTTACTGAAACATAATCTGGTAATTACTTTTCCGCACGGCAAAGATGAAAAAGTATTTAAATTCTTATAACTATTAAGTGATGAAAGGAAAAATTATTTTTCGAACGGTATTTAGGCGGGACACCGAAATTCTCAGCTTAAATAATTAAAATTATCTTGAAACTTAAAACTAGCAGTCACATCTAATTTTTATGGATTAAATTAATTTTATTGTAAAATAAAAAGATAAAGGAAAATAAAATGAATTTCGAAATGGCTAATTTTGAAAAAGATGTTATAGAAACCAGTTATAAAACTCCGGTGCTTGTAGATTTCTGGGCAGAATGGTGCGGCCCTTGCAAAATGCTAAGCCCGGTACTTGAAAAACTTGCGGCAGAGGCAAAGGATTGGAAGTTAATTAAGATAAATTCTGATGAATATCCTGATTTAGCTGCTCAATATGGCATAAGAAGCATTCCTAATGTAAAATTATTTTCTGAAGGAAAAGTAATAAATGAATTTGTCGGAGCTCTTCCTGAGAATACAATTAAGGATTGGCTTAAGAAAGCCATACCAGGTAAAAACGGTATGCAACTGAATGCGGCCGAATCATTAATCTCAACCGGCGAAGAAGATAAAGCTATAAATGTACTTGAAAATGTTCTTAAGCAGGAACCTTATAACGAAAAAGCTAAAATCCTGCTCTCAAAGCTGCTTTTATTTAAGGATAATAAGAAAAGCCAGGACCTTATAAAGAATATTGATGAAGGATCGGAAAATTTTCAAGCTGCAGATTCGATGAGGACACTTTCCTGTTTAATTGAATTAAATAATAATGCGTACGAATTAGCTGAAAGCCCTATGAAAAACTTGTATCTTGATGCGCTTAAGGATATTCAAAATCAAAACTTTGATTCTGCTATAGATAAGCTAATTGAAGTAATACGAAACGACAGAACGCTAGAGGATGACGGCGCAAGGAAAGCATGCATTGCAATATTTAAATACCTTGGTGAGGAAAACGAAATAACAATAAAGCATAGAAGGGATTTCGGCAGTGCATTATATGTATAATTAAGTGATTTTTTAATTATAACTGACACAGCGAAAAAACATATTGAGCAAATTCGAAAGATAATTAATGACCTTATACTGCTCTTCCCTTTGTTTGATCATGATGCTGGTTCGAAATTTCATTTTCTTCAGCAACTTGATTCCCTTCTCTGTGTTATTACAATATTACCCCGCCGCCTAAACATAAATCATGGTCATAAAAAACTGCGAACTGTCCGGGGGCTATACCCTGATCAGGCTTGTTAAGCTTTACTTCTGCAATTCCTTCCTCTAAGAAATTAATCGAACACTGGTAATAATTAGCCCCGTGCCTAATCTTAACGAATAGATCTTTCTTAGTTGGAACTTCTTCAGAAATCCAATTGAATTTACCTGCAGTAAAAGTATCCTTAGCTTTCTTAGAAAGATTCTCTCGTGATATATAAATTAAATTATTTACAACATCCTTCTTTACGACATACCAAGGCCCGCCGGATAAACCTAGCCCGGAGCGTTGGCCTATTGTGTAAAAATAGTAGCCTTTATGTTTGCCGACTTTTTTACCATTGTCTATATCAACTATGTCTCCCTTTATCTCACCCAAATGATGTTTAACAAATTCATTAAACTTTATCTGGCCGAGAAAACAAATTCCCTGGCTGTCTTTCCTATCTTTATTCAGAAGCCCAAATTCCTTCGCAAGTTCTCTAACTTCTTTTTTATTTAATTTGCCTAAAGGGAAATTTGCACGTGCAAGCTGACTTTGAGTAAGGTAAGCTAAAAAATAAGTCTGGTCCTTTACGGGATCTGGTGTTGTCTTAAGCAGATATTTCTTACCGTCAAAATCTAATTTAGCATAATGCCCGCTTGCAACTTGATCAAATGAATCATCTATCTTGTCGTAGAACTGTCCGAATTTAATCAGACTATTGCAGAACATGTCGGGATTAGGAGTTCGCCCTTCTTTAATTTCAGAAATTGTATAAGTTACAACTTTCTCCCAATATTCTGTCTGCAGCGGAAGAACCTCTAATGGGACATTCGCTTGGCTGCAAACACTACGAGCATAATTCAAATCCTCCTCCCAAGGGCAATCACCTAAGAAAGAGAATTCATCCTGCAGCCAGATCTTTAAATAAAAAGCGGTGATATCGTGCCCTTCTTTCTTTAGCAAACGCAGCGCAACTGAACTATCAACACCGCCGGATAATAAAACTGCTATCTTCATAAAGTAATTTCAAAATTGATCTCTAAAAATAACCAAAGACAATGTAATTTATACAATTCAAGCTACCTAACAAACAAAGCCTCCGCCTTAAATCGAGACAGGCTATTTCTTTTTCTTTATCATATAAAAGCTACTATTTATAAGAATAATGGCGTTAATACAACTGCACAATATTTTCAATTCCTCCTCACTTACTCAGTAATATCTTTCTATATCATCTTTTTAACAACGAATTATAGAGAATTTGTACATATAATACACAACATCTACTATTTATAAGATGGATGATTGATAGGATCTGTTGTTATATATCTTCCAAACTATTGAAATATATAAGTTAGAATATTTATTTTTAAAGGAATAAAATTGATTTATACAAATCCCTTTATATTCTATAAATTCACAAAAGTGATCCAGATTATATACGCTTAATTTTCTTATTGATTCTAAATAAATTTAATCTTAGTTTGTTTTTGAAATTATAACAGCGGATAGATAAATTTCAATAATTAACTGATGGATAGACTTATGAAAAAGATGATATTTTCTTACGAGGGAATTGTTTTAATGTCTGTTTTCCCTGCCCTTTTGTTTGGGTTGATCTTATTCAGCCAGCCTCAAAGTAAAAATGCAAAAAAAACTGAAGTAATGCACACTTTTCTAATTAAAATTCCAAGCTCTGCCGGAGTTTGCCCTTATGAATTAATGAAAGCTTCAAACGGAAAACTGCAGATGATTCATGACCCAAATTGCGTTTGTCCGTATGAAAAACAGAATTCTTCATACAGTAACGCTTTTTATATGACGGCCATTAGTTCGGATATAAATACTGCTAGGGCATTATTGCCTGCATCTATACGAAGCATAGTTGAAATTAAACTAACAGACAGCCCACATACTGTTAAAAAGACCTTACCCAAATTATATACAAATATAGAAAATTAGATTTTAGATTCTCGATACTTAATTCAATATGATATGATCAAAATATTTTTAGATCATAAGTCGAAAAAATTAAGTATCGAGAATCTAAATTATTTATAAATGCTCAGAATAAATAACAGAGGGAAAAAATGTAAATTCAATTGTAGCAGCCAGGCTTAAGAATAATTCCTTTATTTCTCCGACCATTAATCTTTACTGAGATAGAGTTTTCAAAAGAAAGATGCTTAGTAAATTTCATTTCACCAGTCACCGGCTGTTTGGCAAGCCAATCCCAATCTACAAACTCAGAATCATGATCGGTCCCAACAGTAAAATATCCTACTCTAAATGAAGTTATGTTCTGAAAGAAATGAGAGCCTTGAGAAGGAGTGACGCTTATATCCTTAAACCCAGCCTCAACTATGACCGCAGCTCCGGAGATCATATCCCATGTTACCGGAATACCGAGCCAATGATCAAGGCTGCCCCATCGTCCAACTCCTATTAAAATATACGGTTTCTTCTCATTCAGCAGTCTTGAATTCATCAGGCTTACTTCTGCTGCAGCTTCGATACTTTTGGAGCGGTCAAACTTATGGATATCAACGACTATAATATCATGTATCTCGTTAATAGCTCCGTTGCCGAGTACTTGCTGGCTAATGCATATTAAATTATCCGGTTTATAGTTATCTACATCAAGTTCTTCTACTTCCTGCCTTATTACAAGAGGCCGCATCTGAAGGATCGCAAAATCCTTAGGATGGTCCTGTGGTAAATCCAAATTAACGGCATATTCAATTTCAATAGGTACTCCCATTCCCCATGAACCAAGGTTCAATAGTAATTCAAGGATCTCAGGGAGCGGAAATGTCTTTTGCTTTAATATTGGAGCAAAAGTAACTATACGCCTGCCTATCCGTGAGATTCCGTCATACACTGCATCATTTTCAACTGAATATGTTGAACCGACATGAAATAAAGTTTGATCTTCCTCAGCCTTTGAAAGCTCATATCTTTTAACTAATTGATCCGGAGGATGAGTAGGATCAGGATTTAAATGCCCTTTTATATCAAGCGCGTAAAATTCCTGCTGAGCATTTCTAATCGTTTCTTTTGCTGAATAAAATTGTAATAGATGTTTCGGATATTTCGGACAAAATCTAACTGAATTGCCTCCGTCTACTACCTGTTTACCTAGTCCAAGTGCCGAAAGTGCAATTCCATCAGCGGATTTCTGCGGCGGCACAGGATAAAAATTATATGACTTTGCTACACCTGCAAAATCAGGATAGAATCTGTCATTATGCCCAGAGCCGACAAGCCGCTGAACAATAACTGCCATTTTTTCTTCCTCAAGGCGGTATGACGTAGCCTGCATATAGTCCTGAGCTTTTTTATAATATGTGGAAGCATATACTCCCTTTATACAGTGAAGCAGCTCTTCAAGCCTGACACTTATATCTAGATTATTATTAGGGATCATGAAGGTTTGATATACTCCCGCAAAAGGCTGAAACTGTGAATCTTCAAGCATACTTGAAGATCGTACTGCAAGTGGTTCTTGTATTGTTTTCAAGAAATCAATAAGCTTATTGATAATTTCCTGGGGGAATACAGTGGCTTCAGTAAACTTCCGCGTTATTTCCATATCGGAATAACTGCTGAGGGTAAATACATCAAGATGATTATCTTCAAGGAATTGATCGAACACATCTGTAGCAATTACTATAGCAGAAGGGACAGAAATTTCGATGCCTTCAAACTTATAGCGGATTTTATTATTGTTGATAAGTGTATTTACAAAACCTAAACCTCTAGCCTTACCTCCGAGAGATCCGCTTCCAATTCTTGCAAAGCTGTTTTTAGGATCAAATGTTTCTTTATCAAAATCTGTTATAATACCCCTTAGCCGTAATTCAGAATAAACTCTGATAGAATTTATTAAATCTTCTCTTAAATGCGTAATAGATCTGAACTCGGATACTTTTCTAGGCCGCAATTTATGAGCAAGCCAGAATTCCGTTCTAGCCTTAAGCCATTTGGAAAAATGATTTCTTTCTGCATGATAAAGGATACTCTCATCCGGAACAACTCTTATCTGTTCCTCAAGTGTTTTCATATTAGCGGCTCGGCCTACGACTTTGCCATCCCGGGTCTGAAAAATAAAGTCTCCAAATCCGAAGTTATTTAACATAAAATCTTGGAGCTCATGAAGAAGCTTCGGTGATCCTTTTAATAAGAATGATGCTCCCACTTCGTAAGCCTTCGGCTCAAATTCAGAATTACTTGATTGAAGCAGAATTGGAATATCCTCATGTCTTGCTTTTACCGCTTTTGAAAACTTAATACCCGCTTCGGGATCCCTTACTCCATAATGCCTGAAGTTACTATCGGTAATAATTCCAAGTATAAATTCCTCATATTTAGTATAATACCCCCACGCTTCCTCATAAGTAGTGCACAGAAGGATTTTAGGCCTGGCTCTCATACGCAAAAACTTATGAGTAATATTAACACCTTCCGATATTAGCCTTTGCGACTGTTTGAAAATCTCTGTATAGATTAGCGGAAGATACGTGGAATAAAATTTAACGTTATCCTCAACTAGGATAATTACCTGAACCCCTACTGCAGCAGTGTCGGTCTCAACGTTTATTCTATCTTCAGCATACTTAACCATTCCTATAATTAAACGGAAATCTCCCTGCCAGATGAAAATTCTATCGAATATGGAAGTGTCATAATTCGAAGTTAATTCTTTACGTTCTTTGTTATCGTATGCTAGGAGAATAATTGGGACAGTAATACCAGCTCTGCGTATCATCTGAGCAAATTTTACAGGGTGCATGTCTTCTATATGCAATGTAGTTATGATCAGGTCATAATTATTATCGGAAACTGCAAGCTCAAATGCTTCTGCCCCGGTCGACACATGTGTTATTTCGGGAGCCTGGCTAAGGTTTAATACTTGATATTCTTCGCGCAGAAGCTCGTATAGCCTTCCGTCTTCTTCAAATAAATAATAATCGTAAAGGCTTGAGACGAGGAGTATCTCCCTGATCTTGTACCGCATCAGTTTTTGAAATTCTTTAATGCGGCTGCTGAATATATCTTCGATATCCAGTAAATTAAATTTATCTACCGGATAATTTTGGGCAGTGTCAGACATTAATCTTGCCTAAGATTATCTTTATAAAATATCTTCTTCAAAATCCTTTGGAAATATAATAAAAGAAGAGTAAGGAAAAAGCCGGATTTTTGGCAAGTACATTTAAGAATTCAAAATCCGGCTATATAAACTATTATACTAATCCTTGATCCAGCATTGCATCGGCAACTTTTAAGAAGCCCGCAATATTGGCACCGTTGACATAATTTCCAGGGGTTCCAAATCTTGCAGCAGTAGATAAGCATGTATCATGAATCTTTGACATAATTTGATGCAGGCGATGGTCTACTTCGTCCTTAGGCCACGGCAACCGCATACTATCCTGAGCCATCTCAAGCCCTGATACTGCAACTCCGCCTGCATTAGCTGCTTTACCCGGAGCAAAAAGCATCCCTGCCTCTTTGAATATCTTATACGCTTCAAGAGTCGTCGGCATGTTAGCTGCTTCGCAAACACACATGCATCCATTCTTAATTAATTCTTTCGCATCTTCAGGATAGATTTCATTCTGTGTAGCGCAGGGCATTGCTACATTAACCTTTACACCCCATGGCCTCTTACCCTGGTAAAATTCAACTTTGAATTTATCTGCATAATCCTGCACCCTATCATTAGCGCTTGATCTCAACTTAAGCATAAAATCGATTTTCTCGCCACTGATACCGTCTTTATCATATATAAATCCGTCCGGACCGGAAAGTGTTACTACTTTACCGCCTAACTGTGTAATCTTTTGAACCGCACCCCATGCAACATTGCCAAAGCCAGAGACGGCAAAAGTCTTATCTTCAATATCGGTATTTTTTGTTTTTAGCATTTCATGAGCGAAATAAACAGCACCAAATCCTGTAGCTTCAGGGCGAATTAATGAACCGCCCCAGGTTAAGCCTTTGCCTGTTAGTACGCCGGTAAATTCATTTTTTAATTTTTTATATTGACCGAATAAAAAGCCTATTTCCCTTGCGCCGACACCTATATCACCTGCGGGAACATCCGTATCCGGTCCAATATGACGGTACAATTCATTCATAAAACTCTGACAAAAGCGCATTACCTCATTATCGCTTTTACCTTTGGGGTCAAAATCAGAACCTCCTTTACCGCCTCCCATTGGGAGTGTCGTTAAGCTGTTTTTGAATACTTGCTCAAATGCTAAGAATTTTAATATACCTAAATTAACGGATGGGTGAAACCTTAATCCGCCTTTGTAAGGGCCTATAGCGCTGTTCATCTCAATTCTGAAGCCGCGGTTGATGTGTATCTCTCCCTGATCGTCCATCCATGGAACACGGAACATTATTACTCTTTCGGGTTCAACCATCCGCTCTAATATTTTAGCCGAGCGGTATTCAGGATGACGCTCTAACACGACTTCTAATGATTCGACAATTTCTTCCACCGCTTGATGGAACTCAGGCTCGTTTGGATTTTTCGCCTTTACTTCTGCCAACAATTTTTTTGAATAATCCGACATAGTAGCTCTCTAATATTTTGTTATAAAATTCGTTATAAATTCCTGGACTTTATTCAATCATAGATATTCAGATTTGTGCTTGTGGCAAGGTGATGTAGATGATTATTCTCTTCACTTTTCAAGCTGAATATTCTATATATAACTTCCAGTGTCTCCAGAAATTAGTTATTTAACATAATTAAAGTTAGTAATTATAATATAAAAAAACTCATTATGTTTAAGTCCATTTCATGCCCTGTTTACAATGCTAAATTCGAAATTTTAAAACTATCCTTTTAATAAATCTTTATTAAGAAAGGTAATTATTATTCTTACTCTAACTTATTTAAGAAAACTATCCTTATTATCGAAATAGTATTTTTAAACCATATTTGGTAGATTTTCAAATAAAATTATACTTAAACACAAAAAAACCAGAGGGAACCATGACAAATGAGATAATAAATCAAAAAATTGATCAGGCAATTCAAATCTTAAATGATAAAAATATCGATCTTTGGATGACTTTCGTCAGAGAGACAGGAAGTATAAAAGACCCTGCAATGGATACAATAGGCGGTGTTGGCTGTACGTGGCAGTCAGCATTGATGATAAATCGTGATGGCGATACTGCTGCAATTGTCGGCTCCCTTGAAGTTGAAAATTTCGAAAGGTTCAGCGGATATAAAAATATTATCGGATACGTTAAATCAATTAGGGAGCCTTTGAATGAATACTTATCTAAAAAGAATCCGAAAAATATTGCCGTCAACTATTCAAAGAATTCGAATCTTGCTGACGGACTGACCCATGGAATGTATCTGATTTTATTGGAACACTTGAAAGGAACTGACTTCGGCAGCAGATTGATATCTTCTGAAGAGATTATTTCAGCACTTAGAGGCAGAAAATCCAAAACCGAAATTGAGATAATGAAAGAAGCTATCAGAATAACTCTGGATATATTTGATGAGATGACTAAATTCATTAAGCCGGGTAAAAGTGAAATTGAAATTGCAAACTATGTTAAAGAGATAACTGAAAAACGCGGATACGGATTAGCCTGGGAAGAAGACCACTGCCCTGCGGTCTTTACAGGCCCTGAGGCAAAGAGCGCACATGCCGCTCCCAGCGAAAGGAAAGTAGAAAAAGGCCATCTTGTAAATGTCGATTTTGGCATTAGGTATAAAGGATATTGCTCAGATCTCCAAAGGACCTGGTATGTTTTAAAAGACGGTGAGACCAAAGCTCCCGAGCCTGCTCAGAAGGGATTCAATGTAATCCGCGATTCGATTCAAAAAGTCGCAGATAATATTAAACCCGGAGTAACAGGATTGGAAATGGATACAATCGCAAGGAATTACATAACACAAAATGGTTATGAAGAATACCCCCACGGCCTTGGCCATCAGGTCGGAAAAGAAGCTCACGATGGAGGAGGCGGCCTATTCCCCAGCTGGGAAAAGTACGGCAATCTGCCTTTCCTAAAACTCGAAGAATCGCAAGTCTACACGATCGAGCCGCGCCTCTATGTAGAAGGCTACGGAACCGCTACTATTGAAGAAGAAGTAGTAGTAACAAAAACAGGCTGTGAATTCCTATCCAAACCGCAGAAGGAATTAATATTAATTTAATTCATCTTAACAAGAGATATCATCCCGAAAATATTCAAGATGATATCTCTCTGTAATGGAAGATTATTTACAATTACGACATTTGTCGCACGGCCTTTATTTGTGATAATTAGTGGAATTAGTGTCTATTTAAGCAATAACATCTTTTTTGTCGAAATGAAGCTGCCTGCTTTTAATTGATAGAAATAAATTCCATTTGAGAGACTACTTGCGTTAAAATTAATAGAATAGTTTCCTTGTGTTTTATATCCATCAATAAGTGTCTTAACTACATTACCAAGCATATCGTATACTTTTAAAGTTACATAATTGTTATTTGGAATTTGGTAATTGATAGTTGTCGAAGGATTGAAAGGATTGGGATAATTAGATGAAAGTGAATATTCAGCAATAAATTTTTCTTCTATTTCCTTTTCTCCACCGGCTTTCGGAGCAATGGTACCATTGCCATTTACTACATCACTAAAAAATGAATAGTTATTATCAGTATCTTTAGCTCTAACTTTATAATATAAAGCTACAGTACCGTTATAAAAATAATCAAACTCATTATATTGATTCGTTGTAGAAGTTCCTATTTCTGTCCAATCACCTGTTCCCACTTTTCTCCAAATTTCATAAAGAGAAAAATCAGGTTCAATATTAGCATTCCATTTGAGCATTATATAAAATTTCTTAAGATCAAGATTTTTCAAACCCATTCCGATTGTTAAACCTCGTGGTGTTGCTGGCGCACCAGAAGCAACATGCACGGCATCTTCAGCATTTATTCTACCATATCCCATATAACGATTCCATCCATTTGCGTCATAAGAATATTGACCAATTTTATCAGATGTATGAGTTATTATAGAATAGACTTCATTTGGAGTTAACGATAGATTTATTGACAACATTAACCCGCAAAGAGCACTTACAAATGGAGAAGCATCTGAAGTACCAGCTCCATTAGGGCTGTAACCTGTACCATTAAGTATCTCAATCCCTTTACCAGGCGCGGAAATATCAATAAAGGCATTTGTAGGATCGGTAATTGGATTTGTACCAGGACTGTAATTCCATCCATCCACAAAAGTCTCATTTGTACCATCCCATTGTGTAGCGCTTACTGCAATTACTTGTCCATCGGCTCCAAAATTATAAGCTGCTGGATAAGTATGTAAGGAGGAGTATATTCGCCATTTCCTGTAGCTGCAACACATACAACACCTTCTAATAATGCAGTATGAATAGCATCTTCTATATATGGATCACTCCCCATCCAACTAAAATTTATTACATCAGCACCTCTAGTAATTGCATCATAAACGGAAGCATATCCCCATGTATGAAGCATAAGCATTAAATTCCATCCTAATGATGCAACACCTAAATTATTGTTCGTCATAGCGCCAGCTATACCAGCGACTGAACCTCCATGATTTTCATACGCACCTTCAGAATAAATAATTTTCCCTACCAAATCCTCATGCAGTGGTGTATCCGTAAAATAATCATTTATACTTATACTTACAGAGCTAGAACCTTTTGTTATATCCCAGGCATTTTCAGCTTTAATTCTTTCAAATGCCCAATGTGAAGCAGATGAGTATAATGGGTCATTCGGCGTGGAACAAAGTTCCATCTCTTCTGGACCCATTGCATATTTTATAAAGGATTGTATTTTTATATCATTTACAATTGAATCAATTGGTACCAAATTATTAAATCTAAGTTGAACTATTTGTGATATGTCAGGAATTACTACATTTTTATGACTGCGTTTATTAACAGCTATAGTATCACTCCACTTTTTTTCAGGAAATACTTTAATCATTCAAAAATCACCAAACTTGCTTTTTAACTTAGAAAAATAATCAACCACTTTTGGTGTAAGCAATGCATTAAAATTGACATTTTTTGAAGAGTTAGTAATGACTTCAGAATTAAACTTAATGGTAATCAAATCAGAATATCTTGTGCCTTGACTAGATAAATATATATCTGCTTCACAATAATGATTATCTCTTTCAATTTTTTTCAGTTGAGCAGATATAAAAACAGAATTGAAAAGCAATATTAAAATAATGAAAGTTAAAGTGCTAACAAATTTTTGCATTTTAGTATCTCCTTTATTGGTTAATGAAGTAAAACCATCTTTTTAGTTACTACATATTTATCAAATTGCAACTTATACATATAAATTCCACTGGATTTATTGTACGCTCGCCATGAAACTTTATGTTTGCCGCTAGATTCCCATTTATCTACTAAAACATCTATAATCCTTCCAAGCACATCATAGATTTTCAAGGATACATAACCTGGTTCAGTTATCTTATAATTTATTGTTGTAGATGGATTAAATGGATTGGGATAATTCTGAAAAAGCTCAAATGATATAGGAATATTATTATAAGCATTGACATCTAAAATTGTAGAATATCTTTCGCACATGGGAGTAGAAGAAAATATTGGTAAAGAAGAATTTGACCAAGTTGTTCCTCCTATACTAATAACTTCGTTATCAGGTAGTTTCTCAACTCTTGGAGATATTTGAGTTATAGGAAATTTATCGTTAAATATACTCTGGAAAGTAGAGATATTATATAATTCCCAAGTATCGTTACCCATATCTCCACCTAAAAATAAAATATATCCATCATTTATCAATATTGTATAATGACTATTGCGAGGATAGTACATTGAACCTACTGCTTGCCATTTATTTATAGAAGAATTGTAAACCTCACAACTTCGTAACCAGGGTGCTGAAGTACTTAACGAATAATTAGATCCTCCAGACACAAACACTGTTCCATTGGGAAGTAACGTAGCTGAATGACTATATCTAGCAGTAGTTAAGGAATCGACCTTAGTCCATTTATCGGATAATGGATCATATTCCTCACAATCATTTAATTCCAAACCGCCATATGTTTCACCACCAACTATTAATAAATTACCATTGTTAAGTAACGTAGCGGTATGATATGCTTTCTCAATTTTTAAGCTATCAACAATAACCCATTTTTCTGTAACTGGATCAAAAATTTCTGTATCATTTAAGAATTTAAAAGTCTTAAGATCATTGCCTACTAAAAAACCTCCGGTAACGATTATTTTGCCGTTACTCAAACGATTAGCTGTCCAACCGCCGTATCTCGGAATTTTCAACGAGTCGGTTATATACCATTTATCTTCACTAATGTTATAAATTTCACAGCTTGTTAGTTTATAACCACCGATAGCGATAACTCTATTACTATCCAATAATATAAGTTGATGAATAGACCTTGGTATATTCATACTAGCAACAAATCTCCATGAATTTTTTCGACAATCGTATTCTTCACAAGTATTAGTAGTCGTATCTTTACTATTACTATATCCGCCAGTCACCAATACATTGCCGCTAGGTAAGATGACTGATGCAAGATATTCTCTGTCTAAATTCATTGGTGCCGCATCTGTCCATCTTCCAAAATTCTGTGCAATTGTTAATGAAGAAACAATAAATATAAAAAGAATAATATTTTTCATAAAAATTTTCATGCATTATGTTAAATAGTCTTTCGAGGATTAGTAAGATAGTATGC